>OEMC01000350.1_pt1 | contig 9769 bp, 8 predicted proteins | sample 1503201 | NCBI WGS metagenome assembly OEMC01 (sample SAMEA104379564, study PRJEB20068) | metagenome | isolation source: 1998 | reverse complement strand
CTATTGCAATGACCACCTGGGCCGATTTTCCTGGAGCAACAAGCCCAATTTCATTAATTAACGGAACCTGGAATATTACCCGAAATAGCTGGACTTATGTGGAAGCTACTCAAATCAATGGAACAGAAATAAAAACTTTACGATTAGATAAACAATAAATCCCTACCCATGGGGCTGCCCTACTGATAATTTTCTGCCTTAAACGATTCAGCGAGGATGGGGTCTATAAATAGCTCCTGACTTTTATTAAGGTTTTTAAATGAATTTTTTTACTATTAAAGTACTTTTTGAGTCTGAAAAACCGTTATACTGATTCGATTTTTAACGTGCTGCTATTGAGAATGAGTACAAATAATGTCCTGAAAAACAATGCCTTAAGACTGTTGATATGTCTTATAATATCGACAGCAGCCACTGCTCAGGTTCCATTAGCCAATTTTACTGGAAGTCCGGTTTCTGGTTGTTCACCCGTAATTGTGAATTTTCAGGATCTCTCGACAAATTCACCTACCTCATTGTTTTGGGATTTTGGAAATGGAAATACATCTACAGCTTCAGCTCCAACTGCCATATATGTTAATCCCGGAACCTATACAGTTAAGCTTATTGCTAAAAACGCTAGTGGCTCTGATACATTAACAAGAACCAATTACGTTACGGTATACTCGTTTCCAACCTTAGATTTTACCGCGGACAAAACCGATGGGTGTTTTCCAGTAACTGTAAAATTCACAGATCTTTCAACACCCGGAGCCGGAAATACAAATACAACCTGGGAATGGAATTTTGGAGATGGAGCTGTTTCGACAGCACAAAACCCTACGCACACCTATACAGCCGCAGGTAATTTCACAGTAACATTAAAAGTAACCACTGATAAAGGATGTTCTAAGATTCTTAACAAAAACTCCTATATCATAATTTCATCCGGTGTGGTTGCCGATTTTACGAAATCCTCATTGAATGTTTGCAGCACGCCGGCAACAGTTGACTTTACAAGCACTTCTACCGGACCCGGTACTTTGAGTTATTTATGGAATTTTGGCGATGGTGCTACTTCTACTCTACAAAACCCCTCGCATATATATAATAACTCAGGAGCATATACTGTAACACTTCAAACTACCAGCAGCCTCGGATGTAGTGGAACAGAGATAAAAACGAATGAAGTGGTTATAGGCATAAACTCCACTTCCTTTTCAGCCCCTGCTACCGGCACAACAAATACACCGATCAATTTCGCGAATACTTCTTTACCCTCTCCTCCTGCACAAACATGGGATTTTGGCGATGGCACCACTTCTACAACTAAAAACCCAGTCAAAACTTACGCTACACCCGGAACCTATGTAGTCACTCTTACCAATAATTATGGTTCTTGTAGTTCCACAGTTACAAAAACCATTGTCATTACTCCAAGATCTACCGGAGGCTTTACAGCATCCGAAACAAGCAATTGTAAACCGCCACTGACTGTCAACTTTCAAAGCATCGTGCCAGATGCTATTAGCTGGCTTTGGGATTTTGGTGACAGTACTACTGTTTCCACATCGCAGAATCCAGCACACACCTATACCAAGTATGGAAGTTTTGATGTCAAATTAATTACAAAAAACAGCGCTGGTAGGTCTGATACGCTAGTAAAATTTGTTTTTATCAATATAAAAAAACCAGATATCAAGATCAATGGTCTTCCACCTGATGGCGGTTGTTTACCTCTGGTTATTAATCCTATACCCAACATCACGACTTCTGGTACAGTTACGTCTTATCAATGGGATTTTGGCGATGGTGGCACTTCTACCTTGCAAAATCCTTCACATACTTATACTACTACAGGCAGATTTGACCTCAGACTGATTATTATAACCAGCCAGGGATGTACCGATACGCTTATCGTAAAGATCAAAGCGGGCACCCCGACTACCGCTGATTTTTCTGCCGCCCCTCCCTTAACCGTCTGCGTTGGAGTGCCGGTCCAATTTACTGATCAATCATCTTCCAATACCAATGAATGGTTATGGAACTTTGGCGACAACACTACTTCAACAGTGAAAAACCCTGCACATGCCTTTAACAAGCCAGGAATCTATTCCGTTATGCTTACGGCAAACCAAAATGGATGCGGAACAAATATTACCAAGCCTGCACTTGTTACTGTATTGCCACCCGCATCTGATTTTAATATATTAGCCAACTGTTCCAATCCCACCCAGTTTACTTTTACGGATAACTCCATCGGAGCATTAACATGGTTCTGGACTTTTAGTGATGGTACTACTTATAATTCGCAAAACCCACCCACGCATAATTTTCCAGGTTTGGGCAGCTATGATATTTCCTTAACAACAACAAATGGAGGATGTACTCATACCATAACAAAAACCATAAAAGCATTTGTCGAAAGTCCAAATTTTACCAGCAATATCACTACAACATGTCGGGAAAAGGAAATTACATTTACCCCAACAAATCTAACCCCCTCTAACATCAGCTCTTACGTATGGGATTTTGGTGACGGGACACAATCCTATGCGGATACTATTGGCATGAAACATAAATATCTCTCAGCAGGAGTATTTACTGTGACCTTAATTACGACTGATGTGAATGGGTGTAATAAAACAATAACAAAAACAAACTATATAAGTATAAGCGGGCCGAAGATCAATTTTAGCGCCGTTGACTCCGGGGATTGCAGCGGATTCACGGCAACCTTTAATGATCTCACCGTTACCGATGGTGTTCACCCGATTATTTTTTGGAAATGGGATTTTGGTGACGGATCAGTTCAATCCTACTCTGCAGGTCCATTTACGCATACCTATGATAGCGTGGGAACTTTTCCAGTAACTCTAATGGTCGTTGACGCTCTGGGTTGTACTGATACTCTAGGAAAAACTGATTTCATTTATTCTACTGATCCCTCATCATTCTTTTTTTCATATGATACAATATCATGTCCCGGTGCTCAAATCAGGTGGGGTGTTAACACAACTGGAATAAACCATACCATTTTATGGGATTTTGGCGACGGTACTTCTGTTGCTAATGTTTTTTTTCCTCCAAAATCCTATTCTGCACCCGGGGATTACACTGTCAAGCTTTTTGTAACTGATTATTTCGGCTGTAAAGATTCTCTGGTAAGACCAAATTATATTAAAGTGAGTATTCCACAGGCTTCTTTCACAGTGGCTGATACAGCAAGTTTCTGTAACCCATTTGAAGCGAAATTCACAAATACATCCACTAACTATACTAACCAATTATGGACTTTTGAACCCGGAGCCACTTCCACGGTAAAAAATCCTGCCCATTATTTTACTACTCCGGGTTTATTTAATGTAGAATTAATTGTATCCTCATCTGGAGGTTGCAGCGATACAGCTTATCGTACCATTCGGCTTTATGATATAGCTGGATCAAAAATTACTTATAATCCTTTGACTGGCTGTAAACCGAGAGCCGTTTCTTTTAATGCTGTCATTAATGGACCTGCCACACTTATTTGGGATTTTGGTGACGGGCAAACTTCTGTATCCTCTACTCCTTCCATTACACATGTATATAATCAGTTTGGAAATTTTGTACCAAAAGTAATTTTGCAAGATCCTTCCGGATGTATTACTCCTATAACAGGTTTTGAAACCGTGCAATTGGTAGGTGCTACGCCAAAATTCGGACTTGACAAATCGTTTTTGTGTGACGCCGGAATGATTAAATTTATTGACTCCACTACATTTAATGATCCGGTGACAAACTATTACTGGGACTTTGGCGATGGTACCACATCCACTTTGCAAACTCCGTCTCACTTCTATAGCGGAATTGGCTACTACAATGTCACTCTTGCAGTAAAGACAGTACAGGGCTGTGCCGATACAATTAAGGTTGATAGCGTATTAAGAATTGCAACAGGGCCGAATATCAGTATTACCGGCGATTCAGCCATGTGTGTATTTGCACCTTTACAATTTTACGGTACATTAAATGTTTCTGATACTTCTGCTATAAGCTGGAAATGGGATTTTGGAAACAATGCTACTTCAACGCTTCAAAATCCGGCTTCACAAAGTTTCAACAAGTCGGGAAATTTTGTAACTACTCTTGTGGCCACAAATAGTTTTGGTTGTAAAGACACGACAACACGAAACATACTTATCCATTCCTTGCCTACCGTAAGTCTGCCGGCTGACACAGCCATTCTTGCCGGAACCACTATTACAATTCCGGCAAATTATTCCAGCACCATGACTAACTATCTATGGTCTCCTGCAACTTTTTTGAATTGTACATCATGTCCGCAACCATCAGTGACACCGGACAATACTACCCGCTATACAGTTGATTTCTCAGACAGCAATAATTGCCGTAACTCAGGAACTATTCTGGTAAAGACTTTATGTAAAAACGCAAATCTTTTTGTACCGAATACTTTTTCTCCAAATGGAGATGGCAGCAACGATGTGTTTTATCCCCGAGGCACGGGAATTGATAAGGCAAGATTTTTCAGGATTTTTAACCGTTGGGGAGAAGTAGTCTTTGAACGCTATGATATGCCGATCAATAGCTCCATGCATGGCTGGGACGGAACATGGAAAGGAAAGAAAGCTAATGCTGATGTTTATATCTATCAGGTAGAAGTTTATTGTCAGAGTGGTGAACTGATTTCATCAACTGGTAATGTCACTTTAATCCGGTAACATGAAAATGGTATAATGAAAACCCGATTAAAAATATTAATGGTCGCTGGCAATTTGCTTCTGATGTTTTTCGCATCGGGTCAGGATCTTCATTTTTCGCAATTTTTTGAAACACCGCTATTAAGAAACCCTTCACTTGCTGGTTTATTTAAAGGAGATGTCAGAATACAGTCTGTTTATCGTGATCAATGGAATAATGTAACCACCGGATACCGCACAGCTTCTCTTAACGGTGAATATAAAATGCCTGTAGGGAGAAACGATGATTTTATGACCTTAGGCATGCAGCTATTTTATGATAAAGCTGGAGCGGTTTCTTTTACCAATACACAGATTTTGCCAGCTCTGAATTATCATAAATCATTAAGCCAGTATAGAAACAGATATATCTCACTTGGGTTTATGGGTGGCTGGGTACAGCATAGTATTGATTTATCAAAAATCACAACCAATAGTAGTTATGATGGAATGGGAATAGGTGAGAATATTAGCGATCCTAACTATTCATACCTCGATGGCAGCGTAGGAATGAGTTTTAATTCTGACCTTAAAAATAATTCGGAGAGCAACTATTTTATCGGCGCCGCTTATCATCATTTTAACCGGCCAAAAAATTCTTTTTATAAAGACAAGGAAACTGAACTTAATCCAAAATGGGTTTTTTCAGGTGGTTTAAAATTTGGCGTCAATGATTACTCCTATATCACTTTGCAGGGTGATTACTCGAAGCAAGGTTCATTTAAAGAATCCGTCTTTGGCGTCATGTACGGATTTAAATTTGGCGAAGACCCTGACGAACCAGTTTATGGCATTCACATGGGAACATACCTTCGCTGGAATGATGCTTTGATACCTGTAATTAAATTAGATTATTCTCCTTTTTCAGTTGCCTTCAGCTACGATGCTAATATTTCCAAATTAAAACCATCCAGCCATGGCCGTGGTGGATTTGAAATATCAGTTACGTGGATTAGCAAACTTGCAAACAGGTCAAACCCTTACCTGAGTCCAAAATTTTAAATAAAAAGCATCTGATCACAGGATATGTAATTTATGCTTCGCTTCTCTATTTATCTCCCGGGTTATTTATTTTAAAAACTGTTCCTGCCAGAGCTGCACCAGCAAAACTTCCTAACAGGTAAATCCATATTTGTGGCCAACAAAATGTTTTTTGTAGAGTTAAACCTATTGCCACAGCAGGGTTATATGCCCCACCCGAAAACTTACCAATTACCGTTGCCATAGCCAACACTGTACCTCCAATAGCAAGTCCGTAAAAACTATTTCCGGATGTACCTTTCGCTGTAGCTACATTCAATACAACATAGGCAAGAGCGAATGTTCCGACTAATTCTGCAATTAATCCTTTCGCCACGGCATCTTCCGGAATAGCACAAACAGATACACCTTCTACACCAAATAAATTTGAAACTATTACAGCAGCTAATATTCCCCCTGCAACCTGGGCCATCCAATAACCAAACATTTCACCAATGCTCAATCTTCCCCTGACCCAGACAGCCAGAGAAACCGCAGGGTTATAGTGTGCCCCGGAAATATGACCTCCGGCGTAAACCATTATCATAAGTGCTAATCCAGCTCCTACGCCTCCGCCAAGAGCTGCTCCCATAACGAGGAAAAAAGTACCGATGAATTCTGTCAGTATTTTGTTCATAATAGTTGGTTTTGTCCAAAGAATTTCTTTGGAAATAAATAATAATTACAACCTTTGAAAGGGTAATTTGTTTCTTTGAAGATAAGCGAATGATCTTAAAATGTTAAGGTCAATTATTCACATAAATAGTATTTCATGAAAATTGAAGTTGGACAAGCCGCACCTGATTTTACTTTATATGACAGCGAAAAAAACAAGATTACGCTTTCCGAACAAAAAGGGCATAATCTGTTATTACTTTTTTTTCCCCTTGCTTTTACCAGCACTTGTACAGCAGAACTTTGTTCAGTTCGTGATAATATATCTTTTTATAATAATGTTCATGCAAAAGTGCTTGGAATCTCGGTTGATTCACTACATACTTTAGCAAAGTATAAAGCTGATCAGCAACTTAATTTTACTTTACTCAGCGATTTCAATAAAGAAGCGTCAACGGCGTATGGAAGTCTTTATGAAATGTTTGGATATAACATGAAAGGTGTTTCAAAACGATCTGCTTTTGTTGTTGATAAAAAAGGTGTTGTTCGATATGCTGAGGTACTTGATAACGCGGGGGAGCAGCCTAATTTCAAAAATATTTCACTAACACTTGAAAATTTGAAATAAAAAAGGTTGGTTTTTTACCATTTTTTGGTCATAATCCAGTGATTTATAAGAATTTTAAAAAACTGTGGCTTTTACTTTGCAGGTGAAGAAAAAAGAGGCTATTTTGGCTAAATAAAAGTAAATTTGTTTCCTTGAGACGAATTTTACCCATACTATCCTTTATTCTATTAACCGCCTTGCATTCCCAGGGACAGGATCGCCGTGATTTTTCTATTGATGCTACTCAAAGGATTATGAAGCTTTATCCAAACCCCGCTATTTCATTTATAAAATTTGATTTTCAAAAAAATTACGAGAAAGGATTTACACTACAGGTAATAAACTTTATCGGCCGCCAGGTTTTTGAAGTAAAGAATGTAAATCCAAGTACTACACTTGATCTTTCATCATATAACCGGGGGGTCTATATCTACCAGTTGAAAGACCCATTTGGAAAAATTGTAGAATCAGGTAAGTTCCAGGTAGCCAGATAATCATTCAAAAATATTTTAAAGCACTTCTATTGAAGTGCTTTTTTATTTATTGTACTTCCACAATCAGAAATTTCAGATACTGGGTATTTTCCATACCATAAATGACGGGATGATCTGCAGCCTGTGATTGAAAGGTAACCTGCCTTAATTTTCTTCTTGCATCTTTTGCTGCCGAATCAATAATTTGAAGAAATAACTCTGCATTAACAAGATTTGTGCAGGATGAAGTGACCAGAAACCCACCTGGTTTTAACAGTTTCATTCCTCTGAGATTAATTTCTTTATAGCCAGCAATTGCGCCCTGAATTGTTTCCCTGCTCTTGGTAAACGAAGGAGGATCCAGCATTACTACATCATACTGCTTTCCTTCTTTACTCCATTGCTTCAGCATATCAAATGCATTCGCTACTTCAAAACGACATACTTTTTCCACTCCATTCAATACCGCGTTTTTATTGGCTTGCTGTACCGCATTCTCAGAAATGTCAATCCCAAGAACCGAATTTGCTCCATAATATGCTGCATGAATTTCAAAAGTTCCTGTATATGTAAATGCTCCCAATACATCCGCATCTTTTACAATATGCTGAATGGCTCTTCGGTTATCACGCTGATCCAGAAAATATCCTGTCTTCTGACCGTTTTCAATATCAACATGAAATTGTAAGCCGTTTTCGTTAATGATAATTTTAGTGTCAAATGGAGCAGACAAAAAACCTTTTTGTTGTTGAAGACCTTCAAGCTCTCTTACCGGCACATCGTTTCTTTCATAAATGCCTTTGGGTGAAAAGATTCTGTTTAACGAGTTTACAATGGCCGGTTTCCATATATCAATCCCCAAAGCAAGGGTTTGAATCACGAAATAATCATTAAACTTGTCGATAATCAGTTGGGGCAAGGAGTCTGCTTCGCCAAAGACAAGTCGGCAATTCTCTGTATATCCTATCCTTTGTCTGTATTGCCAGCAATGCAAAATCTTCCGGTAGAAATACTCTTCATTTATCGTCTCAGTTTTATCTCTTGTCAACAACCGAACCAGAATCTGTGACTTTGGATTGATATATCCCTGGCCAACGAATTTCTTATCATGCGTAAATACAGTGATTATTTCACCAGGTTCTACTGTTTTATCCGTGGATCCGGCAGTATCATCAACTACTTTTTCAACTTCATTGGCAAAAATCCATGGATGACCATCTTGTACCCTCCGACTGATCTTTTTTCTGAGAAAAACTTTGAACATGAAGCAAAGGTAACCGCTGACCTTAATGTCCTTATAATCTGTTGAAAATTCATTTTTTCTGAATCCTGCGCCATTTTGTCCCCGAAGCTATGCTTGGCAGAATTGTTGACAACCTTACCTTTGCCATCAATTTTAAAAAAATGAGTCAAAAGGATATGAAGGATACCAAAGAACAGGCAAAAAAGCAGGAGCAGGAGAATTCTGAAGTAAATATTGACATAAATGCCGATGAAAACCTGAGAGGAACTACCCACCTGAACGAGCCGGTTGCAGATGAAGATGCGATGGAAAGGTTGCAAGCTGAGCTACAGGATATAAAAGATAAGTTTCTCCGTAAAGTAGCTGAATTTGACAATTTCAGAAAGAGAAGCTCTAAAGAAAGAATGGAGTTAATCCAGACAGCAGGTAAGGAAGTGATCACTGACTTGCTGGAAGTATTGGATGATTGCGCAAGAGCTGAGAAGCAAATGAATGCTGCGGAGGATATAAGCCAGCTAAAAGAAGGAGTAATGCTGGTCTTTACTAAATTGAAAAATCTGTTATCAGCAAAAGGACTTAAAGCCATGGAAACAGTAAACAAAGATTTCAATCCTGATTTACATGAAGCCATTACAGAAATCCCTGCACCATCAGAAGAACAAAAAGGAAAAGTGCTGGATGAAATTGAAAAAGGATATTATCTCAACGATAAAATTATTCGCTACGCAAAAGTGGTGGTGGGAAAATAACTCATTATGTCAAAAAGAGATTTCTACGAAATACTGGGTATTAACAAGTCAGCTTCGACCGATGAGATAAAAAAAGCTTATCGCAAAGTAGCTATGCAATACCACCCCGATCGCAATCCCGGTGATAAATCGGCCGAAGAAAAATTTAAGGAGGCTGCTGAGGCTTACGAAGTGCTAAGTGACGCTGATAAAAAAGCCCAATACGATCGTTATGGCCATGCCGGTGTAAGCGGCAATGGACGTGGTTTTGGCGGTGGTGGTGGAATGAACATGGAAGATATCTTCAGTCAGTTTGGAGATGTATTCGGAGAGGATCTTTTCGGCAGTTTTTTTGGTGGTGG
>OEMC01000056.1_pt1 | contig 9772 bp, 8 predicted proteins | sample 1503201 | NCBI WGS metagenome assembly OEMC01 (sample SAMEA104379564, study PRJEB20068) | metagenome | isolation source: 1998 | reverse complement strand
AGTTGAAATTCTCTCTCACTGTAATCATTATGCAAAAGATAACCGGCCACGTAATTCAAAGCATCCTTTTCATCAACATAAGATGTTTTTTTCTCAATCACAACGGCCAGCTCTACTTCCCAATCTGTCTTCTTACTGTTTTTAGGTATCACAAGGTTATCATTTGGCCCAACCATAGCGGTTGTGGCTTTAAAAAATATTACCGGTTCAGCCGGTAATTGCATATTGCTTTCTTTTGCATGATCTGAATAGTTCAAACCAATACAAATAATTTTAGAGGGTCTGGCTACCGGAGGACTGAGACGGGTTTCTTTTGAAACCGGCTTTAATTCAGTCCCAGCTATTATTTTTTTCAGCAATGAAAGTCCATCACCGTTAAAAAAAATTTCGTCATAGTCATGAACGTAAGCGGAGACATCAAACCAGTTGTCGTTAATAATTACGCCAGGTTTTTCTTTCCCTGCTTCTCCAAATCGGATAAGTTTCATGTTAGTTATTTAGTTTAACAAAGCCCCCATCAATCAGATAATCACATCCGGTAATAAAGGATGCTTCATCGCTGCAGAGATACAAAGCCAATGCGGCAATTTCTTCCGGCTTACCCATCCGTCCGATAGGTTGTGTTTTCGATAGTTTATCAAACATTTCTGCTTCATTTCCCGGATAATCATTTTTCAGAAATCCGTCAACAAATGGTGTATGCACTCTTGCCGGTGAAATAGAATTGCAGCGTATATTTTCATTTATATAATCTTTTGCAACGCTTAATGTCATCGCCATAACAGCGCCTTTTGCCGTGCTGTAAGCAAAGCGATCAGGTATTCCTACCTGTGCAGCGATGGAGGCCATATTAATAATACTTCCGCCACCTGCTTTTCTTAATTGCGGAATAGCCGCATAAATACAATTATAGATGCCTTTTACGTTTACCAGCATCACTTTATCAAAATCTGTTTCGACTGTTGTGTCGGCTTTCCCAATATTCGCAATACCCGCATTATTACTGAGTATGTCGATGAGCCCGATTTTTTCAAATACTGCAACAACATTTTTCTGATCGGCTACATTGCAAATATGGGCAACTGCTCTTCCCCCGGATTGCTTAATTTCTGCTACTACCTCATTGGCACTTTCAACATTCAATTCTAAAATATGAACAGTAGCTCCTTGCTTTGCAAAAACAACAGCAATTGCTTTTCCAATGCCGCTTCCACCTCCTGTAACCACCGCTATTTTGTTATCAAGGCGAAACATAGTTATGTTTTTATTTTATATCCTTTCCATCCATACCAGGCAACTGCAACAAAACAAAGTAAAGGTATGATGTAGGCTTTTTGCATACTTCCTGTTGCATCAGAAATAGCACCCATCAGTAATGGCGCCATGGCCCCGCCAACGATTGACATGACGAGCAATGAAGACGCCATTTTGGTCTCTTCGCCCAATTCTTTTATACCTAATGCAAAAATGGTAGGAAACATGATAGACATAAAGAAGGGTACCGCTATTACTGCATATACTGCAATACTGCCTTGGGTATTCAATGCCAGCAGCAATAATAAAATATTGATCAATGCATAAGCTAGCAATAATTCTTGCGGCCGTATATATTTCATCAAAAATGTGCCCACAAAACGGCCCGCCATAAATCCGACCATCGCAATGAATCCCCACCAGTAGGCAGCTTCTCTTTCTGGTAAGTCCATCACTTGTTTTGAAAACCGGATAAAGAAACTTCCTACACCTACTTGTGCGCCAACATAAAAAAACTGAGTGATAACGGCCCATTTTACATGACTATGGCGAAGTACTTTTAAAGAAAACCCTGTATGTGCATCTGCGGCAGCAGACTCTTTTATTTCCGGTAGTTTAGTAAAAAGAAACCCGATGGTTACTACCGCCACGACTGCAGCGATTATTAAATAAGGGATCTTTACTGTATCAGCTTCTGATTGTAAATAAGCGTTGAGTGTACCATCAGTAGCCATCCGGCTTAATTCTTCTTTTGAATGTTCAACCCCTGACAAAATAAATTTACCTCCAATAATGGGAGCGATAAACGCACCAACACCATTAAATGATTGTGCAAAATTCAATCGTTGTTCAGATGTTTCTTTGGGTCCTAAAATTGTTATATAAGGATTGGCAACCGTCTCCAAAAAAGTTGCCCCGGAGGCAAGAATAAATAATGCGACAAGAAATAATCCAAATGTTCTTCCCGATGCAGCCGGTATAAATAATAAGGCTCCTGCAGCGTAGAGACAAAGACCGATTATGATTCCTTTTTTATACCCGTATTTATGCATAACCAACCCGGCAGGAATAGCAATAAGAAAATAACCAAAATAAACAGCCAGGTCAATAAAGGATGATTGGGTATCGTTTAATTGACAGGCTTTTTTTAAGTGGGGTATTAAAATTGGATTTGTATTATGCAGAAAAGCCCAAAGGAAAAAAAGACTGGTGACCAGTATAAATGCAAAGAGAAATGTGTTTCGGTTTTGGGCCATATTGATGACAATTAATTAATGAAACAATAAAGTAGCGGGTATCACTTCTTTCTTTCCACCCTCCGGCTGTAGCGAAACTTTTAATGAATTGCCACCACCGCTATCAAAGTAAATCACTTTTATTTTATGAAACCCCTTTTTTAAAGCCGCCTTGCCATTTTTTTCTACGTTACCATGATCGCCGTCATTGTTTACCGTTTCTTCATCATCAATAAAAAGTTTACTGCCATCATCTGACTCAGTAAAGAAAGTATAAATGCCATCTTTTTCAATTTTGACATAACCAGTAAACTCAAATGCGAATTTATCTGTACGCTTTTTCTTATCATTTGAAATGATATTTGTTATTCCTGATGCCACAACAGTTCCGTTTACAGAGTTTATATCAATTTTACCAACAGGTTCGTAATATTTGTAGGCAATACCAGCCTGAAGTCTTGTTGTTTTTACCGCCATCTTCCACTCATACACTTTTACTTCTTCCGTTACAATTGAACTCGGGATTGTTCCTGGAAATTCAACGGGCGAAAGTGCAATTGCTTTTATTGTATACGATTTATCTGCCATAAACGGTCCTGTATATGCGGCTGCAGCTTTCCCGGGGTTTGTACCATCTGTGGTATACACTATGATTGCTCCTTTATCAGCATTGATTGTCACTGTTGGTTTTAGTTCTCCAGGTTTGTATTCCAGTTGTATTGAAGGTTTAGATGCAAATTTTCCATAGCTCCCAATTTTTACTGCAAAAGCATAAGGTGATTTTATTTTGTTTGGATTGTATTCTGCCAAACTGATTTCAATGTTGTTGCCAATCTGTTTCCATGATAAATTCTCTTTTGTGGAAAGTAAACTGATTGGAGTTCCTGCAGGCAGAAGAATGTCCTTCAACACTAATTTCTTATTATCAGGATATTTCGGAAAAATAGCATAAAGTGAATTGGTACCCGGATTGTATGTATAAAAAACTTCTTTCACTGCAAAACCAGGATCAGGATCTACCGTAAGTTTGAGCATAATATCACCGCCGGTTTTCCAGTCACCACTTAAATGTTCATTACCACCTTTATAATCTCTTCTTCCTTCACTCCACTGAAACGGGGTTTTCCATCTGCGTGTATTATAAATTGCTTCTCCGTTAATATTTAACCATTCTCCCATTTGTAATAAACGCTCCTGCATGATGGGTGGAATTTTTCCGTGTTCATCAGGCCCGATATCCAATAAAAAATTTCCACCACGGCTTACCTTATCAATCAAAGCTATGACCAATGATTGAGCAGAGTTATAATCCCAGGCATCTTCCTCACGGTTGTAACCATAACTATATCCCATGCCGCGGCTTTCTTCCCAGTCATGATTTTCAAAATCCAGGTCAGGTTGATATTCGGGTGTATAAATTCCGCCATGATTAAACCGAACACCACTTCCCCAACGATCATTCACTACTATGCTATTTTTTACAGGGCTTTCATTAAATAACCATGCTAAAAACTCCTGGCTCCTCCATGTTTCCGCAGGTGCATCCCAATCACCATCTGTCCAGAATACATCGGGTTCGTAATTATTGATCAGTTCTTTCATCTGCGGCCATACATGTTCGGCCGCATATTTTTTAGGATCACTTTTCCATAAAGGATTGAACCATTCATATAAAGAGTAATACATGCCTGCATGAACGGAAGTTTTTCTTACGGCTTTAAATAAATCACCCAACAAATCTCTTTTAGGTCCTACGTCTTTTGCATTCCAGGGAAAGCCCCAGGTTTTATTTGCATTTTGATTTGGCCATAAAGTAAACCCATCGTGATGTTTAGACGTAAGTACAATATATTTTGCTCCTGATTTTTCAAACAGTTTTGCCCAGTCATCGGGGTTATACAATTCAGCTTTGAAATCATTAGCCAGATCATAATAGGTACGGTTGCCAAATTTTGAGTTGTGAAATTTCTTTCTAGCGCTGTCTGTTGTTTGTAAACCTTGTTGATACCATTCGGCATAATTTCCTTTTGTGCTCCAGCCCGGTACTGCATACACTCCCCAATGAATGAAGATGCCGAATTTGCTGTCTTTAAACCATTGGGGGGTTGGTCTTGTGTCCAATGATTCCCATTGAGGTTGGTATACCTGGGCCAATACCGCATCAGTACTAAACAAGAAGAGCAGGCCAATTAATTTTTTCATGAGTTATAGTGTTTGTTCGTTTAGCTTTTCTGTGGGATTTAATATATATGTAAGCAGGCTATTATCTTTTCTTAGCTCCACTATTCTGAAACCCCTGTAAGCCGTACCCCAATTGCCGCCAAAATGTGCATCGAAAATAAAAGGTACACCGTTTTTCATTTTGACATTATCCTCATCATGATCATGCCCGTTAAAAACAGCTTTTACATTTTTATATTTCGAAAGCAGGTCAAAAAACTCCGGGCAATCCACAGCATGTTTGGTTTGCTTACCGGGATTGATGTGAATAAAGATGAAAATGTTTTTTTGTTTCTTATGCTCTTCCAGTTTTTGAGTAAACCATTTAATATCAGGGCAGAGATAAGTTCCCTCTTTGTTGGAAGTAGTGCCTATCAATACCGAATTCTTTTTAAGTTGGAAGTCTAAATTGGTGGGCATTTTCCATATTTCGTTCCATTCTTCTGCAGTACAATGGTCATGATTGCCCTGACTGACATAATATTTTACAGTCAATTTATCCAATGCCTTTTTCGCATCTGCGAACCATTTTTTATCATCGTGAATAACATCTCCGTTAATCACACAAAAATCAAACGCTTTTTCATCATGCAGCCGGTTAATATTCTCAGTCAGGTTGCTATAGAATTTTTCATACTCAGTGTCCTTTTGGCCATAATGCCCGTCAGATGCAACTACAAACCGCAGAATAGTTTTTGACTTCAGCCAGTCTTCATAAGTTCCTGTCAGCTTAACGATTTTACCGCTGCTTAAGAAGAGCAGTGCGGCTGAGCTTTGTTTTAGAAAATCCCGGCGAATCATATGCAGATAATTTTAAAAGAAATACACTGCTAAAAATAACTCTTCCCGCCAATATGACTGTTGATTTATGGAAATTGACGCAACCGATTGTCGGTTTGACCTACCTTTGCCGGAGATTAAATCAACAGTTTTTTATATGGAATACAGAATAGAAAAAGATACGATGGGTGAAGTGAAAGTGCCTGCTGATGCCTATTATGGAGCGCAGACCCAGCGCAGTATTGACAATTTTAAAATTGCACAGGATATCAATAAAATGCCCAAGGAAATCATTCGGGCTTTTGCCTACCTGAAAAAAGCAGCTGCTATAACCAACCTTGAGGCCGGTGTTTTATCAAAAGAAAAATGCGACCTGATTGGAAAAGTTTGTGATGAAATTCTTGAAGGGAAATTAGATACTTATTTTCCATTGGTTGTCTGGCAAACCGGGAGTGGTACCCAAAGTAATATGAATGTAAATGAAGTAGTAGCTTACCGTGGTCATGTTCTGAATGGGGGAAATCTGGCAGATAAAGAAAAAATTCTTCATCCGAATGATGATGTAAACAAATCCCAATCGTCCAACGATACATTTCCTACGGCTATGCATATTGCTGCATACAAAATATTGGTGGAAACAACCATTCCTGGAATTCAAAAACTCAGAAATACGTTGGCCGAAAAAAGCAAACAATTCATGAAAGTGGTGAAGATCGGTCGTACACATTTTATGGACGCCACACCGCTTACTGTTGGTCAAGAGTTCAGTGGTTATGTATCGCAACTTGATCATGGATTAAAAGCTATTAAAAACACTCTTTCTCATTTGAGTGAATTGGCGCTTGGAGGCACTGCCGTTGGCACCGGCATCAATACGCCACCCAGCTACAGTGACAATGTTGCTGGACATATTGCAAAACTCACTGGTTTGCCATTTATCACTGCTGAAAATAAATTTGAAGCTCTGGCTGCTCATGACGCGATTGTAGAAGCACATGGTGCTTTAAAAACTGTTGCGGTGAGTTTGATGAAGATTGCCAATGATATCCGTATGCTTTCATCTGGCCCCAGAAGCGGCATCGGTGAAATATTTATTCCGGATAATGAACCCGGCTCTTCCATTATGCCCGGAAAAGTAAACCCCACTCAATGTGAAGCTTTAACTATGATTGCAGCACAGGTGATGGGAAATGATGTGGCCATTAATATCGGGGGTGCCACCGGTCATTTTGAGCTCAATGTTTTCAAACCCGTGATGATCTATAATTTTCTGCACAGCGCCAGGTTGATTGGTGATGGTTGTGTTTCATTCAACGATAAATGTGCTGTGGGTCTTGAGCCTATCGAAGCAAATATCAAAAAGCATGTTGACAATTCGCTGATGCTGGTGACTGCGCTTAACACCAAAATCGGTTACTATAAAGCTGCTGAAATTGCTCAAAAGGCACATAAAGAGGGAACAACATTGAAAGAGATGGCGGTTAAACTTGGATATGTAACCCCTGAACAGTTCGATGAATGGGTGAAACCGGAAAACATGGTAGGCAAACTGAATTAAACTATAAATAGTATTAATACTAATTGAGGCAGGGTAAATTTCCCTGCCTTATTTTTTTGAAATTACTTATGTACAGCACCATAAAATTTTTACTTTAACGTTTCCAATATAGTTATGAAAATTTTATCCGAAAATCCAAACGCTATGAAAAGCAATCAGCGCCAGGCTAAGTTTTACTTTTCTGCTTATCCCCTAAAGGCATTAAATCTTCCTGGAGATGAACAAAAAGCCTATTTCCATGTTTATAAAAAACAGGATAAAATCATCAAACGATCAGTGAGCTCCAAAGTATTACCGATGATCGATGCGTATAAAGAATCTTTATCAGAAGATTCAATAGAAGTAAAAAATGCCCAACCAGATCATATTGAAGATCGTGAAAGCGAATGGTTTGCCAGTTATGAATAAAATCCTGAGTTAATAAATCATTAAATAGAAAGTCCCCTGATTGAATCAAGGGACTTTATTATTTTTATTTCATCAATCTTTAATAAATAGCAAGACGCCGGACATTCATCGTTGAAGTCACTGCGCCGTTAGCGTCATAAAAATCCTGTTTGATAAGACCTTTATTCAGGGCATAATTATTCCGAAGATAGCCAGCTGTTGTTAAAGTCGTCCAATTGCCACTCACCTGCTGTTGTAACTCTTGCTTTACAACAATCGTATTTGCATAGGCTGTCCCATTCACAGTTACTGAGGTGTTTTGTTGTAAAATGGTATAAGTAAATCTTAGCGTTAAGGTTATAGTTGATCCACCCTGTGGCGTATAAGGGCCGGAAAAACTATTACTATTCCAATTACCATTTGCTGTTAAATTATCCTTCAGAAAATTTAATTCCACCCAAACCGGAATATCCAATCCTACAGAAGATCCTACATCAATCCATTCAAAATAATCAGCGCCGGATCTGCGATAATAGCCTGAAGTATCAAAACCATTAACCACATTATTTGTCCACATAAAAATGTTGAAAGTATTTCCTGCGGCAGTTATTGTCTGAGGAATTACTTTTACCAATAAAGAATCAGCGGCTACTCCATTAAACTCATAGCTCCAGTTACTGTTGGTAGTTCTTGGAAAATAATCCGCAGGAGCTGCACAAATAACCTGGAAATTACAACTGGTACCGCCCACGGCTACCGGAATATTAAAAGTGCCTGCTGCTGCCGGTGTGCCCGACGCAGTTAAGGTGATCATTTGTGCGCCAGTAGCTGTAAAGTTGCCTGACCCGCTGAAAATAATACCATTTACTGCCGGTGCTGTAGAAATACTCCAGGTACCTGTTGCTGTTACATTCACATTTAACACTACCGTGTTAGCCGATGTAAGGGCTATACCTGGTGCATAAACACCGTTCACTGTTGCTGTGCTGCAATTAACAGTAAATACAGCTGTGCCACCGCTACCAGCCATAACAGACACAGCAAATTCACAAACCGTTCCATTATAAGTAAGAGTAAAAATATGTGTGCCGACAGACAATGGTTTTCCGTAGCCTCTCAATTTTACTGATTGTGTTCCTGAAGAAGTAAAGTTTCCGATTGCACTGAAATAATAACCCTGCACCGTATCTGTTCTGATCAGATAACTCCCGGCAGAGTCAACAGTAACATTTACTGTTGCGAAATGATTTGTTGTTAAAGTAGAGTCTTTAAAAAAACTCCCTGAAACAACTGCCCCGGTACAGCCCCCCGAACCATCCATTTGCAATGATCCTACCGATGCCTTTGAATTGCCCAGTTCAAAACTTATCTCTTTTTGGCAGCTAAAAAAAAGTACTGACAATAATGCCAGTAATCCCGGTAGTTTAATAGTCGTCTTCATTAGGTGTAATTTGGAATTATGAAAATAAGACTTTTTTCCCAGAGGAAAGATTAATCCGGAGGGTATGTTATTACAGTATCTGAACCTTATCGCTGATTTCCGCATTGGTTTCCACTGTAGGAAAAGACTCCTTTTGATGCTGTTTCTTGAAGAACCTCTTTTGAAACAGTACCAGTGTGATAACGCCTATGCTTATAGAGGCATCAGCCACATTAAAAATGGGGCTGAAAAATTCAAATTCCTGGCCACCCCAGAATGGAAACCAGGAAGGTAAAGTAGTATCAAAAATGGGGAAGTAAAGCATATCCACCACACTGCCATGTAAAAACGACGAGTAACCATCAGATGAAAAACTGGCAATGCCTGCATAAGGGAAATAATCTTTTGCCACAGCGTCAAAATGCAGGCCCTTGTCAAATATCATTCCGTAGAATGTACTGTCAAGAAGATTACCCAAAGCGCCGGCATAAATAAGCGATGCACAAACAACAAAACCTTTGTGATAATGTTGTTTAACAATTTTACCAAGATACCAGGTGCCGAATATGACAGCCGCCATGCGGAAAAGAGTAAGTACAACCTTGCCCGTTTCATTGCCAAATTTCCAGCCCCATGCCATGCCTGGGTTCTCAATAAAATGTAAATGAAACCAGGGAAGTATTTCAGCAACCTTTCCCGTCGGGTAGCTTGTTTTAATCCAGATCTTCAATACCTGGTCAACGATAATAATCAAAGCAATAAGAAAAACAACATTCCTGAGTTTCACCTAATAGGATTTAGTGGGCAAATATAAGGAGAAAGCTTTTCGCATCTAATCGTATACTATTGGCTGTCTTTTTATTTTAAAAATTTAACTACTGATTAAGTTTAGTAATTACGAAGAGATGCTATTCTTCA
>OEMC01000385.1_pt1 | contig 9873 bp, 5 predicted proteins | sample 1503201 | NCBI WGS metagenome assembly OEMC01 (sample SAMEA104379564, study PRJEB20068) | metagenome | isolation source: 1998 | reverse complement strand
CGGGCAACTTCTTTTCCGGATGGTAAAACACTATCAGCCGAACAATATTCTTGAACTAGGGACTTCTTTGGGAATTACAAGCTCATATCTTTCGCAGGCAAGACCTGAGGCAAGATTAATAACAGTGGAAGGATCGAAAGAAATTGCAAAATTGGCAAAACAGAATTTTGGAGCATTAGAACTCCAAAACATAGAACTCAAAGAAGGCAACTTTGATAATGAACTATCATCTGTCATCTATCATCTATCATCTATCGACTTCGCCTTTATTGACGGCAATCACCGCCAGGAACCCACCGAAAGATATTTTCATCAGCTGCTTACTAAAATAAATAACGATTCAATTTTAGTTTTTGATGATATCCACTGGAGCCTGGAAATGGAAGCTGCCTGGGAAACTATAAAAAATCATTCGGCTGTAAGCTGTAGTATTGATCTTTTCTTTATTGGTATTGTTTTTTTCAGGAAGGAGTTTAAGGAGAAGCAGCATTTTGTTATTAGGTTCTAAGCCCGGGGCTACTTTTTCGTCATTACGCCAAGGATTTTGTTATGCGAAGTGTTTCTTCAGCCAGGCAAATTTATATTTCCTAGGTGCATATAGATTTAACCTGTAATAAACTATGTATTTAAGAAGCTTGTTATAAGTTGAAAACTTTTTTCTAAATACAATTGCATTTCTGTCAACAAAAATATAAGCGAAATCATTTTTTTGAATATCTATGTAGAAGCCATCCTTGAGAAAAGCAGGGTCAAATTTCATTCGTTCCTTTAAATTCATTGCTTTTAGATGCTCGAAATAATCATTTGGGGTGATATTTAGGTAATAATTTAATAAGCCAGTTGGAACGATTTTATGTTTCGTGATTTTTAAAATTGATGCCATATTTTCATTATCAAGAATATCAAACTGCTGCTTTTCTGTCAAAGAAGGATATCCAATCTCTTTGTGAGCATCAAAAACAACCCGAAATTTAACTTTGTATCTCTCATAATCTATGTAGGATACAAATTTGATGTATAGGATTATCCCAACAACAATGGCTGCTATAATTAAAAATGTCAACATAAAATTTTGTCTACTCGCTAATTTACGCAACTTTTTTACAGTTTAACTTGGACAAGATTTCTGAGTAGTGAACAGAAAGATAAACGGAGCGTCGCAACCAAAGCTTAATAGTAGTAAATTAGCCGACTTAAAAAATAAACACACAATCATGAGACGATTCAATTCTGTTTTAGTACTACTGTTATCAATTACAATCATCAATGCTCAAAAGTTAATGGGCTTTAGCGAGGCGACTGCTAAGGCGCAGGTGGATTGGGAAAAACAATACGATGCACAACTGAATGCAAAAAACCTGGATGAATGGATGCAGTTTCTTACTTCGCATCCTCACCATATAGGCAGCCCGCAGGGAAAAGCAAATGCGGAATACATGGCCAACCTTTTCCGTTCATGGGGCTACCAAACGGAGATTGCTCAGTATGATGTATTGTTCCCCACCCCGAAGACAAGAGTGCTGGAATTGCTCGGAAGCAAACCTTACAAAGCCAAACTGGAAGAACCGGCGCTGAAGGAAGATAAAACAAGCGGACAAAAATCTGAACAACTTCCTTCTTATAATGCTTATTCGGCTGATGGAGATATAACGGCTGAGCTGGTTTATGTAAACCGTGGCATTCCGGCTGATTATGATGAACTGGAAAAAATGGGAATAAGTGTGAAGGGCAAAATTGTAATTGCAAAATATGGAGGCTCATGGCGGGGTATTAAACCCAAAGTTGCTTATGAGCATGGTGCTATTGGTTGTATTATTTATTCCGATCCGGAGGACGATGGTTACATGGCTGGTGATGTATACCCGGATGGCCCTTATCGTCCGAAAGATGGCGTGCAGCGTGGTTCCGTGATGGATATGCCTGTCTATCCCGGTGATCCGTTGACGCCGGGTATTGGCGCTACTAAAGATGCAAAGCGATTGGACAGAAAGGATGCGACAACGATTATGAAAATTCCGGTTTTACCCATTTCTTATGAAGATGCATTGCCTTTGCTGCAATCTTTGGCTGGCCCGGTTGTTCCAACAGCATGGCGTGGCGGTTTGCCTATCACCTATCATGTTGGTCCTAGTAAGGATAAAGTGCATTTGAATTTACAATTCAACTGGGATCTGAAACCCTTATACAATGTGATTGCAAAACTTCCGGGCAGTGAATTGCCGGATGAATGGATCATCCGTGGCAATCATCATGATGGTTGGGTAAATGGCGCAGCTGACCCTATCAGTGGCATGGTGGCGGAAATGGAAGAAGCAAGAGTGATTGGAGAAATGGTAAAAAAAGGATTCAAACTGAAAAGGACATTGGTGTATTGCGCATGGGATGGTGAAGAGCCGAGTTTGTTAGGATCAACCGAGTGGGCAGAAGATCACCAGGAGGAATTGCGTAAGAAAGCAGTAGCCTATATAAATTCAGATGGTAACAGTCGTGGATTTTTTGGAGCCGGTGGTTCACATACACTGGAACCTTTTATTAATGAAATTGCCGATGCAGTGATTGATCCGCAAACAGGAGTGAGTATAAAAGAAAGACGATATGCCAATTCAGTGGTGAATGCTGATAAAGCAGCAAGGGCAAAAATGATGGGGAATAAGACTATCAAACTAAGTGCACTTGGCGCTGGTTCTGACTGGTCGGGCTTTTTGCAGTTTTTGGGTATTGCTTCTTTGAATCTTGGTTTTGGCGGAGAAGGCGGTGGCGGAGAATATCATTCCATTTATGATTCTTATGATCATTTTACACGGTTTAAAGATCCCGGCTTTCAGTACGGGGTTACTTTATCAAAAACTGCGGGCAGAGCGATGATGCGGTTGGCCAATGCGGAAGTATTGCCCATTGATTTTTCAAGTTTTCAAAAAACGGTAGCGGATTATGTAACAGAATTAAAAACGCTCGCCGATAATATGCGAACTGAAACAGAGACAGAAAATAAAATGATCAACGATAAACTGTTTGATCTGGCAAAAGATCCGAAGAAAGGATTTCAGTCTCCAAAATCAAAGGAGGCTGTGCCATATCTTAATTTCAGCAGTCTGGAGAATGAAATGGTCCAGTTAAAAAACAATGCTGAAGAATTTCAAAAACTTTATAGCAGCGGCACTCAATTATCACCAGAAAAACGAAAAGAGCTGAATGAAATTTTATTTAAAGTTGAAAGAAGCCTGATCAATGATAAAGGATTGCCGAGACGATCATGGTACAAGCACCAGGTCTATGCTCCGGGTTTTTATACAGGTTATGGTGTAAAAACATTACCGGGCATCCGTGAAGGCATTGAAGAAAGAAACTGGAAAGAAGCGCAGGATAATATTGAGGTTGTTTCAAAGACAATGGATGTTTATTCAAACCAGATAAAACAAGCCACCAATATCGTCAAGCCTAAAGCGTTTTAATTCAGGACTGAATAATTTTACTGATGCAATTGCCGCAGTCATTGTTGAATTCGCTTGAATCTGTAAATGGATTCAATAAGGAGAGTTTTGTGAAAGTGCATGATTGTGGTGAGCAGGTGACAACGATCAGGATAAATCCCTTCAAATTATTGGGGTCATCACAAATCCCCTCCTTTGGAGGGGATTTAGGGGAGGTTGTTCCTTGGACTGACTTAGGTTATTATCTCAAAACCCGTCCATCCTTTACATTCGATCCTATCTTTCATGCCGGTTGTTATTATGTGCAGGAAGCAAGCAGTATGTTTCTGGAACAGGCATTAAAACAAACTGTTGATCTATCAAAGCCCTTAAAGGTGCTTGATCTTTGTGCTGCTCCGGGCGGTAAGTCCACGCATTTGCTTTCGCTTATTTCAAAAGATAGCTTACTTGTCAGTAATGAAGTGATCCGGTCAAGGGCAAATATTTTAAATGATAACATTGTGAAATGGGGATGCAGCAATGTGCTAGTGACAAATAACGATCCTAAAGATTTTGAAAAGCTGGAAAATTATTTTGATGTGATAGTGGTAGACGCTCCCTGTAGCGGCAGCGGATTATTTCGCCGCGACCATGAAGCGATAGAGGAGTGGAGTCTGAATAATGTAGCCCTCTGCAGTCAGCGCCAGCAAAGGATCCTGGCCGACGTGTTGCCGGCTTTAAAGAAAGGAGGAGTTTTGATTTACTCTACTTGTTCTTATTCAAAAGAGGAGGATGAAGGAATTTGTGATTGGTTGATAAAGGAGTTGAAGGTTGAAGGTTTAAGGTTGAAGGTTGAAGACAGTTGGAAAATTATTGAATCAAATGGCGGTTATCGCTTCTGGCCGGATAAAGTAAAAGGAGAGGGGTTCTTTATCGCCTGTTTCAGAAAAACAAATGGAGAAGATGCCGAGAAATATTTTTCAAAAGTAAAAGAAGAAAAATTTTCAAAGCAGGAGACAGTAGTTTTGCATAATTATGTAAAAGCTGAAGGACTGAGTTTTTACCGGCGTGAGGAAACCGTCCATGCTGTTCCGGAAAATTTGCTAAGTGAAATATTATTTCTTTCCTCAAAATTGCGTGTTGTAAATGCCGGAACAATAATTGGTGAAATCATCCGGGATAAGCTGGTGCCGGATCATGCATTGGCCATGAGTAGCATTGTCACTGAAAATGTAAACAGGATCGAATTGAATTTTGAGCAAGCTATTCTTTACCTCAAAAGAAAAGATAGTCACCTGGAAACGGACAAGAAAGGCTGGAGCCTTGTGACATTTGGTGGCCATCCGCTCGGCTGGGTAAATGTTCTTCCAAACAGGGTGAATAATTATTATCCGAAAGAGTTAAGAATTCTGAAAGACTAAAGAACATTAAAAATCTGCATCTTTGCAGTCAAATCGTATCTGGATGAAAAAATATCTGTTTATCTTATTCCAATTTTTTATTGTTACTGTTTCTTTTTCTCAGCCAGCTGAGCTTTTAATTAAAAAAGGGCCCAGTGGTCCTTATCTTGAGCATAAGGCGGCAGCTAAAGAGGGATTATTCCCGCTGGGCAGATTGTACAATGTTCATCCCCGGCATATTGCTGCATTTAATAATATTGATTTTAATAAAGGCCTGTCTGTCGGTCAACTGATCAAAATTCCACTTACGGATACCAATTTCAACCAGGCAAATAACAAGGGTGTTCCTATTTATTATAAAACTACCGGAAAGGAAAGCCTGGCCAATATCAGCATCAAGAATAATAAAGTTCAGTTGAGTAATCTTCGTGCCTGGAATCATCTTACAGACGATAATATATCTCCGGATTCAAAACTGGTCATTGGTTTCCTGGTCTCATCAGAAGTTCAGGACAATACTGTGGCAACGGAAGAAAAGAAAACTGAAATAATTCCTGCCCCGGCTACAGAAAAAAAAGAAATAGTTCAGGAAGAAAAGAAAAAAATTGTTGAGGAAAAAAAGGAAGAACCAAAGAAAAATACTCCCGAAGTTGTAACAAAGGAAGAGAAACCAGTTGATGTGGAAGGCGGTTTTTTCAGAAATTATTTTAATCAGCAGATAAAACAATCGCCTATCACTAAAGAGCAGACACTCACCGCTGCTGTTTTTAAATCAGCAAATGGCTGGCAGGACGCCAAATATTATTTACTCATCAATGGAGTAGAGCCGGGCACGATTGTAAAAATCACCAACCCGGCAAATAATAAAATGGTGTATGCAAAAGTGCTTTATCCGATGGAAGGCATTCGTCAAAATGAGGGGCTGGATGTGCGTATTAGTGATGCAACAGCTGCAGCATTATCTATTTCAGAGACCGATAAGTTTGTTGTGAAGGTGAATTACTGAACTGCAATGAATGAAGCTTAGCGTCGCACTCCAATAACACAATTACTATTTTTTTCGTTTGCCGGGGTCTTTGCAAAGACCCCGGGCGGACAGAAATAAGACAGTATTAAGAAAGAAATTGAGTCGGGTACGGGTAGTAGTGGTTTTGAAAAATTTCTTTGAAGAGTTTTGAATCCATGGCCAAGCTATAAGAAGATGTATAATTATGGGAATAAAGAAAATAAACCCCAATACTTCATGCAATGCTAATCCGGTCATTCTTGGTGACAGGAGCAAAATAAAAATGATCAAAAGAGCTTTATCTAAGTAAATAATGATTCTTCTTTGTGAAGGTGCAATCATTCCATTATTATTTCTTTCCTGATGAGTCTCCTCGCTGCTGTTGTAAAAATACAACCATAATGAATTCAAGGAGGGACTCTCCGTCTGATAAACTGGATCATTATTCTGACGAGTATCTCTGAATTTTTTTTAATTCAACATACACTTACTTCGGGAGAAGACTCGTCGGGAAAGAAATTGTGTAGTTAGTACATATAAGCCCTACCTTCATACAGCGCCTTTATATTACAAATTGCTATATGAAAAATTGTATTCTGATTTTTTTGTTCTTCGTTTTTTGCCAGGCATGTAAAAAAACATCTAGTCCCGCTCCGGCGCCAACTGCATCAATATCCACTCTTAATTGTTCATCGGCCATTGCAAGTACTGCTGGTACTTCTGGTACTATGTTCAACGGAACGATCACCGTTCCATATTCCGGCGGAAATGGTGTTGCCTACAGTGTCGGTTCTGCAATCACATCTACAGGAGTATTGGGTCTTACTGCAATTCTGCAAGGCGGTACGCTGGCAAATGGTAATGGCAATTTCACTTATACAGTAACAGGAACGCCGGCAACCGACGGGACAGCATCTTTTAATATCTCTTTTAGTGGTATGTCTTGTACAGTTACAGTGATCGTCAACGAAGCTCCTCTTGTACAATATGGAACTCCATTTTCTGCTGTTCCTGCCAGGCAGGATGCAACGATCTACCAGGTGAACATGCGTGCCTTTAGTTCCAGCAGCAATTTCCAGGGGGTTATTGCCAGACTTGATTCAATAAAAGCGTTGGGAATAAATGTCATCTACCTGATGCCAATCCATCCTGTTGGTTCGGTGAATTCTGTAAACTCTCCTTACTGTGTAAAAGATTATAAAGCTGTTAACTCCGAGTTTGGAACATTAACTGATCTGCGTGCATTGGTTGATGGGGCACATAGTAAAAACATGAGTGTTATCCTGGATTGGGTAGCCAATCACACGTCCTGGGATAATCCATGGATCACCGCGCATAGCGACTGGTATCTGAAAAACGGTTCCGGTGCAATTGTCAGCCCACCCGGTACCGGATGGAATGATGTAGCACAGTTGAATTTTAATAACACTGAAATGCGATTGCAAATGATCAAGGCGATGAAGTACTGGGTCTATGCTGCCAATGTAGATGGCTTCCGGTTTGACTATGCAGACGGGCCACCTTTTGATTTTTGGAAACAGGCAATCGATACGCTTAGAAATATTTCTACTCATAGTCTTCTTCTTTTGGCTGAAGGAAATCGCAGCACCCATTTTACTGCAGGGTTTGATTATATTTTTGGTTTCAGTTTTTATGGACAGATGAAATCAATCTTTAACAACAACCAGCCTGCGACCAACATTGATGCACTAAACAATTCTGAGTATGTAAATGCGACAGGCGGTCAGCAGGTGGTCCGTTATATTACCAACCATGACGTTAATGGTTCCGATGGAACGCCGTTAACTTTGTTTGGCGGAATTAATGGATCCATGACAGCGTTTGTTGTGACAGCTTACATGAAAAGTGTGCCGATGATTTATAACGGGCAGGAAGTGGGAACACCATTCCAACTGGTATTTCCGTTTACGGGTGCCGATATTAACTGGACACTTAACCCAGCAATAACTACTGAATACAAAAAAGTGATTGCCTTCAGAAACAGCAGCATGACAATAAGACGAGGCTCATTAACATCGTATAGCAGTGCTGATGTTTGTGCGTTCACAAAAATATCAGGAGCAGAAAAAGTATTTGTTGCATCAAATTTGAGGAATAGTACCATTACCTATATTTTACCAGCCGCAGTAGCTAATACGAACTGGATCGATGCAATGACAGGAAATAATACAGCCTTGGGAACACAGATCATTTTGCAGCCATACAGTTACCTGGTATTGAAAAACTAAAATTCGTAATGCATATGAATTCTGGTCAACAGGACTATAACCATCAACCTATTCAACTAATATAAAAATGAATAAAAAATTATTTACAATACTTCTGTTTACAGCAGGTTTTTTGACTACAACATGTGTAAAGGCGATAGAGATTACCCGTGTCGAACCGGCAAACTGGTGGACAGGAATGAAGAATAGCGAATTGCAGATCATGGTGTATGGCCTTGGTATCAGCAAGTCATCACTTACGATCAATTATCCAGGAATCAAACTGAAGGAAGTCGCCAAAACAAGTAGTCCCAATTATTTATTTATTTATCTCAGCATCGCCAAAGGAACAAAGCCCGGCAATGTGCCGATATATTTTACGGAAGGCAAAGAAAAATTTACCTACAATTATCCTTTGCTGGCACGCAATGACAAAAGCGGTGCATTGGGATTTAACGCATCGGATGTTTTATACCTTATCATGCCGGATCGTTTTGCAAATGCCAATCCATCCAACGACAATCTCGACGAAGTAATTGTTAATCGCGAAAATCCGAATGGTCGTCACGGTGGCGATTTTGAAGGGATAAGCAAACGTCTTGATTATTTAAAAGATCTGGGTATTACAACTATATGGCTTAATCCCATCCAGGAGAATAAAATGCGCAACGGTTCTTATCATGGTTATGCCATTACTGACTTTTATAAAATGGATACTCGGTTTGGTACCAATGATGAATTTAAATCGTTGGTAAAAGCGACACACGACAAAGGAATGAAAATGGTCATGGATATGGTGTTTAACCATTGCGGCAGTTCACATTGGTGGATGAATGATCTGCCATCCAAAGACTGGATAAATAATGACGGTGTCTTTCTGCAAACCAATCATGCTACTGTTACAGTGATGGATGTTCATGCATCTGAAACAGAAAAAAATACATTTCTGAACGGCTGGTTTACGAGAGGTATGCCCGATCTGAATCAACGCAACCGTCACCTCGCTACTTATCTTATCCAAAACAGTATCTGGTGGATAGAGTTTGCTCGCATTGATGGCATCAGGCAGGATACTTATTCTTACCTGGATTATGATTTCTTAGCACGTTGGTGTAAAGAAGTCAATGAGGAGTATCCCCATTTCAATATTGTTGGCGAGACATGGTACAATAAAGCAACGGCACCTGCCTGGTGGCAGCAAAACTCAAAGCTGGGCAATAAAAATTCATATTTAAAAACGGCTATGAACTTTTCACTTACGTTTATTATGCAGAATGCATTCGGCAGCCAGAGCGATAGCAGTTATCTCACAAATATTTTCGAAGATATCGTACAGGATTTTATATATCCTGATCCTTATAACCTACTCACTTTTTTAGATAATCATGATCTTAGCCGGTTCAACCGCAGGGAGGATACGGATCTAAAGCGTTATAAACAGGGCCTGGCTTTTTTATTGACGACGCGGGGTATTCCCCAGATTTATTATGGAACAGAAATTTTAATGACCGGCACCAAAGAAGAAGGTGACGGAAGATTAAGGAAAGATTTTCCAGGAGGATGGCAGGGTGATAAAACTGATGCATTTTCAAAAATGGGTCGTACAGATATGCAAAATGAAGCATGGGATTATTTGCAAAAACTACTGCAATGGCGAAAGAACAGCTTAGCTGTCACACAGGGAAAACTAATTCATTATGCGCCAAGAAATGGAATATATGTATATGGTCGCATAAAAGATAAGGATACTGTACTGGTCATTCTCAATGGAACAGTTTCGGATCAAACGCTGAAAATGGACCGCTTTAAGGATATAACAGGAGACCATG
>OEMC01000245.1_pt1 | contig 9946 bp, 10 predicted proteins | sample 1503201 | NCBI WGS metagenome assembly OEMC01 (sample SAMEA104379564, study PRJEB20068) | metagenome | isolation source: 1998 | reverse complement strand
AAATGAGGCTTTTGCCAAACTGCTTAAATCCATCAATCCTTTACAGAATAAATCGGTAAATGCGAACGTGAAGATTACTGATAAAATAGTTACTGACTCCATTGTGGTAAGCAAAATGCAGGACTCAATAAAGAATTGGGATGATGAAGTGGTAATGATCAAAAAGAAATTTCTGGAAAAAAATCCAGCATCAATTGCAGCCATCTGGCTTTTGTCTGATATGATTATCCGCTCACAGGTGACCAATGATGAGGCAGTAATTTTTTTCAAAAAGATGGATGAAACAAAGTTGGTGGCCGTGCCCTATTACAAAGATGTGGCTAAAAGAGTGGATGCCATGTCTGCCACCGGCGCCGGTAAAGCTGTTCCCGGCATAAATTCAACAAACACATTTGATGGAAACAGGTTTGATCTTGCTTCTTTGAAAGGTAAATATGTGGTGCTGGATTTCTGGGGTACCTGGTGCGGTCCTTGTATAGCCGGTATGCCAAAAATGAAAGAGTACAGGGAAAAGTATAAAGACAAAATGGAGATAGTGGGTGTGGCCTCTGAATCGGATAATGGGGAGAGATGGAAAAAATTTCTAACTGATAAACCGGAGTATCAATGGCCGCATCTGCTGAGCAGAAAGAATGAAGAGGATTTTATTCTGAAATTTAATGTGGCAGGATTTCCCACCAAGATCATTGTTGACCCCAATGGCCTGATAGTAGGCAGGTATGTGGGTGAAGATGATGATATCTATAAAAAGCTGGATGAGATTTTATCATCTTCAGGTCCAAAATGAAAACATTTGATTAACAGTTGCTGTAAAATGAGTATCCTGTATATGCAGGAGGTTTTTTAATTTTGTCCTATGCGTCCTGATTATGCTCATAAAATCTTTTCTGATAAACGCAGTCACTTCGAACTGCTGATGGAAACTTTAGCAATGCAAGCTGGGTTAGCTCAATAGACTTGTTGTCGCCGAAGAGTGCGACGCAAGGAACAATGATTAGAAATTCTATTGCTGACTTCAAAAAAATAATTATGGCAGTCATTACATCTTCTGATAAAAAACAAACTTCTCAAACAGATTTTCTCCCACTTCAAGGAACCGACTATGTTGAGTTTTATGTCGGTAATGCCAAACAGGCGGCACATTATTACATGAGTGCTTTTGGTTTCCAGGCACTGGCTTATTCGGGTCCGGAAACCGGTATAAAAGACCGTGCAAGCTATGCTGTGCGACAAAATAAACTGACCCTCGTACTTACAACACCCATCCGGGGCAATAATGAAATGGCTGATCATATTTACAAACATGGCGACGGAGTAAAAGCACTTGCTTTAAAAGTGGATGATGCTACCAGTGCATGGGAAGAGACGACAAAGCGTGGCGCCAAATCATATTTGCAACCACAGCAATTGAAAGATGATGACGGCGAAGTAGTGCTGAGCGGTATTCATACTTATGGCGACACGGTTCACCTTTTTGTTGAAAGAAAAAATTATAACGGGGTTTTCATGCCGGGTTACAGGGAGTGGGGTAATGAATATTATAATCCAACCGATACCGGATTACTGTATGTTGACCATTGTGTGGGTAATGTGGGTTGGAACCAGATGAATCCCTGGGTAAAGTTTTATGCTGAGGTGATGGGTTTCAGAAATATTCTTTCATTTGATGACAAGGATATTTCTACTGAATACTCGGCGCTGATGAGCAAAGTAATGAGCAATGGAAACGGCTTTGTAAAATTTCCGATCAATGAGCCGGCAGAAGGAAAGAAGAAAAGCCAGGTGGAAGAATATCTAGAATTCTACGATGGCGAAGGCGTACAACATGTAGCCATGGCTACCAATGATATTGTACAAACTGTAACTGAACTCAGAAACCGTGGCGTGGAGTTTTTGCGGGTACCTACTTCTTATTATGATGATCTGCTGGAGAGAGTAGGTCAGATTGATGAAGACCTGGAGCCGCTGAAAGAATTAGGCATCCTCGTGGACAGGGATGATGAAGGATATTTACTTCAGTTGTTTACCAAACCTGTGGAAGACAGACCTACATTATTTTTTGAAATTATACAGCGTAAAGGAGCCAAGAGCTTTGGCAAGGGAAATTTCAAAGCATTGTTTGAAGCCATTGAAAGAGAGCAGGGAGAGAGGGGGAATCTTTAGTCAGTTGCCAGGTCTCAGTCGGCAGTCAGGAGTCTAGAGTCATTTATCGCAAAGCTTAGACTTATCTGACTATTCTTTTATCTTTACAAATCATTAGGACAAATAATGGAATAATTCCAGCGAAAGGACGTTTGTGATTAATCAATGTTGTGCATGAAAAAACTGTTTTTCTTTTTTGCAATAAGTTTTCCAGCTATCCTTGCTGCACAGGGTAATAGTGTTGGCCCATCAGCTACTTCTATCAATTCATTTATTGGATTTCAAAAAACTTTGGAGCGGCCTGCCGATGCCATGAAGCGGAAGGAGTTTTTTATTCAAAAACAGTTTGCTGAAAAAGGATTGACATGGCCGGCCAAATACGTTTATATCCGTTCCTTTAAATACGATAGCCAGTTGGAAGTATGGGTGAAGAACGAAAGCAAAGAGCAATACAAACTTTTCAAAACCTATAAAGTCTGTGCCCTTGCTGGCACACTCGGCCCCAAACGCATGGAGGGTGATTACCAGGTGCCTGAAGGGTTTTATTACATAAATGAATTCAATCCTAAAAGCACCTATCATTTGTCGCTTGGATTGAATTATCCGAACCAATCCGATAAGATATTGAGCGATTCAGAAAGACCGGGTGGTGAAATATATATTCATGGCAGTTGTGTTACTGTTGGCTGCATTCCATTGACCGATCCCATGATTGAGGAACTGTATATTATTACCGCCCACGCCAAGGACCAGGGACAGGATTTTATCCCGGTTCATATTTTCCCGATCCGTTTCAATGTTAAAAGGAGTGTTGAATTTCTTGATAAAACAGTGAAAGACGATGCTGCTTTGAAAAAGTTTTCTTCTAACCTTGAAGATGCGTTTAACTTTTTTGAAAAATACAAACAGTTGCCGGTAGTGATGGTTTCTGAAAAGGGAGAGTATATTGTTAATAATCCTCCGGCCAAAGTGGATTATTTTAAAACAGAAGCACCCGTTCCTGTTAAAAAGAAATTTGTACAGCACAGGGAAAGAACAATTACTGACCTGGTTGAGCATGTGTCCCAATGGCCAAAATACCCGGGCGGTGGTGATGCTTTTTTAAAATACCTGGAAAAACTGAATAAGGAAATGAGGGATCGCTTACCTGCCGGTATTAAAAAAGCTTTTGTGCAAATGGAGTTTATTATTGATAAAGATGGTACTCCTGTGAACTTTAAAGTGCTGAAGGGCGGGTTGACTGATGATTTCAATGACGAACTAATCACCAGGCTGGAAACGACAATGGCCAACTGGCAGCCAGGCATGCTTAATGATAAACCGGTTGCTAAAAAAATGGTACAGACTATTTCTATTGAAAAACTTGAACCCCTGGAATATTAATTTGGCGTGAAAGCATATTTCATCAGTGGATTAGGAGCCGATAAAAAGGCTTTTCAGAAAATAAAACTTCCTGCCGGTTATGAATATGTTTTTCTTGATTGGATTCCTCCTCTGCAAAACGAATCATTACCTGACTATTCCATTCGCTTAGCTGATTCTTTTGAGCAAAATGAAAAATTCATTCTTATCGGGCTTTCCTTTGGCGGCATGGTGGCTTCAGAAATTGCCAGGATAAAAAAGCCGCTCAAAACAATCATCATATCCAGCCTGGCTTCTTCAGATGAATTACCCTGGTATTTTAAACGGGCCGGTCAACTTGGTTTGCACAAAGCCCTGCCTGTAAATTTTTTGAAAGCAGCTACTTTATTGAACAGGGTAGTAGGTTCCGGTTCTCCGGAAGACAAAGCAGTGATCTATCATTATGTAAAAAATGCTGACCCGGCTTTTATACGCTGGTCATTAAATGCTATTGTGAACTGGAACCAGCATGAACGATTACCCGGCCTTGTACACCTGCATGGCGACAATGACCATCTTTTACCTGCACGATTTACGCATCCTGATTTTGTGGTTAAGAATGGCGGACACCTGATGGTGCTGAATAAAGCAGATGAAGTGAATAAGATATTGTGGGAAGTGCTTTCGATGAATTGAGAACTACTTGTCAATATTTTTTATTAGTTCTTTTATGATGCTCTTTAAGGCTTTCTCTTTGCTTTTTACATCCTCAATACTTGTAAGGGAAAGAAGCCGGCGGCCATCTTTATAGTCACCCTCGAGGATTTTTGTCGGGTCCTTCACAGTGGCGCCTCTTAAAAATATCATTCGTAAAACATCCTTTTTAAATAAGTTGCTGCCTACGATATATCTTTTATAATCTTTTGGATTAAAGGGTTTCATTTTTCCTGTGTAATAAAATACAGGAGCATTGTAAAAAATGCCTTCGCCTATTTTTTTATCTATACTCAGAATAAATTCCCGCAGGTATTGCAACACATCTTTCAGAGGATATTTAAGAGTCCGCATAAGCTCATCCACTTTTTCAGGTTCAGAAATTCCTGTTGTTATGTTTGGTTCGGTTTTCATTTATTGTCTTATTTTATTCGTTACTTGTCTTCGGGTTGGGCATTAAATTCTTTTCTCTTGTTTTCAAACCACTCTTTCATAGCATCCGGCGTTTTCATAAGCACTTTCATTTCATTCATCGCCTGAAGATGTTTTTCATCACCCTTTTGAAACATCTCCATGCCATGGTTTTTGCTCAGTTCGGCCATTTCCTCAAAACTGTTGGCATGAAACTCCTGATCACATGCTCCGCCCAATTGTTTACAAGTCATTGTTTTCATGATTGATTTTTTTGTTAAGTAAATAGTGTAGTAGGAAGGCTTAGTATTTCTTTAATTCTACTTCCAAAGAGTCATATTCCTTTTGAAGCTTAATTAACGTAGCTAATCTTTTTCCATCAGCTGAGACTAATTCTTCTGCAATTTCAAGACGCTTTGCCGAATTGGTATCAGTTTCCTTTACATTTTCTAAACTGTCTGATTTTTTATAATAAATTGCTTTTACTTGTTCCATTTCTTTCTTAATAGCTTGTTGCCGATTTACAATTGTTTCTTTCTTGTTTTCACAGGAAGAAAGCAAAATGATAGTTACCAAAAGAATAAATCTCATATAATTTGAATTTTTTTGTCTAAGCTTGCAGCTAACGTTCGAGGCTTTGTGCAGTTGGGGAATTAACCAACTGTCTGCCCGGGGCTGAAGTTAAATTTATAACTAAAAGCCGAAGTTAACCAACAACAGCCCGGCAGAATTACGTCCGCCGAAACCAAAGCTTGGATATGCACTGCCGATGATTGCTTCAACGTCGAGCCCCAATTGCATAAAACCTTCTGTTGCCTGCTGCCCTGTCAAAGGGTTTGTTTTCCAAATGCATTGTCAGCATACTCAATAAGAGTGCTGTAAGATTTGTCTTTTATTGCAGTAACTGTTGGCAATTTTACAAATACCTGATTTAGAATTTCAATTATTGCAACTATTGAAATTGAAACTTGTTGTAGTATAAGTGTTCCTAATTTGAATTGATGGTCTGTAAAAAACTTAGCGGCTTCGTCAGAAGTTTTAAAGGCAGTAATATCATTATTCTGCATTCCAGTCATTATAAGCACTCCGTAATAACTTCCATGAATAATTTCAGAAACGTCTCGATAAATATTGAAGAATGCAAAAGTTAGTAACCCGTTGACCCAAACTCCATATTGCTTGCTTATTTCTTCAACTTTTTGTTTTGCTGTTTCATCTGTCCATGACGTCTTTTCGTTTCCCTTTTTAGTGGTATATTCTTCTAATGCTTCAACTAAGTTTTGAGGTCTATGTTGATCAATAAATTCTTTATGTGAAGTCAATCCATTTTTAATTTCAAAATCATTCAGCTTTAATTCTCGGAATAAGTCACGATAACCTTTTTGATAGGCATACTTTTTTGATTTAATAATTGCTTCATCACCCTTTGCACAAATAAACCCAACATTTATAATGCTTTCTATAAAAGGTCTGGATAATATTATCAAATCTCTTAAGTGATTATTTTCGGCCAATAACTTTATACTCTTCCCTGTGTCAAGATTAAGTTTAAGAATAGGGCCTATTACCGATGTCAGTTCTAAAAATCCGATTTTGTCAGGAGCAATTGCTAAGATAACTTCATTAAGAAAAGTCAACTGTTTGTCAAGGTGTGTTATCTCTTTTTGGTAATCCATAAATGAAGTTTGTTCATGAGTGAACCGCCCGTGCCTACAAGTTTTATTGTTATTTCGTTCTTACTTTATCTATAAAGCCAATAACCTTTTGAGTAATGAATTCATCAAGGTTTTCAGGTAAATATTTTAGCTGGTCTTTGTACTTCTCAATAAACTTCCTTGTATGTTCAACACCTTTGCCTTCCGTAAAAAATTTGTAAATATTATCTATTGAAGCTCTGTAATATTCTTTTGAATGATAGTACTCATATGATTTGTGAAGTAGTACTTTGTAGTCTTTTGTTTGACAGATAATAACAAAAATGTCATAAGAGTCTCTAACACGTTTGGGTGTGTCCAACGCTCTTCCCTTAGCACTTATAAAGCCTATTTCATTTGCAAAATTTACAGTAAAGGTTTCAGTCGTATTATTTGGCAAGTCAAATGTCAATTCGTGGGTTGTCCTTTCGTTTTCCAAAAAAATAATATCTGTCCCCGGACCTGCGATAGATAACATTTTATTCCAATTCAGAAAAAAACCGTCTTCTTGGTCTGGTGCATATTTTCTATGTAAAAAGTCAACATGGAAAATAATTTCTTCGCCTGCAACATTTAATATTTTATGTAATTGGAATTTATTCTTTGCGGCAAAATGGTAACCATTTTCTTTGAATACATCAACTGCTTTTTCCATTTGCTCTTTCGTTGTGTTGTCATTTAGTAACAAGTCAACATCAAAAGAACCTGGATGAGGATAAATTGAACTATAAAATAAGAAGGGTATCCAACCGCCAACGACAACATAGTCTACATTGCTCTGTGAAATGATTTTTACAGCTTCTCCTAAAATTCCTTTTGCTGCATCTTGTTCGTCTTTGTAAATTCTCATAATGTAATGAATGTCGTTTAGGGTTGCAGGCAACTCCTAAATTTACGCTATTGCTGGTACAATTTTGATATGATAATCAATGAAATTCTATACCAGCATTTTTACTGTAACAATGCTTGCACCGTATTAGTGGTTCTTTGCTGCAGCAGGGTCTTTCTTCCGGCTGAAAGTTTATTATAAATCTCCTGCGTATAATGCCGGATGGTGAGCAGGGTGAGATTCTTTGTTACCTGTACATCGAAAACAGAGGAGGCCTCAAGAGCCAGTTTTTCTATTTTATCTGCATGGTCGTCCAACACACATATTATACTGATGGCTCCATTTTGGGTAAGGTTGGGTTTTATTTTCAGCTTTTCAAAAAGATGAAATAATTCACTGATTGGTTTTTCTTCTGCAAAAGAAAAATCTCTTGAGCTGAGCTCAATCATCACCTGCTTTTCTTTTATCACAACAATCGGTGGCAATCCTTTCAAAGTTTTATGATGGATAACCGTACCGGGAAGAAGTGGATCCAAAAAACATTTTACATATAAGGGGATGTCTTTGTTCTGCAATGGTTTGATTGTTTTGGGATGAATGACCTGTGCACCATAATAAGCCATTTCAATTACTTCAATGTAGTTCAGTTCATGAATCTGTACTGCATCAGGAAAAAATTTAGGATCGGCATTCATCACAGCAGGCACATCTTTCCAGATGGTCAGGCTTGTTGCATCCAGAATATTGGCAAAAACAGCAGCGCTATAATCACTGCCTTCACGTCCTAAAGTAGTGCTTTCGTTTTCATCCGTTGCGCCAATGAATCCCTGGGTTAATACAATGTTTGTTTTTTCAAATAACGGAACCACAGAACTCAGAACTTTAGAACCTGAATAATCCCAATCAATCACAGCGTCCCTGAAATTATCATCGGTTCTGAAAATGTCTCTTACATCTATCCATTGATTAGTAACTCCGGTTTCGTTCAGGTAATGACTGATAATAGAAGTAGAAAGCAGTTCGCCGATACAGACTATCTGGTCGTAATAGTAATCATAGTTTCTTACCGGCTTGTCGTGCAATAACCATTCTGCTTCGGTGAAAAAATTGTTCAACTGCTCTTCGCAGGCCACAGCTTGGGAAACGAGTAAATATTTTGCAGTATCAAGGTGTTGTTTTTTTACCTGCTGAAAAAGCTGAAGAGCCTCTTCTTTTTTACCATCACAAAATGCATTGACTACTTTTTCCAGTGCATTGGTGGTCTTTCCCATGGCGGAGATAACTACCAGGATCTTTTCACCGGGGTAACGGTTTAGTATGTCTCCAACATTCTTAATCCTGTCTACGCTATTAACAGATGCGCCGCCAAATTTGAAGACCAACATTCGGGTGAAATTTTAGGTTGCCGATTTTTGAGAGCAGCAAAGATAGTACAGGGAGATTTTGAGTAAATCTGCAATCAGATTATCCCTTACTTTTGTCCATTCCATTAGCTAAATTATTGCCATATGAATATTAACAGGCAGGTACTCACTTTAGATGAATTTACGATTCAGCAATTGCGAAGTGTTCCCGGCGCAACCGGAGAACTCAGTAGTTTGCTGCGGGATATTGGCCTTGCTGCCAAACGGGTGAATGTGGAAGTGAATAAAGCCGGGCTTGTAGATATACTCGGAGACGCTGGTTCTATTAATGTTCAGGGTGAAGAAGTGAAAAAACTTGACGTATATGCCAATAACCAGTTTACCGGTGTATTAAAACATGGTATCAGCTGTGCAGGTATCGCCAGCGAAGAATTAGACGATATCATTGTTTTTGATGATGAGGTGAGCAACAATTCCAAGTATGTGTGCATGTATGATCCGCTGGATGGAAGCGCCAATATTGATGTGAATGTTTCTATCGGAACCATCTTCGCTGTTTTCCGTCGGCTAACTGAAAAAGGAAAGCCATGTGAGTTAGGTGATTTTTTACAAAAAGGCAGCGAGATGGTCGCAGCCGGTTATATCGTTTATGGTTCCAGCACGATGATGGTGTATGCCACACGCAGGGGAGTAAATGGTTTTACATTGGATCCATCTATCGGAGAGTTTACGCTGAGCCACCCTGATATAAAATGTCCTGATGCAGGGAAAATCTATTCCGTTAATCATGGACATTTTTTCCGGTATGAGGAAGGAGTGAGAGATTATATACATAGCTGCCAGGCAAAAACAAAAGAAACAGGCGGACCCTACACGCAACGTTATATCGGCAGTATGGTGGCGGATGTGCATCGCAATCTTATCAAAGGTGGTATTTTCATGTATCCGGGTACGACTGATAAGCCAAAAGGAAAATTAAGATTGCTGTATGAGTGTAATCCTTTTGCTTTTATTTTAGAAGTGGCCGGTGGAAAAGCAACCAATGGTAAAGAAAGAATACTGGATGTACAGCCAACAGAATTGCATCAGCGGACTCCTTTTTTTGCAGGGAGTAAGTTGATGATGAAAGAACTTGAGGGATGTTTGAAAGGCTGATGTGCTGATTTGGTAATGTGATGATATGCTAATGCAATGATTGAAATAATAGAATATAGTGACAGCCATCATGCTGATTTCAGGAGATTGAATCTTGATTGGCTCGATAAATACAATCTTACTGAAAGTCATGACCTGATGGTGTTGGATGATCCCAAAGGAACAATACTTGACAGAGGAGGATTTATCTGGCTGGCAAAAGCCGGTGATGAAATTGTTGGATCAGCTGCGCTGATGAATGAGGGTCATGGTATATTTGAACTGGCGAAAATGTCGGTGACAGAAAAATGGCGGGG
>OEMC01000394.1_pt1 | contig 9959 bp, 10 predicted proteins | sample 1503201 | NCBI WGS metagenome assembly OEMC01 (sample SAMEA104379564, study PRJEB20068) | metagenome | isolation source: 1998 | reverse complement strand
GCTGAAACTCCGGCAGTATTAAGAATAGAAATAAAGAAAAAATGCTTCCGGCTTATTCAGCCGGTTTGATAATTGCTGTATCCTTTTTATTAAACAGGTTTATCATTTGCAAAAAACTTTCCCGATTAAATTGATAATCGGGTGAACTCATAATGTTTTTTTTCTCTCTTTGGGTTAAGTGAAAATTCAGAGCCGCTTTATCCTCCTCTTTCTCGGTTGCATATTGAAAAATGATTTTATAAATGGAATGGCTGGCATGTTGCGCAAAATAACTCAGCATATCATTTTGAAAATATTCCATCATTTTAAACCAGTTTTGCTGCAATAGAAGAAAGGGTTTGGTCACATGATCGCCGATATTGTCGGTAACATAGGGGTGATCCCATCCGCCTGCAGGCCTGTCACGCAACTGTACGATAAGTATACCACTGGTGTTGTGTTTTATCCATGTATCAAAATATTCAAGAAACCGCAACGATGTTTCCTGACCATAATTGTCCCTGAGCCCGGCATCCATTACATCAATTACCGGTTCTGAAGGGAGCCATACATTGGGAAGCACAATGGGAAAAGTAGCATTCATCCGCAAAGCGGAAAGTATCCTGAGATTGTAAGGATCTTGCTTGGCAAAAAAAGAAGTGAAATCAACCACATCTGGATCAAAAGAAGTAAGTCTGGAAGAATCATAACGGCTGCACATCATGAACCTTACCGGCTGTGTGCTGATGATCATCTTTCTGCCATCACGGGAGACTACTGAATTATAAAATGCCAGCGGAATATTGGCAGCAGCTTCTTCTTTTTCATAGTCTTTTAATTGTTTGTTTAAAAATCCATGAGTATTCTCGTTTAGTTTCGATTCAAAAGCATAGGCCCTGTCTTTTACATATACGTAAGAGCCAACTTTAAACTTTATGGCAGGTGAAATAAGATCTCTTGCCACAAAAGAAGAAAACAGTGGGTTCAAAATATCGCCGGCAATATCATCAACATGCTTTTCGTCCTGCAGGTTTATGTTTTCCCCTTTTTGCTTGCGCAAATAAAGTTCCCGGAAATATGAGGCGCCGATCATTCCACCTGATGCCCCGGAAATCAGGAAAGTTTTTTTCATGAATTCGCCGTGAGTGATGCTATCCAAGCGTTGAAGTATACTCATGGTAAATGTGGCACTTCGATGACCTCCGCCGCTGGTATTAAGAACGACCAGTAAAGGTTTTTCCTCATTTTGTTTTCTTTTCCAATTCTCGAGTACATGAATCATATTGGCGCTGTCGGCTTTCAGTTTTTCCGGAGAAATCATAGCCGCCAGGTAATCGCGGCTGTAAGATGGCCGTTCGGTTTTATTTAAATAATTTAATCCAAAAGCTTTGTTGCGGGGGTCAATCCAATCCCATTTATAAAAAAGATTCAGCACAAGCAAGAGTCCGATGAGGTAAGGAATACTCCAGCTTTGCAAAAAATAAGTGAAGGCTCCGGAGACACCGATCAAAATGGCAAAGAAAACGGTGATGCTCGCTGCTGCAGGTATCTGGAAAAATTTTGAATCTTGTAAAAAACTAATGCCGATTAAAAATAAAAAAGCAGCAAATACAGAAAGTACAGCTGCAAAGTGATGTCGTTTGAAAATGTTTTCAATAAAATCACGTGTATAATGCGACACGTCTCTTGCTTTGTAAATTGTCCGTGGGTTATCCAGGTACCATTCCACCTTAATGATCTTGGATTCTGTTGGAGGACTTTCGCCTGGTTTGAGATGCGTGATGTAATCTTTTGGATTATTCATCGTCGGCATCATGCGACGATAGATTGACCGGTCGGCCCGGAAAAAATATATAAAGGAAATAAAAAGAATGAGCACCAGTCCGAGTAAGAAACCACCAGCCAGCATTAGAAATTCGATAGTCGGAATAAGTTCTTTATACCGGATAAACTGCCAGGCTTTAAAAAAATAGAAAATCAAAAACAGCAGGGGGATTACAAAATTGTTGATGCAGTATTTTAAAAAAGGATTCGTGGTGGCTGCTAAAAATTTAAAGTGACGGCTGAAGAGAATAAATGAAGCAATATTCCAGCTCATAATAAACATGCCCACCGACATGCCGGCAATACCGGAACCGAAAGCATTTACACTTCCCAAATACTCCGGCGCCAGGTAAAGTGAATCGGCCCCGAACGTATGCATAAATGTGCCATTGATGGTGCTGAACAGTACAAACCAGAAAAGCAGCAACACCTGGTATTTTCTGAAATGCAGAAATAACAACTGTACAGGAAAAGAATAAAAAAAACCGCGGAGCCACGCTTTCATAAGTAAAGAAGCAAACCTTGTTGATGGGTTCTGACTTAAAAATACTATTTACCCGGGGTTATATCAAGAAGTGTTTATTTACTTTTTAACAGGTAAGCCATTCCTGTCAGGGATAATAAAAGAAGCATGGCAACTAATTGGTGCAACTGAGCCATCCATTCAAACACCCCCCATTGATTCGGTACAATCTTAAGACTGAGAAGTACTGTACAAATGCCCAAGGCTATCTGAGTAATAGTGGTGAAGAAAGGAATTGTTCTAGTTTTTAAAAAAAGGGGCGACCCTTTCAGTTTTAAAGCTTCCCATGTCCATACCAATATCAGTACAAGAATAATATATGCAAGAGTGCGATGAATGAAATGAATAGTGATTTTGTTCTCAATTAAATTGAGTAGCCCATCAGGTGAACGAAACATATTTTCAGGAATAATCGAGCCATTAATATCCGGCCAGGTAGGAGCGGCTGTAGCGGCTTTATGTCCTGCCATCAGTCCCCCATAGATTAATTGAATGACCAGCACAACTATAATCCACCAGGTGAGTTTTCGTAAAGAATCACTTCTGATTTTTTTATCCGGAGCAACCAGCAATTGCAAGGCAAACCAGAATGTGTAGCATAACAAACCCAAAGCAAAAATAAAATGTAAAGCGAGCCGCGTGGGTTTTACATAAATCGCATCGCCATCAAGACCACTGGCCACCATAATCCAACCAATAGCACCCTGTAAAGCACCCAGAAGAAAAAGAATGATCATCGGTTTCACCATTTCTGTTTTGAATCTTTTTTGTACAAGAAAAACAATAAAGGGTACAGCAAATACAACACCCATGAATCTTGCCCAAAAACGATGAAACCATTCCCAGAAAAAAATAAATTTGAAATTCGTGAGTGTGAAATCATAATTCAAAAACTGAAACTGGGGTGTTTGTTTATATTTATCAAACTCGATTATCCATTGTTGCTCGTTCAAAGGCGGTAATGTACCGGTAACCACATTCCATTCTGTTATAGAAAGACCCGATCCGGTAAGACGGGTGATTCCGCCAAGCAAAATCTGAATAATGATCATGCCAACCCCGATCAAAAGCCATATAGCAATGGGTCTTGAAGAATAATGAGGATTGTTTTTTGTCATTGCGGGGCAAAGTTAACAGCCCTTATTTGCTCAAAAGAATTTTTGTTCTATGATATTTGTAATCTTGCAGCAGGATGCTAAAACCTTTTTACCAAAACGAACTGATAGAAGCCGGTTGTGACGAAGCAGGCCGTGGCTGTTTTGCCGGTCCCGTGTTTGCGGCAGCAGTTGTACTTCCAAAAGATTTTTACCATCCATTGCTGAACGATTCAAAACAGCTTAATGAACCGACCAGGAATGAACTGCGTCCGGTTATTGAAAAAGAAGCTATCAGTTTTGGCGTGGCCAGTATCAGTCATGAAGAAATTGACAGAACCAATATTTTAAAAGCTTCGATAAAAGCCATGCAGTTATCCGTGGCAAAGCTTTCTGTTCAGCCGGGTTTACTGATAATTGATGGCAATCGTTTTTACAAATACAAAGAAATCCCTCATCGCTGTTTTGTAAAAGGTGATGCCATTTACTCCTCCATTGCCGCTGCCAGTATTCTTGCCAAAACTTATCGTGATGAATGGATGATAAAATTGCATGAAGAGTTCCCACAATATCACTGGCTTACCAATAAGGGTTATGGCACTGCTGAACATCGAAAAGCTATTGAAGAATTCGGTCTTAGTCCCTATCATCGCAAAAGTTTCAGACTATTGCCGGAGCAATCTTTTTTGTTTTAGCCGATTACCATAGCAGGAGTCAAGAATCTATGGGATATTTTTTTGCAATCCGTACTTGAAATAAACATTAATTGACCGACATATATTATTTTTATAAACGTTAGCTGTTCACAAAATCCGGTTGTTATGCAACTCAGGCAAATACCAACTGTTGATAGCATTACTCCTGAAATATTCAGAAAGGAGTTCTATGAAAAAAATCTACCGGTTGTTATAAAAACTCTTTCACATAGCTGGCCTGCTTATACTAAATGGGATTGGGATTATCTTAAAAGTCTGGTAGGTGAAAAAAAAGTTCCGCTTTATAATAATGTAAAAAGCAATGCCTACACTCCTATTAATTCCGCGGATGATTATAAAACTTTTGGCGAATACATTGATATGATCAGTGGTGGCCCGGCGGGCTGGCGTATATTTCTGTTTAATATTTTTGATCATGCGCCGCAACTGACCAACGATTTTACCTGGCCCGAACACTTGATGAAAGGATTTGTAAAAAAATACCCGATGTTGTTTACAGGGGGTGCAACCTCCATTACCCACATGCATTTTGATATTGATATGTCACATATACTTCATACACAGTTTATGGGCAGAAAAAAAGTGTTGATGTTTCCTTTTGAAGAACAATATAAACTTTACCGCAAGCCCTTTGAGGTCCTTTGCATGGCTGATTTTTCAAATTACTATCTGAATAATGGCAAGCCGGATTATGAACAATTCCCCGGGTTGAAATATGCACGGGGTTATGAAACCACCCTTGAGCATGGGGATACTTTATTTATGCCTTCTGGCTGGTGGCATCATATGGAATATATTGACAGCGGGTTTGCGATGAGCCTTCGAGCCTTGCAACAAGGCATTCCTGGTAAACTAAAAGCTGTCTGGAATATTTTCGGCATGCGTAATATTGATACCCTGATGAAAAAAACTGCACCGGAATGGTGGTATGAAAGAAAAAAGAAGAAGGTGTTTGCCAATGCAGAGAGAGAATTAGCTACTCTGTCTGCAGTTAATTAATCGTCCACACTTCATTACCTTTTAATAATTTGTCGAGATCGGCCGGTTTTTTGGCTATAGCATCATTGATCTGTTGCATCATTACATCTTCATAACACTTTCGTTCACTTTGATAAAAAACACCAAAGGGTCTTGGTAAATGATCTGTGATAGTGGGGTTGTCAAAAATGCGTACAAGTATCTGTGCTTTATAAATATCCTTTTCATCATGTATCCATAAATCATCAGCACTATACCCGTCAGCAAGATTCACTGCTTTGGGGGTAAAACCATCCAGCTTAATTCCTTTTTCATTATTGGCGCCAAATATCAGCGGTTTTCCTTGTTCAAGAAATAAAGTCTCTGCAGCCTTGGTTCCTTTTTCTGTAAAAGCCTCAAATGCCCCGTCATTAAAGATGTTGCAGTTCTGGTAAATCTCCAGAAATGAAGCTCCTTTATGTCCATTAGCACGAAGCAACATTGCCTGTAAATGTTTAGGGTCACGATCCATGGACCTGGCAACAAAAGTGGCATCGGCGCCTAAAGCAAGAGCTAAGGGATTGAACGGATGATCCACACTCCCATAGGGCGATGATTTGGTAACCTTGTTCTCTTCTGAGGTTGGAGAGTATTGCCCCTTGGTTAGCCCATAGATTTGATTATTGAAAAGCAGGATGTTTACATCAAAATTTCTGCGTAACAGATGAATAGTATGGTTACCCCCGATGCTGAGACTATCACCATCGCCGGTTACAATCCATACGCTCAGTTCCGGTCTTGCCGCCTTCAACCCACTGGCAATAGCCGTTGCTCTTCCATGAATGGAATGCATGCCATAAGTATTCATGTAATATGGAAACCGGCTGCTGCAACCAATCCCCGAAACAATGACAATATTTTCCCTGGGAATACCCAACGAAGGCATTACTTTTTGCACCTGGGCAAGAATTGAATAATCGCCACAGCCGGGGCACCAACGTACTTCCTGGTCGGTAGCGAAATCTTTAGCTGTTAAAACAGGGGCTATTGTTGTTTCACTCATAGTTCAGAGATTGAATGCAAATTTACATCGGGAAGAGGAATGTTCCATATTCTATCAGGGTGTCTTTAGAGAATATTTAGCCTTAACTATTGGTTATTTGATACTAATTCTTCCCAATATTCGGCTGCCCTCCTTGTATGGGGTATAACAATAGTGCCGCCAACGATGTTGGCTACTGCAAAAACCTCATAAACCTGTTCTGTTGTTAGCCCCAGTTCATGACCTTTTCCTAAATGATATTTGATGCAATCGTCACAACGCAACACCATGCTAGCTACCAACCCCAACATTTCTTTTGTTTTTTTATCCAGGGCGCCGTCTTCGTAAGTATTTGTGTCGAGATTCCAAAGGCGTTTCATCACCAGGTTATTTTTGCCTAGAATAACCTCGTTCATACGGGTGCGATATTCATTAAAATCATAGACTAATGTGGACATATAAAATAATTTTAGCGACAAAGTTACCAGATAGCTTTGTGAATGGATAGATGGTCAGTTTCATTGCTGGGGTTTTAGTAATTTCAAATCATAAATAAGGAAGAATGAAGAATAAATTTGTAGCAATTATGGGGTTATTTGCCGTGGTTTTTTTTGGAATAGCAGCCAGTAAACCTGAAAAACTGCCACATGAAAATCTTAAAGTACTGCCCAAAGACATCAGTAATGCTGATCTGGATTCAGTAATGGCAGGTTTTGAAAAGGCGTTAGGCATAGGTTGTGAGTTTTGCCATGCAAAGAGCAAAACCAAACCAACTGAATATGATTATGCAAGTGATGATAAACCAGAGAAGGAGATTACCCGGAAAATGATGAAGATGACAGAAATGATCAATAAAGAATTCTTTGACTATACAATTGTATATAAAGCCAGTGAATTGATGGCTGTAACTTGTAACACTTGTCATGGCGGCAAACCAAGACCAGAATTAAAAGGTGAATAGTAAAATCAACTAAGCATCCTATCTAAAATTTCCGTTATAGCCATAAGTATAATTACCTAACAAAAAAGTGCTTTTGCTCGATTTTGTTATAAATCAGCTATTTATTACACTACTGCTATTTCAACCACGTTAGTGTAATGAATCAGGTATATCCACCATATACCAATCCTATAAAAAACCAATAGACTATGACCTGGCACAAAGCCATAGGCTTTTTATCCACCTTAGCCCTGTTTTCGCCGGTATTTGTTATCCTGGCTTACAAGCTAATTAATTACAAAAAATACCTTTCAATATTTATTTATTGCCTGTTTGCTTTTGTTTATAATTTGATGAGCGAAGGTTATATAACCTTACCCGGAAGTGTTCAAAGAACTTTTGGTATAGTCAACAATTTGTTGGATGCCCCGCTCATGTTTATATTTCTAATGTTATTCGGCATATCTGTTACACAAGCCAAAAAGATGAAAATATTATTAGGCATTTTTATTGGTTTTGAAATAGTGGTTCTGTCCCTGTATGGATTGAGCATAAAAGCAATAACCATTATCATGGGCCCTGGATTGTTATTGGTTTTTGGATTTGCATTGTACTTTTTTGTACAAACTGTAAAACGGAGTTTTTTTCACAAAAAAATATTAGGCAAAGCGCTGATGGCTTCTGCCATCTGTTTTGCATATGGCTGTTTCTTCCTCATCTATATTATGCATTATGTAATGGCGCTGCCTGATATAGATGATATTTTCCTGATTTATTTTATAGCTTCAATTATTTTTTGTTCGCTATTGTCTGCCGGTCTCATATTGGAAAGCAAGAGACAGCGAAAACTGGAAGAGTTGCTCGTCACCCGGAAAGAACTTATAAGTTTCTTTGCAGACGAAAAAAAACCGGTAATCCCAAAGGAATCTACCGGTCAATGGAAGTTGAATTAAATTATTTTAATAGCAGTATTTCCCTTCTGTAATCATTTTATCAGCAATTCTTCTTCTGGCCTCTTTACTGTTGAATGGTTCCGCTTTTGTAAACCGTTTTAATCCCATCAGGATCATCCGCTGCTCATCTCCATCAGCAAATGAGTTGATCGCATCCTTTCCGCTTTTATTTACTTTATCAGCAGCATCGTACAAATAAGTACGCATAATATCAATATAATGGCCGCAGGCCGACTCTCCTTTCTGATCTGTCATTTTCATTACCCTTAGCAAAATACTTTCGGCGTTAAATGTTTCAATTGCCATGTCTGCAATATTCATCAGTACTTCCTGTTCGCTTTCAATTTTCATCATCAGTTTTTGTACCGCTGCCCCAGAGGTCATCAGGATTGCTTTTTTCAAATTAGCAACCAACTTTTTCTCTTTTGTAAACAATCCCTCCTCATCAGCGCTGAAATCAGGAATACTCATTAATTCTTTTTGCACTGCCATGGCCGGAGTCATCAGGTCTAATCTTCCCTGCATGGCTCTTTTTAATGTCATATCCAAAGTAAGAAGCCGGTTAATTTCATTAGTCCCCTCATAAATTCTGTTGATGCGACTGTCGCGGTAAGCTCTTGAGATGTTATACTCTGCACTGAATCCATTGCCGCCATGTATCTGCACCCCTTCATCTACCACAAAATCCAATACCTCGCTGCCAAAAACCTTTAGTATGGCGCATTCAATAGCATACTCTTCTGCTCCGCCCAATAACGATTCATTGAATGGCTTTCCTGACGCCAGAAGTTCATTCTCTTTTTTATCAATCCAGTTGGCAGTTCTGTACAAGGCGCTTTCACCTACAAAAATTTTTATCGCCATCTCCGCCAGCTTATGCTTAATGGCACCAAAGTTTGAAATGGGTTGTTTAAACTGCTCACGGGTAATTGCGTATTTTACCGATTCGGTAGTAGCCCTTTTAGAACCTCCAAGCGCAGCTGCTGCTAATTTCAATCTTCCGATGTTGAGAATATTGAAAGCGATCTTATGTCCTTTGCCGATTTCTCCAAGCAGATTTTCAACCGGCACTTTACAATCCTGAAAATATAACTGGACCGTTGAAGAACCTTTGATTCCCATTTTGTGTTCTTCGGGGCCCTGAGTAAATCCTTCTGTTCCTCTTTCAATAATAAAACCAGTGAATTTGTCTCCATCTACTTTTGCAAACACTGTATAAACGTCGGCAAAGCCTCCGTTAGTAATCCAGCATTTTTGCCCATTTAAAATATAATACTTGCCATCGCTGCTCAACTTTGCTGAAGTTTTTGCACCAAGTGCATCACTGCCGCTATTGGGTTCAGTTAAACCATAAGCTCCCGCCCATTGCCCACTGATAAGTTTAGGAATATATTTTTGTTTTTGCTCCGGTGTTCCGAAATACAGGATGGGCAGCGTACCAATGCCTGTATGCGCCGCAATGGCAACAGAAAAAGAATGTCCTGCGCCCAGGTATTCATTGACAATAGTAGAAGTAACAAAATCTTTTCCTAACCCGCCATACTCTTCAGGGAATGATGTTGACAATAATCCCTGTTCTCCTGCTTTGGTCAATAAACTTTTCATTAACCCAGGCTCAAGGTTATCTATTCGATCGAGAATAGGATAAATTTCCATATCCAGAAACTGATCACACATATCCCGGATCATTAATTGTTCCTCCACAAAATTTTCCGGTGTGAACGTTTCAAATGGTGAAGATTCTTTCACCAACCATTCTCCTCCTTTCAGGATTGTGGTTTGTTTTACTTCTGTACTCATAGTATTAAGTTTAATCAGTTTGGGGAGTTACTTTAAATTATCATACACAATCTGCAATACTTCTTTACAAACTTCTATTTTATCAGCCGGTACGGTTTCCAGGGCCTCATTCAAAGTTTCTTCGGCAAGCT
>OEMC01000161.1_pt1 | contig 10088 bp, 8 predicted proteins | sample 1503201 | NCBI WGS metagenome assembly OEMC01 (sample SAMEA104379564, study PRJEB20068) | metagenome | isolation source: 1998 | reverse complement strand
GGCTTAAACAAATTACGTTGAAACCATACATCAGTCGGATTGAGGGCGCCCGATCCATCCAATGCTAACCATTGTGCCAATGTAAAATCAGCTGGCAATTTGGTAGGGTCAGTATATATATGTTTGATTCCCGGTTTACTGGTAGAATCAAAACTGGCTTTAGCCCACATAGCAGCTGCACGAAATTGTAAAAATTCCTCTGCGTTTAATAAATGAGGTTGATTTACCAGTTTGTTCATGCCAAGATTACTGTTAAATGTAATTATCGGTTTACCTGCTTTTCCTTTTTTAGTTGAAATCAGTACAACGCCATTAGCAGATCTTGCTCCGAATACGGCTGCGGAACTGGCATCTTTTAAGATGTCGATAGTAGCAATATCATTGGGGTTAATATCGGCCATTGTTCCAGGATAAATTACCCCATCCAATACTATCAAAGGTTGTGAGCTGGCTGTTAAAGTACCCTTACCTCTAATCTGCAGGCTTCCACTTTGGCCCTTGGTACTGGGGTCAAAACCGACATCTAATCCGGCAGCATTACCCCGTAACATATCTTGTACTGATCTTGGGTTTTCATTTTCAAACCGGGAGGCTTTTACCTGGGTAATAGCCCCTGTCAGATCTTTTTTCTTGGCAGTACCATAGCCGGTAACAACAACCTCGCCTAATTGGGAAACTTCTTCGTTTAATGCAATTGTCAGTGTTTCACCATTTTTAACTGTTACCTCTTTTTTTGTAAATCCTATCATACTAAAAACAAGGCTTCCGTTTTCTGGCACTCCCCTAAAGATAAACATACCCTGGGCATCGGATACTATACCTTTTTTAGTTCCTTTAATCGCCACACTCACCCCTTCTAAAGGAATATTTCTTGAATCAGTAACTTTTCCTGAAATAGTGGTGCCAGTTGTTTTTTGAGCATGACCATTAGGTGCAAAGAAACCCAACAAAAAAAGAAAGAATATTCTAAGGAGAATTATTCTCCCGCAAACATTTTTGATTTTGGAGATTTGTTTCATAAGCAATTGTTAGTTTGTTAGTTTTAAAATTAAAAATAGAATCCGAGAAATTATTTCAGAGTAAATAAGGTTTATTCCGTTTCGCCAGGGAGGAGTTCTTAAAATGAAATCAATTATACTTTAAGATAAACAATTTTTGAAATTACCATACTTTTTTTAAAATCATTTTATATTTTCCTATGGACAATTCATTTATCAGTAATTTAGATTTATCGCTAAACTAAATACTGTAAAATGAAAAAACCGAGTTCCTCTTCACTTGCTATTGTTTTTTTATTTTCCTTCTGTACTTGTTATATCTCCGCCAATACGGTAAATAAGTCAACATTTCCCAATTCCGATACGAGCTATAAACTAAAAAACAACCAAGTGTTAGTATATACGAAAAACGGAAAAGGATATGTTCACGACAATATTGCGTCGGCAGTAGCCAGTATACAAGAGTTAGGAATGGCAAATAATTTTAAAGTGGATACTTCAAGTGACCCGGCTGTTTTTACTGAGTCTAATTTGAAAAAATATACGTTGCTGATTTTTACCAGTACTAATAATGATGTATTTGATACTGATGATCAGCGGGTAGCCTTCAGGCGATATATAGAAGCCGGTGGTGGTTTTGTTGGTGTTCATTCTGTAACCGGCACCGAACGAAACTGGAAATGGTTTAAGATGATGATTGGTGAAACATTTTCCTGGCATGCCCGTTTCCAAAAATTTGCAGTTAAAAAAATTGATCTGGCACATCCGTCCATGCAGAATGTGCCGTCTCTATGGGAAAGGGAAGATGAATGTTATTTTGGAAAAGAACTTTACCCAGGAATAAAAGTTTTAATGGTGCATGTATTACAAAGTTTAAACCTTGCCGACTCAACACAAATCAATAAAAACAAAGGTTCGTTTGAAGACTATTATCCTGCTGTATGGTATCAGCATTTTGAAGGAGGAAATATCTGGATCACTACATTGGGACATAGTAAAGAAAGTTACCAGGACCCGGTTTACAAAAATCATTTGCTGCAGGGAATAAAATATGTAATCAGTCAATATAAGGGGATCAATTATGCAAACGCCCATGCAACCACAAAAGACGATTCACTCAAAAACTAATATTTATGTCAGAAAGAAAAACATTCAACCGGAGAGACTTTGTAAAAACCACTTTACAGGGAACTGTTGTAGCTTCAATTGCCAGCACTGGATTGCCTACCATTGTTCCTTCGTCAGTTTTTGGAAAAAACGCTCCAAGCAACCGGATTAATATTGGCGCTATTGGCGTTGGAAGAATTTCAAGGGATCATGACATGGCGGAAACACTCAAGTATGGTCATGCAAGAATCATTGCTGTTTGTGACCTTGACAGTAAACGTCTCGCTGATAGTAAAAAATATGTGAATGATTTTTACACCAAAAAAGAAGGCAAGCCTTATGATGGTGTTACCATGTATAGCGATCATCGGGAGTTATTATTAAATAAAGACATTGACGGCGTATTAATAAGCACACCTGATCATACGCATACCTATTTGGGAATTCATGCAGTGGAAGCAGGGAAAGATGTTTATCTGCAAAAACCTGCTTCATTAACGATTGCTGAAGGAAGAGCACTAAGTAATGCAGTACATCGTACCGGAAGAATTTTACAAATCGGAAGTCAGCAAAGATCATCAGTTCAATTTCGCTATGCAGCCGAACTGGTACGTAACGGAAGAATCGGCCAATTAAAAACAGTTTATGTTGGTTTACCCGGTGATCCGGGTGGTGATGAAGAACCAGAAATGCCAATACCAAAAAACCTTAATTATGATGCATGGTTAGGCAGTACACCTTATGTATATTATACTGAAAAAAGAGTGCATCCTCAGAATGATTACAGTCGCCCGGGCTGGTTGCGCTGTGAACAGTTTGGGGCTGGTATGATCACCGGTTGGGGCGCCCATCATGTAGACTGTGCTCATTGGGGAATGGATACTGAATACACCGGGCCAATTGAAGTTTCAGGTCGTGCTGATTTTCCCAAAAAAGGTTTATGGAATGTTCATGGACTATTTCAAACTGAAGGATTGTATGCAAATGGTGTAAAAATGATCATCAGTAATGAACTACCGAATGGGATAAAGTTCGAAGGAACTGAAGGCTGGATATTTGTTACCCGTGGTAATTACAGAGCCAGTTCCAGCGATCCGTACACAAACCCAGATAATGTGAAAGCATTAAGCGCAAGCAATGAAAAAATCATCACCTCGGTAATCGGTGAAAATGAAATTAATTTATACAAAAGTGCAGAGCAGCATGGCAACTGGCTGGATTGCATCCGTACCCGCCAGCAACCCATTTCACCGGTAGAAGTTGGCCACCGCTCCTGCTCTACCTGTCTGATCCATCATATTGTAATGAAACTAAAAAGAAAAGTGTCTTGGGATCCCATGAATGAAAGATTTATAAACGATGATGAAGCAAACAATATGTTGAACAGAACACACCGCTGGCCTTATGAAGTAAAAGGATTAGCTTAATAAAAATTAACCTTGGGAAATGCAAAGACTTTGTTTGGTATCAGGAACAATATTTATCATGCTCAACAGTTTTTGTCAGCAACCTGTAAAGTTGATTACGCTTGATCCCGGGCATTTTCATGCAGCCCTGGTTCAGAAATCAATGTACCCGCAGGTTGATCCCACGGTGTGTGTGTATGCAAGAAAGGGAGCAGATCTTGATCTTCATCTCGGAAGAATTAAAGGATATAATAATAACTCCGTTTCACCCACTCATTGGAAGGAGGTAGTTTATGAAGGGGAAGATTACCTGTCAAAAATGCTGAAGGAAAAAAAAGGAAACGTAGTGGTGCTGGCTGGAAACAACCAACTTAAAACAGATTACATTTTACAATCCATAAAAACCGGCTTCAATGTGTTTGCTGATAAGCCAATGGCCATAAATGAAAAAGGATTTATACAATTAAAAGAAGCATTTGCTACTGCAAAAAAGAATAATCTTTTATTGTATGATATCATGACTGAACGTTTTGAGATAACTACAATTTTGCAAAGAGCTTTATCTATGCAGAAAAGTTTATTTGGTGCGCTGCAAAAAGGAAGCGAGTCCGACCCGGCTGTTACTAAAGAAAGTGTTCATCATTTTTATAAATATGTTTCCAGAGAAGTATTAACAAGACCTGCCTGGTTTCTGGATACAGAACAGGAAGGAGAAGGTATTGTAGATGTAACCACTCACCTGGTGGACCTGGTGCAATGGGAATGTTTTCCTGATGTGATACTGGATTATCAAAAAGATATCAAAATTAACAAGGCGAGAAGCTGGTCAACAGCAATTACAAAGGAACAATTTACAGAGCTAACAAAAATTAAAGAACTACCTACTTATCTGCAGAAACAAAGTGATGAAAAAAAGAACATCAGGATCCTTTGTAACGGAGAAATTAATTACACCATAAAAGGTGTTCATGCAAAAGTATCAGTACAATGGAACTACAAAGCCCCAGACGGAACAGGCGACACTCATTACTCTATCATGCGGGGTACCAAAGCCAACCTTATCATTCGCCAGGGAGCAGATCAAAATTTCAAACCCGCTTTATATATAGAGCCGCTTTCAAATTCTGAAGCCTTTGAAAAAGAAGTGCAGAAAGTAATTGAAAAAATAAATCAGCAGTACAAAGGCGTTTCGTTGAAAAAAAATGAAAAAGGATGGGAAGTCATTATCCCGGATTCTTTTAAAGAAGGACATGAATCGCATTTTGCAAGAGTCACAGAAAAATATCTGGATTATTTACTGCATAAAAATATACCTTCATGGGAGGTGCCGAACATGCTGGCAAAATATTATACGACTACACAGGCTCAAAAACTAGCAGTCAAAAACTAAGTTTTATGAAACCAATCAGGCCTTTTGCGATTTTGTATATCAGTACGTTTTTATTAATGGTATCAATAAATTCAGCTGCCCAGGTAGTTTCTAATACGGTAATACCGGGAACTTATAAAACCATTTATGAAATGCTTCGGGATGTACCCGGGCTGGAAGTAAAAATCAAAAATGACAGAAGCGGAGGAAATGTTATTGTAAGAGGAACAGGCAGTTTGAATAATCAAAAACCTCCACTATTTGTAATAGACGGATCCATATTCGCAGGGGATATCAGTAATATCAATCCTCAGGATGTGGAAGGAATCAGTGTTTTAAAAGATGCAGCCTCAGCAACAGCTTATGGCGCCCAGGGAGCAGCCGGGGTAATACTTATTACCACAAAAAAAGGGAGTAATCCAATTAACAATGCAGTCGTAACAAACTATAATAAATCAATTTATTCTTATTTTATTGAACATAAAACAAAATTAAAAGTGATTGGCTTAAACAATGAAACGATCATTGAAGGAATAATTGAAAAAGAAAAAGACAGTTCACTTGTTTTCATCAAGAAAAAAAATGAAATCCTTGTTCCCCTAAAAAATATCAAAAAAGTTGAAATGATTAACGATTGATTGAATAGTGTTATTCTTTTTTTATTTTCAAAATCTGAATATGAAAGAAAGTAAACCCAACCGGCGAAAATTTCTAAAGCTTACTGCTGCCGCTTCAGGCATCACTTTGTTTTCCGGTTTTCCAAAAACAATAAAAGCGGGATTTTCTTCAAAAACAACATATCAGAAATCAGCAACCAGAATAAGATTCTCTGTCATTAATATAAACCATGCCCATATTAATTCCATGACAGAAGCCGTTAAAAGAGGTGGCGGCGAATTGGTTTCTTTATTTGCCAAAGAACCAGAGTTGATTGCTGCATTCACCAAGCAATTTCCTGAAGTAAAGTTGGCAAAAAGCGAAAAAGAAATACTGGAGGATAATTCAATTCAAGTGATTCTTAGTTCCGGTATTCCAGATGAACGGGCGCCACTGGGAATAAGAGTTATGCAGCACGGCAAAGACTATCTGGTAGATAAACCAGGCATTATCACTCTCAAACAACTGGAAGAAGTGCGTCGCGTACAGAAAGAAACAAAACGCATTTACTCTATTATGTACAGTGAAAGATTTGAAAATCGTGCAACGATAAAAGCAGGTGAACTTGTAAAAGAAGGGGCTATAGGAAAAGTAATGCAAACTATCGGACTCGGGCCACATCGCATGAATCCAAAATCAAGACCGGAATGGTTCTTTGATAAAAAAAGATACGGCGGCATCCTTACTGATATCGGGTCACACCAGTTTGATCAGTATCTTTTTTTTACCGGTACTACAAAAGCTGAAATTGTAGCTTCTCAGGTTGGCAATATTCATTTTCCCCAGTACCCAAACTTTGAAGACTTTGGTGATGTGATGATCAGTGGCAATGGTGGCATGGGATATATAAGGAATGATTGGTTTACCCCTGACGGATTAAATACATGGGGAGACGGACGACTGACAATTTTAGGTACTGATGGATTTATAGAAGTCCGGAAAAATATTGATATCGCATCCACGCATACAGGAGGCAATCATCTTTATCTTGTCAATCAAAAGGAAACCCGGTATATTGATTGTAGTAAAGAACCGCTTCCATTTGGTCCGCAGTTCGTAGATGATGTAATAAACCGTACCGAGACTTCTATGCCACAGGAGCATTGTTTACTTGCCACAGAGTTGGCATTGAAAGCACAGAAGAATGCAAAAGTTATCACACTTAAAAAATAAAAATCAATTCTTTCAAACTATTAAAATTGTCATATGCAAAACTCAAGAAGACATTTTATTAAACAAACTGCTAAAGCAACAGCAGGAATTTATGTTGGCTCTCTTGGTTTCAGTGCAAAAAGCTATGCAAACATTATTGGCGCCAATGACAGAGTAAGAGTTGGTGTCGTTGGGTTTTCAGACCGGCACAGGGGCTCTCATATTCCTTGTTTTATGAATCATTATAAGGAATTGAACTTTGATCTCGTTGCTGTATCGGATATATGGAAAAAAAGAAGAGAGGACGGGGCAGCAATCTGGAAAGAAAAAATGGGGCATGATGTGGTGGCCTGTCGTAACAATGAAGAAATGTATGATAAAAAATTAGTAGATGCTGTATTTATAGGTACGGCAGATTTTCAGCATGCGATACATGCAGCAGAAGCAGTGAAAGCAGGTTGTGATGCTTATGTGGAAAAGCCCTTTGCAGAAACAATGGAAGACAACCGCATGGCATTGAAAGCGATCAAAGCAACGGACAGGGTTATACAGATAGGTTCACAAAGAAGAAGTGGTGCAAATTATCATGCTGCGAATGATTTTATTCGTTCAGGAAAGTTTGGACCAATAACCATGGTTGAATTGACATGGAATGTAAATCAGCCGGGACGCTGGCGCAGAACTGCATTGCTTCCGCAACTGAAAGAAGAAGATACTGACTGGAAAAGATTTTTATTGAACAGACCTGCTGATAAGTTTGATGTGAGAAAATACCTGGAATTTCGTTTGTTCTGGCCTTATTCATCAGGTTTACCGGGGCAATGGATGAGCCACCAGATAGATACGGTACATTGGTTCAGCGGACTTGCTCATCCAAGATCTGTTGTGGCCAATGGAGGTATTTATATGTGGAAGGATGGAAGAAAGAACTGGGATACGATCACGGCCGTATTTGAATATGGTCCTTTGAATGACATGTCAACAGGTTTCCAGGTTACTTTTGCTTCACGCATGCATAATGGTGATGAAAAACCAGCGGAAATATATTATTCGAACGGTGGTGAATTGAACCTTATCACGAATAAGGTTTCTCCAACCGGCGGTTTGACAAAAAGATTTGCTGAGGATATGAAAATGCAACCGAATTTATTGCCTGCGCTGGATCTTGGTTCACAGGAAAAAATTGTTGCATCGGCCAATACAGGTGGTGACAATCTTACATCCAACCATGTACGCAACTGGATGGAATGTATCCGCAGCCGAAAGCAAACCCATGCACCGGTTGAAGCTGGATATAGTCATTCCATTGCAACTATTATGACAAATGCTGCAGCTCATACAGGAACCAAAGTTACGTTTGATGAAAAGACTCAGGAAGTAATGGCAAACGGGAAGGCCTTTAAATATTGATAGCCGCAACTAAAAACCCTCTTCCTTTCAGAAGAGGGTTAACTTGTTTTCACAATCCGGACAGCCTCGGTTTTTCACGAGTCATTTAATCCACGGGTACTGCGCCTTCTACCAGCACGGTTACTTTGTTATTCAGTACTTCCACAAAACCGCCTTGTATATCAAAATGAGAAAAATGATTTTGCTTATCCTTCAAAACCTTCAGCCGGCCGGCTTTTAAAGCACTTACCAACGGTGCATGTTTATCCAGCACTTCAAAACTACCGCTGATGCCCGGCATCTGCACGCCGTACACTTCGCCGCTGTATAGTTTTTTTTCAGGAGTTAATATCTCTAAGTTCATTGTTTAAAGTTGAAAGTTGAAAGTTGAACCTTAAACATTCAACCTTTAACATTATTATCCTTGAGCCGCCGCCAAAAGTTTCTTTCCTTTCTCAATAGCGTCATCAATAGAACCCACCAGGTTAAATGCATTCTCAGGATATTCATCTACCTCTCCATCCATAATCATGTTAAAGCCACGGATAGTTTCTTCAATTGGTACCAGCACACCTTTCAAACCGGTGAAGGCTTCAGCCACATGGAATGGTTGTGATAAGAAACGCTGTACTTTTCTTGCACGTTGTACTGTCATCTTATCATCATCACTCAATTCATCCATGCCAAGGATGGCAATGATATCTTGTAATTCTTTATATCGTTGTAAAATTAATTTCACACGGTTGGCACAATCATAGTGAACATCACCCACAATCTTTGGCGTAAGAATTCTTGAAGTAGAATCCAGCGGGTCAACCGCAGGATAAATACCCAAGTCAGCAATCTTACGACTTAATACTGTTGTTGCATCAAGGTGAGCAAAGGTTGTAGCCGGAGCAGGGTCTGTTAAATCATCTGCAGGTACATACACCGCTTGCACAGATGTGATAGATCCATTTTTTGTAGAAGTAATACGCTCCTGCATCAATCCCATTTCTGTTGCCAATGTTGGTTGATAACCCACCGCTGATGGCATACGACCCAACAATGCTGATACTTCAGAACCAGCCTGTGTAAAACGGAAGATATTATCTACGAAAAATAAAATGTCTTTTCCTTTGCCTTGTCCATCACCATCACGGAAATATTCAGCAACAGTCAAGCCACTTAAGGCAACTCTTGCACGGGCACCAGGTGGTTCATTCATTTGTCCGAACACAAATGTTGCTTTTGACTCTTTCAAATTTTCCATATTCACTTTACTCAGATCCCATCCGCCTTTTTCCATGCTGTGTTTGAAATCGTCACCGTAATTCATAATACCGGCCTCAATCATTTCACGCATCAGGTCATTTCCTTCACGGGTTCTTTCCCCCACCCCGGCAAACACTGATACTCCAGCGTATGCTTTAGCGATATTATTAATCAATTCCTGAATCAATACTGTTTTACCCACACCAGCGCCACCAAACAAACCAATCTTACCCCCTTTTGCATAAGGCTCAATAAGGTCAATTACCTTAATTCCGGTAAAAAGTACTTCAGCTGAAGTACTCAGGTTTTCGAAAGATGGGGGTTTGCTATGAATAGGACGTCCTCCTTTTTTTGAAACCGGGGGTAATCCATCAATTGGATCTCCTGTTACATTAAAAAGACGACCATTAATATCTTCGCCAATAGGCATAGCAATTGCAATTCCGGTATCCACCACTTCAAGACCACGAACAAGACCTTCTGTACCATCCATCGCTATGCAACGAACACTGTCTTCACCCAGGTGCTGCTCCACTTCCAGAACCAGCGTATCGCCGTTTGGCCTTTTCAGTTCCAATGCATTATAAATCTCAGGGAGGGTGCCTTCAAATTGCACGTCGATCACAGCGCCGATTATCTGTTTTATTTTGCCAACTTTAGCCATAAAGTAGTTTCTTGTTTTTTGTTTCTGGTTTTTGGTTTTTGGTTACCAGCTTTTGAATTTCTTATCAGCGTCCCTTGCGTCGCACTCTTGTA
>OEMC01000202.1_pt1 | contig 10312 bp, 7 predicted proteins | sample 1503201 | NCBI WGS metagenome assembly OEMC01 (sample SAMEA104379564, study PRJEB20068) | metagenome | isolation source: 1998 | reverse complement strand
TTTAGCTAACAAAAGCTGCACCCAGACATCTATTATTTTTTTCCACCTGACTTGTATTTCATTTTTGTGTTATGAAAATCCAATCGATCTTTAGCTGGGTATATAAAAGAATTACCGGGGAAAGAAAAACGGCCATGTTTAACCTGGTTCAGCAACAACGCTTCCTGCTTCGGCAAGGCCTTGAAGCTACTGCTGAAGTAATGGATGCATCATTGATTGATGAAAAAGTGGGAAGCCAGTTTCCGGTAAGGCTATGGTTGAAATTGAGAAAATCAGACGGTAGTTATATTTATACTTATTCGAATACGCTGGTACCATTAAGTCATGTACCAGGTAAAGGCGAAGTTTTGCGTATAAAGTATCTGCCGGATAATTTATCGATCATATTAATTATCTAGCACAACACACAAGTAGCCGCTTATTAGTAAAGCTTGTTCTGGCTGGGTATAATTTTGCGTTTTATTTGAGTTTTACTACACTTCATTTGAAAAATAGCCTGATTTATAACCAATATTTCAAATGTTTCTGATTTGTTGCTATTTTTCCTTTAATGAACCGTTTTTCCTTTTTGTTATGGCTTTTTAGTGGCTGTTTTACAGCCACTGCCCAGCAGGGTTCTTTTAACTTTCATAAACTCTCTATGGAAAACGGATTAAACGATAATATTGTACGCTGTATCGGACAGGACAAATACGGATATATTTGGATTGGTAACGTCGGCGCCCTTTGCCGGTTTGATGGGAAAAATGTAAAACAGTTCACGAACATTCCAGGTGACACCACTTCACCTTATAGCAGCCAACCCCGCAGTATTTGTTCTGATGCAAAAGGCCGGTTATGGATTGGAACCGAAACCGGATTGATGGAATATGATTTTAATACTTCCGTTTTTTTAAAAACACCCGCAATAAAAGGTGCTTATGTGTTTAAAGTGGTCAGTGCTGAAGATAGTCTTTTGTTTGTGGCAACTCGTCGCGGATTGATACGCTATAATACGCTTACAGGGGCCTCATTTAATTACTCCACTTCTGGTAATCCTGCATATGCTTTGCTTCAATCAAATCCTGTCAATGATATACATGTTAAAGGTGACACCTTATTTATGGCTACAAACAGAGGCCTTGTCACAATGAATTATAAATCAAATAAACCATACCTGATCGATATTCCGCAAATGAAAAACATGGGAATATTTACTATTGCTCTTGATAAGAAGAATAATATCTGGCTCGGCACTCATCAAAGAGTTAAACTGGCCAAACTTCATCCGGATTATAAAACACTGGACATTTACGACCGTTTCCTTTCAGCAGATCTAAATACGCAACCGCTGAATATTATGGATATACTTGCTGATTCAAAAGGTAGGGTATGGGTAGTAACAGTCATTGACGGGTTACTGCAGTATGATGAAAGTACTGATAGTTTTATTAGGCACCTGCATAATAAATATATCCTTTCTAGTCCCGCAGGTAATAATTACAGGTGTCTTTTTCAAGACGATAAAGGCATGATTTGGCTGGGGTGTGATAACGATGGCGTTAATTTTTTTAACCCGGACAAAAATATGTTTCAAACAATTCTTCCTTTTCCTGACCGGCTCGATGAACGCGGCAGAAATGTTGGCAGGGGGATAACCGAGGATAAGGATGGAAATATCTGGATGGGCACTCACGACGGGGTGACAAAACTAGACATCAAGACAGGCGTCTACACCATCTGGCGAAACGATGAAAATAAAACACCGGTTATTTATAATAATGTAGTCCGCTCCATGGTGTGTGATGGTGAAAATAATATCTGGATTGGAACCGCTGATGGCGTTAATTTTTTCAACGCCAAAACAAAAAAAATGGAATTTATCAGCGGTCAGTACCTTCCACGCAGTTTTTATAATTCAGTCAACAAAGACCGGAACGGAAATATATGGTTCAGTACCAATGATACCAGCACTGTTTATTGGTATGATCGTTCCGAAAAAAAATTTGACAATATCAGCAATCATCCTGCCTTAAAGAAATACATTAAGTACACACCTGCTTCTTACGTAATGGAGGATAGTAAGAACAGGATTTGGATTTCATTTTCAAGAAAAGGTGTCGTAATGTATGATAAACGCACCAAGCTGCTGAAACAATACATGGCATCTGACAGCAATATCAATAATAGTATTATCGGTAATCAGGTGGTAGATATAAAAGAAGACAAAAAAGGTGTTATCTGGGTAAGCACCTTCAATGGCATTTCAGGGATTGATACAGAAAAAGATTCGGTAATTTCCTTTAATGACCGCAACGGACTTGCTGGTAATTGGGTTTCTCCGATTGCAATTGACAATTTAAACAGAATATGGATTGGTGTAAATGGGGCATTAATGATGCTTGACTCGGATCGTAAACAGTTTACATCTTTTACACTTGACGACGGACTATCATCCGTGGCATTTCCCGAACATGCCGGTATACAGGCGGCTAATGGGGATATTATTTTTCCATCCAACAATGGGTTTATTAGGTTTAACCCGGCAGATTTCAAAGAAGAAAAAACAATGTTTAATTTTTATGTGAGTGGCTATTCGGTTTTTGATAAAAACTTTTACAACATCAGAGAGAACGAGATCAACCCCGTTCTCCATTTTAAATCCTATGAAAACACATTTACATTCAACCTCGTTGCACTAAACTATTATAATCCGGGCCAGACATGGTTTGCCTATAAACTGGAAGAATTTGAAGAGAATTGGCATTTTACAAAAGACCCTAAGGCAGTTTATACCAACGTGCCGGGTGATAAATATAAGTTTTTGTATAAAGCCTCAGCGGGCAACACCCAATGGGATACATTAACTGCTAAGCAAATTACAGTGGTTGTCAAAACAGTTTTTTATAAAACCATTTGGTTTTGGGTATTGATAGCCTTGTTTTCTGCTACTATTCTTTTTATTATTTATCAATACAGGCTGCGTCAGCAAAAAGAAGTATTTATGTTGAAAGAGAAAGCGCAGCTATTGGAAAAAGAAAAAGCGCTGGTGATGTATGAAAACCTTAAACAGCAACTAAATCCACATTTTCTTTTTAACTCGCTTACTTCCTTAAGCAGCCTGATAAGACTTGACCAGGAGATAGCCGGTAATTTCCTTGATAAGATGAGTAAAGTATACCGATATATTTTGAAGAATCGGGATAATGAAACCGTGCCGCTTGGAGAAGAATTGAAATTTGTGCAATTATATATCGACTTGCAGAAAACAAGATTTGAAAAGGGGCTGATCGTGAATGTAAATATTGATGGGGAATATCATCACCGGAAGATCGCTCCAGTCACCTTACAGAATCTTGTTGAAAATGCGATCAAGCATAATACGGCTGATCCTGAGGCGCCGTTAATCATTGATTTATTTATTCAGGACGATTATCTCGTTGTGAGAAATAATCTGCAGAGAAAGAATTTTGTTGAAACGAGTAACAAACAAGGATTGGCCAATATGGAATCTTTGTACCACTACCTGAGCGACCGTCCGATGGAAATAAGAGAAGACGAGAAGTTTTTTACTATAAAAATTCCATTGATATGAACGCAGTAATTATTGAAGACGAAAGTCTGATTGCAAAAGAATTGCAGCACAAGATTGGATCAGTGGCTCCGGATATAAAAGTCACTGAGGTGTTGTCAAGTGTTAAAACGGCTCGCAAATGGTTTATGGAAAATGCAGAGCCTGATCTTGTATTTGCTGACATACAACTCAGCGATGGAGTGAGCTTTGAAATATTTGAACGGTATGAATTGAAATGCCCGGTGATTTTTACTACAGCTTACGATGAATATGCCATCAAAGCATTTAAAGTAAACGGCATAGATTATCTACTTAAGCCTATCGATAATGAGGATTTGAAAAAGGCTATTGATAAGGGGCGGGAAATCATTACCAGCAAATCGCAATATCCCAAAGATATTCAACAGTTATTGCAGATGATGGCTAATCCTGGAGGAAACCAGACATCTTACAAAGAAAAATTTGTAGTGAAATTTCGTCATCAATGGCTGCCAGTACTGACAAAGGATATTGCTTGTTTCTATAGAGATAACCTGAATTACATTATTACATTCAGTGGCGACAAACATATTCTTGATTTTACTACTCTTGATGAAGTGGAAGAGTTACTTGATCCAAAATATTTTTATCGTGCCAATCGTCAATCCATTGTTCATATTGATGCTATTCAAAGTGTAAAACCTCACGAAAACCAGAAACTGACACTTACTCTGAAAGCTCCTTTGAAAATGGAGCAGGACATAAGCCGTGAAAAAGCACCGGGCTTTAAAAAATGGTTTGACCGGTGATTCTTTATACAGTCTGATTTTAAAAACCGTAATTTTAAAACTGCTGTATGAAAAAATTAGTTACTTGTTTAGTGATTCTTTTTACCGTATTTACCTTGCCTGCCCAGCAGTTAAAGGAGTTTGTATTTGAAAATGCGTCACGGAGCACCGTTAAGCAATTAAAGCTTCAGGCCGGATCATTAACTGTTTCCTTCCCACTATTTTCCATGGAGTTTAATAAAAAGCTTGTCTATGCAAATGCTGAGCTTATTAAATCTCTCTCCGGTCATTCAATTCATTTGCTCCAAGTACAGGATAATAATTTCAAAGATGGAAACAAAACAACTTTTGTTTTTACCAACAATGGTAAATCGGTCGTAACTATTTCAAACATTATTCCCTTTGGGGCAAATACAAAACATTATTATATCTCCGGAAAAAAATTATCTGATACCAGCCGTTCATTTCTTTTTCAACCGGGAAAAGAACCGATTGGTGTTGTTGTGCCCCACAATAATAATGACCTGAATTTTGTAGCTGTTGAATTAGGAAATGGCAAAACATTATATGGGCTTATTCGCAGGTCAAATGACAGTATTCAGAATTACCTGTTGAACCGCAGTCCATATATTTTACAGCCTGGAAAGTCAATCAGCTTTGTTTTTTTTGCTGATGTAGTTGATGGTGACTGGCATGCAGCTTTGAAAAAATGTTTCCAGCAAAAAATGCTTTATGAGGCCCAGCATTTCGATAATAAATTATATGAAAGAAAAGATCTGGATTATATCCGTCATTCTTATACCATGCATCTGATGATGGCCTGGGAAAAAAATTATTACAACAATTCATCTTATCACTTCAAAGAGTTTCTCAAAGACAAGGGAAGATTGTATGGGGGTGATGACATTTTTACTATTTGGCCTACCTGGCCGGTACTTGGTTTAGATCAAAGAACACAATGGAACCTGATGGAGGATTTGCCCGGAGGTATTGCAAAACAGAAAGAACTCGCTGCACTTTCTCATGCTATAGGCACAAAATATTTTATCAGCTACAATCCATGGGATGATAAGGATGAAAAGACTTCACTGCAAGCCATGAGTGATTTTATACAAAAAATTGATGCAGACGGTGTGGTTTTGGATACAAGAGCCGAAGGAAGTGATGCATTGCAGCGGGCTGCTGATAATGCAAAACCGGGAGTGATATTATACAGTGAAGGAATGGCCACGCCAAAAGATATGCAGGGAATAATGTCAGGGAGAGTTCACAACGATATTTATTACCCGCCATTACTCAACCTGAACAAACTCATCAAACCCGACTTCGCCATTTTTCGTGTGGCAGAAGTGAATAAAGAAAGAATCAGGCGTGAGTATTCATCAGCCTTGTTCAATGGCTACGGAGTTGAAATAAACGTAATGCGGCCCGGCCGACAGGAATGGATTAATGAGGATTACAGTTATTGGGGGAAATGTGTAAGAATCCTGAAAGAAAATTCTCCCAATTTTAATTCCTATGATTGGACACCGTTGATTTCTTCTCTTCAGGATAAAATTTATATCAACAAATGGTCGGGCAAAAGAAAAACCATTTACACTGTTTTCAGTTTATTGCCTGAAGGATTTAATAATGCTTTGTTTGAAACTGAAACAAAACCTGCTTATCACTATGTTGATTTATGGAATCATGAAGACCTGAAATTGGAAAAGAAAAATGGAAGGGAATATGCTGTTGTTGAATTGGAATCATTCAACAAAAAATATATTGGTACTAATAATGAAGGGGCAGTAAACGCCATTGTACATCTTCCTCAGTTATTAAAAGTAAAAATGGAAGGGGATAAAATGTTTATCGACGCAATGGAAGGAACAAATCTGAAAGTCTGGGCTGGAAATCCTTCCTATGAGAAAGATGCGTATGAAATAAAATCAGCCTCAGCTTCATTTCATGTATTTGAAAAATTTGGTAGAGTGCAGGGTAAATATGTCATCCAGCTTTTTGACGGAAATGAATTACTGGATGAATACATTCTTTTTATTCCACCCGGCACACCATTGCTTGTTTCAGAATCTGTAAAAACATCACCAGCATCAATTACACCTGAAGGAATGGTAAAAATTCCAACCGGGACTTTTGCTATGCAGGTAGTTAATGGCGATGAATTTATTTCTTACCCGAAACAAGGTTATCCAAAAACTTTGTCAATGAAAAGTTATTATATGGATAAATACCCTGTCACCAACAGAGAGTTTAAAAAATTTATGGGTGAGACAAGTTATCTTCCAACAGATACAATCAATTTTTTAGAACAATGGATAAATGGGAAACCAAAATCAGAGGAAGAAAATTTTCCTGTTGTGCACATCAGTTACGAAGATGCTCAGGCATATGCAAAATGGGCCGGTAAACGTTTGCCAACAGAAGCAGAATGGCAATATGCTGCACAAACAACTGATGGAAGAACCTGGCCATGGGGTAATGAAGTATTGCAAAAGGGAAAAGAAGCAAAAAATATCAGTACTACTTTAACCTTGCTTGATTTTGGAATTCCAGACTCCACATTTTGTAATACGGGCAATGGAAAATTATATTCTGTTGGTAAATATAAAAAGGGAGCGAACCCGTTTGGCTTATATGATCTTGTTGGTTCTGTCTGGCAAATGACCAACGACTGGTATCAGAATGACACCTATCAATACATCATTATGAAAGGCGGAAGTTATTATCATCCCGGTGGCAGTTGGTGGTATGTACAAGGGGGGCCCAAGCCTTTGCATTACCGACAGATGTTATTGAGAGTGTCACAAGGATTTGAAAGAAATGCAACGGTTGGGTTCAGGTGTGTGAAGGATGCTGAATAACTTAAAAGCTTCTATTCGCTTTTACCCAATCAGAAATATAGAATGCGATCTCAGAAGTAGGTGTGCCGGGGGCAAATAATTTCCCTACACCCATTCCGTTTAATTTTTTCATATCATCGTCCGGAATAATGCCCCCACCGGTAATCAATACATCGGTCATTCCTTTTTCTTTCAGGAGCTGCATCACTTTCGGAAAGACTGTCATGTGTGCGCCGGAAAGTATGCTGATACCAATGGCATCTACATCTTCTTGCAGGGCAGCATTTACTACCATCTCTGCAGTTTGCCGAAGACCTGTATAGATTACTTCCATACCGGCATCACGCAGGGCTGTAGCAATCACTTTTGCTCCGCGGTCATGACCATCAAGACCGACTTTGGCAACTAAAACACGGATTGGTCTTTTTAATTCTGGCATCAGTTTAGAATTGCTCAAAAATACATTACTTAGTACAATTAACTTATTTTAGAATAATGCAATACAGAAAATTTGGAAATACAGACTTATTGGTTAGCGAAATCGGTTTTGGCGCCTGGGCTATTGGTGGCGGAGCCATGATTGGCAATACGGCTATCGGTTGGGGTGATGCAGATGAAGGAGATTCAGTACAGGCTATTCATGCGGCTTTAGATGTTGGTATTAATTTTTTTGATACGGCGGATATTTATGGATTGGGTTATTCAGAACAGTTATTGGGAAAAACTATCGGCAGGGAAAGCGAAATAATCATTGCAACCAAAGTAGGAAATGTTTCAAGAAATAATCAATTCACTGTTGATTATTCAAAAGAATATATCGTGAGGGCCTGTGAAGAATCATTAAGAAGATTAAAAAGGAATGCAATAGATTATTATCAGCTGCATTCTGCAAGAATCATGCATTTGCAAAATGGCGAATGTATTGGGGCCATGCAGCAATTGGAGCAACAAGGGAAAATTCGCTACTGGGGTATTTCACTAAATACGTTTGATCCTTTGCCCGAAGCAGATTTTTTTATTGAGAATAAAATCGGAAATGGTTTTCAGTTGGTCCTAAACTTACTGAATCAGAAAACATTGCCCTTGTTAAAAAAATCAGGTGAAAATGGCTATGGGATAATTGTAAGAATGGCGTTGCAGTTTGGGTTGCTTACCGGTAAGTTTGACAAAGAAGTAAATTTTTCTGTTAACGATCATCGCAAAAACCGTTTAACAAAAGAGGTGATTGATATTTCAAATAATGCATTAAAGCCAGTGTGGAATTTATGTAATAAATATAAATGCTCTAAAACCGAACTTGCATTGAGTTATATTCTCAGCTATCCTGACGTGTCAACCATCATTGCAGGTATAAGAACGGCAGAACAAGTGCAACAGAATACAACCGGTTTATTTAAATTGAATGAAACGGATAGGCTAATGATTGAACAGTTAGGGCAGACAGATTTTGTTACTGTCATGAAATTTATCCAGCAGCAGGGTTAGCGGATAAATTTGCTTTTCATTTCTTTTAATCCATCCTGAGCCAGTCTCAACCCTGCTGAGTCAATATTTTCGAAGAAAATTATTTTGTCACTATATTGTCGGGAAAGTTTGTTGGTGACGGAGTCTATGATGGTTACTTTTTCAAAATGCTGAAATACTTCATCATCTTTGTCCGGCATTCTTCTGCCAATAAAAATTAAATCTTTAAACCAAAGCCGGTCTGGAATCCAAAGCAAAAAGGAACCGTTATCTGAAATTAGCCGATATGAGAAATAGTAATCATTTCCATAAAAAGCTAATGCACCTGCTTGCCCATAATTTCTGCAATAAATAACTGAATGTGATTTAACTGGGTTACTATAGAAAAACTTTTTTGTTTTTTCAGTCAATTCTTTCCATCCAAGCATATCGGCAAAGTCCATTGGCAGTTCATGATCTTTTTGATCTTCCCATTTCAGCAACCCTATTTTATTAATTCCTTTTTCTTTATAAAAAATCGCAAGCTTTTCAGGGTTCATCATCGGTAACCCAACCGGAGCAAAGGGAATGGTTAAACCTATAACCAACGCAGCAATTACAGACCGCATCCATTTTTTTGTAGAAAATATTTTTTCCCATACTATTCCACCTGCTGCAAGTAATATAGGATAAATACCAAGAGAATAATAACTTTTCCCACTGCCGAAAATGAGCAATAGAATTACTGAAAGATATATCCATCCAAAAATTCTGTAAACAGGAGTTCTGAAAAACCAAATCAGGCCAGCTATCCAGATAATCAAGACAGGGAATAATAAAAGAAATTGCTCTTTTATAAAATCCAAGGGGTTGACATAAACAAGCTGAGTTTCTCTTAATTCTTTCATGTGGTGCAGCAGCGGCCACTTATGAGCATACTGCCACCAGGCATTTGGCAGAATAATTATTAATGCAATCAAAAGCGCAGTATAAGTTCTTCTTTCTGCCAATATCTTTCTGTTGCGGGTAAGCAGTAGGCTAATAAAAACTGACGCAATAAGAAAAATAACCGAATATTTACTCCACAAGCCTAATGCGAGACATATTGCAAGCCACAAAAGATCTTTTGAATTATTTGTTTGAATAAATTTTACCAGGAAATACATGCCGCATGTCCAGAAGAAAATATCGAGAATATTAGGCTGAAATAAAATATGAATCCTTAAGAAGGCTCCTGTGATTATTCCAAAACCTGCAAGAAATTGTGCAAAGGCTTTTCCGCCCAATCTTGCTGTGATGAGGCCGGTAACAACAACTGTCATTGCTCCAATAAATGCTGGCCAGAACTTTACCAACCATTCCCTATCTCCAAACCATGATGAAACGGTAGCGAGATAAGAAAGTAGCGGGGGATTTTCAAGATAGCCAAGATCAAAATGTTGCCCCTGCCGGTAGTATAAATATTCATCCCGCTGCAGCTCGAATGCAGGATGAATAAGAAGAAAAGGAATAAGAAACTTTATAAGAGCCAGTAAAACAATAACGGGTTTATTGGGAGGCATTGGTTGCAACATATAACCAAGATACTATCAATCCTGTATTTAGAAAACGGTTAATGCTTTTTTGATGCGGCTGATGGTTTCTTCTCTCCCGATTATTTCAGCAATATCAAATACACCCGGGCCAAACTTACCGCCTACCAGCAT
>OEMC01000311.1_pt1 | contig 10368 bp, 8 predicted proteins | sample 1503201 | NCBI WGS metagenome assembly OEMC01 (sample SAMEA104379564, study PRJEB20068) | metagenome | isolation source: 1998 | reverse complement strand
CCCCTTGGATTAAACTCAGCCAGCCTGTGTACTTCAATAAACATGGGGTGCAGATCCATTTTACTCACGGCCAGAAAAGCCGGGTTGAATCTTTCCACATGACCCACCTGGAATTTTATGTTTGATTCTTTAACAAGCTTGACCAATGAATAGGCTTCTTCCATTGTGTTAGCCAACGGTTTTTCTACAAAAACATGTTTGCCTTTTTTTATAGCTTTTTCGCAGAGATAAAAATGCTGATCTGTTGGCGCCACTATATCGGCTGCATCAATGGCTTTTAGTAGTTTATCGGGGTCATCAAATCTTTTCAGGTTATATTTTGTTGAAACTTCAGTTGCATTATTATCATCCGGGTCATAAAAACCAACCAGCTCAACATCAGGAATTTCTTTCCAGTTATTCAGGTGAAATTTTCCCAGATGTCCGACGCCAAAAACCCCAACTTTAAGCATGTGAATGAATTGAATGATCAAAAATATAGTAAAACAAGGAGGGCCAGAGAGCAAAAAAGTCTCAGGAAATTCTGAGACTTTTTGCGGACCGGACGGGACTCGAACCCGCGACCTCCGCCGTGACAGGGCGGCATTCTAACCAACTGAACTACCGATCCATTCCCCAAAATTTTGGGAGGGCAAAGATAACCCTGAAGGCTTTTGTTGCCAAAAGTTTTTCTATTATTTATTCACTTTTGTTACTACTTGATAGCTGAATAGAGTTACCGGACGATGAAAGGATTGCGACGCAACTGGGCTCAATCAGGGTACTGACTCTGGTATCAAAATCATTATTATTTAATCCTTACTTTCGCTACACATTTTCAGCCTATGCCCTCCAATGCAAACAGACAGTTTCTGGATTTTGAAAAACCGATCAAGGATCTTATTGATACCATTGAAAAATACAGGCACGATGCCGAGAAGACCAAGGTGGATATGAGTGAGCCGATTCAGAAACTGGAAGAGAGTATACTTGAGAAAAGAAAGCAAATAACAGAGAGCCTATCCAGTTGGCAGCGGGTGCAGCTGAGCCGCCACCCCGACCGCCCATATACCATGAAGTATATTGATAAGATGACCTCCAATTTTGTTGAGCTGTTTGGTGATAGAAATGTAAAAGATGATAAGGCAATGATTGGTGGCTTTGCGTCTATTGACGGTGAAACCGTGATGGTTATCGGTCAGCAAAAAGGGATTAACACCAAAATGAGACAGATGAGAAATTTTGGTATGGCTAACCCCGAAGGATACCGGAAAGCTTTACGCCTGATGAAGCTGGCAGAAAAGTTTAATAAACCAGTTGTTACTTTAATTGATACTCCTGGTGCTTTTCCGGGTCTTGAAGCAGAAGAAAGAGGACAGGGCGAGGCAATTGCAAGAAATATATATGAAATGATTCGCCTGAAGGTGCCGGTGATCTGCGTTATTATCGGAGAAGGCGCCAGCGGTGGTGCATTGGGTATTGGTGTTGGCGACCGTGTATATATGATGGAGAACACATGGTACACAGTAATCAGTCCGGAGAGTTGTTCATCCATTCTCTGGCGTAGTTGGGATAAAAAAGAAGTAGCAGCAGAGCAATTACGTTTAACAGCAGATAAAATGCTTGGTTTTGGTTTGATTGATGGAATAATTCCCGAACCCGTCGGTGGTGCTCATTGGGATTATAATGAATCAGCACAGATACTGAAGAATTTTTTGAAACCAGTATTGAAAGAGTTGAAGCAGATACCGGCGGAAGAAAGGGTGAACCAGCGGATCGTGAAGTTTGGAAAGATGGGATTCTGGGAAGAAGTAAGTTAGTTTGTGGTTTTTAGTTTATAGTTTTTGGTTACCAGCATTTGAATTACTATTTAACTTCTGTTGCGTCGCACTCTTGTACTTTCAGTAACTTTACTCAGCTTTTTTAGTTTTGACTTTTTAATTTTTAGTTTATATGTCTCTTCGTAAAATGTTTCGTGGTACCGGTGTCGCCATCATAACTCCATTCACTCAGGATGGAAAAATTGATTGGACATCATTTGAAAAAGTCATCAATCATATTATTGATGGCGATTGTGAATACCTTGTTGTACTCGGTACAACAGGTGAAAGTGCAACTGTTCATGGTAAAGAGAAGCAGGAAGTATTTTCTTTTGTAAACAAAATAAATGCTGGACGGGTTCCGATTGTTGCCGGCATTGGTGGCAATGATACACATGAAGTAATTGAAGGGTTTAAAACTTTCGATTTGAAAGGTTATGATGCGATTCTTTCTGTTGCTCCATACTACAGCAAACCAAACCAGGAAGGACTATTTCAGCATTATAAAGCTTTGAATGCAGCAACTCCACTTCCAATCATTATGTACAATGTTCCTTCAAGAACAGGAATGAACGTAACAGGAGAAACACAGGTCAGAATTGCAAGAGAATGTAAAAATGTTTTTGCTACCAAAGAAGCCAGCGGCGATTTTGCTCAGATCAATTATATCATTAAAAACAAACCCGCTGATTTTATGGTCATCAGCGGCGATGACCCGATAACTCTTTCAATGATTGCAGCCGGAGCAGAGGGATTAATCTCTGTTGTAGCCAATGCTTATCCAAAAGATTATTCTGATATGGTTCGTCTTTGTTTGGCTGGAAAATTTACTGAAGCACAGAAACTACATTTTAAGTACACCGATATTATCGCCTCTATGTTTGCAGAAGGCAGCCCCAGCGGTGTAAAAGCCTATCTTTCTGAAATGGGCTTATGCGGCAATTATTTCCGCCTGCCTGTATGGCCGGTGAGTGAAAAGCATCATGCAAAGATTAAGGAGTTGATGAAGGGGGTTAGTAAAGCTACTCCTGTTATTGCATAGCTACATTTTTACTGCTGGTATTCTTCCATCTTATTGCTTCCAAGGCTATATTATTCTGAAAAAAATCAGTTAAATTGTTACTTGGTTTTCTTATTCATTTCTATAACCTGAAGTCATATGAAATACGCCCCTGTTCAGAACTATATCAATGGGAAATTTGTGGATGCTATGTCTGCCCGTTCACTGGATGTCATCTCCCCGTTGGATGGCAACCTGCTCTCCAAAGTACCGATGTCAACAGCCAAAGATTTGGACAATGCAGTGAAAGCTGCCAAAGCTGCTTTTCCGGGATGGAGTAAAACACCAATCAAAGAAAGGGTGCAGGTTTTCTTCCGGTATAAATATTTACTGGAAAAACATTTGAAAGAACTTTCCGAATTAGTTAGTGAAGAAAACGGCAAAACATATGGCGAAGCAACAGCCGAGGTTGAAAAAAGTATCGAGTTAACTGAATTCGCCTGCTCTCTTCCGCAATTAGTAACAGGTGAAGTGCTTGAAGTAAGCAGAGGCGTTGAATGCAGAACAGAACATGTGCCGCTGGGTGTTGTTGCATCCATTGTTCCTTTTAATTTTCCCAGCATGGTCCCCAACTGGACGATACCCAATGCAATTGCGCTTGGTAATTGCATGGTGATAAAACCTTCTGAAAAAGTTCCGCTGAGTGTTGGAAAACTGGCCATGCTTTTAAAAGAAGCAGGATTGCCTGATGGTGTGTTGAATGTAGTACATGGCGACAGCGAAATTGTTGAAGCAATCTGCGATCATCCGGGCATTGAAGCGGTTTCATTTGTTGGTTCTACAAAAGTTGCCAAGCTGGTTTATCAAAGAGCCACACAAAATTTTAAAAGAGCATTGGCACTCGGTGGCGCAAAAAACCATTTGATGGTATTGCCCGATGCAAAAGCAGATATGACAGCGCAAAATGTGGCAGCAAGCATGAGTGGTTGCGCCGGTCAGCGTTGCATGGCAGCGAGTGCAATGGTTGGAGTAGGGGACATTGATCATATCATCGAAAAGATATGTGATGAAGCAAAGAAGATCATTCCCGGAAAAAATCTTGGCGCCGTTATCAGCAAAGAATCAAAAGAAAGAATTGAACGATATATCGGTGAAGCAGAGAAAGATGGTGCAATAATCCTGGTAGATGGCCGTGGAGTTAAAGTAGAAGGAAAAGAAAACGGAACTTATGTCGGTCCGACGGTAATTGATTATGTAAAACCAGAGATGAGTGTTGCCAAAGAAGAAATTTTCGGACCGGTTATTTCTATTATGCGCACCAACACCGTTGATGAAGCGCTGGCTATTGAAAATGCAAATCCTTATGGTAATGCAGCCAGTGTATTTACACAGAATGGCGGATTGGCAAGATATATTATTGATCATGCCAGCGCCGGCATGATTGGCGTGAATGTAGGTGTGCCAGTACCACGAGAGCCATTCAGTTTTGGCGGATGGAATGAGAGCAAGTTTGGGGTAGGAGATATTACCGGCAAGAGTTCGATTGAATTCTGGACCAAACTGAAGAAGAGTACTGTGAAATGGAACCCGGAGGCTGGAGTGAACTGGATGTCGTAATAAATTTTAGAATTTGGAATTATGAGTTATGAATTCGCATGCATTCATAATTCTGAATTCATAATTCATAACTAAATCAAATGTCACAAACAAAAACAGTTTCAGAATCGCAGGAAATCATCCAGGATAGTCTTGACTACACTTTATTTTCCTGGAGCAGGCAAAAAGGAATTGCACCAATTGCCGTGAAGTATGGTGAGGGTGTTTATTTGTACGACTATGATGGCAAACGTTATCTGGATTTTTCTTCAGGACTGATGAATGTAAATATTGGTCATGGTAACCAGCGGGTGACAGAAGCAGTGACAAAACAAATGCAGGAAGTGAGTTATGTAACGCCAAGCTGTGTAACGAAAGTTCGTGCTGAGTTGGGAAAGAAGCTTGCATCTATTACACCAAAGGGATTAACAAAAGCATTGTTCACTACCGGCGGTGCTGATTCGATTGATAATGCAATCAAGCTGGCAAGATTGTATACTGGCCGTCATAAAATTCTATGCCGCTATCAATCTTTTCATGGCGCATCTTATGGCGCTATGTCTGCCGGTGGCGATCCACGGAAGCTTGCTGCCGATTCGCAACAGTCGCCAAACTTTGTTCACTTCGATATTCCGATTGCCTATCGCTGGGAATATGGGGAAGAGAATTTACTGAAAGAGTCAGTTAAAAACCTGGAGAGAGTAATTGCATTTGAAGGGCCACAAAATATTGCCGCCATTTTATTGGAGGGTGAATCAGGTTCATCAGGTTGCTTGAAATATCCTGTTGGTTATTTGAAGGAGGTTCGTGAGATCTGTGATAAGCTGGGTATTTTATTTATTGCAGATGAAGTAATGAGTGGATTTGGAAGAACCGGAAAATGGTTTGGTGTGGATAATCACGGGGTGATTCCGGACATGATTGCAACAGCAAAAGGTATTACATCTGGTTATGTGCCGCTGGGTGCATTAATCGTTTCAGATAAAATTGCTGCGCAGTATGACGACAATGTATTGTGGCTGGGTCTTACTTATTCTGCTCACCCGGTGAGTTTGGCTGCAAGTCTGGAAGTGTTGAAGATTTATGAAGATGAAGATATGGTTGCCAATTCAGCAGCCATGGGAAAATATATTGACGCAAGAATGGAAGAGATGAAAAAGAAACACCCATCAATCGGTGATTGGAGAAATACAGGTTTGCTCGGTTGTATTGAGCTGGTGAAAAACAAAAAAACCAAAGAACCGATGGCGCCATTCAATGCAAAGCCTGATGAGATGGCGATCATGAATAAGGTCGCAGCAAGATTGAAAGAGCTTGGTATGTACACATTTGTGCGTTGGAATTATATATTTATTGCACCGCCACTTTGCATAAACAAAGAACAAGTGGATGAAGGGCTGGCGATGATCAGTGATGCGATTTCGATAGCTGACGAATTTGTTAATTAAACTCCGTAGGAGTTTAATGTTTATAGAGAAATAGAGAACAAGCATCCGACCCCGCAGGGGTCGAACCACAAACATAATAAAATGCCAAACACATATACACAATTATACATTCAATTTGTTTTCGCTGTAAGGCACCGTGAAAGCCTTATAAAAAGCGAATGGAAGAATGATCTGTATAAATATATCACAGGCATTGTCCAAAATAACAAAAGTAAAATGCTTGCGATAAATGGAGTATCTGACCATATTCACATCTTTATAGGATACAAGCCAACGATTCCTATTCCTGATTTGGTTAAGGATATTAAACTTGCCAGCGGATTATGGATAAATGAAAAAAAACTGACAATTCACAGGTTTAATTGGCAGGAAGGTTATGGAGCATTTTCTTACAGACTTCGTGATATTGATGAAATATGCCGGTATATCCAAAATCAGGAAGAACATCACCGTATAAAATCATTCAAAGAAGAATACACAGAACTGTTGAGGGACTTTGCATTGGAGTACGATGAGAAATATTTGTTTGATTTTTTTGATGATTTATATTCAACTCCTCCGGAGTTGACAAATTCACAATAAAACCAGTTCTATAAATATTTGTCTCCTACGGAGACTTTAGAAATAGTATGCGAAACGAAAATAAACTAAGAAACTCATCTCTCATTAATGAAGATTTAGCACCCATTCCGCATGACAAACGCAAATGGGGCACATGGAACTATGCGGCTTTATGGATAAGTATGAGTTTGTGTATCCCTACTTATATGTTGGCAAGTTCATTGATTGGCGGCGGTATGAACTGGTGGCAGGCGATACTCACAATTTTTCTTGGTAATACTATTGTTTTAATTCCAATGATCCTGAATGGACATGCAGGTGCAAAGTACGGGATACCTTTTCCTGTTTTTGCAAGAGCAAGCTTTGGAACAAAGGGTGCAAACATACCTGCGATGCTTCGTGCAATAGTTGCCTGTGGTTGGTTTGGCATCCAGACATGGATAGGCGGCGCTGCTATCTATAATATTGTAAGAGCATGGAACCCGACTATGCCGGAAATTGACAGCCATTCACTATTTCCACAGGCAATACCAATGGCTTGTTTTCTTGCTTTCTGGTTACTGAATATGTTCATTGTTTATCTCGGCGTGGAAAGCATCAGGAAATTGTTAGTATTCAAAGCCATCTTTCTTCCTGTTGCTGCTTTGGCTTTATTATTCTGGGCCATCAGTGCAGCAAATGGATTGGGGCCGATACTCGAACAACCAAGTAAATTATCAGGCGCTTCATTCTGGAATTATTTTTTTCCTGCGTTGACAGGTATGGTTGGTTTTTGGGCAACACTTTCTTTAAACATTCCGGACTTTACCCGCTATGCAAAAAGTCAGAAAGCACAGATACGAGGGCAGGCAATTGGTTTGCCATCTTCGATGACACTGTTTGCGTTCATCGGAGTTGTTGTTACTTCAGCAACTGCGATAGTTTATGGCAGCACAATCTGGGATCCTGTGCAATTAGCTGGAAGATTTGAAAATAAATTGATGGTAACTTTTGCGATGCTTGCTGTTGCTATTTCAACACTGGCCACGAATATTGCTGCCAACATTGTAAGTCCTGCAAATGATTTTTCAAATCTGGCACCAAAAAAGATCAATTTCAGAGTTGGCGGTTATATCACAGGCATAATTGGCGTACTGATTTTCCCATGGAAACTGATTGCCGATCCGACCGGATATATTTTCACCTGGTTGATCGCTTATTCAAGTTTATTGGGCCCTGTTGGCGGAATTATGATCGCTGATTACTATTTCATACGTAAACAAACATTAAATGCCAGCGAGCTGTACAAGCATGATGGACAATACAGTTTTGGTAACGGATTCAACAAATATGCGATCATTGCTTTGCTATTCGGAATATTGCCCAATGTCCCCGGGTTTTTATTACAGGTAAAACTGGTTTCAGCAACTGCATTTCCGGGATGGATAAACAATTTGTATAACTATGCCTGGTTCGTAGGATTTTTTGTTAGCGCCATTCTTTATATCTTACTGATGCGTTCATACAGGGTAACAGAACAAAAATTAAAAGAAGCTTATGTCGCTGTTGATTAAAAATGGAAGAATAATAACTGCAGATGCAGATTATGTCGCCGATATTTTCATCGATGGAGAGATTGTGCATACTATCGGGAAAAACTTACCGGTAAATGCAGATGAAATAATTGATGCAACTGGCAAATTAGTTTTTCCGGGAGGCATTGATCCGCATGTTCACCTTGATATGCCTTTCATGGGAACTTTTTCTTCAGATAATTATGAAACGGGAACAAGAGCTGCCTTATTTGGCGGCACCACCATGGTTATTGATTTTATTTTACAAAAACAAGGTAACAGCTTAAGATCAGCATTGGAGGAGTGGAGAGGAAGGAGCGATGGTAATTGTGTAGGTGATTATAGTTTCCACATGGCCGTCACAGATTTTAATGAGAACACCAAAAAAGAGATCAAAGATTTTATTGAAAAAGAGGGAATAACATCTTTCAAAACTTTCATGGCTTATAAAGGAGCATTGATGATTGATGACAGGCAAATGATCGGTTTGATGGAAGAAGTAAAACAGCATGGAGGATTGATCAATGTACATGCGACCAATGGCGATATGATCGATTATTTAATTGCAAAGCATAGGGGAGAAGGAAAACTTTCACCATTGTATCATTATTTATCACAACCGGAAGTAACAGAAGCGGAAGCAGCCGAACGGTTTGTTGATATGTCGAATTACACGGGCTGCCCCGGTTATATTGTTCACCTTACCTGCGAAGGTGCATTAAATGCAGTTCGCAATGCTACCAGAAGAAATCAGAAAGTTTTTGTTGAAACCTGTATCCAATATTTAATTCTTGATGCTTCGCTGTATGAAAAAGATTTCGAAGGCGCCAAATGGGTGATGAGTCCGCCGCTAAGAGAAAAGAAAGATCAGGAAACTTTATGGGCGGGAATTAATCAAGGCCTTGTACAGGTCGTAGCAACTGATCACTGTCCCTTCATGTGGCAACAAAAGAAAATGGGTGAAAAAGATTTTTCTAAAATACCGAATGGTCATCCGGCGATTGAGAATAGAATGGAATTATTATTCAGCGAAGGTGTAGTGAAGAATAGGATAACATTAAATAAATATGTTGAAGTTGCTTGTACCAACCCGGCAAAAATATTCGGTATGTTTCCACGTAAAGGAACAATAGCTATCGGTAGTGATGCCGACATCGTAATCTTCGATCCACATGAAAAACATACACTATCTGCTCAAACTCATCACATGAATGTTGATTATAGTGGTTATGAAGGGTGGGAGGTGACAGGGAAAGTGAAAACGGTTTTACTGAGAGGACAGGTAGCAATAGAAAATAATGAGTGTAAGATTGGAAAAGGATTTGGTAAATTTATAAAGCGTTCTAAAGTTGACAATAAAATTTAACCGCAAAGACCGCTAAGTTTTACGCCAAGGACGCAAAGTAATCTTAGCGAACTTTGCGTTTCCTCCTTTGTGTTCTTTGCGGTTAATAAAAAATAAACTTAAACTATGGCCAGAATTATCAAATCAGGATTAATCCAAATGTCGCTTCCAAAAACAGAGGGTGAAGGAACCATTGAAGAAATAAAAGAAGCAATGGTGCAGAAACATATTCCTTTGATTGAAGAAGCGGGAAAAAAAGGTGTGCAAATACTTTGCATGCAGGAAATTTTCAATACTCCTTATTTCTGCCCCGGGCAGGATAAAAAATGGTACGAAAGTGCTGAGGCGATGCCCGGCCCAACTGTAGAAAGAATGCAGGAGTATGCAAAGAAATACAGCATGGTGATGATCGTGCCGATGTATGAAAAAGAACAGGCTGGTGTTTTATATAATACCGCTGCAGTAATTGATGCCGATGGAACTTATCTTGGAAAGTATAGAAAGAATCATATCCCGCATACTTCAGGTTTCTGGGAAAAATTTTTCTTTAAGCCCGGCAATCTTGGCTATCCGGTTTTTCAAACCAAGTATGCAAAGGTGGGAGTTTACATATGCTACGATAGACATTTCCCGGATGGTGCAAGAATTCTTGGATTGAATGGAGCAGAGATTGTTTATAATCCTTCAGCAACTGTTGCAGGCTTATCTCAATATTTATGGAAACTGGAACAACCTGCACATGCTGCAGCCAACGGATATTTCATGGGCTGCATCAATAGGGTAGGAACAGAAAAACCATGGAACGTCGGAAAATTTTATGGCAGTAGTTATTTTGTTGATCCAAGAGGGCAAATTTTTGCACAGGCAAGTGAAGACAAAGACGAATTATTGATTGCAGATTTTGATTTAGATATGATTGAAGAAGTAAGAAGTGTGTGGCAGTTCTTTAGAGACAGACGTCCTGAGACATATGGAAAACTCGTTGAACTGTAATTATGAATTTAGAATGATGAATTATGAATGCCGGAACATCACGCCACATTCATAATTCATAACTCATAATTCT
>OEMC01000342.1_pt1 | contig 10392 bp, 5 predicted proteins | sample 1503201 | NCBI WGS metagenome assembly OEMC01 (sample SAMEA104379564, study PRJEB20068) | metagenome | isolation source: 1998 | reverse complement strand
CATCCGTCACAGACATGCGGAAAAACAAGCTGAAGCAGGGAGTCTTTTATTTCTTTAAATCGAACCATGCAAGAAAAGAATAACAGATAATAGTGGAAAGATAAAAAATATGGAATCATTGCAAAATTGAATAACTAGTATCTGTTATCTATTCGTTATTATCTAAAATAAATACCTGTACACTTCTTCCACTCTTCCCATTGTAACGACCTCAATATTGAAACTTTGTTTTGCTAAGCCTTTTTGATTGTATTTTGAAACAATGATTTTTTCAAAGCCTAATTTTTCAGCTTCCGCAATCCGCTGATCAATTCTGTTTACGGCTCTTATTTCGCCACTCAAGCCTACTTCACCGGCAAAACAAATATGATGTAGAATGGGAGTATCTTCATAAGAAGAAAGTAAGGCGCATAAAACGGCGAGATCAATAGATGGGTCTTCTATTTTTAAACCGCCTGCTATATTTATAAAAACATCTTTTACTCCAAAATGAAAACCGCCCCTTTTTTCAAGCACCGCTAACAATAATTGCAGTCTTCTTAAATCAAAACCGGTGACTGTTCGTTGTGGGGTTCCATAAACTGATTGGGTAACCAGGGCCTGTACTTCTATCAACAAGGGACGTATTCCTTCAATCGTTGCAGCAATAGCAATGCCGCTAAGCTGATCTTCTTTTTGAGTGATGAGTATTTCACTCGGATTTATTACTCCTTTCATTCCTTCAGCAGTCATTTCATAAATGCCAAGCTCAGAGGTACTGCCAAAGCGGTTTTTAAGAGTTCGGAGAATCCTGTAAGCATAATGACGATCGCCTTCAAATTGCAGTACAGTATCTACCATGTGCTCTAATATTTTCGGACCCGCTATACTACCATCTTTTGTGATATGGCCGATTAAAAAAACCGGAGTATTGGTTTCTTTGGCGAACCGCTGAAACTCTGCAGCACTTTCCCGTATCTGTGAAATACTGCCAGGTGATGAATCAATGTAAGGTGTTTGTAAGGTTTGAATAGAATCGACAATAACAAGATCGGGTTTCAATTTTTTTATTTCCTGGAAAATTACTTGTGTAGAAGTTTCGGTAAGCAGATAAAAGTTTTCGTTTTTTATATTCAGTCTGTCTGCCCGCATTTTTATTTGCTGCTCACTTTCTTCACCACTTATATAAAGAACTGTTTTGCCCTGCAACAGTAATCCGGTTTGCAAAAACAATGTAGACTTACCGATCCCGGGTTCACCTGCTACAAGAATAATACTTCCGGGAACAACTCCACCTCCTAACACACGGTTCAATTCTTCATCAACAGTTAGCAACCTTTCTTCTCTATTACTTTTTATTTCATTCAGCTGAATTGGTTTGCTATTTCTTTCCGATGTTTCACCAGAAAAATTCTTCCAATCATTATTTTTAGGGGTATCCTTTTGCAAAATTTCTTCAACAAAACTGTTCCATTCGCCGCAAGAAGGACATTGTCCAACCCATTTTACACTTTCGTATCCGCAATGTTGGCAGAAAAAAGCCTTTTTCACTTTACTCATAAAATAAAGTTAGGTTTTCGTCTTCATCAGGAATTCAGGCAATAAAATATTTTGGGAATAATAAATCAAAGAAAGATTTCTTTGAGATTCAGTATCTGATTAAATCTTTAGAAATTTTAAGAAGTAAAAAGGGCCAATCTTTCGATTGACCCCCTTACTTACTAACCCATTAAATTCTGGTACTAAGTTACAATTATGAGGCACATTTCAAAATAAATTTTTATTGCTGTGTATAACTTTTAGCTTAAGTTGGTCTTTGATCATACTTGTATAGTCCGGTAATAAAATTTAACCTAACGTGCTGATTAATAGTTAACTTATGACGGGTTTTAAAAATTAGCGATTACAATTATATAGCATTAATCTTTAATAGTCAGGCTGTCACAAAATGTCAATTCGTCGTTAAACTCAATAATATGATTGACTTTTTTTTGCTAAGAATTAATTGGAATTAGCTTTGCTGTTCAAGACTAAAAAAACGAAAATTATGACCCCTGAAATTATGCTTGTTTCAATCTTATTTGTAGGAATCAGCCTTGTGGTTTCAATGGTTCTTAAAAGTAAGTTTTCAAAATACAGTAAAATACCACTAGCAAATGGACTGACCGGGAAGCAAATAGCTGAAAAAATGCTGAAGGAAAACGGTATTTATGACGTTCAGGTTATTTCTTCACAAGGGTTTTTGTCAGACCATTATAATCCGGCGAACAAAACAGTAAACCTCAGTCCGGACGTTTATAATGGTACAAGTATTTCGGCTGCCGCAGTTGCAGCACATGAATGCGGACATGCGGTACAACATTCGGTTGCTTACAGTTGGCTTATGATGAGGAGTCGTCTCGTCCCCGTAGTTCAGCTTAGCTCAAACATCGTGAATATTATTTTATTAATAGGAGTTATAATGGCTGCATCCGGAAATACTACATTATTATTAGTAGGTATTGCTCTTATGGCAGTAACGGTCTTATTTACACTTATTACGCTACCGGTAGAATTTGATGCAAGTCGCAGAGCATTAGCATGGTTAGATAGAACAAACGTGACTAATACTCAGGAATATCCAAAAGCTAAAGATGCTCTTACCTGGGCGGCTATGACTTATGTAGTTGCTGCTTTAGCAGCGGTAGTTACCCTCATTCAGTATATCATGATATATTTAGGTAGCCGTGACAGAAGTTAATTTGTTTTGAAAATTGACCCTAGGCTATAACCTATTTTCAACGGCCATGCAGCGTGATGCATGGCTTTTTTTGTCCTAGTTATTTGGTTCGATTTCTATTATTCCTATATTTGATTACTTCTTTATTATTATCACAAAACTAAACCACATGAGAAAACTAGCATTGCTGCTTTCAATGTTACTGTTTTTAGATGCAGTAGCATTTAGTCAGGACCGGACGATAACTGGTTCTGTAAAAGATGAAGCTGGTGTACCTGTTGCTGGTGCATCTGTAAGAGTTAAAGGAACCCGTAAAGGGGTTGCCGCAGACAACAAAGGACAATTTCAAATTTTAGCTAAAGCCGGGGATGTTATATTAGTAACAGGCACTGGCCTTGAGCCTGCTGAAGTAACAGTTGGCGCTGAAAACGCTATTGCCATAACAGTAAAAAATGCTGTATTTACAGGTCAGGAAGTTGTAGTAACAGCCTTGGGTATTAAACGCCAGGACAAGGCATTAGGATATGCCGTTTCCAAGGTTGATCCTAGTTCTATATTGCAAAAATCCGAACCGAATGTTATAGCAGGACTTGCCGGTAAAGTACCTGGTGTTGATATCAGGGGCGGTCAGGGAGCACCGGGTGCTGCTGCCCGTATTCAAATCAGGGGGGTATCTTCTTTTAACGGAGGTGAGCCTTTGATCGTTGTAGATGGTATTCCTTATAGTAATAACCTTGTTAACACCACTAGCCCTTTTAGTGGAGGGGGAACTTACGGTTCTGGTTTTGGAGATCTTGATCCTAATGATATTGAGTCAATCAATATCTTAAAAGGCGCTGCAGCTGCATCACTGTATGGCTCGAGAGCGGCCAACGGAGTTTTATTGATTACTACTAAATCAGGAAACCCTAAAAAAGGACAAAAATCACTTAATGTAACTTATAAAGCAGGTTATAGCCAGGAAAGAATATCGGGATTGCCTGAGTTTCAAAACACTTACGGCGCTGGCGCCAATTTCGCGGTAGCATCCTCTAACGGTTCATGGGGAGGAAAATTTGGTAAGGGCGTTATATATGGTGGTGGCGCTGCAAATACGCCTACATATATAGTCGGTACTTCTGCATCGGGAATTGACTCTATTCCTGCTACAACATGGGCTACCATGTATGCATCTTATCCTGAACTTTTCCCTAATGGACGCTTAGCCTATAAAGCCTACCCGGATAATGTATCTTCTTTGTTTAATACAGGAAGCCTGATTGAAAATTCAGTAGGGCTTAGCGGGGGCGAAGGAAATTCACTTTTTAGCGTTACCCTCTCCCGGGTTGATCAAAAAGGATATATTACCAACTCAAGCTATAATAAAAATAATATCAGTGTTGGTGGTCAGACCAGCATAGGCAAACTTACAGTAGGAGCAAGTCTCTCTTATGCCAGATCAAAACAGTTAGGTGGATTTATTGGCCAGGCTCAAAGCTTCATATCACAGTGGGGTCGTACATTTACAATGGCCAGGAACTGGGATATTGTAGGATGGCCTAATCAAAACAGAGCTGGCGCACAAATTGGCTTTAATGATGGTCAGTATACCAATCCTGTATGGGGTGCATACCACAATACAATTACTTCTATTGATGACCGCTTGGTAGCAACCGCCAGGGCTACTTACAAGTTCAATAACACATTCAGGATTGACTATAATGCAGGTGTAAACAGCTATGCGCTTTTCAGAGACCAGATTATTGACAAATCTTCTTACGGAGGCACCGATAATACGTTGGGTAATATTGTCGAAGTTGTTAACAGAACTCAGGAAATCCAATCTACATTAGTAGCCGTATTTACACCTAAGATCGGACCTAACTTTACTTTAGATGTTAAATTGGGTAATGATGTTAACCAAAGAACTTCACGGAATCAGCAGGTTCAAGGCGTTAACTTTGTTATTCCCGGTCTATATACTCTTACCAACACCTCCACCCAACGTTTCAGCTCTGATAGAGTATCAAAAAGAAGACTGGTAGGTTTCTTTGGTGATGCTTCTATCGGGTACAGGAATTTTGCCTTTTTAAACGTAACAGGAAGGGAAGATCTTACTTCTACACTACCTTATAAAAGCGCCCAATATTTTTACCCGGGTGTTTCCGGTTCATTGATCTGGACAGATGCACTTAAAATCAGATCCAAAGTATTAGATTATGGTAAGGTCCGTGCGGGTTATGCAAGAGTGGGTAATGATGCTGCACCCCACAATACTGAAGCTATTTTTGGTCTTAATGCCGCCGGCTTCCAGGGACAGTCTTTAGCATCAAGGGGTAATTCCAACTTCGATCCGGAACTTACACCTGAATTTACCAGAGAAATAGAGATCGGTTCTGAGATGCGTTTCTTTAAAAGAAGAATTGGTCTTGAAGTTACCTTTTACAATAAAAAATCTACTGATCTGATCTATGCCATCAGTTTGCCTGTGACTACAGGTTATACTTCTTTCTTTACTAACCTCGGTCGGATTCGTAATATAGGATGGGAAGCAGCCCTGGATTTAAGACCCGTGGCCGGCAAGGATTTTCAGTGGGATATAAGAGGAATTTTTACAAGGAACAGAAATACAGTTGAGGAACTTGTAGCAGGCCTTACAAGGGATATCGTTGGCGGGTTCAACTATATTGAGCCAGGGTTCCCTTACGGATACTTAAGAGGTGGTCATAATGCCCGTACTGCAGATGGACAACTCCTGATCAATCAAACTTCAGGCATGCCAATGAATGACCCGAATGAAGATATGGTGGGAGATCCAAATGCTGACTTCAAATTAGGTGTTACCAATACATTATCCTGGAAAGGATTTCAGTTGAGTGTTCTTTGGGATATGACAAAAGGTGGCGATTTCTATTCTGAAACTATTACCAATATGATAGGAAGAGGTGTAACACTTGATACCAAAGACAGGGAAACAAGCCGTGTTATTGAAGGGGTTTACGCAAATCTTACCGCAACTCTGGGCGCTGATGGCAAAAACCACTATACACCTTTAATGGTTGGCGGTAAAACTGTACAAAATCAGACAAGAGTTACAACCAACGATCTGTTTTTCACACAAGGTACCGGAGCAAGTTTTGCTATCAATGGATCATTTGAATATGCTGTATTCGATGGTACTGTATACAGATTAAGAGAAGCGGTTTTGGCTTATAACCTTCCTTCAAGTATTTTAAACAAACTCAAGTTGTCTGCTGTTACATTTTCGATCAGCGGCCGCAATCTTTGGTTCCTGGCTCCCAATGTGCCTAAGTACACACATTTTGACCCAGATATCAACTCTCTTGTTTCTGGTAATGCACAAGGAGTTGAAACCGGGGGTGCGCCAAGTACAAGAAGAATCGGTATGAACCTAAACATAACTTTCTAATATAACACGTAAATTTTTAAATTATGAGAAGGAAAAATCATCTTATATATTCTTTTACAGCGCTGATAATTCTTGTGGCTGTTGTAACAGGCTGCAAAAAATTTCTCGATGTAAATAAAAATCTTAACGACCCTACCGCTGTGCCGGTATCGCTGTTGTTAAGTAACTGTGAGCGGAATATTGCTGCTAACATTGCGTTAGGATCAGGCCTTGGTGGCACCATGGCTATTTATACACACCTGACCACGGGCCGTGTAGGCGCCGACAGGTACGGAGCAGGATCAGCCGGATGGGATGGTCTGTACTCAGCCATTGCCAACCTTAATGTAATTATTAAACAGGGAACTGCCGAAACCCGTTATACATATGCCGGTATTGCTAAAATATTGAAGGCATACGCATTTAGTATTCTGGTAGATGTTTACGGCGATTGTCCTTTTTCTGAGTTCGATCAATTTAATGAGGGAATAACTCAACCCAAATTTGATAAGGGCAAGGATATCTATCCGGAGCTTTTTAAATTAATTGATGAAGGTATTGCTGATATAAATAACACAGCGCCTAATGCTTCAAAGCCCGGAGCTGACGATTATATTTATAAAGGAAATACCACTAACTGGAAAAAAGCAGCCAATACCCTTAAGCTTAAATTGTACACCCAGGTAAGACTTGTTCAGGATGTTAAAGCACAGGTAACAGCATTATTGGCAACTCCTGCAAATCTTATTAATTCACAGGCTGAAAGTTTTATGATGCCATACGGACCTTTTGGTACTACTGATGACAGACACCCTGCTTATGGAGATTATAATGCTACACAGCGTGGAGGACAACTTTTTAGTCCATGGCTGTATGAAATCATGAAAGGAAGGAATGCTAATATTTTAAATGGAATTTCTGACCCCAGGATCCCTTATTATGTCTATAACCAAAAATCTGCCACTGGTACACCTGAAAACTGCACCGAATTCCGTGATGGTGGATTTATTTCCATTCTGTTTGGGTCAAACGGAAATTGCCGTGATGGTTCAAACAGCAATACCTATTCACTGTTGGGTTTATACCCTGCCGGTGGCCGCTATGATGACGGAGCAGCTATAGCCATTAACACGATAACTGCGATAAAAGCTGGAACAGGTGCATTGCCACATCAATTTATCACTTATGCAGACCGCCTTTATCTTGAAGCAGAACTGATCAATACAGGAGTGATTACCGGTGATGCAAAAGCGGTATTCAGCAAAGCAATGGATGAATCGTTTTTACAGATGGATTATATCATCACTAATTTTATTAAGCCAAGCTCTGCCGGTACTCCACAAACAGTTCCTGCGATAGCAACACTTGCAACTACCACCGCATACAAGACTGCTGTTCTTGCGGCGTATGATGCCGGAAGCACTGCAAAAAAATTAGAATATATCATGACTGAGAAATGGATCAACAGGATTGAAAATCCAGTTGATAGTTATACCGATTACAGAAGAACATCATACCCTGTTTTGTTTGCACCGGCACCGGCAGGTACTGTTACAAGTGTAACGGGTCCTGACGGAAAGGTAACACCTGTACAATGCGACAGACCGTATCCATGGTCTTTGCCTTTCAATACTGGTGAGATTGCTTTAAACGCTAATGCTCCACCGCAAAAAGTACCTGAGTCTTTTAAAGTATTCTGGCAACCTTGATTGATGTATTCTTTATGATAAATTATTATTAAAATTAACAGATTATGAAAATCAGAAAAATAAGCATATTACTGGCCGCTTCCTTAGGAGCTATTCTTGCATTCTCAGGTTGTAAGAAGGATGACGGGGCAATCAGAGAAAGGGTGAGCATTGCTGCCGTGCCAACTATTACAACCAACATTGATGCAACAGGCTCCCAGGCAATTGACCTTTTAAACTTAGCATCTTTCTCGGGTAAATTTAAAGTAGATCTTTATTTTCCCGGAACAACACCACCAACTAAAGTTGATGTCGTGGTTAGAAAAAGCAATGGCGCTGTCACTAATGCGAACGTAAAAGTGTACAAAGCCGGTGTTACTGTATTTCCGACCACTTTTACTGTTACCGCTGCAGAAATTGCGGCCGTGTTTGGCGTTCCAATAGCGCTGGGCGATGCGTATGATTTTGCAACCGATATTTATGTCGGCGATAGAAAATTTGAAGCTTTCCCTGCCGTAGGAGCAGGTACCGGCGCCGGACTCAATGGCCAGCCATTCTTTAGTGAATTTGCCCGTTTTTCAGCTATCTGCGCATATGATCCAAATCTTTATCAGGGTAATTTTGTAGTAGTATCTGATGGTTTTGGAGATTTTGTTCCTGGTGAGGTTGTTCCTATTACAAAAATCAGCAATACACAATTTTCATTTCTTGACCCTTATGTAACAAGTCCTCTTCCAATAATTGTTACTGTCAATCCACTCAATAATCAATTGACGATTACAAAGCAAAAGATTGGGAATGCGTTTACCTGGAATCTCTCGTATACCAATCCAAACATGGCTGTTGCAGCAAGTGCTGCCAGTTTTGTTGCTCCATGTAGTAAAACAATTGATCTTAATATTACCTATACGGTTGATCAGGGGTCCTTTGGGGCATATACGCTTAAATTAAAGAAACCTTAGAACAATTAATTTAGATAGATTATTTCAAACGGCTATTTCATTTACTGAAATAGCCGTTTTTATTTATAAATAGATGCTTATGGCAAGGGTAGGTTTAGTTCGTGAACTTGTATCGACCATGATTTATGCAGAAGTAACATTAAATACGGAGTAATTACTATTCAACAAATAATGACATATCCTGTATATCGGAGTAAAAGCAAAAAATAAATAAGGATTTTAATCTTCTTACATTTTTATCTCTTCTTCATTCTTATCATAAAACCGGAATTCAGTCAGATGATAATTTGCATCGGCTTTCAACATTATTTTTTTACCAAACTTCCTTTTCCATTTTGAAAAAATTGACCACATCCATCCTTTGGATAAATAGGCATAAATAATGGGGCTGACAACGACGGTAAGGTTATTATGCTGATGAGTGAGTAAATAATTCAGGTTCTTTTCTATTTCATCTTCTAATATAAGGGTCGAGGAAATTTTACCAGTACCGCCGCAACTAGGGCAAACTTCTTGTGTGTTAATATTCATCTCCGGTTTCATCCGTTGCCGGGTGATCTGCATCAAACCAAATTTTGAAATAGGCAACACGGCATGTTTTGCACGGTCAGGCTGCATCAAACCTTCCATCGCTTCCATCAGCTTTCTTTTGTTTTCAGGAAACTTCATGTCAATGAAATCTACTACAATGATGCCGCCAATATCTCTTAACCTCAACTGCCGTGCAATTTCTTCAGCAGCTTCCAGGTTAGTTTCTAATGCATTTTGTTCCTGGTTATTTCCTACACTTTTATAGCCACTGTTTACATCAATTACATGTAGAGCTTCGGTATGTTCAATTATAAGATAAGCGCCACTGTTCAGGTTCACCGTTTTTCCAAATGAAGCTTTTACCTGCTTAGTGATTCCATAAGAATCAAAAATAGGAGAGCCATTCTGGTAAAATGAAATAATATCTGCCTTATCCGGAGCAATACGTTGTATATAGCTTTTTGCATCCTGGAAAATAGAACGGTCATTGACGACAATCTTATTGAAATCTTCATTGAGTAAATCACGAAGTATACTGGTGGTCTTGGTTTGCTCACTCAATATTTTACTGGGAGCTACAGCCCCTTTTAAATTAGTCTGAATAATCTTCCATGTTGCCACTAAAGCGGAAAGATCTTCGTGTAACTCTGCTGTTTTCTTTCCTTCGGCAGCAGTTCTTACAATGACACCAAAATTATTAGGCTTGATGGCCTCTACAATTTTCTGCAACCTTTTTCTCTCTTCTGACGAATGTATTTTTCTTGATACAGCGACAATGTTGTTAAATGGTGTAATAACGACAAACCGGCCAGGAAGGGAAATTTCACAACTCAACCTCGGGCCCTTGGCCGCGATAGGCTCTTTCAATATTTGTACAAGAATATTTGGTTTGCCTCCAAGTACCTCATTGATTTTTCCGGTCTTAACAATATCTGGTTCTGTTTCAAATTTTCCAAAATCAGGAATGTCATCACCTTTGTAATTAATAGAAAGCTGGGTGAATTTTAAAAGCGATTTTGCATAAGGGCTCAAATCGGTGTAATGCAGGAATGCATCCTTTTCAAATCCTACATCTACAAATGCAGCGTTCAAACCGGGAATCAGTTTTTTTACTTTTCCCAGATA
>OEMC01000123.1_pt1 | contig 10585 bp, 5 predicted proteins | sample 1503201 | NCBI WGS metagenome assembly OEMC01 (sample SAMEA104379564, study PRJEB20068) | metagenome | isolation source: 1998 | reverse complement strand
CCTTGGTAATTCTTTTTACATAGACAGCAGTGGTTTTCGGATGCCGCTTTCGGATAAGATGAGTGTTAGAGTGCCGGTGTTTACCGATTTCCCAGAGAAGAAAATATATACCGCAAAGGATAGTTTACTGCTGAATGATGTAAAAAAGATGGCTGGCTTTATCCTTAATGATCCTTTCTGGATGAGCCAGGTAGCGCAGATCGATATAAATGCAGATGGAAATCCGATGGCTATGGGATTTGAAATGATTCCTGTAGTAGGAAATCATTTAGTAAAACTTGGAAATGGTAATGACATAGGGAAAAAATTTAACCGGCTGATGACATTTTATAAAGAAGTGCTGAGCAAAACCGGGTTTGATGTTTATAGTACCGTAGATGTACAATATGCCGGTCAGGTAGTAGGTACAAAAAGAGGAACAGAGAAAAAAATGGTTGATTTAGCAAAACTCCAGATGAATGTAGACAATTTATTAAAGCAGATGCAGCAAGCACAAAATGATACTGTAACTGCAAGCCAACCGATTACTGAAAAACCAACTATAGATGAGAAACAGGTTCAAGAGAATTCAAAAAGTTTGAGAGCCACCAGCCCTCAACCTACTAACCCAAATACTTTGAAAACTGAATCCCTACCCCAAAAGAATGAAAACAAACCAAAAGCAATGATGCCGAAGAAAAATTAATTAATAATTAAAAATTAAGAGTTAATAATTCGTAAACAACTAAAAACAACAATATCATGAACAGCGAACAACCCATTATCGTCGGCCTCGACATCGGCACAACAAAAATTGCCGTAATTGCCGGCCGTAAAAATGAATACGGCAAATTGGAAATTCTTGGCTTTGGACGTTCCAATAGTAACGGCGTCAAACATGGCCAGGTGCTCAACATTGATGAAACCATTAAAGCTATCAATGCTGCTTTGGAAAATTGTCTGGCTTCAAACCCAAGCCTGCAGGTGAACGAAGTGTATGTGGGCATTGCGGGGCATCACATAAAAAGCCTGCAAACCCGTGGAGATATTGTTCGTCAGAATACTGACGAAGAAATCATTCAAAAAGAAATTGATCAATTGGTGGCTGACCAGTACAAAACTTATATTCCTGCCGGCGACCAGATCATTGATGTGATTCCGCAGGAATTCACCATTGATAATTTTCAAAACATACCTAATCCGATTGGTTATGGTGGCGTGAAGATCGGCGCCAACTTCCATATTATAACCGGTGATAAAAATGCGATCCGTAATATCAACCGCAGTGTGGAGAAAGCAAAATTAATAACTAAAGATCTGGTACTGCAGCCGCTGGCATCTGCTGCAGCTGTTATGGGACAGGAAGATCTGGAAGCCGGTGTTGCCATTGTAGATATTGGTGGCGGTACCACTGACCTTGCTGTTTTTTATGAGGGCATTCTAAAACATACTGCTGTTATTCCTTTTGCAGGAGAGAATATCACTAATGATATAAAAACAGGATTGGGTGTTTTAAAAACTCAGGCGGAACAAATGAAAGTTCAGTTTGGTAGTGCATTGGCCAATGAAGCAAAGAACAATGCATTTATAACTATACCAGGATTGAGAGGTATGCCAGCTAAAGAAATCAGTGTAAAAAATCTTGCCAATATCATCCAGGCACGTATGAGTGAGATACTGGACTTTGTTACTTATCATCTCAAACAAGTAGGTCTTGACAATAAAGCCCTGAATGGTGGAATCATTCTTACCGGTGGTGGTTCGCAGTTAAAACACATGATCCAGTTGACTGAATATTCTACCGGATTGAATGCAAGAATCGGTTTCCCCAATGAACATCTCGCTGCGGGACACATTGAGGAATTGGCAAAACCAACTTACTCTACCTGTATTGGTTTAATATTAAAAGGCTATGACGATTATGAACATAATCGCAAACAGTTTGAAACTGAATTCCAAAAAGTGGAAGTCCCCGATAACTTGAAAAAGCCTGCTGATGCTGTTGTTGGAGAAGAAGAGGAAGATGGAATTTCTTCTGACAAAATGAAGAAACGGAAGAACCTGACAGGCTTCTGGGATAAATTCAAGGACAGGCTGGTGGATCTTTTTAAAGAAGAAGAAGATCATCACTTATAAACTCCTTAACGGGAGTCAGAAAAGTTCTTTTAATTAAGTTTTGAAATACTAACCAAATTTAAATTCAGCTCTGGAAATTTTTTTAATAAAAAGATTCAGCCGGAGCCACCAAAATTCAACCGTATGATACATTTTGATCTGCCTAAAGAAAAATCATCCATCATTAAAGTGATTGGTGTTGGGGGTGGGGGAAGTAATGCTGTCAATTATATGTTCAGTCAGAAGATTGACGGTGTCAACTTTATAATCTGTAATACCGATGCGCAGGCAATTGCGCAAAGCCAGGTGCCCAATAAAATTCAGTTAGGACCGCATCTTACGCAAGGGCTCGGTGCTGGTGCTAATCCTGAAATCGGAAGACAGGCAACAGAAGAATCGCTGGAAGAAATCCGCCGCATACTGGAAGTGAATACAAAAATGGCATTCATTACTGCCGGTATGGGTGGTGGTACAGGTACAGGAGGTACGCCAATCATTTCCAAGATTTGTAAAGACCTCGGCATTCTTACTGTTGGTATCGTCACTACACCATTTGCTTATGAAGGAAAGAAAAGAATTCAACAGGCAGAAGAAGGAATAAAAAACTTGAAGCAGTATGTCGACACACTTTTGGTAATAAGCAATGATAAACTCCGTCACCAGTTTGGCAATCTGAAAATGCGTGAAGCATTTGCAAAAGCAGATAATGTTTTGGCGACAGCCGCAAAATGTATCACGGATGTTATCAGCAGTACCGGCCAGATCAATGTAGACTTTGCTGATGTGTGCACTGTGATGAAAAATGGGGGTGTGGCAATTCTGGGAAGTGCAGCAGCTGAAGGAGAAAACCGTGCACAGAGAGCCATTGAGGAAGCATTGAATTCACCATTGCTGAATGACAGTGATATCCGTGGCGCCAAATGGATTCTTATTAATATCAATTCCGCTGAAGGTGATCATGAATTCACCATGGATGAAGTAGAGATCATCCAGAATTATATATTGACACAAGCCGGAGATAACACCGATGTTATTCTCGGGCTTGGATATGATAATTCACTGGACACGAAGATTGGTATCACCCTTATTGCTACCGGTTTTCAGCACAAAGACCCATTTACAAAAATGGAAATAAAGAAAAAGGAGAAGCAGGAAGAAAAAATAGTGATGACGCTTGGCCAAACAGAAGAAATAAAAGCATTGTTACCGGTTGTGGAAGAAGTGAAAGAAGAAAAAATAGTTGAAGATTTACTGGCTCCTCGATTAGTAGAAAATATTCAGGTAGATGAAGAACCTGTTTCAGCTTTTATGATGATGGAAGATGATGAAATAGAAGAAGAAGAAAAAATTGAATTTATTCTGCAACCACAGCAGGAAACTCCTGTGATTGTTTGGGAAATGACAACAGAATCTCAACCAGAAAATAAAAATGAAAAACTACGAGGTGAAACTACTGGGGACAACTTGAAGCCAGCGGAAAAAAAGCAGGAACTACTTTCGGCGCAGCAATCCGCAAAACCCTCTCCAACAAAAGAAGAAAATAAAGAAACTAAAAATAGTACTACCCCGGTGTCTGCAGCATCGGGTGGCTATCTGGCCAGACCATCCAATATCTATGCAGAAACACAAGCAGGGGTTTTCACCCCAATGCCTTCTGCCGAAGAACCGGTCCCCTCAAAGCCCACCATGAATGAAGAGCAAGAGCTTTTCGACATGAAACTGGTAGAGAGGAATGACATTCCTGCGGCGGATATGCCGTTGGCCCATCAGACTCATACACCTTTGTCTACTTCTGTTGAGGATTCGCCGCTGGTGAACGAAACGGAAGAGCAAAAACGTAGGGCGGCTGAAAGGCTGCAAAAGCTGCGTAATTTGTCTTTCAACATTAACGCAGCTGACCCGAATAATGAGTTTGAGACTGTGCCGGCTTATATCCGCCGCAATATGGAATTATATGGCAATTCCAACACTGCAGTTGAAAACTTCTACAGCAACTACGAAGTAAAGACAGACGACAACAATCAAACAAAAATCAGCACCATCAATACATTTTTAGACGGGAAAAAACCTGACTAGTAATCCATCCTGTTGAAGAACATTCCAATGAAGCCGACATTCAGGCTTGTGTTTTTAGTTGTTCCCCCTGGTTTCCACCCGGGGGTATTTTTTTATTGCTTGAGCTTGGCAATCCTTCTCAAGTAAAATTTATTATCAGTATAAATTCTGACATTATAGATCCCATCAGCCATTTTCGATAAATCAATCATTTTATTAAAATCATTTAAAGGAACTCTCTGTTCTGTTTGATAAATAGTTTGTCCAAGATTGTTTATCACATCAATTCGGATTTTTTTGCTCACTAATCCCTTTGCAGTAAGATAAAACTCACCCGGTGATGGATTAGGAACGACTTTTATTTGAAATTGATTATCCGGATTTACAATGCCAGTGACACCATTAGTAACTGTAATATTGAGAGTTTTTGCCAGCCCATTTCCACAATTGTTGACCCCGTTAATAGATAAAATATAGTTTCCTGCCGTTGTCCAATATATCTTTGCAGTTATAGTATTTTGTCCGCTTTGAATAACTCCACCACCACTTAACTGCCAGTTATATCCTGTTGCGTTAGCTAATGGGTCTATTGAATAGTCCAATGTTTGTGCTAATACAACATTATTGTTGCCAGTTATTGCAGCTGGTTGGGCCGGCAATGGGTTTACAATAATAACGATGGCATTAGATACGACAGACTGACAACCATTAATTGTAACTTTTGTAGTATAGTTTCCACTTGCATTTGCATTGAACGAAGTACCGGTCGAACCGTTAATAGCAATGCCATCTTTGTACCATTGATTATCATTGCTTGCATTCGAAGATAATGTTGTGCTTCCACCAGTACAAAAAGTAGTTGCTCCTCCCGTCGAAATTACTGGTGTAGATGGAATCGGATTAACTACAGCAAGAATAGAATTAGATACCTCATACCCGACAGAAGAATTACCACTGATGGGAATCTTTACAGTATAATTTCCTCCGGTTGTTACTGTATAAGTATTTCCGGTTGCACCACTAATAGCAACGCCATCTTTATACCATTGATTACCCAGTGTGGAACTTGATGTTAATACGACGCTACTCCCCTGGCAGAATGTTGTTATGCTTTCTGCAGTGATAGTTGGAGTAATAGTTATACCTAAAACATTCCCGGATGTGTCCAAGGAAAAAGTATAAATTATTCCCTTAAATGTAAATCCTTTAATAAAGTCTCGGGTATCACGAGTAACTGGTACTGAAAATGATTGGATGAGGGCCTGCGTATTATTAAGAAAAAACTTTGTTGAGGTACCACGAAGCGAATAGATTTCTGCAAAATAGAGAAATTGATTGATCGGTTCTTTATATCCTTGATTGAATCGTTGTATCCCTAGCTCAAGGGTATGAAAGGTATTTGCGAGATATTGATTTGAAAGCGAGGCAAAAAATTCTTGTGGATAAGTTTGAAAAAAATCACCACTAAACATACTTCGTAAATAATTTAAAGCAGTAGTACCTGCTTGAGTTAAAAGCTGTCGTCTTCTTCTGTAATAACTTGAATCTAAATAAATATAATCGGGGTCAACACGATGATTTAACTCATGATCAACAACAAGCGCAAAACCATCAACATCATAGGGAGCAATATCCGGGGGAAATCCATTCTCCTTATACCCGCCTATAGTACTAAAAACATTTACTCCTGGGAGATTATAACTTTGGCTTATGGTACTTTGTCCCTGGGCATATAAGTAATCGTTTTCTGTTAATATTCTAAGGCTATGTATTTGGTGAGGTACAATATCAAGGAGTGTATCAATATAAAATAAATCCGCCTGTTTCATCATATTGTTATCGGCAATAAACACCTTATGATTCTTGAAAATCTCTTGATGTAAAACCGGCAATGTCAATAAAGTATTGATAGAATCGATGCGAGATGATGTGAGTGGTTTTAGTTGTAAGAAGATCGCATGAACTCTCAATGCTGCTACGGCTGCATATGGTTGTAAAGCGGGGTTGATATTTTGATTTCTTTTTAAAAATTGCCTGGTATTAATCCATGACACAATTTGCATATCAATATTATCTAGCGAAGAATCGGGCAAGGCGGTATATTGATTATAGGTGATATTATCTAGGAACTTTAAGTAGTTAAACAGCTCTTGTCTTAGTAACGCATTTGCAGACAACTGAGAACCTAAATTAGAAATTGAAAAAATTGAGTCGATATTAAAGAAAAGAGCCCATTTTTGACCTTGCTGTAGTTTAAAATGTGTTTCAGGGCTAAGCCAAAAGATTGTGGGATAACTCATATAATTTAATAAATCATCTGTTAAAGGGAATTGAGCATAATAATTGTTGAAGAAAATTCGCCAGTCTTGCCAGGTGTAATTTGGTGTTGATAAAATTTGATTACAAATATCCACGGATGGAGAACTCCACGCTTGGGATAAAATATTTAAATGCTTGGTAAGAGTATCTCTGTGAACAGTTGATATTTGTGCCGATACAGTGTTGTAATTAAGACAAAATAGCACTAAAAACCATTTCATATAGTATCTCTTGAAAAACATCGGTGAATATGAAAAATTATTTCTTTTTGCTGTAATATGAAGTAAAGAGACTGGAGCCTATAGATTTTTTATTATTCAATTGGGTTAATAAAATTATACATCAATTAAAATTTAACCTTGCTATAATCAGAGATTGGATAGGGAAAAAGAGGAATCAACAGGTAGGGTGTGATTACCTAAGTTATTTTATTTGTATGAACCTTGCAAAAATTTTATTCAAGAGTAATAAACAAAAATGAATTTGGTTTCTATAGTTTACTTTTCCTCCACAAAGTCAATCCATTTTGTTCTAACTTTCCATTCATAATTGTATGAATACGGGCTCTACTATTCTCATCACCGGAGGAACTGGTTTAATAGGCAAAGCACTTTCAGAAGCTTTGCATGAAAGAGGTTTTCATATCATTGTTCTTACACGAAACCCTACTAAACAAAAATCAAATCATCCTTTACTTACCTATGCTACCTGGAATGTAGAGAAAAAAACAATAGATGAAGACACAATTGCCAAAGCTGATTACATCATTCACCTGACAGGGGCATCTGTGGCAGGAAAAAGATGGACAAAAAAATGGAAAAAGGAAATTATCGACAGCAGGGTAGAAAGCGGAAAGCTGATTGTTGAAAGTTTGAAAACAATTCCTAATAAAGTAAAGACTGTCATCAGCATATCTGGTATTGGTTGGTATGGACCAGACCCCTCCCTAGCCCTCTCCAGAGGGGAGGGAATTGAGAAAGATTTTTTTATTGAAACTGATTCAGCAGCAGAAGATTTTCTCGGTCAAACCTGTAAACAGTGGGAAGCTGCGATCGAGCCGGTATCTTTTCTTGGTAAACGACTGGTTAAATTCAGAACAGGGATTGTATTAAGCAATGAAGGTGGGGCGTTGGCGGAGTTTAAAAAACCTTTACGATTTGGTTTGGCAACTATTTTAGGAAGCGGCAAACAGGTAGTAAGCTGGATCCATATTGACGACCTTGTAAGATTATTTCTTTATGTGCTGGACAATGAGAATATTTCCGGAACATTTAATGCCGTTTCTCCTGACCCCGTTACAAACAAGCAGCTCATTTTACAAATTGCAGAAAAACAAAGAGGCCGTTATTTTATTCCAATACATGTCCCTTCTTTAGCACTCAAAATTATACTTGGAGAAGTGAGTATTGAAGTATTGAAAAGCGCTACTATAAGCTCTAAGAAAATTCAGGATGCAGGATTTATATTTCAATATCCCACGATTAAAGAAGCAATTCAGCAACTAGCAGGTTAAATAGTATACCGGGATTCCTAATCGAAACTCAGCGAATACAGTTTTTCTTTTTCTACCCGACCCTTTAATTCTATTTCACCAATTTCATTTACCTGGTAAGCAAATGGAGTGGAAAAATTATTCAGGAAATCTTCAGATACAACAAAAGCTTCCTTAAGTTCAGAACATTTGCTTCGTATCCGTGCAGCTGTATTCAAGGTATCTCCGCTGTATGTAAGATCTTTTTTTATAATGCCAATCAACCCTGCAGTCACTTCGCCAGAGTGAATTCCTGCCTTAAAAGTTGGGGATACCCCATATCGCTTCAGGTATTTCTGTTCACGACGCTTCACTAAGTAATAGGCGTTCCGCAGAAATTTAAAACATTTAAGTTTATTGGCCGGTGTATTTTTCCAGGAAAGAACTACTTCATCGCCTATGTATTGATAAATCTCACCACCATTTGCAAGAATAGGGATTGTAATATCTGCAAAGAAATCACGCAGTAAACGGAAGTATTTTGTGTGACCAAGCTTTTCTGCAATTGTTGTGGAATTATTAATATCAAGAAAAATAAATATCCGGTCTTCAATTTTGGGATTGTTATAGTGGCCACGCATCATACTCCAGAACCCACCCGGTCCATACTTATCTGTTACTTCCAGGATTAGTATAGTGAGCAACGTCATAATACCCATGTCAATCATAAAGATCATGAAGGCCCGGGTAAGAAAAACATTTTCATAAAAACTGGTGGCATATTCGTTTAAATTTCTATGACTGCTGAATACAAAATAAAAGGCCAGCATAATAAAGGCTACTAATATAAAGAGGGTAAAAGTGAGGGCCATCTTTATTAAAACAGACAACCACATGGGGTAATGACGGAAAGCATTTTTAAGATAGAAAACCAGGGCGGATGATACGGCAAAACCAATGATAGCAAAAGCAAGAGAGAATAAAAGAAGTGAACGACCTGTTACCAGTCTTTTTTCAATCAGGATAATATTATACAGGAATAAAAAGGCAAATACTACCCAGATCACTGAAATGTTTGCCAGTACTGATAGTTTATAATAAAGTATTCTTCGGGAGGCCATAAAAAAGCGTTAAGGGTCTTAACGCTTATAAAATTACTAATTATTAATTTCTTAATGGCTTGCCTCCTTTTAAAACGGATTGGATTCTTTCCAGCGATTTCTTTTCGCTGCATAAAGAAAGAAATGCTTCCCTTTCCAGGTCAAGCAAATATTGTTCGGATACAAATGAAGGTTCGCTCAAATCGCCGCCACACATTACATAAGCCAGTTTTTTTGCTACTACCACATCATGATCTGTTGCATAGTTGGCACGCCACATGCCATTAATGCCTGCATACAACGCTCCCAATGCTGAACGCCCCAATACTTTTACATCTTTTCTTTGCACCGGAACAGTATAACCTGAATCAAAAATCTCTATCACCGATTTTTTAGCTTCGGCAATTCTTCTGCCCTGGTTCAATACAACTTCATCCAATCCCTTCCTATAAACGCCAATATCAAAACCTTCGAAAGCAGAAGTGGCTACTTTAGCTGTAGCTATAGTTAAGAATCGATTTTTTAATGTGATGGTTTCGGGTTCATCTTCATGCATTTCATCGGATGCTCTTAATACAAACTCCTTTGTGCCACCACCACCGGGTATTAATCCAACGCCTAACTCAACTAAGCCGGTATAAGTTTCTGCCGCCGGACAGCATTTATCAGAATGCAAACTTAATTCGCAGGCCCCACCAAGCGCCAAACCATGTGGCGCAGTTACTACAGGTATTGAAGAATATCTTGCCCGCATCATTGTATTTTGAAAAAGTCGGATGGCCATGTCCAGTTCATCATACTCCTGATCAATCGCCAGCATAAAAATCATTCCAACGTTGGCGCCGGCGCTGAAATTAGTTCCTTCGTTAGCAATTACTAACCCTTTATATCCCTTCTCTGCTTTATCAATCGCCGTTTGAATTCCGCTCAGCACATCGCCACCAATGCTTCCCATTTTGGTGAACCATTGTAAGCCGAGTACATCATTACCAAGATGATAAAGTTTGCAACTACCATTTTTCCAAACCAATTTATCCTGGTAATTACTCATTACAATAAATGCATCACCGCCAGGTAATGTCTTGTATGATTTACTGGCCGGATCATAACAAAGTTTTTTGCCGGCTTCAATTTTATAAAAAGACTTATTGCCTGCTGCAATCATTTCATCCACCCATGCCGCAACTTTGTATCCTGCATCCTTCATTGCCTTTGCACTTTTCTCTACTCCCAAAACATCCCAGCTTTCAAAGGCACCAATTTCCCAGCCGAAACCTGCCATCATCGCATCATCTATCCGGTAGAGTTCATCACTTATTTCAGGAATACGGTGAGAGATATAGGAAAACAAGCCATAATGAAAATGACGATAGAATTCACCTGCTTTATCCTGTCCGGCACATAGCATTTTCAAACGCTGATTGAGATCGTCAATCGGTTTTGCTGCTTCAACAGTAGCAAACTTGGGTTTTACTCTTGGTTTATATTCTTGCGATTTCAAATCAAGAGTATAAATTTCTTTCTCCCCTTTAGGGGATGGGGGCAT
>OEMC01000070.1_pt1 | contig 10586 bp, 10 predicted proteins | sample 1503201 | NCBI WGS metagenome assembly OEMC01 (sample SAMEA104379564, study PRJEB20068) | metagenome | isolation source: 1998 | reverse complement strand
AAGGGAACGGATCCGTTCCCTTCTCTAAATCATAACCGATGCAAATGTAACGGAAATATCATTTATCCTCCAAATTATAGATAGGGCAGATTTAACAGCCCGGCAGAAAAGAAAAAAAATAACTTTGCCTCATGTATCTCCGGTATTTACTATATGCCTTCCTTATATACTTGCTTTACAGGCTGGTATTTCATTTTATTATCCCAGTTTATAAAACGACGAAACAGGTAAAAAATCAATTCCGGGACATGCATAACCGTATGCAGGAGGAGATGAGACAATCCTCCTATACCAACACTTCAGAAAATAATCAACCCGGAAGTTCAAAAAATTCATCGCCAAAAGAACAAGCAGATGACTATATTGATTTTGAAGAGGTGAAATAATTCTTTCTGTCTATCATATTTTTCTATTTTTGCGGCCCGGAGCCATAAAGCTCAGGACCCTTAGCTCAGACGGTTAGAGCACCTGACTCATAATCAGGGGGTCGTTGGTTCGATCCCAACAGGGTCCACAAGAAATCTGATGCGGAAACTGTTCCGCATTTTTTTTAAAAAGGTTCTTTAACCTTTTATTAACCGGGATGAAAATACATTTGTCCATTACTCACATAAATATGAAGAAATTAATATTCTCTCTTACGGTATCATTCATCACTTTCCTTTCATTTGCGCAGGATATCCCTAAGGAAACAACGAAGAAGAAGGACTGGAGTAAAGTAAAGTTGGTCGGCAGAGCTAATGATCATTTCATGCTCCAATACGGCATAACCAATTGGGCTGGCAAGCCGGACAGTATAAAAACCGGTGGTCATTATTCCCGCAGCTTTAATTTTTACATCATGATTGATATGCCATTCAAAACAGATCCGAGGTTTAGTGTTGGTTTCGGACCCGGTATTGGCACCGATCATATCTTTTTTGATAAAACCACAATTACAACCACCAATCACCTGAAGCCATTAGTATTTCAAAATCTTGCAGACACCAACCATTTTGACAAATACAAACTCTCAAATATTTTCCTTGAGCTGCCTCTGGAGCTTCGTTTTTGCCTGAATCCAGAAAATAGCAAAAGTTTTAAAGTGGCGCTTGGCGCTAAAGTAGGGGTACAGGTAGATGCGCATACAAAGGGTAAAAGATGGGTAAACAAGTCTGGCTCCCTGATCACCGGCTTTGATGACAAGTATGTTCAAAAAAATAAAGACAAATACTTTTTCAATGGTAACCGCCTTGTAGGAATGCTTAGGGTCGGATATGGAAATATCTCTTTGTATGGTAGCTACCAGCTTGGTAGTTTGATCAAAGAAGGTCTTGGCCCTTCTGTAAAACCTTACAGTATTGGTTTAACCATAAGCGGATTATAACGTATAAAGAAAATTTGAATAATTATCACAAAAGCAACCTTCTTCGCAGGTTGCTTTTTACTTTTGTGCTTCACTAAAAAGATCATTGCAGAATAATGCTGGAAAAGAAAAACAGAATTGGTAAAGAAGAACCGGCTGTATTAGTTGGACTCATCCATAAAGACCAAACGGAAACCCAGGCACAGGAATATCTTGATGAATTAGCTTTTTTAGCAGAGACGGCAGGTGCTGTTACACTAAAAAAGTTTACCCAAAAATTGGCTCACCCCGATAGCAAAACCTTTATCGGCAAAGGAAAACTGGAAGAGATTAAAAGATATTGCCAGGAAAAAAGTGTAGGTATTCTCATTTTCGACGATGAGCTTAGTGGTGCGCAAATCAATAATATTGAAAAAGCAACCGAAGTAAAAACAATTGACCGGAGCGATCTGATCCTCGACATTTTTGCAAGAAGAGCTAAAACTGCGCAGGCCAAAGCGCAGGTGGAGCTTGCACAATACCAGTATATATTACCAAGGCTCCGCGGTATGTGGAAACACCTTGAACGTCTTGGCGGAGGTATCGGTACAAGAGGTCCGGGTGAAACAGAAATTGAAACTGACCGCCGTATAGTTCGTGATAAAATTTCTTTGCTAAGAAAAAAATTGGCAGAAATCGATAAGCAGGCATTTACACAACGAAAAGATCGTGGAGAATTTATCCGTGTTGCGTTGGTGGGTTATACCAATGTTGGCAAATCAACGCTGATGACCATCTTAAGCAAGAGTAGTGTGTTTGCTGAAAATAAACTATTTGCCACGTTGGATACAACAACCAGAAAAGTAGTTTTTGAAACTACTCCTTTTTTACTCAGCGATACGGTTGGTTTTATCCGAAAACTTCCGCACCATCTGGTGGAAAGTTTTAAAAGCACGTTGGATGAAGTACGTGAAGCGGATATTTTATTGCATGTGGTGGACATTTCCCATCCTGCATATGAAGAACAGATTGGTATAGTGAATAAAACATTGCAGGAAATAAAGGCATTTGACAAACCAACTCTTACCATTTTCAACAAAATGGATCTTTATGAAAAAAACACATTTGATGAATGGCTGGATGAAAATGTAAAAAAAGAAATTCTTGAGGATCTGCGTGAACGATGGGAAAGAGAAACAACCAGAAATGTTGTGTTTATTGCAGCAACTGAAAAAAGAAATATTGATCAGTTAAGAAAATCTATTCTGGAAAAGGTAAGACAAATGTATAAAGTAAGATATCCATATAAGACTGAATTCCTTTATTGATGCCAGAAAAGAAAATTATATGGCATAAAGTGGTGGATCACATTAATGAAATTGATTTTGCTGAAAATAATATTGGCATTGTTCAGTTAAACGGAAAAGACATTTGCGTAGGTAAGTACAGAGATACTGTATTCGCCTTTGCTTACAAATGTCCACATGCCGGTGGTATTTTGGCTGATGGATATATTGATCCGCTTGGAAATGTAGTTTGTCCCCTTCATCGCTATAAGTACAGTTTGCTGAATGGCCGTAATGTGAGCGGTGAAGGATACTACCTGAAGCACTGGCCAATCGAGATAAAAGAAGACGGAGTATATGTGGCTGTTGAGGAATCGGGTTGGCTCAACTTATTTTAGCCCAAAGAGCTAATCAAATTTGATCGTTTCAATCAAATAATCTTTAGGGTTTTTCGTTTATTGAATTGAAGGTTATTGTATTATCTTTATTACACCGAACCGAATAATCCAAATCCAATGTTTTTGAAAAAACTGGCATTATCCTCTTTTTTTATAATTAGCTTATTTCTTTCTGCTCCTCTTTTGGCTCAGGATAATTTGTCGTCTGATGAACTTTTTACTCTGGCCCGATCAGCCGCTTTCGATCAAAAGAATTATCCGCTGGCGATTGAATTAAGCAAAAAAGCGTTGAGCAAAAGCCCTGACTATGCTGATATCCGAATTTTTTTGGGAAGAGTATATACCTGGTCGGGTAAGCTAGACAGTGCCCGTAGTTCATTTGAAGAAGTGCTTCGTCAGCAACCAGGGAATGAAGATGGTTCGTCGGCTTATGCAGATCTTGAGTATTGGAATGACAATCCATCAAAAGCTTTGGAGATCTGTGATAGTGGGTTAAAATTTCATCCTCATTCAAAAACATTGTTGCTTAGAAAAGCTAAATCGTTAATTGAATTGAAACGGTTCCATGAAGCAGATAATGTTGTGGATTCATTATTAAAAGAGGATCCGAAAAATGCTGAGGCTCGTTCTGTATCTGAAAAAATTAAAGACAAGGCTTCAAAAAATAAATTTGGTATTAGTTACGATTTTGTTGGTTTTGACAAACAGTTTGATGACTCCTGGCATTTAGCAAGCATGAGCTATGGCCGAAGCACATCGATTGGAACTATCATCGGCCGTTTTAATTATGCTAATCGTTTTACCACCAGCGCAATTCAATTTGAAGCAGATGCCTATCCGCGGATATCTAAAACATTTTATAGTTATATCAATGCTGGCCTCTCCAACAAAAGCGGAGTATTTCCTCAATACCGCGCCGGTTTTTCGTTGTATGCCAATCTTCCCAAAAGTTTTGAGGCAGAAGCAGGATTTCGTTACCTATATTTCAGTGATGCTACCTGGATTTACACGGGTTCTGTTGGAAAATATTTTAAAAACTATTGGTTCAATTTCCGCACCTATCTTACTCCGGGTAATTCAAATATTTCTCAATCCTATTCTTTCAATACCCGTTATTATTTTGGTGGTGCTGAGGATTATTTATCATTTGGCTTGAAAACAGGAATTTCTCCTGATGACAGAAGCAACAATATACAGCTGGGTCAGGTGTACAAGCTAAAGTCAAATGGGATTTCTGCCGGATACAATAAGTCATTTAACCGGTTAAATATAATATCTATAACCGGCTCATGGATACATCAGGAATATTTACCAAATACATTTGGCAACCAATTTAATTTCGGTGTAGGCTTTCAAAAAAGATTTTAACCAAAATGAGAAGAAGAAAGATCTTTTTGATTTTGCTGATTACTGTTTTATTACTCCCCTTGTGGATGTGGCTGGCCTGGGTATTTACACCAAAAAAGAAAATGGTAGTTGCTATCGTTGATAAAACTGTTATGACAAAAACGGGGCAAGAGCACATCTCCTTTACATGGATTCTTAACCATGAACGATATACAAAAAACAATAAGGAGCTATATAAAACAAGCAATGATTATTTTGGTTTTTTTCCGCAAGAAGGAGAAAAATTCCGGTTAAAGGGCCTGGAGAGGTTTTCACCGGCTTTGCTGGAGAAATTGAGCAATGATGCTGATATGGTTTATTTCACCGACACTTATGGCGTGTACAGCAATGAATGGTATACAAAAAAGAATATCTCCGAACGTTCAGGTATTGTTTATGGAGGAATGAGTGAACAGGATATTGCTTTGCTGAATAATATGAAATCAAAAAGAAAATTAATTATTACAGAATTCAATACAATTGGTTCTCCCACCAAACCAGAAATCAGGGCATCATTTGAAAATATGTTTGCTTTGAAATGGACTGGCTGGACCGGCCGGTATTTTTCTTTGCTGGACACAGCCTTAAATACAGAGTTGCCCAAATGGCTTGTCAATAATTATAAAAATCAGCATGCGGGTCAATGGCCATTTCGTAATGCAGGAATCGCTTTTGTTAACGATGTCGATCAGGTAGTGGTGATAGAAGAAAAAACTCATTTAACCGATGCCATGACCTATATCCAAAGCAATGATTATGGACAAAAAAAATTAGGATTGCCGGAACAGATCAAATACCCCTTTTGGTTTGATATCATGCAGCCGGATGCAGCAGTTAATAATACAATAGCTGAGTTTACGCTGGCCGTTAATACTACAGGTGCAGCTGAGCTTACTAAAAATAATATTCCTTCACATTTCCCGGCTATTACCATGCATAAGGGGTCCGATTATCAATTTTATTATTTTTCAGGTGATTTTTGCGATAATCCGGTAAGCTTGGGAACCTCCTATTTTAAAGGGATCCGCCTTTTTAGGTCATACTTTTATAAAAATGATAAACCCGGTGAAAGAGCCAGTTTTTTCTGGAACTTTTATCAACCTCTTATGGCTAGTATTTTGAATGACTATTACCGCCAGATGCCAAAACATTAATGTGGAAAATATTTCTGATAAAGAGAATCGGGAATCAGCTTAGACGTCTTTATAAAATTTTCATTCCTGTTTTTAAATTGATTAAGGGCTCCCATAAGTTGGTTGTATTTTTCTTTATCCCGTACCGGTTCTTCATCCATATTTCCTGAGATGGAAAAAATATTTTCGCCATTGAGATGATAATCTCCCATTACAAAATCGATAATGTCGTTTTTTGTCTGCATTAACGGATACACATGATTATTGACAAATGACCGAGATGTATCCAAGCCACTACCCATCCATATTGCCTGTTCTGGTTTTTGGAAATAATAATTATTACTCAGATAACTTAACAAGCTTGGGGCAATATCAAAATGAGAAGAAACAGAAGCGAACTCTGCTGTTCTGTTTAATAAAGGAGAATAAATTAAAAAGGGAACATGAAACCGGTCAATTTTTGTACTCATCGGGATTTCCGGCATACGGTGATCACCTGTAATAAGAAAGATCGTATTATTAAAATCGTCACGTTTTTTATAGGTATCAAAAAACATTCTCAATGCATTATCACAATACAGGATGCTGGCATATTGGCCTTTGTAGTTCCGATAATCTTTCTTTTTGTTTTCCGCAAAATTCAATTGCTGCATTCTTTCTTCAAACCGCTGTTCATACTCCTTCTGATCACTAATTAAAAAAGGGCTGTGAGTCGAAACCGTAAGCAGAACACTGAGTTGCGGCTTTGTTGAGTCTTCTTTTTGGACATCAAAATAACGACGATATAATTCATGATCGCTATATCCCCAACTGAAATTGTTTTTAGCAGGCATTTTGGTATAACCAGTCGGAAAGTTTGTCTCATCATGAATAGTATCTATTGAATTCTTTTTAAGAAAGATATTCATATTGTCGAAACGGGAATCTCCCCCATAGAAAAAAGAAGTATGGTATCCGTTAAATTTTGCAAGGCTTAATAAGGAGAGGTGTGGTGGCATATTTTCACCCAGTTCACTAAATCCGTTTTTTCCAAAAGGCAAAGAACCTAATAAAGAAGGTAACACAGCAAAGGTTCGGCCACCCTGACTTAAAAAGTTTTTCCAATACAGGCTTTGTTTTGAAAGTGATTCAAGAAACGGTGTGAAGTTGCCCAGGTAAGCTCCTTCGTTAGCAAAAGCTCTGCCCAATCCTTCTACTAAAATAATAACAATGTTTGGCGTGTGCTCTGTTCTATTGAAATATGGTGATAATACATCCGGAGTTGCATCTGTATGCAGAAAAGGAAATTGTTGCTCATCGTTGTAAACAAAATTGATTAGTTGCTTATTCCCATCACCAAAATCACCGGAATAGCTGTCAGAATAAATATCCTCTTCAATAGCTTTCGGAAAAAAATAATTATACGATTGAGAAATGAAAAAATCCGATTTATTCAACGACAAATTTCTGGCGTACTCGGTTTTGAGTGAAACAAAAGTATTTAATGGCCTGAACCCGGAAAGTAAAAAAACTATTGACACCAACGGAAAGAGGGCAGCCACTTTCAACCACATTTTACTACGCTTCCGAAACTTGTAAAAAATGAAGATATAGGCCACCAAAAACAAAAGTGGAGTAACAATCATTGAAATACTTATCCCACCTGAGGCTCCGACAGTTTGTTTTATATCCGCAGAAGAATAGCTGAAAAAATCAGCTCCTAACGGCACAAGGGCTTTGTTGAAGTATTGCACCAGGCTTATTTGAATTATAACCAGTAATCCAGAAATAATGCAAAAAGACCAATATGACAGCCCTGGCGAAATAAAATAAAAGACTGTAAACAAAATATAAAGCCAGACATTGCACTTTAACCAAAACCCAATCCCTTCCAGAATGTTGGCGCTCAAAATGGCCCCCATATCTGAAGTAAATCCATGCGTTATTCCATTGAATAGTATTTCGTAGATGCTCAGTAGAATGATAAACAACAAATACAAAAACGACAATACTGCAAATGACTGAGTTGCTTTTTTTATGTTTTCAAAAAAAAATCGTTTCATAAAAACCAGTACTATTATTTTTTTGCGGCAAATCCTTTCCTTGTCATTTCTCCCCAGGATTTTTTCTTCCTTAAAAAATCAATATTTCCTTTGATGGCTGACCACACTACAAACGGATGAAACAAAATCGGCTCAAGAAATGCAGTGCCGATCAGTTTAAAAACATCTTTTTGTCTTTTATATTGATTGTATGTCAGTACTTCCATCAAAATAGCAAAAACCGAGTATAAGAAACCAAAGCTGAAAATAAAGGCAAGTAGGGCAAAAAAGAATGGCCAATCAACTAATCCAAGTGCAGCCATCAGTAAAAAAGCAATAAGGCCGACGAATTCAATTATAGGAGCAAGAAATTCAAAAAAGACCCAGTAAGGATAGCTGACTGTTCCAAGTACTCCGTACCGTGGATTAAAAAACATTTTGCGATGGATCTTCAATGTTTCAATGGTTCCTCTTGTCCAGCGATTACGTTGCCGCCCAAGAATTTTATAAGTAGCCGGTGCTTCGGTCCAGCACAATGGATCGGGTATGTAAGCAACCAGGTATGGTTGTTTTTGTTCCTCCATATAGCGTCTCATCCTCACCACCAGTTCCATGTCTTCTCCTACAGTCTTGTGATTATACCCACCAGCTTTGATAACAATTTCTCTATCAAAAGCACCAAAGGCCCCTGAAATCAGTAATAGACCATTCATTCTGCTCCAGGCCATTCGTCCCAACAGGAAAGCACGAATATATTCCAGGGTCTGCACTCTTGGTAAAAATTGTTCTGGTAAGTTTATTTTGGTAATCTTCCCCTGTTTTACTTCGCAGGAATTGGCAATGCGAACCACTCCGCCTGTAGCAATCACTCTGACTTCCCTTTGCTCCAAAAATGGTTTCACCAATTTCAGCATCGCATCCTGCTCCAGTATGCAATCCACATCAATACAAACAATGTATTTATGGCTGGCAATATTAATCCCGACATTTAATGCATCCGCCTTACCGCCATTTTCTTTGTCAACAACAGTCAATTTTTTATAAACGGGATTTTTGCTTTTATATACACCTCTTACAGGCTTTGTGCCGATATGTTGGGTTGCCCACCAGGGAACACTCTCCAGTTCATAAGCCTCTATCAGTTTTTGAAGTGAATCATCTTTGCTTCCGTCGTTAATAACAATCAGTTCTATATTATTATAATGCACACTCAGCAGCGATCTTACGTTCTCAATAATAGTGGCGCCTTCATTATATGCAGGAGCCAGAATGCTTACAGAAGGCGTTTTCTCTGATACCGCCATGATTGAATAATCTGTAAAACTACTCTTACGGATATATTCTCTTGTTTCACCAACAGAATAAAAAGCAATAAACAGATAAAAGAGGAGGAGTAATAATGAATACAGCAATATGCCGTAGGTTAAGAAATCGGATATTATTTGCATCCAATTCATGATAACGATTCCTGTTTTAAATAAGGTAATAATACATTCCATGGCGAAGCACCCGGGTTGATTTTATGTTCTATGTACGACCAGCCGTCAACGTCGATGTTACCGATGGCTTTTGCAGCAGCGACTTTAAAATCATCACGGGAATGAAAAAGGTATTTTGATAAAACAGAATTTTCTTTTTCTGTCCCGATTTGCTGTAAAGCTTCTAATATGAATAGTTGCATTTCTTCATCCTCTGCTTCCAGTCTTTCGGCAACTACAGATGCTGTATTAGCCCCGCAAATCTCTTTAAGCGTTTGTATGGCTATTTTCCGAATGTTTTTGTCAGGATGGACAAGGCATTTGACCACTTCGTCGTGCAAGTCATATATTTTATACGTCTCAATCAACCGGAGAGAAAATTCCACCACACTGCTGTTGGATGAATGCAGCCAGCGATCAATTTCAGTTAATGATTTATGCTGTTGTTGTGAAAGTTCATGAAGCAAGCTCATTTGTTCCCATTCAGTAAGCGGATAAGTGAGGATATCCAAAAAACGAAGCCCTTCGAAACCGGTCAGTTTTACAATAGCGATCCTCGCTTCATTTCTTACAAATTCATTACGGTTATTCGTAAGTCGGTATATCCGGGCGGTGTATTGCTTTTGCTTTAGATGCGACAACTCTTGAAGAGCTCTTGCTTTTACATGCCAGTGGCCATGTTTTAAGCGTAAGGAAGAGTCCTTGTCAAGTCCGGCATTGGCATAGAACCAGCAGGCATTATCAGCAGCAGCGCCACTCATGTTTTTAACTGTTGCTACGAGTTCTCTTATCAAAATCTTTCGGGCAAAGGGGTTGTTGAGCCAGTTTGCCAGCTTTTCTTTCCATGCCGGCTCATTCATAATTGCCTGTAATTCTTCTACTGACTCACTGATGGCAAGATAACTCAGGAATTCACTATACTGCTGGCGTAATTGGTTCCGGTATTGGCTTTTTCTTGACCGGCGAACCAGGTAAAAAAGCATAAAAACAAGAACAATGGCGATGATACTTACAAAAAATATCATGCCCCTGATCAGGTGATGTGGCTGAACAAATACATATAACAAGCGGCTATCAAAACCGCCTGGCCAATAAAACAGGTTAGTAAATTGCATAGCGTAGCCTCGACAAATGTAAATCAGGACAACAAGAAAAAATATTATTCCTTGTTGCTAATTCCCGATTCAGGCAGACAGAGCAAGTCTTTTTACCCGCATGGAGAGTTCATTAGGGCTAAAAGGTTTGGTAATATAATCGTCGGCCCCAAGGTTGAATGCTTCAAGTACTACATTTTCCTGACCCATAGCACTCAGAACAATGATTGGTACTTTTCGTTGGCTGCCGCCTTTTACTTTGCCCACAATCTCTAATCCGGATGCATAGGGCATCATAATATCAGTAATGATGAAATCAGGATCATGATGATCAATTTGCTCCATGGCATCACGGCCATTGCTGGTAATAATTACTTCATGCCCGTCTTTTTTTAGCCGGAGCTCAATTGTTTTAAGCATAATTGGTTCGTCTTCTGCTACAAGAATTTTCATGTTGTTGTTTTTC
>OEMC01000172.1_pt1 | contig 10591 bp, 9 predicted proteins | sample 1503201 | NCBI WGS metagenome assembly OEMC01 (sample SAMEA104379564, study PRJEB20068) | metagenome | isolation source: 1998 | reverse complement strand
ATATGTGCTTGATGAAATTTGTTTGTCAATGGCAAAACCTTTCCAAAAAGACTTATCAGAAACAATATCTTCGTAATATGCAAGTTTGTAATGGTTCGATTTTTTAGTGAAAACTTCAGGAATATAATCCACTAATAATTTTTTACCGTGATTATATAATCCTTCATCGCCCTTGAAGCGCATTAAAACCAATCTAGTGGTTCCAGCTTTTTGTCCTTCAATTATTGTTAATAGACCTGTGCCATTTCTTTCGTCGGTTACGCTATAAAGATGCTCAGCCAGTTTTTTTGCATAAGTGTTTTTATGATTGGCTGCTTTCTTTTGTGTAATGGAAAGAATATTATTCCTGACGTCATTATTCTGCTTGTCGTCAGAGTTAAAGATGATTTCGACGTTTGCTTCGTCTGCTGCGGAATCAAAAATCTTAAAAAGATAAGCTGTCGCTTTAGTTTCAATTTTTAGAACCTCAGTTTGAATTGTGTAGGGTTGGTCTTCGTCACGGTGTGGTGGAACATAAGCGAAGAAGATATATTTAATGTCAAATCCGTTTGGTGACTTCATCGGTTAAGAATTTTGTTAGTATAAGGTATTGTCAAGTTACAGCTTCTTGATGAAATGGCGAAGTGTCTCATAGCATGACCGCAAGGCTTGCGGCATAACGGCCACGGCTTGGCGATGTGGCGGCATTTGAAAAACGTCCAGCCCGGAACCGCTACCGAATAGAATTACTAATGATGAAGATAACTACAAAAGCTCAATAGTAAAAGTCAAGCCCGGACTGCTGATGATAGCGAACAAAAAGTTGAGAATATATTCGTCGCCCCGCCATATTGCCGAACCGCCTGTTGTGCGTTCCTGCTTCTGTCAAATGCTAATCAACAATTGTAAAGCGATAAGGAAAGTCATTAATATCAATAGCATCACCTATTGCTTTTTTACCCTCATATCGCTCTAAAGAAATTCGTCTGGCTGCAATATGACCTTTGTCATTTAAGCCGAAAATGCTTATAGTTGTTTCAGCTTTTCTTTTTAAGCCCTGTGATAAAGCTGGATTGGGATTTATTTCATGAGAAGCAAAAGAATATATGAAGTAAGTATCAAATAAGTAATTTATGTCGTCAGGCTTTAAAAGATACTGATTGTATTGTTCCCTTTTATACTGTTGACAATTTTGGCAACAATAATATAGATTTTCCCATTGGCAGACAATTTCGTAATACGGTGGTCGTGACTTGGGTTTGAAATGGTCAATAGAGTCTTCTCTTGTTCTGATAGGGAAATTGTCACAAAAAGAACAATGGTCATCTGTCAGTGCTGCTAAAAGTGGCTCAAGTAAAACATTTATTGCTTGTCCTTGATAAACGGGCCACTGAAAAGTGAATCCAGGATTTCTTTGGCGATTGTCCCTATATCTATTCCCCCATCCTCTCCATCTTGTCCTGAGAAAGTCAGGAGTTTCACCTCTTGTAAACTTTCTCATAAACTAAATTGTAATTTCTTTTTTTAGTATTCTAGATAGTTGTTTTATTTCACTACCGATAATTGCTCTTAACTCCTCACTTTGGACAGCTAGCTCTTTTCCAATTTTTGTTAAAGCCTGAACTGAAGGGCCTTTGCTTGAGATTGCAGTTGAGTTTTTAATTATCTCGTCACGAATTTTATAAAACTCGTCTAGCCTCTTTTCTATTTCAATTCCGAACTGTTTTTTAATATCAAACACCTGTTCAAGAATATATCTGTAACTCTGGGCATCTTCTGTTAAGAATGGTTCACCGTCCAAAACAGAATTTCCCTTTTCATCGAGCTTGAACTTATAAACCCATGCACCATCAACTGAGCCAATAACAAAAGGAGAATGAGTAGTAAGAAATATTTGTGCTTTGGGAAATAGTTTTTGAATGACAGGTAGAATCCTTCTTTGAGCAGCAGGATGAAGGTGAATGTCAATTTCATCTAAAAATAGAGTAAAGTTCTCTTGTCCTTCTCTTGGCATGTAGTCTAGCCGAAATATTAAATCGGTAAGCCAACTAATTACTGATTTGTATCCATCTGCTAATGTGTTATAATGTAACGATTCGTTGTCCAATCGAATCATTACATTTAGAGAATCTTCGTCAATGAAAAATTCAATCTTCCTTCCTATAATTTCCCCAATTGCAGTTTCAATTTTTTGTATTGATAGGAGATACCTTTCAGATTCTTTCTTATTACCCTTTTGAAATGAAAGTGCCGCTCTTGTCTTATTATTTGCTATCCATTGAAACAAATTTAGATTGACATTTTTTTTATCAAATGTTAACGCTTCAGTGATAGGATTAAAGTCAAAATTTTTAAAGGCTTCTACTTTTGTATCTTTAAGTTGACGATGACCATTGTAAGCAAAAAAATTATACTTGTGATTGTATGAGTTAAAACTCTTGTCGCCGTAATAATCTTTGAAGAAGCCGGAATAAGTATCATGGTTAACCCCACCATGTTGCCAAAACTGTATCTCTTTTTTGAAGAAATGAATTTCAATTGCATATTTCTCTTCTCCTTTTTTTCTCATCCTATGCATTTTTTCCATCTTCATCATTTCCCATTCATCATCTTCATTTCTATCTCTTTCGGATCTTTCAACTTCCCTACGCTTTTTATTGAGAAGGCTATCTTGATATTTGTAATAATTTTTGTTCTGATTCTTTTTTTGTTCTTCTAATAATGTATTAAATTCAAAGTCAAAATAACTTAGTGCTTCAAGCATGGTTGTTTTACCGGTACCGTTTTCACCAGTAAAAATATGAACCTCTGCTTTGTCGCTGGGTTGTTTCTTTTTGAATGTTAAGTCGAGATGTTCGAAAATCCCGACATTATTTATTACTAATCTTGTTATCCGTAAATCTTCCATTTTCTATCGTTCAGTATTTATTAGCCAAAGTTATTAATTTGTTGTCATTCTGAAGCAACTGTCTCTCAGTCGTTTAAAGTACCGTGCAGTCGCTATAGCATGACGCACAACACATAAATTTACGCCGTTATGTCTTAGTTTTTAAAAAACATGTATGTTGAATTTCAATGGTTTAATCCTACGCTTTTTGTATTGTAACGGCGTCAATGACGCAAAACTATTTCACGAGTCTATCTTTCCCTTTCTCCATAAGGCATTTAACGGGCTTGCAATATTTACAAGGTCTTTCCTCTCACATCAAGGTATCGTTCCATTGATGATAAAAGCTACCTGTTATACGGATACTCATTTATCCAGTGAAAACCCCGGCTCATTAACCTGAATTTTGTTTCATCAAATCTCTTGAGTCTGATATACACCGAATCATTTTTCATTTTACCACTCAGGATTAAATATTCAGGATCTTTTATATAGGTAAAGCTTGTCTTATTCAGTGTATCCCAGAAAGGATAGACGACAGCTTTTTTTGTAATAGTATCTATTTTAAAATTATAGTTCCGCACCGTGTCGTTCATCAGTTTTATTCTTGCAAAGTTTTTCGTCTGAATAATTATTTGTCTCCACCTTGTTGTATCAGTTGTTAACGGCGCAATAGTATCATTATTCCTGATGAGCAATTCTGTATTGTAGATGCCATACAAAGGAGGCCTGGGAGCATTATCTCCATATTGTTTTTGTTGGTCCATATTTCCTTTAACACCATAAAACAAAGCGTCAGCAATAATCAGGATTTTTAAAACTCTTATACCAACTTTTACCCATTTTTTGGTAAAAACAGGTTGAGGGTAATTATTTATTTGGATAGGTTTATGCTGAACAAAAACCTGGTAGATTTTTTTCAGATAGGGTGCGGCTAAATATAAAGCCATCAACTCCAGAACAGAAGAAAATAATTTTACCGGTACATCGTAACAAAAATTCACCGCCATCACATTTCCCATTACTATCAGCGTTAGCAGGGCGCCGAGCAATGTGGTCTTTCTGAAAAATAAAAGCAGGCCGCATACCACTTCGCTCCAGCCTACTATTGCACTGAATGCTTTTGACTGACCTACGTATGTCCATACCAAACCCATTGGAGAGGAATCACCATAAGGCTGCACCAACCTTGATAAATACGGATATGGCATTTGCAGGTGAAATGCCTTGCTGAAACCATAGCTCAGCATAATGGTGGCTAAAGAATACCGCACCAATACACAAAGCCAGTAGTAAGCAGTATTATAGCTTTTTCTTTTCCTGTCTAAAACGCTCCACCCGATACAAATAATTAGTGAAAGCAAAATCATGGTCAATACCAGCACATAATCGTAAGTAGTATCACCACTGCCATTGGTAAATATGGTGATGGGTGTTTTTAAATGAATGATCTCTTTTCCTACTGCAGGAATAAGCCAATGCCAGAAAACGGTCACATAATTTAAACCTTCATAAAACCAGGCTAATATCTTTTCACTTATTTTATTTATCTCGGTTGCGAATGGAATATTAGTCAGAGGGAAAGGGAAAATGTAAAGGATAAAGAAGCTACAAAAAAAGCGAAAACTTATTTTTCGCGACAAGTTCCAGTTTGAATCAGTCAGTGCAGTTGGTCCCATGTAAATGATTTTAGCTTTAAAATATGCTTTTTTCGATTACTAAAGTAATAAGCATGGAATCATTTCTGTTTTGTCCGCTTTCACTATTACCATTATCAGACAATGCCAGCCGGTCCTGGCAGCATTATACGTACACTATTCATAAATAATCCGCACTGTGTTCACAGCGTCTCTTTATACCAATCATATATCTTTGAGATTATAAAGGCCATTTATGGAGAAATTATCGGTGGTGATCATCACATTTAATGAGGAGAAGAATATAGAACGATGCCTGCAATCGGTAAAGCCGGTTGCAGACGAAATTGTGGTGGTGGACTCTCTTTCAACGGACAGAACTAAGGAAATTTGTAAGACGAATGGAGTCATTTTTTTTGAACAGCCTTTTCTCGGGTATATTGAGCAAAAGAATTATGCACTTTCGAAAACCACTTATCCTTTTGCTTTCAGCATTGATGCTGATGAGGAATTGAGCAAAGAACTCATACTGTCTATTCAGCATGCCAAAAAAACAGGCTTTTCTTGTGATGGTTACGCCATGAACAGGTTGTGTAACTACTGTGGGCAATGGATATATCATGGAAATTATTATCCTGACAGAAAAATACGGCTTGTTAATGTTTTAAAAAGCAAGTGGGGCGGTGCAAACCCGCATGATAAACTAATTATGCCTGATAACACAAAAATTACCAGGCTAAAAGGCGATTTGCTGCATCATGCTTATTCCACATACGAAGAGCATGTTTTAAAAGTTAATAAATACAGTACTATAGGTGCAGAATATAAATTTAAATGCGGAGTAAGGTCATCGTATTTTAAAATTATAGTCAATCCTGCCTGGGCTTTTTTTCATAGTTATGTTATCAAACTGGGATTTCTCGATGGCATAAATGGATTTATTATTGCCAGGTATATCGCTTTTGAAACCTTTCTGAAATATACAAAGCTGATGCGTTTGCAACGGAAGGATAAAGTGACAGAGAATAGTTGAAATGAGATGGCTGGTTATTCTTAAACTTTTTTTCTTTGTTCAAAAAAAACATAATGACTTTTGACGCAGATTTAGTCATCAAAAAGCAGCACATTTGCTTTTTTGAAATCAGAAACTAATAAAGACCTGATGAATATCGGTTTTGACGCAAAAAGAGCTTTTCATAATAGTACAGGGCTGGGGCATTACAGCCGTACATTGATCCATTCTTTAGCTGAATCTTACCCTGAGCATACATATTTCCTTTTCAATCCGCAGGCTTCTTCTTTATTTACAATTAAGGGGAGTAACATACAGGAAAAGTTGCCTGATGGTTTTTTAAACAAGCTGTTTCCTTCACTATGGCGTGGAAGCAGAGTCAAAAAGGATTTACTGAAATTCAATATAGACTTATACCATGGACTAAGCCATGAAATACCTGTGAATTTGCAGCGAACCGGTATCAGGTCAGTGGTAACGATACATGATTTAATTCATGAACGGTATCCGCACCAATACAGCAAAGTGGATGTAAGAATATACAGGAACAAATTCAGATATGCCTGCAATTTTGCAGACAGAATAATTGCTGTCAGCAACCAGACAAAACAGGATATAATTGAATTTTATAAAATCGCTGAAGAGAAAATTGATGTGTGCTATCAAAGCTGCAATCCTGGATTCATGAGGATAGTGCCGGAAGAAGAAATAATATCAATCAAAAAAAAATATGATTTGCCTGGTCAGTTCATCTTACACGTAGGGTCTGTTATTGAAAGAAAAAATCTATTGAATATTTGTAAAGCCTTTTATATACTTCGGCATGAAGTAAAAATTCCACTGGTGGTGATAGGTGATGGCGGAAAATATAAACAACAGGTAAAGGATTTTATAAAACATAATGGATTAACAGACAGAATAATTTTTTTAACAGAAAAAGCTGACGGCAGTTTGCCCGTTACGTTCAATACTGCGGTTGATTTGCCGGCAATCTATCAGTCGGCGATGGCAATGATCTATCCTTCATTTTTTGAAGGTTTTGGTATTCCTGTGCTTGAGGCATTGTGGAGCCGCCTGCCGGTTATTACCTCAAAAAACACATGTCTTTCTGAGGTATGCGGTGATGCTGCATTTTATGTAGATCCGGCTAAAGCAGAAGAAATAGCGGAAGGAATAAAAAAAGTAATCGAAGATTCGAAATGGGTTAAGGAAATAAAAGAAAGAGGCTGGCAACGGGCACAGTTGTTTACAAATAAAGCTGCGGCCGAATCAGTAATGAGGGTGTACAAAACATTATTTTGAACTCAGAAAATAAAAATCAGGTTTGAAAGATGAATTTTGAGAAAGACATTCAAAGTTGTTTGACGGCTTTAGAAAAAGGCGGAATTATTCTTTATCCCACAGATACTGTTTGGGGGATCGGGTGTGATGCTACAAACCCAGAAGCGGTTGAAAAAATTTTTGCATTAAAAAAAAGACCTGACCAAAAATCCATGATTATACTTTTAGCCGATGAAAAAGCGGTGCTGCAGCATGTGGCGAATCCTGATCTCAGTGTTTTTGAATACCTGAATACGGTAATGAAACCTGTTACTGTGATTTATGAAGGCGGTATAGGCATCGCTCAAAATCTTGTTGCCAAAGACGGATCTGTTGCTATCCGGATTGTAAAAGACGAATTTTGCAGACATCTTATCAGGCGATTCCGGAAGCCAATTGTATCAACATCCGCCAACATTTCGGGTCAGGCATTTTCGCAGGATTTCAAAAGCATACAAGAGGAGATAAAAAAAGGGGTTGATTATATAGTGCAATACAGGCAGGACGAGAAAATACAATCAATGCCTTCATCAATTATTAAATGGGTAAAAGGAAAACCAGAAATCATCAGGTCATAATAAATTACGGATAGTGGTATCAAAATTTCTTATTATACAAACAGCTTTTATCGGGGATGTAGTACTGGCTACAAGCCTGATAGAAAAATTGCATCAGCATTTTCCGGATGCACAAATTGATTTCTTGCTGAGAAAAGGGAATGAGAGTTTGCTGGAGGGCCATCCCTATCTGAACGAAGTACTCATTTTGGATAAAAAGAAACGAAGTCTTTACAATTTATGGGACATAGTAAGACTGGTAAGAGAGAAAAAATATGACAAAGTTATCAACGTGCAGCGCTTTGCCAGCTCTGGTATAATAACTGCTTTTTCCGGAGCAAAAGAAAAGATAGGGTTTGACAAAAATCCTTTCAGTTTTTTATTTACCAAAAAAGTAAAACACATTATCAGTGATGGAAGCGTAGCAAAGCATGAGGCAGAACGTAATAATGACCTTATAAAAGATTTTACAGATATATCAATTGTAAAACCTGTTTTATATCCTTCTCCTGCTGATGATATGTCTTTAAAAGACTATAAAACTACTTCTTATATTACAGTTTCACCGACATCGGTATGGTTTACCAAACAATACCCGATGGAAAAGTGGGTAGATTTTCTCAATAAAGTCCCATCCTCTTATGTGGTTTATATGCTTGGTGCGCCGGAAGATGCTGATCTTGCTGGGAAAATAGTAAGCTGCAGTTCACATAAAAAGATAATTAATCTTTGTGGGAAGCTCAGTTTCCTGAAATCTGCAGCGTTGATGAAAAATGCAGTAATGAATTATGTTAACGATTCTGCACCCATGCATATAGCCTCTGCTATGAATGCGCCGGTGACGGCCATCTATTGTTCCACTTTACCTCATTTCGGTTTTGGTCCACTGTCAGATAAATCCTATGTCGTGGAAACGGAAGAAAAATTATCCTGCCGGCCCTGCGGGCTGCATGGAAAAAAAAGTTGCCCGTTAAAGCATTTTAATTGTGCATATACAATAAAAGACGAGCAATTATTGCAAACACTGCAAACGAATTCCTGATTAACAGCATCCACCATTCCTTTCTTACTTTTGCAAATAATGGACATCAAATGCACAGAAAGAGAATCGTTTCTTTTCAAGAAAATCGCCCACGCCGCTGAGGAGTTGAGCGTGGAAACTTATTTGATTGGTGGCTTTGTCAGGGACAAGATTATTGACAGGGAAACTAAAGATGCAGATATAGTTTGTGTAGGTGATGGTATTGCACTGGCAAAAGCAGTTGCCCATCGGTTCAAACCTGTTCCTAAACTTAGTTATTTTAAAACTTTTGGTACCGCTCATATAAAGATTAATGATTTTGACCTGGAATTTGTCGGTGCCCGTAAAGAAAGTTATCAATACCATTCCCGAAACCCGGAAGTAAGGCCCGGTACGTTGAATGATGATCAACTAAGGCGTGATTTTACCATCAATGCTTTAGCCATTAGTTTAAACGCTTCAGATTATGGAAAGCTTCTGGATCCTTTCAATGGCATGAATGATATAAAAAGAAAAATTATCCGCACCCCACTTGATCCCCTGCAAACTTTTAGTGATGATCCTTTGCGGATGATGAGGGCCATACGCTTTGCTTCACAACTGGGGTTTAAAATTGAAGAAAAAACTTTCCAAGCAATAAAGGATGAATTGGATCGTATCAGTATCATTTCACAGGAAAGAATAACGGATGAGCTGAGTAAGATTATAAACAGTCCAAAACCTTCTGTTGGTTTTGATTTATTATATCAGTCTGGACTGTTGCACATTATTTTCCCGCAAATGGTGGACCTGGCCGGTGCAGAATATAAAGATGGCATGGGGCATAAAGATAATTTTTATCATACCCTGAAAGTGCTGGATAATGTAGCGGAAAAAACCAATGATCCCCGGATACGCTGGGCAGCAGTGCTTCATGATATCGCAAAGCCTGTTACAAAGAAATTTGAAGACGGTCATGGCTGGACATTTCACGGACATGAAGTGGTGGGCGGGAGAATGGTGCCTAAGATTTTTTCCAAGCTCAAATTACCATTGAATGAGCAAATGAAATTTGTCCGTAAACTGGTAGAGTTGCATTTGCGCCCTATCAGTTTAACAAAAGAAAATATCACTGATTCGGCCATTCGTCGTTTGTTGTTTGACGCTGGGGAAGATATTGATGCCCTGATGCTGCTTTGCGAAGCGGACATCACCTCCAAGAATAAATGGAAAGTGAAGAAGTTCATGGAGAATTTCAAATTGGTAAGACAGCGTTGCCAGGTGGTGGAAGAAAAAGACCGAATCCGAAACTGGCAGCCACCTATTACAGGTGAACTGATCATGGAAACTTTCGGTTTAAAACCATCAAAACCTGTCGGGGTCATTAAAGATGCGATCAAAGATGCCATACTGGATGGTGACATAAATAATGATTTTGATTCGGCCTTTGATTTTATGATGTCAAAAGCAAAAGAATTGAATCTTGTACCGGTTAAATCGTAAATTTGACAAATGGCAATATTAAAGTTCAGAATATATTTTGAAGACGATGACAGTGTTTACCGTGATGTTGCTATCCGGCATACCCAATCTTTTTTTGAACTGCATGAAGCAATTCTGAGAGCTTATGAATTTGATAATAAGCATAAGGCTACATTTTACCGTAGTAATGATCACTGGCAGCGGGGAAGAGAAATTTCGCTGGAAGTGTATGAGAAAGATTATAAAGTACCGCCATTACTGATGAAGGACACAACTGTAGGTTCTGAAATAAAAATTCCCGGGCAGAAGTTTGTCTACAATTATGATTTCAATAAAAACTGGAGTTTCCTGGTAGATCTGATAAATGTAAGTAAAGAAGAAAATCCTAAACTCAGTTATCCTGCCACCGTAAGAATTGAAGGCATTGCTCCAAGTCAATATGGTACAAAAGGATTGTTGGGAGCAAAATTTGCTGATGTTGAAGAGAAGTACGACCTCACAGAGGCGACAGAAGGGTTTAGTGAAAAAGATGAAGAAGGAGAAGACCTTGGTATTACAGACGAGGGTGTAAGTGATGAAGTTGCGGGTGATGAGGAAGTCGTTTAATAATCTCTTATTTACGCCAATCATTTATAATATTTAATGTTCAATGCTCAATTTTCAATGTTCATTGCGTTATCAGTGATGGCTTTTATTGAATATTGAGTATTGAATATT
>OEMC01000079.1_pt1 | contig 10632 bp, 7 predicted proteins | sample 1503201 | NCBI WGS metagenome assembly OEMC01 (sample SAMEA104379564, study PRJEB20068) | metagenome | isolation source: 1998 | reverse complement strand
ATGAAGGCTGATATTGCGACTCAGATCGAACACCCTTTCCACCGGCGCTGCAATGAATGTAGTAAGATGAATTGTAGGCATGAGAAATGCAAAATCTAAAATATAAAATTTTAAATGTAAAAAGAATCCGGTTGGTTTTGAATTTTACATTCCTCGGTTTTACATTTAATTAAAAGGCATCTTCACTACTCTTGCCTTCAGCACTTTATCTCTCACTGCTACAAATATCTCTGTTTCTAAAGCCGCATGCTGAACGGCAACATACCCAAGCCCGATAGCTTTTTGCAAAGATGGTGATTGTGTGCCCGAGGTAACATAGCCTATCTTGTTTCCTTCTCCGTCTTTTATTTCATATCCATGGCGGGAAATCCCTTTGTCTATCATTTCAAACCCAACCAGTTTTCTTTTTACTCCTTCCGCTTTTTGTTTTTCAAAAAATTCTTTTGAAGGAAAATCTTTGGTGAACTTAGTGATCCATCCCAAACCTGCTTCAAGCGGGGAAGTGGTATCGTCAATATCATTTCCATAAAGACAGAAACCCATTTCCAGCCTCAGAGTATCTCTTGCCCCTAACCCGATTGGTTTTAATCCTTGTGGACCACCAACATTAAAAATGGCATTCCATATTTTGTCAGCAGCATTGTCTTTATCTTCAAAATAAATTTCTACGCCCCCGGCACCAGTATACCCGGTTGCACTGATCAGGACATTATCAACCCCTGCAAATTTTCCCTTTACAAATGTGTAATACTTCAGATTGAGAATATCCATTTCTGTTAAGGGATGTAAAATCTTTGTGGCATTGGGGCCTTGTATAGCCAGCAAGCATGTTTTATCAGAAATATTATGCATCTCTACTCCTTTTGTATTATGCTTGCTTATCCAGTTCCAGTCTTTTTCAATATTGCCAGCATTCACCACCAACATATACACTTTGTTTTCTTCAATACAATACACCAGCAGGTCGTCTACAATTCCTCCATTAGCATTTGGCAAACAACTGTACTGTGCCTTCCCTGCTGTTAGTTTTGATGCGTCGTTGGAAGTAACCCGCTGTATGAGATCAAGTGCGTTTTCTCCTTTCAGAATAAATTCACCCATATGGCTTACATCAAAAACGCCGGCATTTTTTCTTACTGCATTGTGTTCATCGTTAATGCCCGAATAAGAAATTGGCATGTTATATCCGGCAAATTCAGCCATTTTAGCTCCAAGTGAAATATGTTTTTCTGTAAAGGGGGTGTTTTTCATAATTCTATTAATGGGTGGCAAAGATAGTATTAGTGAAAATAAAAGAGCCCCGTATACCGGAGCTCTTTTTTCCCCTGACAAAGTCGAGGGAATCCAACTTCAACCAAGTTTAATTAAAAATTTGTACCAAAGAAAATACAGGAGACCCTTTGATGCCTAAATCATCACTTTCCTTATCCTCCAGGCTTTCCTCTTTTGCCGAATCTCTTGATGCTGGGTTATTTTGTTTTTCCTGAATTTGTTCTTTTTTTCTTTCCTCCAGTTCTTTCAATTCTATTTTCTTTTTTTCGATAGACCGTTCAATTTCTATACTATCATTATAACGGTATTTATAATTAATGACTGGTGTTCCGTCTTCGCCTTTCAATTGGCCATCAACATCCATTGTATAATCTGTGTTGGTTCTCCAAGGGAAAGAGTCATATTCGTCAATATTAACTCCAATCCTTCCCTTGTTCCATCTCCGGCCTCTTTGAATTTTAATATTTACGGGATTCAGTTTGTGCCTTACCGATTCATCGAATCTTATTTTCTTTCCGGCCGGAACTCTTATCTCTACTTCTACCATCTGCCCGCGGTATTTACTTTCTTTATCAATGGCAAACCCACTTCCCAGATCAAGTACCCCATTTAAATAGCCGGCATGATATTGAACTCTATCCGCTCTTCTAACAAGATCGTTATTGCTTCTGCCGGCACTGTATTTTTTTATCGCCACATGATATGAAGAATCAAGACTTGGCAAAACGCTGAATTTTATAAACGATATTTTCAACGTGTCTTCAGAAATATCCCATCCCTCGGAGTCACTGTCAATCCACCAATATCTGTCCGTAAATATTAATGCCGGTTCAGAAACAGCTACAATCATCCGGTTATCCTTAGGCTGTACTGCCACAGGCACTTCTATTGGCTCGCTATGATCATAATAACGTATGTCTTTTGAAATGCTGGCAATAAGTAAAATGACAGAAATCCAGCCGAGTGCCCATAACCCGCCAAATGTCCAGCCGAGGTAATTGCTTCTTGATTTTACACCAATAATTCTCCTTATCAACCAAATCAGAAAACCTACTAAAGGAACGCCTAGGAATAAAATGATAGTTCCCCATGCATAAACCTGTTGCCAATTACTTGTCCATAAAAAATTATTAACCGGCCACCAGGCTACACCGCCAAAGATGATAGCCATTAATGCAACAAATAAACCAAACGCAATACAACCAGCAATGAATAAGAAGAATACTTTAAAAAGAACGCCTATTGCATGGCCAATACCGTGTGCTGCCGGCCGTACATTCTGTCTTACATCTTCCGCAAATGCTTTACCCTGTGTATTTGTAAACTCTTTTGCTTTTGAGCCGATATTTTGCGCTGTCGTTTTTACCTCTTCACTCCATCCTTTCATTTTTTCTTTCATTGTCCCCATGCCTTCCTGCACATTTTGTTTTATCGTGTTCACGTCAACCCTTTCACCCCGCATTTCCATTTTTTCATATGGGCTCTTAGCTTCTGGTAACACAATCCACAGAATGATATAAGCCAGAACAAATGTCCCTGTCAGAGAACCGAAAACAATGTTGGGAAACCAAAAACCACTTTCATGAAAAGGCCACCCTATTATACTGAACAGGATATTAAGAATAAACGGAGCTATAAAAATCAGTCTGAAAATTCTTACTTCTTTATTAAAATAAGCAGCAAGTCCGCTGGCAACTCCGCCCAACATCTTGTTTTCTGAATTCCGATAAAACCTTTTTCCGGTGTAACCTTCTTGTTCTTTTGCAGGAATAAATATCCAAAGCGCTATATATATTAAAAATCCCCATCCGCCGAAACCAAATATGGCAAACAACAATCTCACCACGGCAGGATCTACATCCAGATAGTTGGCAAGACCGCTACAAACGCCACCAATAAACTTATCATTTGTATTCCTGTAAAAACGACCCCTGCTTCGTTTTGAATTTGTTGAGCCTGTTGAACTCGCTGAACTTTCATAAGAGGTTGTAGAAGCATTTTGTTTTACCTGCTGTGATTCTTGTGCAGCTTCGGCTTCAAAATCTTCAGGACGGCCCATAGAAGATGCAATATCATTAACATCGTCATCGGTAATACCTGCTGCACCTTTCCTGATTTTTTCACTCATCAGTTCAGCGATTCGGCTTTCTATGTCGTTGATGATTTCTTCCCGACCCTCTTCATTAATAAAGTACCGGCGCAAACTTTCGATATACGCTTGCAAGTTTTCATATGCAGAATCTTCGATGGGTATTACCCTTCCGCTTAGGTTTATATTAATAATCTTTTTCATTGTCATGTTTTTTTGGTTGAAGCCTGCCCGGGGCAGAAAATTATAGTTCTGGTTGAGGAGTGGTTTTTTGAGTTAAAGCATTTACACCGTTAGCAAGTTCTTGCCAGGTTTGCTGCAACTCTTTATAAAATGATTCTCCTTTTTCAGTAAGCATAAAATATTTACGCGGAGGACCCGAGTTGCTTTCTACCCAACGATAAGTAAGCATGTCTGCATTTTTTAATCGTGTAAGCAGAGGATATAAAGTGCCTTCCAATATCTGCAGATTTGCAGCTCTCATTTCTTCTACAATATCACTTGGATAAGCCTCTCCCCTGCGGATAATGGATAGAATACAGAATTCCAGAATCCCTTTGCGCATCTGGCTCTGTGTATTTTCTATGTTCATAATTTTCGTCTTTAGTTTTTGAAAAATAAAAGCGGAGGATAATGTTCTTATTCAATACTTTTTTATGTAGTCCGTTTTCATTTTATTTTATTTCAAATCAAAGATAGGGTGATATTTGGTACTATACAACACATAGTACTAGTTTTTTTATGCCTCCCCTTTATAATTCTTTCTCGTACAATTTAACATGTTAAATATCAACATTTTGCCTTGATAAAATAGTTTTGAAGAAAATTGAGGGAATTGATGGCCGGAGAAATAGCTAGATGAGTGAGGGAAATAATATCCATTTTTGAATACTTTTTAATTTTTTCAGCGACTATGAAAAAAGTGACTGCCTTTTCATTTCTCTTTTTTATTCTTGGAATTACTTCATGCTCCGATAAATATCTTGTATTCAAAGACCGGTATCAATTCAAAAGTAAAGATGGAAAACCCGATTATTCCAATCTACATTATTGGGCGGCACATCCCTGGAAATGGGACCCCTCGGATAGCATTCCCAAACCACTCCGTAACGAAAAAAGAGATTCTGTCGTTGATGTTTTCTTTTTGCATCCCACTATGTACACTATTAAAATGAAGTCGGGAAAAATGAATGCCGATATAGATAATGATTATATTAATTCTAAAACAGATTACTCCAGTATTTTATACCAGGCAAGTGCGTTTAATCAACGTGCAAGAGTTTTTGCACCCCGGTTTCGTGAGGCTCATATCCGTGCTTATTTATTTAAAGATTCTGCTTCTTCTATCAAAGCGTTTGATCTTGCTTATGAAGATGTCAAAACTTCTTTTGAGTATTATCTTCAGCATTACAACAATGGCCGTCCTATAATTATTGCTTCTCACAGCCAGGGATCTACTCATGCCCTGCGTTTATTGAAAGAGTTTTTTGAAAACAAACCTTTGAATAAGCAATTAGTTGCTGCTTACATTGTAGGCATGGCAATTCCGAAAGATTATTTCACATCTCTCAAAATGTGTAGTGATTCACTGTCCACAGATTGTCTTTGTGGCTGGAGAACTTTTAAAAAAGGATACCGTCCTTTTTATGTAAAAAGGGTGAATGGTAATTCATTTGTTACGAATCCGCTCACATGGAAAACTAATGAAGAATATGCGCCGCATAAAATGAATGCAGGAAGTGTTTTGTATAAGTTTAATAAAGTATATAGAAGCACTACGGATGCACAAATAAATAATGATGTATTGTGGGTAAGGAAACCAAAATTTCCCTGGAGTTTTTTATACCGTACAAGAAACTATCATGCGGGAGATATCAATCTTTATTATATGAACCTGAGACAAAATATCGGGCAGAGAACAAACTCCTATTTCAAAGTGCAGATTCCATAATAAAGCCCTATTCTTCTTTTACAGGATGGCATTTTTTTTGTTCCCCCTATACTGAACTTTTTGCTACAAATTGCTCTGGTAGCAGATACTGCTATAATTATCATAATTGACCATGATTCAGGTCATGATCTTTTTTGTACTGTCTACTTATTTTTAATTTGTAAAAATCATCATCATGAAAACGATAATTGTTCCTACAGATTTTTCTCCGGCAGCAACCAATGCAATGAATTTTGCCGTGGATATGGCACTGGGTATTAAAGCAAGTGTTTTGCTTTTGCATATATACCAGGTGCCTGTTTCCATGACAGATGTTCCGGTCGTACTTATATCAGCAGATGAATTAAAAAAAAGTAGTGAAGAAAAGCTGGATGAACTGAAACAATCAATTAATCATATTACTTCAGGAAAACTAAAAGTTTATACCGAGGCCAGGTTAGGGGATGTGGTAGATGAATTGGAAGAACTCTGCAAACATGTACAACCATTTGCCATAGTAATGGGAACAAAGGGCGCCAGTGGTATTGAAAGAATTTTGTTTGGCAGCACTACATTAACAACCATCCGGCATCTCACCTGGCCGGTGATCGTGGTGCCTCCCGGCAAGGAATATGGAAAAGGAATTAAAAAAATTGGGTTTGCCTGCGATTTCAGACAAGTAGTAGAATCTACTCCGGTGCAATTTATCCGCCAAATGGTAAATGAGTTTAATGCGGAGCTGCATATTCTGAATGTGGATTATCAGAATAAACATTTCAAGCCAGAAACACCCGAGCAATCATTAATGCTTCACACATTGTTTGAAGACCTTAACCCAAATTATCACTTCATCAGCAATCCGGATATTGAAGATGGTTTGAATGAATTTGCTGAAAAAAACAATCTCGACCTCCTGATTACTATACCCAAAAAACATAAACTCCTCGAAGGTTTATTCAGGCCAAGCAGTACAAAACAAATGGTCACACAATCTCATGTACCGGTTATGTGTGTGCATGAATAATGCCCTTGACCCTTTAATTAAAGAGCCGCCCATAGTAATTGAGCGGCTCTTGTGTTAATAAACAATTTCTTTCCCTGTGTAATCAGAATTCAGCACTGCCTGGTGTTCTTGGAAAGGCAATCACATCTCTGATATTACTCATCCCGGTTACAAACTGCACCATTCTTTCAAAGCCCAGCCCAAATCCTGCATGAGGTACTGTTCCAAATCTCCTTGTATCCAGATACCACCAAAGTTCTTCGGCAGGAATATTCATTTCTTTCATTCTTGTCTCCAGCTTCTCTAATCTTTCTTCTCTTTGTGAGCCCCCTACTATTTCTCCAATCCCCGGAGCTAAGATATCCATAGCCGCGACAGTTTTTCCATCCTCATTCTGGCGCATGTAAAAAGCCTTTATATCTTTTGGGTAATTATAAAGTATAACTGGTTTTTTAAAATGCTTTTCCACCAGATAGCGTTCGTGTTCGCTTTGCAGATCCATGCCCCAGCCGGTTATGGGATATTGAAACTTTTTTTTCTTGTTATAATTACTTTCTTTTAAAATTTCAATTGCTTCAGTATAAGTAAGTCTCTCAAAATTATTGTTGAGAATAAATTCCAGTTTTTCAATCAACCCCATTTCGCTACGTTTATCCTGCGGTAATTGTTTTTCTTCATCGGCAAGTCTTTGCGCAAGAAATTCCAAATCCTCGTGGTTGTTCTCCATTGCATATTTAATAATATACTTAATGAACTCTTCGGCAAGGTTCATGTTGTCTTCTAAATCATAAAAGGCCATCTCTGGTTCTATCATCCAGAACTCGGCAAGATGCCTGGCTGTATTGGAATTTTCTGCACGAAAGGTTGGACCAAAAGTGTAAATATCTCCAAATGCTGTAGCGCCTAATTCACCTTCTAGTTGCCCGCTTACGGTTAGGTTTGTAGCACGTCCAAAAAAATCTTCTTTGAAATTAATTGAACCATCTTCATTTTTTGGAGGACTCTCCAATGGCAAAGTACTTACATGAAACATTTCTCCGGCGCCTTCTGCATCGCTGGCGGTAATAATAGGCGTGTGCATGTACACAAACCCCTTATCATTATAAAATTTATGTACTGCAAAAGCCAACGCATGGCGAATGCGAAATACAGAACCAAAAGTGCTGGTACGGAAACGCAGGTGAGCAATCTCTCTTAGAAATTCTAAAGAATGTTTTTTGGGTTGAAGCGGATATTTTTCTGCATCACTATCTCCAAGTATTTCTATCGTTGTTGCATTCAGATCCATTTTCTGTCCCTTGCCCAACGATGGAACAATCGTACCGGTAACTTTTAATGCAGCGGAAGTGGTTATTCTCTTAAGAACATCATCGCCAAATTTTCCCAAGGCTAATACAACCTGGAGATTATTATTTGTGCTGCCATCGTTCAGTGCAATAAACTGGTTGTTGCGAAAAGTGCGAACCCAGCCCATGACAACTACTTCTTGTCCTTGCGGTTCCTGTGCCAATAGCTCCTTTATCTTGATTCTTTTGTTGAACATAAACTGATTAGTTTCTCTAAAGCCCTGCTTTAGCGGGCAAAGGTAAGAGATTCATCAGGGAACTTAAGCTGAACGGAGCGTCGCAACAGCAGCCCAATCAGGGCTTTAAAAGCCGGTCCTATAATAAAAATTTGCATTTTCAGCATTTTGCCTGTAATATTGTATTGGAAAAACCGATAAATACGTCCTCATAGTCAGCTCATCGTTGTTTCGGATTCCATTCAAATAAATTTCAAATCAATTTTTTCCGGAAAGCCATCTCCGGCACAATCATTTAAGATCAGTGAATCAGAATATGTGATTAACCTCAAGCTTTTTGTATGTATGATATTTTGCAATTGAACGATATGCTCGTTCCTGAACTGCTGGACATTGCCGAGCAGTTAAAGATCCCCAATGCCAAAAAACTGGGCAAACAAGATTTGGTGTATAAGATCCTGGACAACCAGGCCGTGAGGGCAAGCGAGAAGAAAGGCAATGAACCAGACGATAAACCCAAACGGAAACGTATCATTAAAACATCCACGAGTCTTTCTACAGAAGAGGCAATTGTGGAGGAACCTAATAACGAAAATAAAATGGCAAAAGCAATGCGTCCTGTCGGTCCTAAGCCCGGCCCCAAAAAACCCGTCCGAATAAATGAAGACATTCAGTCGGGCGGGGATGAAAAACCAATTTTAAAGCGTGGCCGTAAAAAAGAAGATGAAGAAATTTCTGAACCTGTTTTACAGGAACTTTCTTCTTCTGAAGAAGAAATGGCTAATACTCCCGAATCAGAAGCGACAGGAAATATTGCTTCTGATTCAGAATCGGCGGTACAGGATTCTCAATCCCAGCAAAAAGTTTACCCGCTGCGCAGAGACCAGGTTTTTAATATTGAATTTGATGGTGTCATTTTATCTGAAGGTGTTTTAGAAATGATGCCGGATGGTTATGGTTTTCTTCGTTCCTCAGACTATAATTATCTGTCATCGCCGGATGATGTATATGTTTCGCCATCCCAGATCAAGTTGTTTGGTTTAAAAACCGGTGATACTGTTTATGGCGCTGTACGTCCTCCAAAAGAAGGTGAAAAATATTTTGCGCTGCTGAAAGTAGATACCATTAATAATAAAAAACCGGAAGAGGTTCGTGACCGTGTTCCTTTTGATTATCTCACGCCGTTGTTTCCTTTTGAAAAATTAAACCTGTTTGATGCAGCCGATAATTATTCAACAAGAATAATGGACCTGTTCACTCCCATTGGTAAGGGTCAACGTGGATTGATTGTTGCCCAACCCAAAACAGGTAAGACCATGTTGTTGAAAGCTGTGGCCAATGCGATTGCAAAAAATCATCCCGAGTGTTATCTGATGGTTGTGTTAGTAGATGAAAGACCTGAAGAGGTTACCGATATGGAACGCAGTGTAAAAGCAGAAGTGATTGCGTCAACTTTTGATGAGCCGGCGGAAAAACACGTAAAGGTTTCCACGATGGCCTTACAAAAAGCAAAGCGTCTTGTAGAATGCGGACACGATGTGGTAATTCTTCTTGACTCCATTACCCGTCTTGCACGTGCACACAATACCGTTGCGCCGGCATCCGGTAAAGTATTGTCTGGTGGGGTAGAGGCTAATGCTATGCAAAAACCTAAACAGTTTTTCGGAGCAGCAAGAAAAATTGAGTACGGCGGATCGCTGACCATTATTGCTACCGCCCTTGTGGATACAGGAAGTAAAATGGATGAGGTGATCTTTGAAGAATTCAAAGGAACCGGTAATATGGAATTGCAGCTTGACAGAAGATTATCCAACAGGAGAATATATCCTGCCATTGATCTTGTTGCATCATCAACCCGCCGCGATGACCTGTTGCTTGACAGGGATGTGTTACAAAGAATGAACCTGCTTCGTGTTTTTCTTAACGATATGAATTCCGAAGAAGCTATGCGGGAATTGCAAAACCGCATGAAAGGAACAAAAGATAACAGTGAGTTTTTGGCGAGTATGAATAAATAATACACCAACTCCTGAGGGAGTAAAAATATAAAGCCACTGTATTTCGGTGGCTTTTTTGATTTTATTTTTGATTTCATAATGGCTGTCGAAAAAATAAATATTGAGCAATTCTTTGACCTGGCAAAACATCGTTTGGTTATTGATGTCCGCAGCCCGGGGGAATACAAACATGCACATCTGCCCGGGGCATATAGTTTACCATTATTTACTGATGAAGAAAGAGCTGCTGTTGGCACCGCCTACAAACAAGAAAGCCGGGAGAAAGCAATCAAGATCGGTTTGGATTTTTTTGCGCCGAAAATGAGGAAGATGGTTGAAGAGGTTGAAGGTTTACTGTTGAAAGTTGAAAGTTCATCAAAACTTCAACATACAATTTTCAACTCAAAAACAATTCTTACATATTGTTGGCGTGGCGGCATGCGTAGCGCTGCTGTAGCCTGGCTGCTTGATATGTATGGTTTCAAGGTTTATACACTTGCCGGAGGATATAAGAAATTCAGAAATCATGTGCTTGATATTTTCAAGCTTCCTTATGAATTCAAAATACTTGGCGGATATACCGGTTCGGGAAAAACTGAAGTATTAAAAGAATTAAAGAGGACAGGAGAAGTTATTATCGATCTTGAAGGAATTGCCAATCATAAAGGCTCAGCATTCGGAAATATCGGTTTGCCACCGCAACCCACACAGGAGATGTTTGAGAATATACTTGCATTGAAGCTTCATGATCCGTCAATGGTGAATAGCGAATGGTCAATTAAAAAAGCTCCCGACTCACCATTCACCATTGACCATTCA
>OEMC01000200.1_pt1 | contig 10686 bp, 10 predicted proteins | sample 1503201 | NCBI WGS metagenome assembly OEMC01 (sample SAMEA104379564, study PRJEB20068) | metagenome | isolation source: 1998 | reverse complement strand
AAAGCAGCTAAAAAATTTTTTGAAAAATACCAGGACCGGATCTTGTTTGGTAAAGACAGTTGGGTACCTGAGGAATATGCCACTTATTTCCGTGTGCTGGAAACGGAAGATGAATATTTTCCCTATCACAAAAAATATCATGCTTTCTGGGCAATGTACGGTATGGGCTTGCCTGACAATATTTTAAAAAAAATTTATTATAAAAATGCACTGCGCATCATTCCTAACATTGATAAAACAATTTTTCCTGAATAATAATTCATCTTCCCGATAGTGCGGATTTGGTCTTATCTTGCACACCCAAAATTTATTTTTAGTTTATGGAATATGCTAAGCTTGTGGCCGTGACCGGTCTTCCCGGGTTGTATGAGTTAATCAGCAGCCGTTCTGACGGCGCTATCGTTCGCTCATTGGATGATAATAAAACTCAGTTTATTGCCAGCCGGGTTCATAGTTTTTCTCAGCTGGAAAGTATTGAAGTATATACACAAAGAGAGAATGTAAACCTGGTTGATGTCTTCCTGGCTATGGAAAAGGATGCCGGCTCGTTACCCGATACAAAAGATAATGGCGCTGTAAAAAAGTATTTTGAAACTGTGTATCCGGAAATGGATTTTGAAAAAGTATACGACAGCGACCGGAAAAAAATGATAAAATGGTTTGAATCATTAAAAAAACACAATATCGAAATCAAGCTGTCTGAACTGCCGGAAGAACCTGAAGAAGAGCCAATCGAAGAACCTGTTGTGGAAGAAAAACATGCAGGAAAAAAGAAGAAGTAATCTCCTTATGAATTATTCCGCTGACATTAAGAAATTGCCCCGCCATTTTCTGCCGGAAATTTTTACTGTTACCAATTGGGAAGCCCTGGAGCCCTGGTTTATCAATCTTCTCGAAAGAGAGATTGATTCAAAAGAGAAACTGGAACAATGGCTAAAAGACATCAGTGAACTGGAAGCAGCACTTAGTGAGGATGCTTGCTGGCGGCAAATAAAAATGACCTGTGATACGGAGAATAAAGAACTGGAAAATGCTTTTACATTTTTCATGATGGAAATTCAGCCCAAGGCACAGCCCTATGCCGATAAGCTGAACAAAAAATTAATAGACTGCCCTTTTACAAAAGAACTTGATCAGCAGAAATATTTTACCTACCTGCGAACCATCAGGAAACACATTGATCTTTTCCGAAAAGAAAATATTCCACTGATTGCTGAGCTCAATGTAATGCAGCAGCAATATGGGATTATATCGGGTAAAATGACTGTGGAGATAAAAGGACGGGAATACACTTTGCAGCAGGCTTCAAAATTTCTTGAAAATGAAGACAGGACATTAAGAGAATCTGTTTATCGAAAAACAGCAGAACGAAGATTAAGAGATAAGGACGAACTAAATTCCCTTTTTTCAAAGCTTATAGAAAAAAGGCATCAGATGGCAGTCAATGCAGATTTTTCAAATTACCGGGATTACAAATTTGCAGAGATGGGTCGGTTTGATTATACACCGAAAGATTGTTTTCAATTTCATGAAGCGGTAAAACAACAGGTGATGCCGCTGGTGGATGCCATCTATGAAAAAAAGAAAAAAAAGTTAGGCCTTGATTCGCTTCATCCATGGGATCTTGAAGCACACTCCGCTGAAGAAACTCCTTTAACTCCATTTAAGACCGGAGAAGAATTAGTTGAAAAATCAATTGCCTGTTTTAATGAACTGAATCCTTTTTTTGGTGATTGTCTCAGGAAAATGAAAACAATGGGACGCCTTGATCTTGACAGCAGAAAGGGGAAGGCTCCGGGTGGTTATAATTGTCCGCTTGCTGAAAGTGGTGCTCCGTTTATTTTTATGAATGCTGCAGGTCAAATAGATGATGTGACGACAATGGTTCATGAAGGCGGTCATGCTGTTCATTCTTTCCTTGCGCACAATCTTGAGTTGTCTGCATTTAAAGAATATCCAATGGAAATGGCTGAAGTGGCCAGCATGTCAATGGAGCTTTTCAGCATGGATAGCTGGCATGTGTTTTTTGATTCGAAAGAAGAACTAAGACGAGCCAAAGAACATCAGTTAGAAAGAGTGATAACCATCTTTCCCTGGATCGCCACAGTTGATAAGTTTCAGCACTGGATTTATGAGAATCCGGATCACACACCTGAAGAAAGATCAGATAAGTGGGTTGAAATTCTGAATGAGTTTACTTCTCCCGTATTGGATGTCTCAGGCCTTGAAGAATACCGCCGTTATTTTTGGCAAAAACAATTACATCTCTTTGAAGTTCCGTTCTACTATATTGAATATGGCATTGCACAGCTTGGCGCCATTGGTTTATGGAAACAGTTTAAAACAAATAAAGAACAAGCTTTGACCAATTATGTTACCGCACTTGCACAAGGTGGCACAAAAACCCTTCCTGATCTTTTTCGGACGGCTGGTCTCCGATTTGATTTTTCCCTTCCTACTGTTGGCGATTTGATGTCTTTTGTACAAGAAGAAATGAAGGTATTAATGAAATGATCATACAAAATACCACTAAAGTGGTATGCCGTTTATTTGGTAAGTCTCCTATTGTCATTTTATTTTGATTGTGGAATAACAAATGCTGAATAACGCATTTCAACATAGCTACTAATCAGAGCCTTAACCTAAGTCCCGGTGTTTCTACAGCGGGGCTTATTTTTTTTGACAGATGCTGCATAGACCATTCACTACTATTTCTATATTCTTGGCAGTATAATCTTTGGGGAGTCTCACAGCGGGCATAATGAAATCATCCAGGCATTCAGTTTTACCGCAGGCTGAACATACAAAATGAAAATGATTGTCGTGATGATGCCCTTCGAAACAGTCGTTCTTACACAAGGCATATTTTATTGAATTATCCGCTGTGGGTATTGTATGAATAATCCCTTTCTCAACAAAAGTCTGTAATGTTCTATATACCGTTACCCGGTCAAATTTTTCTCCGGCCTTGTGCTCGATATCAGCATGGGCCAGTGCCCCTGTGTTCGCTAAAAAAAGATTCAGGATTTTTTGCCGGCTTTCTGTTACACTCAGCCGGTTCCTGCGCAGAATGTCTCCGGTTTTCTTTTCCATAATAAACCTGCATTTAGTCTTTGAGCAATTGTTTGATATCATCAATCATTTGATCCACTTCGCTTGGTTTGAGACCATCATAAATCTTTTTTACTCTTCCTTTCTTATCAACCAATGCGAAAAACTGTGAATGCAAAAAATCTTCTTCAATGCCTTTTAAATTATTGTTAGGATCATCAATCTTATAGCTGTATCGGGCCTGGTAATAAAGACTGTCCTTGCGTCCGGTAAGGAAAACCCATTGGTTGGTCGCTACACCCATAGAGTCTGCATATCTTTTTAACCGGACAGCCGAATCAGTTTCAGGATCGCAGGTGTGAGAAAGAATAAGAAAGTTATTCTCGTTCCTGAATGTCTCATACACTTTTTTCATGTTTCCGTTCATGCGGGGACAAATGCTTTTGCAGGTAGTAAAAAAATATTCTGCCACAAATACTTTTTCCGACACATCATTTTCGGTGAACAATTTCCCATCCTGATCAGTAAATGAGAAAGGTAAAACACGACCAATTGGCTCAAATCTTGATTTGTTGAAATCGGGAATTAATCTTGTCATTACCCAATAAAAGCCGATCACTAATACCAAGAAGAACAATATATAAAAACCCGTTTTCTTACTCATATACTTTTATAAATTGAAACCCAAGCCGGTTAATACAGAAAGGTAATAATACAAAGATAAACATTTTGCAACTCTGTTGCAGGTGTGTATCTTTGCGCCTCTATGAGAATTCATATCAATTGGGAAGCGTTGGGTATCTCGGCAGCCGTAGCCTGTGCTATACATTGTGCACTTCTTCCACTTTTTCTGAGCAGCCTTCCCTTATTCGGAATAAATATTCTGGATAATCTTCTTTTTGAAGTAGCGATGATCGCATTGGCAATGGTAATTGGCGGATATTCGTTATCACATGGCTACCTTAAGCATCATCACAACCCCACACCCCTGATTATCTTTTTTACGGGAATGCTTTTTTTGATTATTGAACAATTTGTGACTGGTTTCAACTTATGGCTATTGATTTTAGCCTTTCTTCTTATCATGTCTGCCCATTTTTTCAACTGGAGGCTTTGTCGTCGGGCCAAACATTGTCATACTACAGATTGTAATCACTAACTTTCCGTTACATAATTGTTGCTCTTACTTTTCAATTGTTTTCTTTATGAAAAAAATGCTTCCTTTCGTAGTCATTTTTATTTCTGTTGCAGCTTTAGCTCAGTCAAATGATGAAAAAGAAATCAGGAAAGTTTTATCTACACAAAATGAGGCCTGGAACCGTGGCAATGTCGATGCTTTTATGGTTGGTTATTGGGATAGTGACTCGCTTATGTTTATTGGAAGTTCAGGTATTACATATGGCTACAAAAATACCCTGGCTAACTATAAAAAAAGATATCCGGATACCGTGGCTATGGGGAAACTTACTTTTACCCTGATCCAGGTAAACCGACTTTCAGCAGAATATTATCATGTTATTGGTAAATGGCATCTGCAAAGAAGCATTGGTGATGCTGGCGGGCATTTTACATTAGTCTTCCGGAAAATTAATAACCGATGGGTCATCATTTCTGATCACAGTAGTTGAGTAATATTTTCTTTAAATAATTTAAACTCTTTATTTATGGCACTTATAATAGTCGGATTAATCGTCCTGATCGTTGGCATTTTTATTTCCCGCAACCCAAGCCCAATTCAACGATGGGGTGGCGCTGTAAAAATTGTGGGGGTATTTGTAATTGTAGCAGGCCTCTTAATTGGTTCAATCGTACAGATTGATGCCGGACAGGTCGGTGTAAAATCGCTTTTCGGTAAAGTACAAGCAGATGTGTTGAAGAGTGGCTTGCATATGATTAATCCTTTGATGGAAGTAAGCCGCCTTGATATTAAAACACAAAACTATACTATGAGTGGCGTACATGACGAAGGTATTAAAACGGGAGATGATGCCATCCGGGTGTTAACGGCAGATGGTCTGGAGGTTACCATTGATCTGACTGTTTTATTCAGGTTGACAGAAGCAGACGCCCCAAGATTAGTGCGGGAAACAGGCGTTAATTATGTTGACAAAATTGTCCGGCCATTGACCCGGACAAAAATCCGTGATAATTCAGTTTATTATGAAGCGGTATCTCTTTATTCCAATAAGCGGGATGAATTTCAAAACAGGATTTTTAAAAGCATTGAGGATGATTTTAGAAAAAGAGGTCTGTTCCTTGAACAGTTGCTTGTTAGAAATATCACACTTCCCCAATCTGTAAAAGCAACGATTGAAGGGAAGATCAATGCAGAACAAGAGGCACAAAAAATGCAGTTCGTTTTGCAAAAAGAAAAACAGGAAGCTGAAAGAAAAAGAGTGGAAGCGCAGGGTATTGCTGATTATCAGCGGATCATCAACCAGGGTCTTACAGATCAGCAATTACAATATGAACAGATTAAAGCGCTGAAAGAAATTGCACTATCACAAAATGCGAAGATTGTTGTAATTGGAAAAGGTAATACTCCTTTGATTCTCGATACAAAAAATTAATCAGGATAATATCGGTACAACATCCTTGCAAATATTTTTCTGAACCCAAAATAAGAGGCTGTCAGTCCGATTGCTGAAGATATAAGATCGAAATAGTCAAAGGTTCTTCCGAATACAGGAATCAATTGCAGGTATTCATTAATCACCAGCATGCCGAATCCCATGAAACAAACAAGGCGGAGATCATTATAGGAATGAATATGAAATAGTCTCGCCAGCAAAAATTCTTTTCCTGAAAAAATCCAATAGGCTCCAAAGGGAATAAGAAATGACCCTATAAGGTTTGGAGCAATGCCCAGTAAAAATTTTAGTGGCTGGCCCCAATCGCCAAAAGGCCGGATACCAAACTTAATTGACCCGATGATCAAAGCCCCGGTGATAACAATCCATTTGCTGATGTTTTTTAATTCCATTGCTGCGATTAATAACTGGTTTTAAAAATAAAGAAATAAAAGAAAGGGCCAACTCTTAAAAAGAATTATTTTATTTGTTTAACGAATGAGATAGATAAAAGTTACCGACCCCAAACCCGGTAATAATACCACAATAAAAGTATAAGACTCCCGGCCAGCCATATATAAAAAAGGGTGTGAATAAACCCGGAATATCTGTCACTATAAGCAAGTTCAAAATAAATACCAGCTGTAATATTAATAAACAGCCACATCAACCCCGTAAAAAGTGAGTTGAGGATTTTTTTAAAATACTTCGCTACTTCCGGGTCCATTCCAAATGGCATCACCTGGTTATTTGGTATAAGACAAGGTAAGTTAATTGTTAAGAGAAGCGAAAAACTATTTATTGATATAAGAAATTTCTGAATTCCGTAGAATCGCCATTGAAAACATTAAAATCCACTTTAGATAAAATACCGTTTACCCTCCCTTCTTCGCTATGCTGCCAGAAAGTCCAGTTGCGACTAATCCGGGGCTCTCCATATTGATAATAATGCGCCACCCAAAGAGGATAGCCGTCAAACTCTTTTCCGAGATTCCTTGAATAGAAATCAATATTGGTATAAATAATCGGTTTTATTTTATAATAACCCTCTATTATATCCAGCCACTTCTTTAATTCTCTCTTTAAAACAATAGAGCTTGTACCATTCGTTTGTTCGATATCCAATACCGGTGGTAAATCATTTTTTTCCAGTTCAACTGTTTTAATAAAATTTTCTGCTTGCTCCCTCCCATCTTTTGAAGCATTAAAAAAATGATAGGCGCCTCTCACGATTCCTGCCTGTTTTACTTTTTTCCAATTGCGATAAAACCGGGGATCCACATTGCCGATTCCTTCAGTGGCTTTAATAAACGCAAAGCCTAATTGAATGTCTTTAACTTTCATTTCCTTTACTGCATCCCAGGCAATTGTTTGTTGATACTTTGACACATCAATGCCGTGAATGGAAAAGTCTTCAGGAATAAGAATTCCAAACATTTCATATTTTACCATCTTGGCTTTACGACTTATCCACCAATCATAGCCCAACATAATTATGGCTATAATTAAAGAAAGAACAAATAATATCCACCAGGTTTTGTTCGATTTTTTCTTACGAGCCATAGAAATCTTGTGATGTTACTTTTTTATTATCCGGCGGGTCATAATAAGATCCCCGGCAATAAATCGAAGCAAATATACTCCAGCGGGGAAACGGGAAATATTAATTTGAAATACTTCATCGCGACCGGGTGTAGCAATCTGTCTTGTAGAAAGTAATTGACCCGATGCGGTAAAAATCTGAAGATTTAAATTTTTTGCGGCCGGATTTCGTATTTCAACCGTTATATCTGTTGCCGCCGGCACTGGATATACTTTGATTTCATTGGTAATAGCAGAGAGTGGGGTTTCTTTTATGGATACATTATTCCTTGAAAGCACCCAATAATCAGGATCAATAATAACTGTATCAGCCTTGAACCCTATTTCTTCCCAGAATATTTCATTATTCACCGTGTTATTTACTACTATAGTTTTTTCCTGTGCACCACTTTTGAATTTTAAAGTCAGTGGCATTTCAAAATAAGAAACGGATGAGTGGGAACTAACCTGGCTTATCTTGATTTTTGCCCAGTTATTATTGTTTTGACTCCACTTCACCGTGTAAGAAGGATGCCCCTGCCCCGTAAACCAGTCATTAAAAAATTCTGAGAGGTTTTTTCCGCTTATCTGTTCAAGGTTTCTTTTCAGATCATTAGTTCTGGCAAAACCGTAAGTCAGTACAGGGTCATTGATATATTGTCTTAGTCCCCGGAAAAAAAGCGTATCACCTAAAACCCAACGCAGCATGTGTAATATGTAAGCTCCTTTGTTATAAGAAAGCCGGCTGTCAAAAATGCGACCCACATTCGTTGTATCATTTACCCACACAGAGCCTCCGGGGCTACTGGTAATTGAAGCACTTAAATTCTTTATCCGGTTCAAATGCCCCGCCGGGTCAGTTTTTTCAAAATAGAAATAAGAAAGATAAGTTGCAAATCCTTCATTCAACCAGATATCCTGCCAACTTCCGCAAGTCACCTTATCACCAAACCATTGATGACCTAATTCATGTGCCATCAGGTTTTCGCTGGTAGAAGTAATAAAACTATTGGTCTGGTGTTCCATACCTCCGCCCCAACTGAATTGTGTATGCCCATATTTTTCAGTGATAAACGGGTAAGGACCGAAATTTTGATGATAGATACTCAATGCCTGTAAAACCTTCGGTGTATTTGCCTGAAAAGAAGCTTCACTTTCAGGATAGCAATAGGTAATCATAGGAAGATTCACCGAACCTAATTGTACGCTATGATTTAAGACTTTGAAATTGGTAACAGCGAACGCTACCAGGTAGGATGCAATAGGATAACGATGTTTGTAATAAGCCGTTTTTGTAACTCCATTATCCGATTCGCTTATCAGCATACCGTTTGAAGAAGCCCGGTAAGCGCTGGGGCATGAAATAATAATATCGATAGAGTCAGTTTTATCATCTACTCCATTCCGGCAAGGCCACCAGTCTTTTGCCCCGTAGGGTTCGGATAATGTCCAGATAACCGGAATATTGCTATGTGTTGTTTGATTAAATGATCCAAATCCTGAACTTGGCGGAACTCCTTTATAAAAAACAGTTACAGAATCTTTTTGGCCAGATGATATGGAAAGAGGAAAATCAATTTGCAGAAGGTCACTGGCGGGTCTGGAAAAATTTATTTTATTCCCATGATAATAGATACTATCCACTGTAAGTTGAGTAGCAAGATCGAAGCTGATATTAGTAGAAGACGAATTGGTTATAAAATGAGAAGTGACGGACCCTTTAATAAATAGGATCGCAGGATCAATTTCCCATTTGCACCTGTAATAAGTTACCTGAAAATTAGATGACGCTAAAGAACGATGGGTGGAAAGAGTTCTTTGTAATGAATTTCTCTCACTGACGGCAATATCTTCTGTTGTTTTACAAAGAGGGTTTTCGTTCTGTGCAAATCCATGGCAGCTTAGCAGCAGAAAGAATACAACAATTCGTTTCATAGCACGAAAATTAATACAAAGATAGCGGGTACGGAATAGGGGAACTACCTGCTTATTCTATGATCAGTTTTTTCAGATAATACACTTTCGGATCCACCTGAATCATGGCTTTACTTGTAATTGAGGTTCCCTTACTGTCAATATTGATCCGTTGCATACCTGTATCGGTCAAAACATCAATAGGAATAGCCATATCAAGATTCAGCGTCTTCACCATGTATTTATCTTCCCCGGTCTGTTTTACATGTATCTCCAGTTTATTAATAGTATAGAGAAACAACTGAAAAAGCGGTTTTAAACTTTTGCCGTAAGCGCCGCTGAATAGTTTTTCTATATCTCCGGTGGTCACTGTATTATCGTAAGTATACTGCGGATCAGTAGCCAGTTTTTTCAGGGTTGGAAAAAAGATCTCATCACCCATTACATAGCGTAGGGTATGCATAAAGAATGCCCCCTTGCCATAAATATCTCCGTTATATGCGCTGTCGGAATCCACTTCTTCGCCACGTACAACAGGAATTCTGTTTTGTGTACTTCTTGCTGTTTGTTGCATTTTCTTAAGATATGCTTCTTCTCCGGCAAGTTCTCTTGTTGCCATTGCATCACCGAAAACACAAATGCCTTCTTGTATCCACATATGCGCCCAATCACGGTTAGTTACTTTATTAGCCCACCATTCATGACCGAATTCATGATGAAGTAACCAGTCAAAATCTTTTCCACCCAGTTTTTCATAGCGGTATTTATTACCGTAAGCAATATTGGTTTGATGCTCCATGCCAAGATGTGGTGTTTCTGATGCCCGTATCGCTTCCTTCACCCATGGATATTCACCGAAATATTTTTCCTGTATCCGACAGGATTGTTCATAGAGATCAAGCAGGTGTTCAGCTTTGTCAGCATTTTCTTCCAGTACATAATATTCCATCGGCACTTTATTACCATCAACAGTAGTGTAAATTCTTTTGACCACTTTGTATTTGGCTATGTTGAAAAGAATGCAGTAATTGCTGATCGTGTAATTAGTTTTCCAATAAAAAGTTGATTTATCTTTCTTCGTAGTTACTTTTTGCAGCAACCCAGGCGCTGCAACAGTTAATCCTTTTGGAACAGTAATAATCATATCGGCACCCTCATTCGGTTCGTCGCTGGGGTGGTCTTTGCAGGGGAAATAAATTTTTGCTCCTTCGCCCTGACAAGTAATCGCTATCCAGGGATTGCCCTGCGCATCTTTTTCCCATTGAAAACCGCCGGTCCATGGAGCTCTTTCAGCAATACCGGGTTTGCCGCCGTAAGCGACTTTCACTTTTACATTTCCAGCCGGCAATTCCTGAGCTAATAAAATTTTTATATAATCATCATTGGTATGAGTGTATGCTTGTGTTTTTCCGTTTACCCAAAGTTGGCTGATAGTAAGCCCGTGCCAAAAATCAAATAATAAATTATTGGTCGGCTTCAGCAGGTTAAAATCTATTTCTGTATAGCCGTTAATTGTTTTTTGTTGCGGGTCCACATCCAGAGCTATTGTATAATGGCGGATGTCCATGAT
>OEMC01000257.1_pt1 | contig 10765 bp, 8 predicted proteins | sample 1503201 | NCBI WGS metagenome assembly OEMC01 (sample SAMEA104379564, study PRJEB20068) | metagenome | isolation source: 1998 | reverse complement strand
TATTATACCGGATGGGATATGGGAGTCAGAGATACAACAAGATTTTATAGCTGGAAAAGAGAATTTGATTCTTTGCTGAAGATGAACTCAGTACCCCGGTTCAACACCCTGAGAATGGGCAATGATCATACAGAAGGATTACGAAAAGACAAACCAACTCCTTTTGCCCATGTGGCAGACAATGATCTGGCCGTAGGTTTATTTATTGAGTATTTAAGCAAAAGCTCCATCTGGAAAGAAAGCGCCGTGTTTATTGTAGAAGACGATGCACAAAACGGCGCCGATCATGTGGATGCACATAGAACCACGGCTTATGTGGCCGGCGGATTTGTAAAAAGAAATTATGTTGACCATACAATGTACTCCACATCATCTATGTTGCGTACCATGGAACTTATTCTTGGCTTACAGCCGATGTCACAATATGATGCGGCTGCTGAACCTATGTGGCGCTGTTTTACTACCACGGCTAATACTTCTTTATTTGTCTCTCTTCCATCCAATATTAATTTGGATGAAAAAAATATGGTGATAAATAAATGGCAACAGAAAAGTGAAACATTTGATTTTACCAATGAAGACCGGGCGCCAGATCTTGAATTCAGTGAAGTGCTTTGGTATGCAGTCAAAGGAGAGGGGGTGCCTTTTCCTGGACCACGCAGGTCAGCATTTGTAAAAGTGAAAGAGAAGAAAGAAAAAGACGATGATGATTAGCTTAGCTGTATTGCTACTATTAAGCTACTCTTGCGACGCTTCGTTTATCTTTCTGTTCGCTATTCAGTTTTTTATTTCACGCAAAGACAGCTAAGTAAAACACAAAAGCCGCAAAGGCATCATTGCGGCTTGGCGAAGCCTTAGCGACTTTGCGTGAAATCCTACTCCAACATTTTTTTCAAATATGCTATCTGTCCCAGGTGATAAATATTATGCTGAATAAGGCCGTTCAGCATAAAACGGTAATTGAATGTTCTCAGCTTTACCATTTCAGAGAGAAACGCATCATCCTTTTTTTTGAGAATGGAAATAATCTGCTTGTGGATTTTTTTTAATTGATCCATCCCCTTTTTCCAACTATGTGCTTTTAGGTCAATCTCCCGCCAGTCAAGAGCCTGCGCTTTTTTTATTTCAGCCTGAGAAGCATTTTGCAATTGCTTTAAACAAAACTCAGCCCATGTATTCATATGCCAGAGCAGTTCAAGCATAGAATGTTCGGTGCCGTTCGGTTTTGTATGCACTTTTGATTTATCTGCTTCGTTTAGTATTTCAAACACGGCACGGCCAAACCATGGCTGACCGCTTAAAGTATTTTCCAGATTTTTAATGATGGATTGTGTTTCTTTGTTCATAATGTGAATTTAATAAGAATTAAATTCGCCCGGCTTTTTCATTTCAAAATATTCGTTAAACAGACTCATTGTATGAAGTATATAATTTCAGCTTTCTTTTTAATTCTTTTACAGAGCTCCGGTGCACAGAATAATAATACACAGGACGAATTTCTGGTAAAACCATATCTCCAGATTGGCAGATCAGCTTCTCCGCAATCCATACAATTGCTCTGGCATACTCCGGTTTCAAACGATGTATGGATGGCAGAGTATAAAAACAAAACAGAGGCTGATTGGAAAAAATCAGAAAATCAGTCTTCGTCAACAGTTGCCGTATCAGGGATTAGCCCGTTCACAGTTTTCAGTGCATCATTCACTGCTTTGCAACCGGGCAATGTGTTTATGTACAGAGTTTCTAAAAATGGCAAAGTGGTATTTAATGCGGAAGGTAAATCCCTAAAAGCAGCCAATCAATCTTACCGTATTGCTATTTCCGGTGATATGGGGTCGGGTGCAAACACAGCTAAAAAAATCGCTTACGAAATTTATAAATCAAATCCCGATATGGTGGCCATAGCCGGTGATATTGTATATAACCAGGGATTGAATTCTGAGTACAAAACAAAGTTCTGGCCGGTTTATAATAAAGACAATGCTGATACATTGGGAGCCCCACTGATGCGGTCAATACCGTTTGTAGCATCAGTGGGCAATCATGATGCTGATACAAGAGATTTAGACAGGTTCCCCGGGGCATTAGCCTACTATCATTTCTGGGATCAGCCATTAAATGGCCCGATAGGTAAAGAAGGCGGAGCATTTGTACCTGTCTTAACCGGATCGGAGGCTAATAAAAAAGCATTTTATGATGGAGCTGGTGATAAATATCCCCGTATGACAAATTTTTCTTTTGATTATGGAAATGCACACTGGACGGTTATAGATTCAGACACTTATGTTGACTGGACAGACTCCATATTAAAAGATTGGGTAATTAAAGATTTGGAAAAAGCTAAAGATGCCACCTGGCGATTTGTTATGTATCATCATCCGGGATTCAGTTCTTCAAGAGCACATTACGAACAACAGCAGATGCGGTTGCTTGCCCCGATTTTTGAAAAAGGAAATGTTGATATTGTTTTTGCTGGTCATGTACATAATTATCAAAGAACTCATCCTTTGACTTTTAAACCTGATAATTTGGGTTTCCAAATGGTCGGCGGGGCTAATAACTTTAAAAGAGGAAAAGTGGTAAACGGCCGGTGGACATTAGATAAAAAATTTAATGGAAGAAAAAACACCCGGCCCAATGGTGTGATTTATATTGTAACGGGTGCAGGCGGGCAGGGCTTATATAACCCCGAACAAGAAAAAGACACGGATAGCTGGCAAAAGTTTACCAATAAGTTTGTATCAACTATTCATTCATTTACTGTTGTGGATGTAACGGGTAATACATTAACGCTCCGCCAGGTAGATATCAATGGAAAGGAAGTGGACAAGATTAGTATTAAGAAATAAGTAAAGAAGCAAAACCTTTATAAATCAAACTGAAACTATTGACTTTGATAACAGAATAAAAAAGGGCTCTCTCGACAACCCTTTCCTAATAATCTTTTTTAATCTCCGCCTACGCTAAAGCTTCGGACGGATAACCAATAAATCGTGATTCTATTTGCTCAAATACATACTCCTGTCCTTATACAACTGCCTGAAGTAAGGATCTCTCAGGTTTTTTATAAATCGTATTGCTTCGCCGGTTGATTTCATTTCTGGTCCCAGTTCCCTGCTTACACCGGGGAATTTATTGAAACTAAATACCGGTTCTTTAATTGCAAATCCATCAAGGAATTTTTCTTCAGGAATATCAGCAACTTTCATTTCACCCAACATTACTTTGGTAGCATAATTCAGGTAAGGTTTGTTATATGCCTTGGCAATAAATGGAGTTGTTCGGGATGCGCGGGGATTCGCTTCGATTACAAATACTTTTGTTTCCTTAATAGCAAATTGGATATTGATCAATCCTTTTACTTTTAATTCAAGGGCTATCTTTTTTGCATAATCAACCATGTCCTGAAGTTCCAGCGGACTCAGGTTGAATGCAGGCAATACCGCATTACTGTCACCGCTGTGAATACCTGCGGGTTCAATATGTTCCATGATACCCATTACATGAAATTTCTCACCATCACAGATGGCATCAATCTCTGCTTCCTGGCAGCGATCGAGAAAATGGTCGACAAGAATTTTATTTCCAGGAATATGTTTCAGCAAACTCACTACTGCTTTTTCTACTTCGTCATCATTGAGTACAATTCTCATTCGCTGGCCACCTAATACATAAGAAGGGCGGACCAGAACAGGATAACCAACCTTATTGGCTACTTCAATAGCTTCCTCAACAGTGTAAGCTGTGCCATAATCCGGGTATGGGATTTCCAGCTCCTTCAGCATATCACTGAACCTGCCGCGATCTTCAGCAATATCCAGGCTGTCGTATGATGTGCCAACGATTCGGATTCCTTTTTTGTGTAATAATCCTGCCAGTTTCAAGGCTGTCTGTCCACCCAACTGAACAATTACGCCATCTGGTTTTTCGTGTTCAACTATTTCCCATAAATGTTCCCAATACACAGGCTCAAAATATAGTTTATCGGCCATATCAAAATCGGTACTCACTGTTTCAGGATTGCAATTGATCATGATAGATTCGAACCCGCATTCTTTAATGGCCATTAAGCCGTGTACGCAGCAGTAGTCAAATTCAATTCCCTGCCCTATGCGGTTAGGACCGCTGCCAAGCACGATGATTTTCTTTTTATCAGAAACCTTTGACTCGTTAGCACAGCCTTCTTCAAATGTTGAATAGAAATACGGAGTCTTTGCTTCAAATTCAGCGCTGCAAGTGTCAACCATTTTAAATACCCGTGTGATACCCGCAGCTTTTCTTTTTTCATAAACCGCTTCTTCACTGCCATCATTCATGATACGGCTGATCTGCTCATCACTGAAGCCATTCATTTTGGCTTCTTTCAATAATTCAAGCGGCAGCGTATCTAATTTATATTTTGCAATCTTTTTTTCAATCTCACAAATCTTCTGAATCTCATAAAGGAACCAACGGTCAATTCCATTGGTAGCTTTTGAAATGGTATTTACGCTTACCCCCATCATCAGCGCATCCTTGATGCGGAAGATGCGATCCCACTTCGGTGTCTTTATATGGTCAAGAATTTCTTCAGCATGCATCAGGCTTTTTCCATAATAACCCAAACCAACCGCGTTATTCTCTAGGCTCTGACAGGCTTTTTGTACTGCTTCAGTAAAACTTCTGCCGATGCCCATCACTTCACCCACACTTTTCATTTGCAAACCAAGTGTATCATTTGCTCCTTTAAACTTGTCGAAATTCCAACGGGGAATTTTGACAATGACGTAATCCAACGCCGGTTCAAAAAATGCTGAAGTTGTTTTAGTGATCTGGTTCTCCAATTCATCTAGGTGATAGCCAATGGCCAACTTTGCAGCAATTTTAGCGATAGGATATCCAGTGGCCTTACTTGCCAATGCCGATGAACGGCTCACTCTTGGATTAATTTCAATGGCAATGATTTCTTCCGTATCTGGATTCAAGGCGAATTGAACATTACAGCCGCCGGCAAAATTTCCTAAATCCCGCATCATTTTGATCGCCGTGTTCCGCATGAGTTGCATGGCGGTATCACTGAGTGTCATGGCTGGTGCTACGGTGATAGAGTCGCCTGTATGTACTCCCATCGGATCAAAATTCTCAACCGAACAAATGATACATACATTATCGTTAGCGTCACGCAGAAGCTCCAATTCAAACTCTTTCCATCCCAATACCGCTTTTTCTACCAGTACCTCATGGATGGGTGATGCCTGAAGACCGCGGTTCAATGCCTCATCCAAATCGTCTTTATCATGTACGAACCCACCTCCCGTGCCACCAAGTGTAAAAGAGGGTCGTATAACTAAAGGGAAACCGATTTCCTGGGCAAACTCTTTTCCTTCCAAAAAGGAATTGGCCGTTTTTGCTTGAGCTACTGGCACACCGAGCTCAATCATCCAGCGGCGGAATTTCTCCCTGTCTTCGGCCTTATCTATGGCTTTTATATCTACGCCGATCAACCTTATATTGTACTGTTTCCATAAGCCAAGGTCTTCAGCTTCCTTAGCAAGATTGAGGGCTGTTTGTCCACCCATAGTGGGCAATACGGCATCAATCTGGTTCTCCTGCAAAATTTGTTCAATGCTTTCAACGGTTAAGGGTAGCAGATAAACCCGGTCTGCCATCATCGGGTCGGTCATAATGGTGGCGGGATTGCTATTAATGAGAATAACTTTTACGCCTTCTTCTCTTAAACTTCTTGCAGCCTGGGTGCCGGAATAATCAAATTCACAGGCCTGGCCAATAATAATGGGGCCAGATCCGATAATCAGTACTGATTTAATCGAAGCGTCTTTCGGCATTTTTGGGATTTATTTTTTGTGCTTGTAATCCTAAGGACACCAACCTTCGCTCTGATTTATTCCAGTATTTATTTTGTAAAAGCTTCGGTTGGTACATAAAAAAACCGGGTAACCTACCCGGGGTGCAAATGTAAGGGAATCGGATTGCTTTGGAGGCAATGTTATTTGAAATTTGTTAGACTGACTAAAAGGATTAATTCTTGTGAAAAGAAGCTATTTCAAAATCGTCCAACGCTACTTCTTTCGGATGCTTTACTACTTTCAACCGGCGACTTTCTTTTCTGCTTTTCATTTTGCTGATCCAGCGGCTGCGGGCTTCCTGTCCTTTGACCATGCCGACAAAAAGACCACCCACCACGATGGAGGCAAGAATAATCCTGTGATTTATCTTTTTCATTTGATCAAGGTTTATGATGCTGTGCTATTATCAAGGTCAAGACAATCGTTGGTTTTCAAAGGCGGCCCAAGCAGGTGTTAAACTATTGGGAAGGATTTATATTTCATAGACAAATAAGCGAACGGAATTGTTGCATATTCAAAAAAAAAGCCCTTCAAAAATTGAAGGGCTGACCTTTACTTTTAAAATTTATTAATTATTTATTGATATGTTAACCGTGTAGCTGCCTGGTTCAAAGAATTCAATTTCTATTTCCTCCCTGGCAATTTGCAATTTTACCCGCAAAGGAAAGGCTACTTCCATCAGGCTGGTTTCTGTGCTTTTGTAATGTGACTCCAGCGATGTAAGCCGTTCGTAATTGCCTTTCAGGATAACTACATTATCTACTTTGAACCGGGGAAGCTGTCCGCCAAGTGAAGCGACACCGCCGGTGGTATTTGTAATAATGAATTTTATACGACGCACTACATCCGGATTATACTCAGCATTTACTTCTCTTACCGATCCTGTTTTGGAATACACCTTCCATGGTTTTTCATTCTTGCCGATATAAACGTCTTTTACCCAATATCCCTCTACTAAACTGTCTTGACCTCCTTCTCTTTTGAATGTCATTGTTCCTTTTCCGTCTCTCAAGCCTCTGGAGAATTTGCCCGTAAATACATTTTTATTGCTCCATGTATATGTGCCCTGCCCATCCGGCAAACCGGACTTAAAATCTCCTTCGTAGGTTTCCGTGCCAACTGCTTTTCCTTTGCCATGAGCCTTGCCTTTTTTACAATCTCCGGCATAGGTTCCTTTAATACTTTCTTTTTCCACTTCGCATTGCTGGCTGTAAAGGCCGATCATACCCAATAACGAAACAGAAACTATAATGACCCGTTTAGTTGTTAATGATTTCATGTTGATGATTTAATTTATCCAAAAGTAGTTAATCGTGAAAACAAGGAGAGGCAAGGTTTATATATTAATTTGCAACAGCAATGATAAAAGGCAAAATTAACAAACAAGTTGCTGCTTGTGTCGGGGGATTATTGTTCTTACTCATCAATTGCAATGGGCAGCAAATCAGCGGCTCCCGCTATCCACAGGAGTATTTTCGCAATCCGCTGGGCATACCCATGTCCTATACTGCAAATTTTGGTGAACTCAGACCTAATCACTGGCACATGGGTTTTGATTTGCGGACCAATCAAAAAGAAAACTATCCGGTTTTTGCAGCAGCAGATGGTTATGTGGCTCATGTTGGGGTCAGGGCATTAAGTTTTGGCAGGTTTTTAATAGTCAATCATCCGAACGGATTTTCCACTTTATATGCTCACTTAAACGAGTTTTTTCCGGCTCTGGAAAAAATTGTGAAAGAAAGTCAAACGGAAAGAGAGTCGTGGGCGGTTGAGCTTGATTTTTCTAAAGAGAGGTTCATCGTAAAAAAAGGAGATACGATAGCGAAAAGCGGCAATACGGGCGGATCACAGGGACCACATTTACATTTTGAAATTCAGGATACCGAAACGGGTCGTTCCCTGAACCCTTCTTTATTTGGATTTGATATCAGGGATAATATAGCACCGACTGTAAAGCAGCTGGCTATTTATGACAGAAGCAAGAGCACCTACCTGCAAACGCCGCAACTGATTTCGGCTACTAAAACCGATAGCGGTTATTATTTAAAACCTAAAAAGATCATTACTGGGAACCGGAAACTGAGTTTTGCTGTTGAGGCTTATGATATGGTTAATGGATCTTCAGGAAAAAACGGAATCTATGGGGCAACTTTATATTTTGACAATCAGCCGCAGATACAATTCCTGTTGAATGATATGAATTACCGGGAATCGGATTATATCAATGCCCATATTGACCGAAAAATGAAAAATAACAACGGCCCCTATTTGCAACACCTTTCAAGATTGTCAGGTTTTAAAGGACAGATTTATTCCGATATAGATGGTATGGGAATTATTGAGCTAAATGATACGCTTACACATTCTGTAAAAATTGAACTATTCGATACTGATGAAAATCTGACTGAACTCTTCTTTAACATCCAGCTTAATAATAGTCGCAGTGAGCTTCAACCCAGAAATTCTGGGGGTAAAAAACTGACACCCGGAATGATTAATGTAATCGAAGAAAAAGAGTTTGAAACTTTCATGCCGGAAAATTGCTTTTATGATACGCTACCTTCTGTTTACTTGAGGCATAATATTTTTTCACCTACCTCTGTATCTGCACAACATCAGTTGAATGATCCTCAATATCCTGTTCATGCGCCCTTTACCGTGCGCATTAAACCGACTGTTTTTATTCCGGATTCCGTGAGGGAAAAAGTAGTTATGCAGCGGGCCTCGACAGCTATCGGGGGGCGGGGTAATCATTCGGTAAGAAAGGCGCAATGGCAAAAAGACTGGTTCTCGGCATCATTCGGAGACTTTGGAAATTTTCAATTGTTTATTGATAAATCACCACCACAAATATTGCCACCGGTTAAAGAAAAGGACACCATGGATTTTAGTCCTTTGACAAGAATTTTACTTACGCCAACCGATAATTTTGCTATCAAATCTTTTCGGGCTGAATTAGATGGTAAATGGCTGATGTTTTCTAATGATAAGGCAAAAGATTTTGTATATGTTTTTGATGAACAATGTCCTTTTGGGATTCATGAGTTAAAACTGAGGGTTGAAGACATTGTTGGTAATGTGACGGAAAAAAACTGGTGGTTTAAAAGATACCCTTATATAGCACCGCCAAAGAAGAAAGTGTACAAAAAAAGAATAGTGACAAAAAAGAAACCAGTAACTAAAAGCAAATGACAGATGGTAACACTAAAAGAAGGTGATCGGGCGCCGTTATTTACCGGTAAAGATCAGAATGGTAAGAAAATTTCTTTGTCTGATTTTAAAGGGGAAAAACTGATCTTATATTTCTATTCAGAAGCGGGGTCGCCGACTTGCACTATTGAATCATGTAATCTTCGGGATAATTACTCTTTGCTGAAGAAAAGCGGGTTTGAAGTTTTAGGAGTAAGTCCCGATGATGAAAAAACACAAAAGAAATTTGAGATAAAATATAAACTTCCCTTCCCTCTGATAGCAGATAATGAAAACAAAGTTACCACTGCTTATGGTGTAAGGGATATGAAAAAACTATTTGGTCGTGAGTATATGGGCATTCTACGTACCACATTTGTTATTGATGAAAAAGGAATTATCCGGAAAATCTTTACCAAACCCAAAAACAAAACACATGCCGAAGAAATACTTAAAGAATGTAAATAGATAATCCTTCATCCGGATAAAGTTTATTGGTTTCTTATTCTAACTTTAAAGGAATTACAAGCAACCAATAATTTCAAAACCCCGATTTATTTACAACCCAAAATGGTATTATGAAACAGTTATTAATTTGGTTTTTCTGTCTGATATTTATTGACGCCTTTGCCCAGGAGGAACAGGTGATTATTAAAACGCCAAAAAAAGAAGCGGCTCCGGCTACAAAAGTTTTTTATTCTCAAAAAGTCATTAATACCAAATCAGTGGAAGTATTGAGAAAAGGTATACTGGAGTTTAACGTAGCACATAGCTTTGGGGATATTGCCGGCGATGCCGGTGGTATCAAACGGTTTTTTGGACTGGATAATGCCAGCGATATACGCATCGGATTTCAAACCGGCCTGAGTGATAAACTGAACCTGGTGACTGCAAGAACCCGGGGTGGTGGGTTTGTTCAAAACCAATGGGAATTAGGTTTCAAGTATCAGATACTTGGACAAGTGGAAAATGACCCAAAGAATCCTGTTTCAATGACCTTGTTTGTGAATAATGTCATGTCTACTCAAAAAAGATCACCGTTGCCCGACCAGGAAAACTCTTTTGAAAATTTTGGGGACAGGATGAGTCAGGTTGTGCAACTCATGGTTGCAAGAAAATTCGGGAAAGTGAGTTTTCAGTTGAATCCACTTTATCTGCATACCAATTATGTTATTCCCATTGACCAGTCAGGGATCTTTGCACTCGGCGGCGCTATACGGCTTCCGCTAAGCGAAAAACTAATTTTTCTTGCTGATTATTTTCATCCTTTCCGTTCAACAAGTACAAAAAGCGATTTTGAATCACAGGGAATAAAATTTCACGATCCATTGGGCATTGGGTTTGAAATATTAACGGAAGGCCATGTCTTTCATCTGAATTTTACCAACGCAACGGAAATTCTGGAGAATCGGTTTATTCGCCGCACAGTTACATCCTGGGGTGATGGCGAGTTTCGCTGGGCCTTTACCATTTCGAGAAACTTTATTTTATGCAAAGGGAAAAGTAAATAGCAAATGGGTCATATAAAGCTTGACTATAGGATCCATTCCACTTCCCCAAATTCAAATCTCTCTTCTATTGAATGATGAGTGATCAACTGACCTGTTTCCGAAACAGCTTTAATTATAGTTTTAAAAACCTGGTTACCTTTTTTCAGTTTAACTTTTTCATCTTTCTTGTAAAGATGAGCCTGGTAAAGAACAAATAGCTGCTTAAAATTTCCGGTAATT
>OEMC01000460.1_pt1 | contig 10791 bp, 6 predicted proteins | sample 1503201 | NCBI WGS metagenome assembly OEMC01 (sample SAMEA104379564, study PRJEB20068) | metagenome | isolation source: 1998 | reverse complement strand
TCACCGTATCTCCTGCACCTGATACATCCGCAATATTTCTCAAATGACTGGGAATTATTGCAGCATTATCATCCTTCTGGTAAAAAATACCTTTCTCAGAAAGAGTGACCAGGGAGATTTTATGTTGTAGCAATTTTTGTAGCTCGGCATGAATATCTCTTAATAAATACAGATCAATATCCCCGATTAACAGATTCAGAGCCTCTTTTACTTCATTGAGGTTGGGTTTAAAAATATCCACCCCTTTATAACTAAAGAAGTTTTTTCTTTTGGGATCAACCGCTGTAATAACTCCCGATTGCTTACACAAATTAATAGCCTGAGCAATGACCTTTTCTGTCAATACACCTTTATTATAATCTTCAAAAATCAACAGATCGGGGTCTTCCTGTGTAATAAACTTATTTAGTCTTGATAATAATAAATCCTCATCCTGTCGATTAAGATCAGCAGTAATTTCGGCATCCAGTCGCAACATCTGTTGATTACGACTGAGTATTCTGGTCTTATTGGTTGTGATCCTGTTTTTGCTTTTTACCAGATAACTGGTATCCATTTCTTTTCCCTGCAAGAGCTTTTCCAGTATAGCAGCTTCTTCATCATCACCCACTACACTCATCACAAAAACTTCTGCTCCAAGGCTACGGCAATTCAATCCTACATTAGCCGCACCGCCGATCCTTTGCTCCTTATGATGAAGGGAAACAACAGGCACCGGTGCTTCCGGAGAAACACGATCCACTTTGCCCCAGATATAAGAGTCAAGCATCGCATCACCAATTACTCCCACTTTAATCTTCGTTATACTTTCAAAAATGGATTGTAATTCGTCCATAGACTCAGGCATTAGATTTTTTTCGTGTTGCTACGGCTATGTAATAAACAGGAATACCTGTCAGAGCAATAATCAACCCAGGCCATGTGAATTGTGGCTTATAAACAATCAGCAAAGCACAAAAGGCAAGACCCATAATAATATATATAGCAGGAAGTACAGGATAACCAAACGCTTTATAAGGCCGCTCAACTTCGGGGCGTTTCTTGCGAAGAATAAAAATTCCGACAATGGTCATTACATAAAAGATGACCACTACAAACGAGATCATATCCAGTAACTGGCCATACCTTCCACTTACACTCCATGCACAGGCAATAAGACATTGTACCCATAAAGCCCACTGTGGCACGGCAAATTTGTTTAGATGACCAGCAGGTTTAAAAAATAATCCATCTTTTGCCATGGTATAATAAACCCTTGCACCAGCAAGTATTAACCCATTATTGCAACCGAAAGTGGAGATCATAATCAGTAAAGCGATCACTACGGTTCCAAGACTTCCAAAAATAACCCTGGATACTTCCACTGCAACCCGGTCCTTTTCAGCCCCGGCAATTTCCTGCATAGGTAATACAGCCGTGTACATTACATTGGTAGTTATATAAATAATAGTAACAATAAGTGTCCCAAAGAAAAGAGCCAGACCGATATTTCTTTTGGGATTTTTGATTTCCCCAGCAATAAAAGTCACATTATTCCAAGAGTCGCTACTGAATATAGAACCCACCATTGCTGCGGCAATAGCGCCAAGAGCTGCAGCTATTGTATAATCGGCTGTACTGTTAAGTTTGTGAAGATGCCAGGCATCGGTCCAGTTGGCTGCCCATACATCCCCTTTCATCATGATCAAACCAAAAATAATAAGCCCAAATAAACTCAGCAGTTTGGTCACCGTGAAAGTAGTTTGAATCATCTTACCACCTTTTACCCCAAGTGTATTAATAAACGTAAGCACGACAATCAAACCGATAGCAACAATTTGCGCAGGAGATACTTTAATAAATCCAAGATCATACGCGACAATATCTTCGCTGACACCGGGTATTAAATAAGCAAGAAATTTTGAAAAGGCTACTCCAACCGCTGCAATTGTGGCTGTTTGAATAACCATAAAAAAACTCCAGCCATATAAAAAACCTGCCAATGGATTAAATGCTTCCTTCAAATAAACATATTGCCCTCCGGCTTTAGGATACATCCCGCTGAGCTCTCCATAACTTACTGCGGCAGTAATGGTCATGAATCCAGTAATAAGCCACACTACAATCAGCCATCCGGCGCTTCCCACGTTACGGGTGATATCCGCACTGACAATAAAAATTCCGGATCCGATCATGGAACCGGCTACTATCATAGTTGAATCCAGCAGACCCAGTGACTGCTTGAAAGAAGTTGGTTGCTCAGCCATAGTATTGGTTTAGCGTTCAAGATAAGTAATTCAGTTAATATCACCATCAACGAAAAACTCCCCTGCAAAGCGGGGGAGTTTTGTTTCTTAAAAAATCATTTTTTCTTTTGCTTATTGTATATCTGGTTTAGTCCTCTTAGCAATTCAAATGTGATATTATAAGCCGTGTCCTTATAGTAAACAAGGCCTGGTTCGTTAGCAATGATGAAAGAGAATTTTTTGTCTTTATTAAATTCAATACAGTACTTTTTTATCTGTGCAATTACTTCTTGTTGTTTATTCATATAAAAACTCTGAAAGGACTGGTTAAGTGCCATTTCCTTGTTTTTAATTTCATTGTCCAGCCCGGTAAGTTCATTTCCTGCTTTTTCCAGATCAGCAGGCGTCATGGTTGCACGTCTTTCCTGGTAATCGCGGTACTTGTTTTGCAGATTCATACGGGCTGAGTTCAACACCATATTTATACTATCTTCCTTTTTGCTTACATCCTGCTGCATTTCTTTAAACAAAGAAAAATTTGCTTCGATGGAGTCCATATCAAAATAACCGACCCTGAATAGCTGGTTTGATGAAGTTGAGTCATTTAATTTCATAGCCCTGGAAGATGAGTTTTGCCTTTTTTTGTTCTCAAAAAAAAGGTAGAACAATACAGACACCGCCACCAATAAAATAATATTCAAAACAAGTAAAGATTTATTCATGTACTCTTTTTTGCAAATTAACTAATGATTGCCAGGCAAATATAGGTAACCCCGGCACTTTATGAAACAGTTAACAGGCAAAGGGTTTTCCTATAACCACGTGACCAAAATGATAAAATAGCTTAAATTTATTAAACAGTCACACCTTATTGATTACGGCCCGTTTCCCTTAGTCATTTATTTTTATTCAGGATTTTCAAAAAAAGGAGGTTTTTTATGCCGCCGAAACTAACTTTTTTGTTTTTGCTATTTTTCTCATTATGTACCACCTCTTCTTTTTCTCAATCTCCGTTTAAAAAAATTGCAGTAACTGTTACTGATATTTCTACAGGAAAGCCGGTAGAAAATGCTGAAGTAAACTTTAAAGGATTAATATTTAGGCAAAAAAAGAAAACAGGTGCAGATGGAAAAGCCTTGGGAGAAATTTACCTGGCAAGCGATATTCAAAAAATCAACATAGAAGTAAAAAATGAAATTGCAGGTGTAGGTCATAAAACTTACCAAACCTCAGTAACCCTTACAAAAGGGCAGGACTACTACGAACTATCAGCCCCTATGAAGCCGGCTTATAAAAAAATAACTATTCGTGTAGTCGATGAAAAAAATCAGCCGGTCTCCAATGCCGAGGTGACTATAAAGGGGAACCCTGATGAAACTGTACATACCCCTGCAAATGGAACAGCCATTTTTAATATCCCGTATCCTGAAGGAAGTACAATAACATCGCTATCTATTAAAAGAGAGGGATATGAAGTTTTTAAGACAAATATTGATACCTATAGTCAAAATCCGGAAGCACCAATTTTAAGCGCATTAAAAAAATCATCCACAAATGTTTCTTCCAGTTATGATGTCGCCAAACCACCTACCATGCTTGGTCCTACAAGCAATGTAAACACTGGTTTAATGGAAGCTAACTTAAATGAATCCGGAGAGACGTCCACAGTTTTACCTTACACACCCATTTGTAACAAGGATCCATTTACAGGAATACCTTCATTTAATTCTGCGTTTGTTGAAGATGAGAAAACTATTAATTCCTATATCACTCAATCCTGTTTGGGTTTTACCTGGGATGCGGTGAATTCATTAACAGAATTTATTGTGGATCCTCCCAAGTTTAATCTTAGTGATACAAATCTTTTGAAAGATGCCAGCAAAGCCAAAGATGTTTTCGACAAACTGAAAGCGTTTTACGATAAAGTAAATAAGATACCAAAAGATCCTATTGATTTCACCGTACAATGTATTTACGGTGGTCTTGAGAAATATGCGATTGCCAAGGCACCTGAACTGTTACAACCAATAAAAAATATTGAAACGAGTGTGAGTGATTACAGCCAGGCAAAAAAAGATATCACGGATAAAATCAATTCAATTCAGGAAAAAATCAATAAGAATGAAGCGGTGGATTATGCCGGGGAATTGAAAGAAATGGATAAGAAGCAGGGATATCAAAGAATGAAGAATTTATACACTTCATTAAACTCCACATATTCATTAATGTCCACGCTTCTTAATAGTCCTGAAAAACTTTTACCCTATGATCAGCAGGCCTCAAATTATCTCGCCAGGCTCAAAGCAATGATGGATAATATCACCAGGAATTGTCAACTGGCGGAGGCTAATCAATTACTGCAACAAGCGGTGATGGCTGCGCAACTAGGTTTGGGAGGAGCCCGGAAATCGAAAGCACAAGCGGAGAAACAAGAAAATAACCTGAGTGATGAGATCAATGTGATTATAAAAAAATACCCGGCTATTGTGAATTGGCAAGCGACCGGCAATTCTTCTTTTGGTGTTGAAGGATTGCCTGCTGAAGTGAGAGAACAATATAGGGAATGGGTGGCCGCACATAATCAGGTTTATGAACAAACACTCCGCACAACTAATCTTACTAATCAATTACAAACTCTTATAAGTGAATGCGGACACCTGGAGCAAATTGCTAACAGTCTTAATAAATTATTCATCAGGTATAAGGATATTTATTCGGAAGGAATGAAAATGGTTTCAAACTGTAAACTGGAAGATGCTGAAAGTAAAGTAACCGAATTGCTTTCAATTGAAACTGCAGACTGTGGCAAACTCCTCAATAAGAATGGCAGTGAACCACTAAGCAAGCAATTGAATAAACTGATCAGTGATGTAAAAAATGCAAATGCATGCCAATCAAAAGAACAAAAGAATCCACAGGAAATTGATGCAGGTGTTTTTGTTGTTACGTCCAAAGATTGGTTGAGCACAGGCGTTGCAGTAAACAAAGGTGACGGCGTTAGGGTTATTGCTGATGGTGAATTCGTATCCCAGTCTGATCCAAAATTTAAATTTGGACCCGGTGGCGGAGGTTATTGGGTTTGGTGGGTGCTTAAGACAAAAGTTAGTAAACAAATGCAGGATGTCGGCACCAAGGGTAGCATGTACATCCAGGAAGATGGGACGCTGGAACTCGGTGCACCACGAGTCGCAAGGTTTTTTGAAGGTGATGGCATGGATTTGGGTGGTTTTTACCGTGTGCATGTCTTTATTCAGCCAGGCAAGCCGGTAAAGAAAGAAACAACGCCACCAAAAACAACTACCACAACGACTGCAGATGATACAAAGATCAAAGAAGTATCTGAAAAGAATTTCGAAAAAATTACCGGTATACCTTCCAGCTATGGAATTTATAGATTAGTTGAAGATAGGATCAAACCGACTGGAATAGCCGTATTGGGAAAATTTCCGGATTACATCAACAAAGCGAAAGAGCTTAATGCCAGTGTATTCACACTTGGCGATAAATTTGAAGAGTTGCAAAGAGATGGCTACGAACCTCTGAAAGCAAACTTTTATTTTTTGGACAGAATCGCTGACCTGAAACAAAAAATTGTTATCGAATTAGGCGGAAAAAAATTTGACGGTTTTGTTGTAACTGAAGTAAAATATATGATCGAAAAAAGAGGATATAAATGGGGTGATGGTGGCAAAACATTATTACCTCCTAAATAATGAACAGTTTACAGAAATTTATCACCGATAATCTTGATTTTTTATATAGTGAATATGGATTAAAGACCACGAATTCACAATATGAAAGTGAAGAAGGCAATGCATTAATTGAATTGCAAAATGATTCGCTGCTGATACAGTGTATAAAAGATCGAGGGGTTATCGAGTTGTATTTTGCAAATAATAATTCGCCAAAAGAGCTTTTTGAACTGTCCGAACTAATTGAGATCAATACAGGAGAAAAACCGGCTTATCAATCATCAGATCGTTTGGCTATTCATTTCCTGAAAGAAAATTTCAATATTATAAATGAATTACTGGTTAAAACCCTGCCTACAGCATTAAATAAAAGAAACGTGATCAGAGAAAAAGAACTTCGTTCACTTGGCTATCAAAAAAAAGCATGATAATAAATTCTTTGAAAAAAAAAGCAGGAAGCTCATTACTTCCTGCTTTTATAATTTGTGTATTTCAAGTTAACTATTCTTCTTCGTCAAAAGTCATCGCTTCTCTCGTCGTTTGCAATAACTCATATTCTTCCTTGCTGCCAACAATCAGGCTTTCAAACTCACGTAATCCTGTACCAGCCGGAATCGGATGACCTGTGATTACATTCTCTTTCAGGCCTAACATATCATCGGTTTTACCATGAATAGCCGCTGAAGAAAGTACTTTGGTCGTTTCCTGGAATGAAGCTGCAGATATCCAGCTTTGCACACCCAATGATGCTTTGGTAATACCTAACAAGGTAGGCGCAGAAGTAGCTGGTCTTGCATCACGATGCTCTACCAGTTTTTTATCATTACGGCGAAGGATGGAATTTTCTTCTCTCAATTCACGCAAACTAACCACTTGTCCCGCACGCAACTTGGTAGATTCGCCAGAATCGGTTACAATCTTTTTATCAAATACCCAGTCATTTTCTTCTACGAATTCAAATTTATCAACCAGGTCTTCCTCCAGGAATTTTGTATCCCCCGGATCCACAATGCTTACTTTACGCATCATCTGACGTACGATCACCTCGATATGTTTATCATTGATTCTTACTCCCTGTAAACGATATACTTCCTGGATTTCATTTACAACATACTGCTGTACGGCAAAGGGGCCTTGAATGGAAAGAATATCCTGTGGTGAAGTTTGACCATCAGACATTGCTGTACCCGCTTTCACAAAGTCGCCGTCTTGTGCAAGAATCTGCCGGGTAAGAGGAACAAGATATTTTTTTTGAATGCCATCTTTTGCCTCAATGATGATTTCACGGTTGCCGCGTTTAATGGCGCCCATAGAAACCACCCCATCAATTTCAGAAACGATGGAAGGATTACCTGGATTTCTTGCTTCAAATAATTCAGTAACTCTTGGAAGACCACCAGTGATATCACGAAGCTTACCAATAATTCTTGGAATCTTTACAATTACCTGACCTGCTTTTACATCATCATGCTCTTCTATCACGATATGGCTTCCGGTTGGCAGATTGTATGATTTGTGATCTTTGCCTTCAACAATCAGCGAAGGAATCTTTGTTTTATCTCTTGTTTCAATTACCACTTTCTCCCTGTGACCCGTCTGCTCATCAGATTCTTCACGATAAGTAACACCTTCGATAACATTATCAAATTTGATCTTACCGTTGATCTCTGCCATGATTACGTTGTTGAACGGATCCCATGTACAGATAACGTCGCCTTTATTTACTTTCTGTCCGTCGTGAACATTCAGCGTGGCGCCATAAGGAATATTATTAGTAATAAGAAGGCGATCATTCTTAACATCCATCACTCTTAATTCACCTGTACGGCCAATAACCACCTGCACTTTTTTGCCTTCATTATTTTCAATCACGACGGTACGTAAGCCATCAAACTGAACTGTTCCATCAAATTTGCTGGTCAGAGTAGATTCAACTGCAGCTGAGCCAGCCACACCACCCACGTGGAATGTTCGCAGGGTAAGCTGAGTACCCGGTTCACCAATTGACTGTGCAGCGATAATACCCACTGCGTCGCCTTTCTGAGTAATATTTCCTGTAGCCAGGTTTTTACCATAACATTTCACACAGCAACCACGTTTACTTTCGCAGGTAAGTACGGAGCGAATTTCTACGATTTCTACGCCACTGTCTTCTATCTTTTTTGCAAGTTCAGTTGTTATTTCTTCACCGGCATGAATGATCATCTCATCATTTAGCAGATCATATACATCATGCAGCGAAGTACGACCTTCAATACGATCGCTCAGCGGCTCAATGATATCTTCGTTATCCTTTAATGCACTGGTTGCAATACCACGGAGCGTTCCGCAATCTTCCTCAGAAATAACGACATCCTGCGCCACATCCACCAAACGACGAGTCAGGTAACCTGCATCGGCTGTTTTCAAAGCTGTATCCGCAAGACCCTTCCGGGCACCGTGTGTAGAAATGAAATAATCCAATACATTCAATCCCCCTTTGAAGTTAGAAAGAATCGGATTCTCAATGATCTCACTTCCTGTTGATCCTGATTTTCTAGGCTTTGCCATTAAACCTCTCATACCAGCAAGCTGTTTTACCTGTTGCTTGCTACCCCTTGCGCCGGAATCAAGCATCATAAAAACAGAATTGAACCCTTGTTTATCAGCGCTCATTTCACGAATCAATGTTTCTGTAATGCGGGTATCCACACGGCTCCAGATGTCAACGATCTGGTTATATCTTTCATTGTTGGTGATAAGACCCATATTATAGCTCTCCCACACTTCATCTACTTCACCTTTAGCCTGATCCAGCAACTCTTCTTTTATTTCAGGAATAACAAGGTCATTAATATTAAATGACAATCCACCCTGGAATGCGGTACGGAAACCAAGTTGCTTGATATCATCAAGGAACTTAACCGTTTTAGGTATGTTGGTGATCTTTATAATATCACCAATAATTTCCCTCAGATTTTTCTTGGTGAGTAGGGCATTTACAAATCCAACTTCTGTAGGTACATTTTGGTTAAAAATTACGCGGCCTACAGTTGTTTCAATCAGTTTATACACGAGTTCGCCATTCTCTCTCACATTTGCTCTTACTTTAACCCAGGCATGCAAATCCACGATGCCTTCATTATAAGCAATGATAACTTCACTGGCATTGTAAAAGCGCATATTCTCACCCCTCACCTTCTCTGTGGATGTACTTTTCTTTCCTTTTGTAATGTAATACAATCCCAATACCATGTCCTGAGAAGGGAGTGTGATGGGTGTTCCGTTTTGCGGATTCAGGATATTATGAGATGCCAGCATTAATACCTGTGCTTCCAATACAGCAGCATGACTAAGCGGAACGTGAACAGCCATCTGGTCACCATCAAAGTCGGCGTTGAAGGCTGTACAAACCAATGGATGCAGTTGTATCGCTTTACCTTCTATCAATTTGGGTTGAAAAGCCTGGATAGATAAACGGTGCAGTGTTGGAGCACGGTTGAGTAATACCGGATGACCTTTCAGAATATTTTCAAGAATATCCCAAACCACGGCTTCTTTTTTGTCAACAAGCTTTCTTGCAGACTTCACTGTTTTTACAATGCCTCTTTCAATCAGTTTGCGGATGATAAATGGTTTAAACAACTCAGCAGCCATATCTTTTGGTAAACCGCACTCATGCAATTTCAATTCTGGTCCTACCACGATTACAGAACGACCAGAGTAGTCAACACGTTTGCCTAACAAATTCTGACGGAAACGTCCTTGTTTACCTTTCAATACATCACTCAGAGATTTCAATGCACGACCGCCTTCTGCTTTTACGGCATTTGATTTTCTTGAGTTATCAAATAAAGAGTCAATCGCTTCCTGCAGCATCCTTTTTTCGTTACGAAGGATTACTTCAGGCGCCTTGATCTCCAATAATCTTTTCAAACGGTTATTACGGATAATAACACGACGGTATAAGTCATTTAAGTCAGAAGAAGCAAAACGACCACCATCCAATGGCACAAGCGGGCGAAGTTCCGGCGGAATAACCGGAATGTATTGCATCACCATCCATTCAGGACGGTTATTGATTCTTGTATTAGCATCGCGGAAAGCTTCGACAACACTCAGCCTTTTCAAGGCATCCGCTTTACGTTGTTGTGATGTTTCAGTTGCAGCGGCATTACGAAGATCAAAAGACAACTGATCCAGGTCGATTCTTTGCAGCATATCATGCACTGCTTCAGCTCCCATTTTTGCGATAAACTTATTGGGATCATCATCAGGCAGATACTGATTATCTTTTGGTAAGGCATCAAGAATATCCAGATATTCTTCTTCTGTGATCAGGTCACCGGGGTTTTGCCCTTTATCAGCACGAATACCTGATTGAATAACCACGAATCTTTCGTAATAAACAATGCTCTCTAATTTTTTAGAACTTACTCCCAGTAAGTAACCAATTTTATTAGGCAGTGATTTAAAATACCAGATATGAACTACCGGCACCACAAGTTTGATGTGGCCCATGCGTTCACGGCGAACTTTCTTTTCGGTTACTTCCACTCCGCAACGGTCACAAACAATTCCTTTATAACGAATCCTTTTGTACTTACCACATGCACATTCATAATCCTTCACCGGACCGAAAATTCTTTCACAGAATAATCCATCACGTTCTGGTTTGTAAGTCCGGTAATTGATAGTTTCCGGCTTCAGCACCTCACCATAGCTTTTTTCAAGAATAGTATCAGGCGATGCAAGGCCGATTGTAATTTTTGAGAAGGCTGGTTTTGGACGATTATCTCTTTTCATTGCCATATTCTGGTTTCTGATTTCTTGTTAATTGTTTTTTGTTTCCAGCAACATCAACACTCTTCATCCTTTGTTGCGTCGCTCCCGAT
>OEMC01000502.1_pt2 | contig 10845 bp, 6 predicted proteins | sample 1503201 | NCBI WGS metagenome assembly OEMC01 (sample SAMEA104379564, study PRJEB20068) | metagenome | isolation source: 1998 | reverse complement strand
TGCCGCTATCCCGGCTGCCTGTTTTAAAAGGGGTGCGAAGATAGGTTTGAATGATGTTGATTTCCAAAAATTGAGAAAGTATTTTTTATTTGACCTTTATAATTAGTTGATTTACAGTAAAAATTTTGCCATAAAATTTTCATGATTAAAAATAGAAGGCTATTTTTAATGCAAATTCTAACTATGGCAATTCATCTTCTCGGTCGCACCACTTTTGGCGATCCAAAAAATTCCGGCAACTTAATGACTATTGAAGAAGCTCATGCACTATTAAATGAGTGGGTTCCCAACGATCGGTTACGCCTGCACATGAAACAAGTGGCTGCTGTGATGAAGACCTGGGCCATTGAAAAAGAAAATGCTAATGAACAAACAGCCTTAAAATGGGAATTAGCCGGATTGCTTCATGACGCTGATTGGGAAAAATACCCCGATGATCATTGCAGGATAATTATTGAAGAGTTGGAAAAAAGAAATATTGACCCGGAAGTAATTCATTGTATTGCCAGTCATGGCCCCGGTTATTTTGGGGTAGAGCCTAATAATAATATGGACAAAATGATCTATGCTTTTGATGAGCTTTCGGGTTTTGTTCATGCCGCTGCCCTGATCCGCCCGACAAGGTATGAAGGTCTGGAAGTAAAAAGTGTGTTGAAAAGATTGAAAACTCCATCATTTGCCGCCCAGGTAAACCGGACGGATATACAGGACGCCATTTCCCGTATTGAGCGGCCCTTAGAAGAGATTATCCAGTTTATCATTGACCATCAGAAGGATATATCTTAAGCCCTTTCTTTTCTTTAAAAAAGTTTAACAGCGCTTTAAACTACGTTCTGTGCCTTTGGTCTCAAAACGTAGCATTGCATTCCTGACCCTATTAAAAACTATTCTTTCACCAAAAGCTCATTTTTTTTATGAGAAAACTCTACCCATTGGTCGCCGGGTTATTTTTATTCCTGGCAGCCATGAAAACAAACGGCCAGCAGAAATTGACTCCTTCTGCTTTCACAGAAAATTATTTTGTAAACAAAAGTGTTTATTTCTCAAATGAAGTTGGTTACAATGGCTTATATGAAAACGAAAAAATCGAAGTAGCGGAAACTACTGTTGATTGCCAGGCTGACTTTGAAACTAATTTTACACCTAATTCTCCTTTATTAAAAAAGTTTTCAGCAATTCCTCAGAATAGCGAGCAGAAAAGACCTGTTTATATCTGCTGGAAATTTGGAGATGGTAAAGATACCTGCATTCAATACTCTAACACCTATTCCGGCCCTTACCCCGTAGTACATGCATATCAAACCCCCGGTGTGTATGAAGTATGTGTAAGAATTGTTTATGAGGGCGGTTGTGAAGCAACAAAATGCAGGCAAATAACTGTTGAAAAACCTGATGAGTGTAAAGTTGATTTTGAAAGAATCCCGCTCAGCTCTACAAGTTATCCTTTGCTTGTTTACTACAAAACACTACCCTGGCATAACAATGGTAAAAAACCAAAACAGATATGCTGGAAATTTGGAGATGGTAAAGACACTTGCATTGAATACCCGGAAAATTATACTGAGCTGTACCCGGTAAGTCATACTTATCGTGAACCCGGAAACTATGAGGTTTGCGTAAAGATCATTTATCAGGGTGGTTGTGAAACGTATAAATGTAAATCAATACTTGTATCGAGAACGGATGAATGCGGCGCAGATTTTGAAAGATTGCCGCTTACTCCCGGCACTTCACCTTTGGCTATTGGTTTCAAAGCATTACCTACCCTTACTAATACAAGAATACCGAAACTTATTTGCTGGACCTTTGGCGATGGTAAAGACACTTGTATTGAATATGCGCAAAATTTTTATGGCCCTTATGGTGTAAATCATAAGTATGCTGTTGCCGGTAATTACGAAGTGTGTGTAAAAATTATTTACTATGGCGGTTGTGAGGCAAAGAAATGTAAGCAAATAACTATTGAAAGACCTGATGAATGTAAAGCCAATTTTGAAAGATTAACGGTTGACGGCACTAATAGCCAGCAGTTGGCATACTTTAAAGCCCTTCCCGGACATAGTAATAATAAAAAGCCAAAACAAATCTGCTGGAAATTTGGAGACGGCAAAGACACTTGTATCAATTACTCTGAAACTTTTGCCGGTACCTATGCTGTTAAACATGAGTATCGTGAACCAGGTAATTATGAAGTGTGTGTAAAAATTCTTTACTATGGTGGTTGTGAAGCGAAGCTTTGTAAATTTATTCAGATAGGCCGGCCAGATGAGTGTAAAGCAGATTTTGAAAAACTGACACAAACTATTTCCACTACTCCGTTAGGAGTTTATTACAGGGCTTTTACTGGTCATAATAACAACAAGAAGCCGAAACAAATCTGTTGGAAGTTTGGTGATGGCAAAGACACTTGTATTAATTACTCTGAAACCTTTACCGGTACCTATGCTGTAAAACACGAATATCGTGAGCATGGCAATTATGAAGTATGTGTAAAAATTATTTACTACGGCGGTTGCGAAGCAAAGGCTTGCAAACTTATTCAGGTAGGAACCCGGCCGGATGAATGTAAAGCAGATTTTGAGAAACTACCAATATCAACATCCAATAACCCATTAGTGGCCTATTATAAAGCCTTTACTGCACATAATAACAATAAGAAACCAAAGCAAATCTGTTGGAAGTTTGGAGATGGTAAAGACACCTGCATCACTTATCCCGAAAACTATACAGGAGAATATGCTGTAAGACACGAGTATCGTGAAGCGGGTAACTTTGAAGTTTGTGTAATAATTCTTTATTATGGCGGTTGTGAAGCAAGAAATTGTAAACTGATTCAGCTTGGTCGTCCGGATGAATGTAAGGCCGATTTTGAAAAACTGGCACAAACTGCTTCTAATATTCCATTGGGTGTTTACTATAAAGCTATCACAGGGCACAACAACAACAAGAAACCGAAACAAATCTGCTGGTACTTTGGTGATGGAAAAGATACCTGCATTACATATCCTGAAAACTTCACAGGAACTTACGCTGTTCATCATGGTTATCGTCAGGCGGGTAAATATGAAGTCTGTATTAAAATTCTCTACTATGGTGGATGTGAGGCAAAGAAATGTAATGTGGTTAGTATAGAAGGCCCCGGTGAATGTCGAGTTAAGCTTTTTGAAATATCCCCATCCATTACAAGTTTGGTAAGAGGATTTACTATAGCACCTTGGTCATCAAACAATAAAAAACCTTTAACCATTTGCCTGAACTTTGGCGATGGCAGAGATACCTGTATTCAACTTAACCCATCAGAGCCATTGCCGACAGAATTCACTATCCGGCATACCTATCCAGGACCAGGCGTTTATCGTGCTTGTGTGAAGGTGTTGTTTGACGGAGGTTGTTTTGCTTACGAATGTATTGAAGTAGTCATCAGGTCTGGTACAAATACATGTGGTGGTTATATGACAGATTCTCTTGTGTCACCACGAACAGTGAAGTTTAAAGGATTTGGTGTGAATAACCAGACCGATGCCGTGATTGCATATTATTGGACATTTGGCGATGGTAGTGGTGGGGCAGGAAAAGAAGTAACCCATACATATAATGCCCCAGGCTCTTATGAAGTCTGCTTACAGATCAACACTCAGAGTGGTTGTGTAACAAAAATCTGCAAGAAGCTGATTGTACCGGGTGATACAAGACCTGTATTACATTTGTCACCAAACCCGGTTGAAAACACATTGCATGTATTATTTTACTCCACACACACTGAATCGGTAAATATTAAAATTGTAAACACAAATGGTGTGATTGTAAAAAGCTACGTAAGAAATGTAGTGATCGGTGCAAATAATTGGGATGTGGACGTTGCCACGCTTGCGCCGGGAACATATACATTGTATATACAATCGGCCAATCAATTATCAAGTCAGCTATTTATTAAAAACTAATAATATCTAAGTCAGGGCTGCTAAAGCCAAGCCGCTTTATCTGTAAGGATAGGCGGCTTTTTACATCAAAGCAAGTAATTAAATGGACGGTCTTTCATAAAACAAAAATCCCGGTCGTTTTAAGCGACCGGGATTAACTTTAAACTGCTTTGAAAAATTCTTTTTAATTCTGTTAAGGAGTAACAACAAATTTATTAGTCACAAAATTCACCGATATTTTATAGGTGCCAGAAGTTGCGGGACCAGGAAAATTATCACTCAGATCATATCCAAAAGTTCCTCCTGCAGCAAGACCTGCAAGGGAATTATTCGCTACAGAAAACTTGTGACTCCAATCACCATTTACTGGCAACATCAAGTATTGTTTTCCTCCGGTCAATGGCAATGTTATTTCAAATACTGAAGAGTTAAGTCTTGTGAATTGTTGGGAAGGTGTTGGCACAGGATTATTCCATCCACCAGCCGTAGCATCTCCTACTATGAATAAATTAGTAGGTAAAGCCCCCGAATAAGAAGTAACAGTAAATTTTCCAACTTGGAAATCTACAATTATTTTATACAAACCAGTAGTGGCTGGTCCGGGGAAATTGTCACTTAAATCATAACCGAAATCTCCGCCGCCGTTAAGTCCCGCAACACTATTATTGGCGACTGAGTATTTATGACTCCAGTCACCGTTTACAGGAAGCAATAAATATTGTTTTCCGCCTGTCAGTTGAAAAACGCCACCCCATGTTGTCTCATCTAGTCTCACCAATTCCTGACTGGGAACAGGCACAGGATTGTTCCAGCCACCGGCTGTAGCATCACCCACTATAAAAAGTTTCAGCGATGAAGGAAGAGCAATCTTAGGCGGAATCTTATACGGCGTCATTTTAATCTTTAATGTGTTTGAGTTGATTCTTTCATTGTTGTTGGCATAAGAAGAAATAACTCTAACATCCATATCCACCGCCACATTAAAAGCGTAACCCTTTCCAAGCAAAATAGCGTTTAGTTCTTTTGCAGTAAAAGTAGTGTTTAACCTTCCCTGTACAATCTTGCTATTAGCCTTGGAGAAACCCTTGCCTGTTGAGTCTATTTCAATGGTATACTTAATAGTAGATGAATCAGTGGCATAAGCCGGAAATGACCAACTTAAGGTCAATGCAGTATTATTTGAATCTGCCGGCAATGGTGCAATTGTAGTGGAGGAAGCCGAAAGCACCGGAGCCGTACCATTACCAAAATAAGGTAAGGTTTCTGCTTTATCGCAGGCAGCAAAAAAAATAAAGATCCCCGCAGCAGAAAAAATGAATTTTAGTATTGATCTCATAAAAAAAATATTAGGGGTTATTACAGTTTAGTTAATGTAAATTTTCCTCTCTGAAAATCTACTTCGATTTTATAGTTGCCACTGGCTGCCGGGGCTAACATATCTCCACCGCCTTGTCTGAAATCGTCTCCGTTTACATTGTTAGTATTATTTGCGCCCAAGCCTCCGTATTTAACTCCCCAGTCACCATTAAGGGGCAAAAACAAATAGGAACCCCCGCCTGTAATCGCAGCAGTAATCTGGAAAGATGTGGCGCTGAGCTTGGTAAATTCCTGGCTGGGAACAGGAACAGGATTGTTCCAACCACCTACTGTTGCGCTTCCCACCAAATAAAGTTTTCCCGTAGAAGGTGGGGTCACTTTTGGTGGAATTGCATAAGGAGTAGCGGTAAACTTCACCGTATTAGAATATAAAGGAACAGCCGCCCCGATTGTTGATCTTACCCTCATCTCAATGTTATGAGGTATGGATACAACCAACTGTAATTGATTTAATAAATAATCATTGAGATCATTTTGAGTCATGGTAAGACTCAAATCCTGGCTGATGGAAAGTATTTTCCTTTTGGGATTGGTGAAATTGGCGCCCGTCGTATCTATTTCAATCTGGTAAGCAACATTCTGCGAACTGCGGCCAGTCGTAAAATTGTAATCAGGATTTGTCCAAACCAGCTTTACCGCTTCAAGGTCTTTATTAACGAAAGAAAGCGGAATCGTTCCATTAGGGGAAGCAGTTAATACAGGATTTGTACCCCCTTCGTAATAGATTTTATTTTCTTCTTTCTTACAAGACCCCAGAAGGATTATAAGAAAAGAAGATGACAGGAAGAGCAATAATTTATGTTTCATATGCATTAAGTATTAAATGTTATTAATATCCTGGATTCTGAATCAGGTTAGGATTTGTGTTGATCTCTGCTGAAGGAAGAGGATATAAATTTCGTGTTGATGCGACTGATACTCCATCTTTTACTCCTCCTTTCCATGGCCATAAATAAGCTGAGGTCGTAAACCGATTGTAACGGATAAGATCTGTTCTTCTTTTGCCTTCCCATACCAATTCTCTTACTCTTTCATCTAAAATAAAATCAAGCGTTAACTGTGTGGAAGTGATGTCGCCTGAAGTGTTTCCATATCCTCTTTGACGGATTCTATTAACATATGTCAATGCCTGAGCAGCACTGCCGCCTGTTCCTCCCCTTAATACAGCTTCTGCATAAATTAAATATGTTTCTGCGAGACGAAACATCGGATAGTCGGTATCAACCCATGTAAGGCTTGAACCATTGGCGCCTGTTGATGTTTTATTTTTCCATTTCCTGATACTATATCCATTTCTGAATTCGCTTATATCGCCGATTTCTAAAGTTTGCCCTACAGTTTGAAACATGGCTCTTTTATCTGTAGCACCGGATGGATCAGAAAACTTCTGGTAAACAGCTTTTGTTGTACGTAAACCGCCCCAGCCAAAATCAATTCCAAAGTCGTTTACATTCATATCACCGCCAACAGGTGCGTGCACCAGGAAAGTGGTACCACCCCATGTCCGTGTTTTTGTACCATCAAATGCGGCAGCGAAAATTAATTCATTGGATTTATGATTATCGGCCAGGAATAAATTGGCATAGCTTGATTCAAGAGTATAAGGCGCTGCAATCACTTTAGCGCTATAAGTAACCGCATCGGTATACCTGCCAGTGCCTGTGTACACTTCTGCATTCAAATACAAATTGGCAAGAACCATCCAAACAGCTGCTTTATCTGCTCTTGCATACTCATTTTGCTTTGGATCAGGCAATAGGCTCTCAAGTGCCTTTAATTCAGATTCAACATAGGTGAATAATTCTGCTCTTGTTTTTCTGGGAGGAAGAAAAGCGCCGATGGGATCGTCTTCAGTTACAAAAGTTGTATTGCCATACAAATCCAGCGCATGCCAGTAGCTTAAAGCTCTGAGAAATCTTGCTTCCGCCTGATACCCTTTTACTTTAGTAGCATCAGCCCCTGTAATTCCTCTTTCAGCCAGTTTGGCGTCTGATGATTCACGAATAAATGCATTGGCCAGTGTAATCTGATAAAAGATCCGGCTGTACAATGCCCGGTTAAATACTTCAGTAGGCGCCCAATCCATTTCATGAAGATCTTTAATGGTCTGATCATTCCATCCGATCACTGCTTCATCAGTTGGAAATTCCTGCAGATACCAGTAAGAACGGAGGTAAGAAGAAAACCCTTCATCGATTCCACCCAAATCACCACTTCCGTCGGGTCCGTTGTTTCCGGTCAAAGCCAATCCGCCATATATCTTGGCAAGAGAGCTTCTGTAACCAGCCTCGTTTTTATATAAGGCATCTGCCGTTAAAGCATTGGGAGATGTTCTGTTGAGATCCTTAGTGCAGGAAAACAAGAGAAGACTGCTGCAGATTGTTATGAGTGTTATTTTTTGAAAACGCATATAACAAGTTTTAAAATTTGATTAATTAGAAGTTAAGATTTAGGCCTACTGCATACATTCTTGGACGGGGATAAACCGTTCCGTCAATTCCGCCGCTGAGCTCAGGATCGAGTCCATCATATTTTGTAATCACGAATACATTCTGAACGTTAAGATTCACCTTCAGGTTGGCCTTACCTTTCCAGACTTTTCCTACATCATAATTAACAAACAGGTTATCCATGCGTAGAAAAGAAGCATTTTCAAGATAATAGTCAGACCATGTTTGCCTGTTTTTGAATCCTGAAGCCAGTACGTCATTATGTGCGTTATTCAAATAGTTCTGCCCAGTTAATACGTTCACCAATATACCTGATCCAGCTTTTACATTATTATACATATAATTGTCAATGCTGGCACGCATGCTAAAGCCTGCATTGAATTTCTGGTAAGTAGCATTGGCTGAAAAACCCATATACACTTTAGGTTCTGGATTATGCATCCAGTACTTATCCAGATCATCAATTTTGCCATCACGGTTTTTATCTTCATATAAACCTTCTATGGGCACACCGCTTTTATCATAAACTTGTTTGTACAAAAAGAACATATTAGGTCTGTAGCCAACTGTGTGTCTTTGAATAAATCCATTGATACCAATAGAACCAACTTCGGCTCCGAGGTAAGTGGGGTCCTTCACCAACTGCAATTTGGTAATCTGGTATTGCAGGATATAAGTAAGATTCCATCCTAAATCTAAAGTGAATTCTTTCTTGTTGATCGCATTTACATTAAGTCCCCATTCCATTCCTTCGCTTTCTGTGTTTCCAACATTCGTTACAATTTCATTGCTGAAATTAGTACCGGCAGGTGCAGGAACCAATGCTAAAAGATTTTTGGTGTGTCTGTTATAATAGTCATAAGTAAAGCTTATTCTGTTTTTGAGGAAGCTGATATCCAAACCAATATTTTTAGAATTTGTTTCTTCCCATTTCAGATTTTCGTCATACGCCTGTGGACGAACAACAGGATTGTAGGCATTTCCAAACTGGTATTGTGCTGCATCATTACCATAAAAAAAGTTGGGTTGATAGCCATAATCAGAAATGCCATCCTGTTGACCGGTAATGCCCCAACCTAAGCGAAGCTTAAGGGCTGAAATAACACTGCTGTTCTTCAAGAAGGATTCTTCTTTTATGTTCCATGCAAGAGCCACAGAAGGGAAATTACCCCATCGATTATTTTCACTGAATCGGGACGACCCATCACGACGAATTGTGAAAGTGGCAAGATATTTATTCATCAGAGAATAATTTACCCTACCGTAAAAAGAAAGGAGTGTGTTTTGAGTATACCCAGGTATTCCAGGCCTTCCAACTGTGTCGGTTTTATTAGCCGCAAGGTCAGCGAAAGAGGGTGATTCAGTTTTCCAATCCTGCCACGAATATCCCGCTACAGCATCTACGCGGCTTTTAATAGAAGTAATATTTTTTGTATAACTCAGGTAAAATTCAAGGAGATTATTGGTTTTTGTTTGCTCATACTGGTTAAACCTTCCTCCCGTAGTACCCGTTGCCGAATGGTGATTAAAATCAGACGCCGCTGCTGCCGGAACATAAATAGAGCCTTCTCCATTGCTTTTGTCCATTCCAAGATTCAGGTTGGCGTGCAGATCAGGCAACCAATGAAATTTATAATCCAGTTGTACGTTACCAATAAACCGGTCTACATTGCTTTTATCTTCCCGCTGATTCAGCAATCCAATAGGATTTTTCTGAGACAACCCATTTAGAGTTGTACCGCTACTCAACCATTCATAATAACCCCCGTATTCTGTTTTTCCAGAATAAATGGGTTTGGTGGGATCAAAATAAACCGCTGCACTGATTGCTCCCTGATTAGCAAAAAAGTTTTTAGCCAGAGAGAATTTTGCATTGGCATTAACACTCAGATAATTTTTAAAAAATTTGGGGGATAAATTTAAGCCCAGCGTAGTACGTTGCAAATTGCTTCTCTTCAAAATACCATCCTGATTTAGATAGCCAAGAGAAAACCTGTATGGAATTTTTGAAATACCTCCTCTTAATGAAATATTGTTGTCGGTACTGAAAGCGGTCCTGTAGATCTGGTCCTGCCAATCCGTGTTGGCTGTTCCTAACATCGCAACTTCTGAAGCATTTCCTTTTTGAGTAACCAGGTTCCTGAATTCACCGCCAGTTAACACTTCTACTTTGTCCTTAATTACAGAAACAGAGTTAAGGCTGCTGAAATTCACTTCTAGTTTTCCGGTGGTTCCTTTTTTTGTTGTAATCATAATGACTCCGTTTGCAGCCCTGTTTCCATATATAGCTGCAGCCGATGCATCTTTCAAAACATTTATGCTCTCAATATCATTAGGGTTGATCATCGACAACGAACTTGATGCTCCGGAAATACCGCCGTTATCAAGAGGCATTCCATCAACAACAATTAATGGATCGTTACTGGCACGTAAAGATGTACCACCGCGGATACGAATTCTGCTTCCAGAACCCGGCATACCGTTGTTAGGAGTAATTTGTACTCCTGCTACTTTACCGGCAATTAATTGCTCCGGTGAAACAATAGGTCCTTTTACAAAATCTTTTGCTGTGATCGTCGCAATAGAACCTGTAAGATCCTTTCGTCTTGATGTACCATAACCGGTTACTACCACTTCATTGATTAATGTATTGGTAATAACAAGCGATACATCAATAGAAGTTTTTCCGGTTATTGATATCTCTTGTGTTGCATAACCTACGGAAGTAATCACTAATGTGTTTACTGAAGACGCAACAGAAATCCGGAATGATCCATCATTGGTTGTTTGAGTGGCGATCTTTGTACCTTTTGCTGTCACCGTCACTCCAGACAATGCTGATCCATCTTTTGAATCGTTAACTTTTCCGGTAATTACTTTGTCCTGTGCAAACCCTGCCTGTGACAATAATAACAAACAAGGCAAGACAAATAGTTTGAGAAGATTTTTGAAAGACATAAGCAGTAATTGAATAATTAAAAAAATCTTGTGAAAATCAAATGTGTAAAAAACACACAATGTTATTGAATTTTTAATTTAGGGTAAAATATTTTTTACGCCAAAGCTCAAAATATTTATCACAATCCTTCCTGACCCAA
>OEMC01000558.1_pt1 | contig 10862 bp, 12 predicted proteins | sample 1503201 | NCBI WGS metagenome assembly OEMC01 (sample SAMEA104379564, study PRJEB20068) | metagenome | isolation source: 1998 | reverse complement strand
GTACCGGTATATACTGGTGAAAAGCAAAACTGATTTTTCAAAAGCCTATATAAAAAAGTTATTAAAGGAAGCTTATGCTAACTCAGTTGCCAAAGTGAAAGACAAAAAACAAATCATGAAGGGTTTGACAATTACAAAATCTATTTCAGCAAAAAAAAGAACAAAATAAATCTGTATAAAACAATATTCAGCCTTTTATTTAACCGCTTCTTCTACTTCTTTTCCACTTAATTCTTAACTTCATTACAAACTTTCTGTTATGTCAAAATTGATTGCTTGCCTTTTATTACTGATTTTCAGTTACACATCTTTCTCCCAGTCTTTTAATGAAAATTATTTTAACTCCATGCGATGGAGAATGATCGGTCCTCACCGGGGCAGCAGAACAGTTGGTGCAGTAGGTGTACCACAGCAACCGAATGTGTTTTATATCGGGGTCAACAATGGTGGTGTATGGAAAACCACTGATTACGGAAGAACATGGGTCCCCATATTTGATGATCAGCCCACCGGTTCGGTTGGCGATTTAGTGGTAGCTCCTTCTAATCCCAATGTGATCTATGTGGGAAGTGGTGAAGGTTTACAAAGACCAGATCTTGGAGTTGGTGATGGAATCTACAAATCAACTGATGGTGGAAAGACATGGATAAACACAGGTCTGAAAGATGCTCAACAGATCGGCGGATTGGATATTGATCCTAAAAATGAAAACAGGGTTTTTGTTGCAGCACTTGGTCATCCTTATGGCCCAAATGAAGAAAGAGGTGTTTACAGAACGTTGAATGGTGGTAAAACATGGGAAAGAGTTTTATATAAAGATGAAAACACCGGCGCAATACAGGTGACGATTGATCCTAATAATTCAAACATCATTTTTGCTGATATGTGGGCAGGCAGACAAGGTCCCTGGGAAAACGGAGCATGGAATGGAAAAGAAAGTGGTTTGTTTAAATCAACAGATGGAGGAACCACCTGGAAAAAAATTACTACTGGTTTGCCGACAACAGAACAGGGTTTGGGAAGAATTGGTTTTTGTATTGCTCCCTCCGATTCTAAAAGAATGTATGCAACTGTGGATGCCGGAAGGGAAGGCGGGATATACAGAAGCGATGATGCAGGCGAAAGTTGGAAAAGAATACAAACAGATAACAGGTACTGGGGACGTGCCAGTGATTTTGCAGAAGTAAAAGTAGATCCTAAAAACCCGGACATTGTTTATTCTGCCAATGTAGTAACCTGGAAAAGCACTGATGGGGGAAAAACATTTAATGCATTTCGCGGCGCACCCGGTGGTGATGATTATCACCGCATCTGGATCAATCCAAATAACCCGGAAATAATTTTAATTGCAAGCGATCAGGGCGCCATCATCACTGTAAATGGCGGACAAACTTTTTCAAGCTGGTACAATCAACCAACAGCGCAATTTTATCATGTAAGCACGGATAATGCTTTTCCTTATAATGTTTACAGTGGCCAGCAGGAAAGTGGCAGCGTAGGCATTGCATCAAGAGGAAACGATGGCCGGATCACTTTCCGTGAATGGCACCCCGTTGGCGCTGAAGAATATGGCTATGTAGCTGCCGATCCGCTTGACCCCAATATTATTTATGGCGGAAAAATTTCAAGATTTGATAAGCGAACAGGGCAGACACAAAATATTTCTCCCGAAGCAGTTCGCAGCGGTAAGTATCGTTTTCTCAGAACAGCTCCTGTTTTGTTTAATCCTATTGATAAAAAAACATTGTACTATGCAGGTAATGTTCTTTTCAAAACAATGAATGGTGGAAATAGCTGGCAGATCATCAGCCCCGATCTTTCAAGAGAGAATTATGATATCCCTTCAAGTGTTGGCATTTATACAACCAATGATATGAAAACAATGCCGAGACGTGGAGTGATTTATACAGTGGCGCCTTCTTATAAAGATATCAACACAATCTGGTGTGGTACCGATGATGGATTGATTCATGTAACAAGAGATGGAGGAAAGACTTGGAAGAATGTGACGCCACCGGAAATTACATCCTGGAGCAAGGTTTCTCTGATGGATGCCAGCCATACAGATGTAAATACAGTTTACGCCGCTGTGAACCGTATTCGTTGCGACGATATGCGTCCTCATATTTATAAGACCAATGATGGAGGAAAGACGTGGAAAGAAATTGTCAATGGTTTACCCAATGATCCGATCAATGTGGTAAAAGAAGATCCTGTGCGTAAAGGGTTATTGTTTGCAGGAAGTGAGAGGGCCGTTTATGTTTCATTTGATGATGGTGAAAACTGGCAAAGTTTACGTTTGAATATGCCGGCTACTTCTATTCGTGATTTAGTCATTAAAGATGATGACCTTGTTATTGGCACACACGGCAGAAGTTTCTGGATACTGGATGATATAAGTCCTCTGAGAGAATTAGTAGATATGCAAGGTTTTCCTAGAGGAGGAAAAGTCAATTTACTCACTTCATGGTTATTTAAACCTGCCTTAGCATATCGTGTAATATGGAATATGAATACTGATACGCCGCTTCCACAGGAAGAACCATCAGGTGAAAATCCTCCCGATGGCGCCGTGATAAACTATTTTTTAAATGAAGAAGCGCAGGATATTAAACTGGAAATTTATGAAAGTAATGCAACAGCAAAACCAGGAAAATTAATAAGGACATATACCAATAAAGACACGCTGTATAAAATACCGGATGTAAATATTCCACATTATTGGATACGGCCACAACAAATACTAAGTGGTACTGAAGGCAGTCACCGGTTTTTATGGGATATGCATTATGCACCATTGAATTTGCCGGCATCGTATCCGATAGCCGCCACTTATAAGAATACAGCGCCGGATGCCACTTCACCATGGGTAATGCCTGGAAGGTATATTGCTAAATTAACTGTTGATGGTAAAGAATTATTTCAAATGTTTGAAGTAAAGATGGACCCACGGGTGAAAACACCAACAGCTAGTCTTAAGCTACAACATGATCTTTCTGTTCAATGCTATGAAGGAAGAAAAGACTGCATGAAGATTTTGGAAGAAATACGATTATACAGGGCTATGCTTCGTGGACAAATGACCAACCCTCCTGCCAAAGTAGCTGACGAGTTGAATAAAAAAGATAAAACAGCCAGGGAGCTTGAAAGTACGCCACAGGGCGGCAATGAGCCCAGTTTTGGAAGATTGAACAGCGGATTTGCATCCGTGCTTTCTGTATTACTGGACAGTGACATGCCGCCGACTACACAAATGATAAATGCTGTAAAAGAGCTGCAGCAACAAATAAGTTTGTTAAAAAAGAAATGGGAAGAATTGAGAAAATGAAAGATTTGAACTAAAACTTATCTTTGCTGAAAATAAAAAGGCTATGTCATTACTGAATCAACAGAACGATAAAAACAAAAAGAAGGGAAATAAGAAAAATGATGCAGGCAACAAAGGCTCTAAGTTTATTCAAAAACCCAAGTCGGGTTTTGTAAGTAAACAACAAAATACAGGATCTCAAAGGGGAAGCTAATTTTTGATAGCGGATTATTGCTTGGGTTTCCAGGTATCGATCCTTAATTTTTCAAGCTCGGCCAGCACACAGGCTGTGAGCTTCATAATCTCTTCCTGGTCCTCGGGCCGCAGGGTCAGTATCTCTTTATTATTATTGCTGTCAGTAAACTGAATGCTGTTTATTCTTTTCTCTGACAACATTGTCAGATTTGCATTCAGCTTTTCCTGGTTAGGGAAAATAAAATGAAAATATCCTTTGCAGTTGGTAGTTCCTCCATTCCGGTAAGTGGCTCTTTGTTTATTATCAAAAGTGACTAAGGCTCTCGATAGATCATTAAAACAGATGGTGGAGTTATCAATCGCCAGGAAAAAATCAATCTCCTTTTTTTCAGCTGATACAGACAGCAGAAATTTATTGCTTCCTGCTCCCAGTGCTTTAAATCCAGTAGTCAACCGTGGATCCTGGTTAAACCTGTCTCTTTCATTTTTCAGATTGCAATTCTGTGCAGAACTAATGACAGGAATAAAAAGTAAGATAAATAGCCACTTCATAGATAAAGATTAACCTAAAAATAGTCAATGCATTTGTGATAGCAATATGCGGCTTGTTAAAATTATCGTTTAAGGAACTTCCCTTTCAGCAATTTCTCCATCACTTCTTCTTTCAGATTCCGGCTGATGGGTATATGGTGTTGCCCGATTTTTATATCATTACCTTCGATGCTGTCAATTTTCCCGGCAGCAATTATAAAAGACTTATGCACTTTGATAAAACGGATGGCAGGTAAGTATTCTTCTACTGATTTAAAAGTAAGGTAAGTGATGTATTTTTTGTCAGTAGTATGTATCATGACATAATTTTGAAGCGCTTCAATAAACAAAATTTCCTCAAACATAATTTTTACAAGCTTATTGTCAGCTTTAACAAAAAAATAATTGGTAGTTCCGGGAGCAACCGCAGTTTCTGCCTCATTTTTTTGCCGCACTTCATAATATTCTCTGGCTCTTAAAGCCGCTTTTAAAAAGCGGTCAAAAGAAATTGGTTTTACCAGGTAATCCAGTGCATTTAATTCAAAACCATCGAGGGCATATTGAGGGAATGCGGTGGTGAAAATAACCGGCGGTGCATGCTGCAAGGTTTTAAAAAACTCAAGCCCTGTTATTTTGGGCATTTGAATATCGAGGAAAAGCAACTGCACATTTCCCTTGCTCAGGATTTCTGTTGCCTTAAGCGGATTATCAAACTCACCAACCGTGTGGAGAAAATCCACATCAACAATATATTCCTTCAACCCTTTTCTTGCAAGGGGTTCATCATCTATGATTATACAGTTGATCATTTGAATTAAATTAAAATCAATAACCCACCAATAAACAAGATTGCTGAAATAATAAGCAAAGCTCTTAGTGTTTTAATTTTCCCTTTCTCCTGTAACAGTAAGCCAAGAATCATGCTTTTAAATTTTAAGTTTAAAATTCACTTTGTAAATATCCGGTGTATCTTCTATTCCAAGCTCATGTTTGCCCGGATATAGAAGTTCCAGTCTTCTTTTCACATTGTTTAAGCCAATACCTCCTTCCTGAATAAAATTCCTGTAATTATTCTCTTTTGAGTTTTCCACGGTAAACTGAAAATATCCATTGCTTCGGGACAGATCAAGTTTAATAAAATTGACCTGGTTCGTCCTGTGCGAAATATGCTTAAAAGCGTTTTCAACAAACGGTATGAGTAACAAGGGCTCAATTGTGAATCCTTTTATATCTGATCCGCAATTGAATTCGACTGAATAGTTTTCGTCCTTCCTTAATTTTTGAAGGTCCACATAATCCCGGAGGTAATCAATTTCTTTTTCAATAGGGATTTTATCACCATCAGCTTCATAAAGCTGATAACGGAGCATATCGGAAAACTTATGGAGAGTTTGGCGAGCCTGATCATTGCTTTTATCAATCAAAAAATAAACGGAATTAAGAGAGTTAAAAAGAAAATGCGGATTGATCTGCGATTTTAAAAAGTTCAGCTCTGCTTCTGCTTTTTCTTTGGCCATTTCCGCCATTTTCTTTTGCAGGCTGATCTGGTCAAACATCAGTTTAAAAGCAGCACCGGCTATAACAAGAAAAAAATGAGGAATGATATTATCATAAAGCCGGTCTTTCCAGTTTCCTGCAAAGTCAAGCAACAGGGTATTATGTGTTATCCGGCCGATAATATTCATCTTAAGAAAACTGCTGGTTGCTATCATTATGATGAAAACGAGACCAAACAACAGATACTTCTTTTTATAAAGCAGCCGGGGTATTAGTATATAATTAGTGATATAAACCAATAAAACAAGATCTACTACTTTTATCAGTGTAATCTGAAAAGCAATAGCAGGAGTAGCATAATCTTCAAAGCGAAGCATGAACCATAGGCCCAAAAGAAGCAACCAGAAAAGAAGATGGTGCAGTTTATATTTTAAGAAAAAGGATGCGTTGTGCATATCACAAAATAAATTTACGATTTCCCGGCCGTAAAAGAGATTACGCCAATGGCTAACTTTACCTGACGAAAGGGACAATTCCTTCAAAAGAGTTGCTCCAGAACACTTCATCAAGCATCATTCTCCCGTGGTGTAAAGAATTTGTACCACGTTTGGAATGAAATGAATTTTATCCTCTGAAATTGAAAACCATGAAATCACTGTTTTTAATACTCCTCGCTTTCTGTTCAGCCCTGTCTGGTTGCTCACAGAACGATGCTGCAAAGAATCAATCCCCAAAAAGTAAAATACACGTTGGCGGAGGCTGTGAAGGTTGCGAAGCTATTTATGAATGTCCGGTTAAATTTGATCAATTAAACGAGGTGGATACCCTTCCTGATTTCAACGATGCCGGTCCAAAAATTGAAATCAGCGGAATCATTTATAAAAGAGATGGAAAAACACCAGCATCTGATGTTATTCTTTATGTGTATCATACCGATCAAAAAGGAATCTATGCAACCAAAGGAAATGAAAAAGGCTGGGGGAAACGTCATGGGTTTATCCGTGGCTGGATAAAAACTGACAAAAACGGCTTTTATAAATTCTATACACTTGTTCCTGCCTCTTATCCTGACAGCAAAAACCCTAAACATATCCACCCTACCATAAAGGAGCCTGATTATAATGAGTATTGGATTGACGAATTCGTTTTTGACGATGATCCCCTTTTACCTCAATCAGAAAGAACAAGAAGTAAACCCGTGGGCGGAGGCGGAGTATTGAAAACTTATATGAAAAATGGAATGCTGCATGCTACACGTAATATTATTCTTGGATTAAATGTAAAAGACTATCCCCTTGCCGGATTTCCAAGAATTAGTTCAGGTTTAGCAATAGGTGCAAATTGTCCTGCCTTTGATCCTGTACATCTTTCTGGCGCAGATAGCGGAAAAATCGCCTGTCCTATGTGCAAATATGGATATGGACAGGGTATAATGCTTTGGTTCAATCATGCTAATCTTGATCAAATGAGTGAGTTTCTAAAAACTCTTGAAAATGAAATGAAAATCCGCAGTGAAAAAAATCTGCGGGTGTTTTTGGTCTATATGAACCCATTCTATAATCAAAATAGTCAACAGAGAGAAGATGTGATTGGAAGAAACATAAGAAACTGGTGTAACGAAGCAGGGTTGAAACGAGTTGCCATGTTATGGGTTCCTTCCCCTACTGATCCAAAAACCTGCGGATTGTATAAAATAAACCCAGATGCAAAGAATACCGTTTTTGTATATAAGAAAAGAAAAGTGACTGCAAAATGGGTGAATATTGAATATAATGATGAATCGCTGAAGACAATTCTAAAACTACTTTAATTCAGCAATGATGAAAAAATATTTTCTTTCCTGCTTCTTGTTCTTAACTTTTCTCTTTACACAGGCCCATCCTGGCGTTGGCATAGTAAAAGACAGCAAAGGCAATATTTATTACACTGATTTGAAGCATGTATGGAAGTTAAACCCAGGTGGCAAAAAGGAAATCATGGTGAAAAATGTTCATACACATGAACTTTATATGGATGCAAATGACAATTTATATGGAGAGCATCTCTGGTATAACGGAGAGCAGGCGAAAACATGGGGACATTATTTATGGTGTTTAAAAAAGGCTGGAGAATTGATTAAAGAAATAGGGCCAACAGAAGGATTTCTCGACAATTACAGCTTTGTAAGAGATTCTTCCGGCAATATGTATTGGGTAGAACGGTTTACAGTAACGAGGTTTATGAAAAAGAGTCCGGATGGAAAAATAAGTAAACTGGCTGAAGGTAAATTTGGTTTTATTGGTTGGATTTATGCCACAGCCGGAGGAACAATCTATTTTACAGAAAGCAATAAACTGCAAAAGTTAACGCCTGATGGCAAATTCAGTATGCTGACTGAAAATCTTGGAAGTAAAACAACAGATTTTTCTGTTATGGGTCATAATTACACCAGCTATGGTATCTGGACAGATGCTGCCGATAATATTTATGTAACCATGATTGATGCTAAGAAGGTAAACCGTATCAGCCCGGATGGAAAAGTGCAGACAATCGTCCAGTCTAACTCACTCTGGACAGCCTGCAGTGGTCTGTTTGATAATGAAGGTAATATGTGGTTGTTGGAAAATTCAATGACAAATGAAGTAAGAGCAAGAAAGATCAGTAAAGAAGAACTTGCGGGCAACAGTGACCCTGTCAAACAATCTACAAGGGGAACTCACCTTTTGATAACTCTACTGACAGGAGTAGCAGTTGTGATCAGTTTTTTTCTGCTAAACCGGGTTTTGAATAAACGAAGAAGTAAATTAAAACTTGATTTGGCCTAAATGAATTTTATGATCTTCCTTTTATCCTTTCTTCTATCCTGGTTCAGCGGCTTATTGGTCATCTTGGTTTTCGCATTTGTTTCCTATGAAGAATTCAGCATTATTGACATTACCAGTTTTGCCGTATTGACTTTAGTGATTAGTGTATTAGTTATTTCCTTTCTATATCAATTAACCTTAAAAGTTTTTAGAAAATTGGTGAACGAAAGAAATCTTTTTATTTATTGTCCAGCTATTCTTATCCTTTTAGCCAATATCCCGGTTTATTTTGCTATCTGGCTAAAGGAGGGTGATCTTTATGGAAAAGAGGAGGCTAAACTTTTTACTTTATGTTTTATCACCACCGCAGCCGTATTCGGTTGCTGTATGGCATGGAAGAATAAGATGCTGAAAAAAGAATGATATCTATTTTAAGTTCCTTTCACCAAAAATTAAACTGCCGATACGAATCATATTGCTTCCTTCTTCAATGGCTATTCTATAATCACTACTCATACCCATGGAGAGAGTGGAGAGTTGAGAGTTGAAAATTGAAAGTTTGTCGTATATATTTTTCAATCGTTTAAATTCATTCCTTACTTTATCCATATCGCTTGTAAAGCTTGCCATACCCATCAAACCGCAGATTTTGATATTGCTTAATGATTCATTTGCCAAATTTTTCAATAAATCATTAAGTTCTTGCTCATCAAAACCAAACTTTGTTTCTTCTATTGCAATATGTACCTGAAGTAAACAATCAATTACCCGGTTATTCTTTTCTGCTTGTTTATTGATTTCTTTCAGCAGTTTTAAACTATCTACTCCATGAATAAGATGAACAAAAGAGGCAATGAATTTTACTTTATTACTCTGTAGATGGCCAATGAAGTGCCAGCGAATGTCTTTGGGTAACTGTGCTGCTTTATCCGCCAACTCCTGTACATAGTTTTCACCAAAATCTCTGTGACCAAGATTGTACAACTCAAAGATATCTTCAACTGGTTTGGTTTTGGAAACGGCAACCAATGTAATTTTCTCTCCAAGCTCTTTGATCAACTCTTTATAATTATTGACAATTACTGACATGAAAATTTTTTAACCACTAAAACGCTAAGGTCGCAAAGTTTTATATAGAAAAAGCCGCCAGCATGGCTAGCGGCTAATCGCTAATGTAATTGCTTATTTATTTTAATATAGACCTGCTGATCACAATCCGCTGTACTTCGCTGGTGCCTTCATATATCTGTGTGATCTTTGCATCACGCATCAACCTTTCCACATGATATTCTTTTACAAAACCGTAACCGCCGTGAATCTGTACGGCTTCCACGGCTGCCCACATCGCTGTTTCTGATGCAAACACTTTTGCCATCGAACTACTGACCGTATAATCAAGACCATTATCTTTTTCCCATGCAGCTTTCAAACAGAGCATTCTTGAAGCTTCTACTCTTGTAGCCATATCAGCCAGTTTAAAAGCAATTGCCTGGTGATTCATGATCTCTGTACCAAACGCTTTTCTTGTTTTTGAATAGGTTTTTGCCAACTCAAATGCTCCACTAGCAATACCCAATGCCTGAGAAGCTATGCCAATTCTTCCGCCTGCCAGAGTCCTCATGGCGAACTTGAATCCGAAACCGTCGTCGCCAACCCTGTTGACTTTTGGCACTTTCACATCATTGAACATAACAGTATGTGTATCACTACCACGAATGCCTAGCTTATTTTCTTTTGCCGCTACTACAACGCCGGGCCAATTTTTTTCAACAATCAATGTGTTAATACCCCGTGAACCTTTTGAGGGATCGGTTTGAGCCATGACCAGGTAAACGGAAGCCGTTCCTCCATTGGTTATCCAGTTCTTTGTTCCGTTAAGCAAATAATAATCTCCTTTATCTTCTGCAGTAGTTTTTTGTGAGGTAGCGTCGCTTCCTGCTTCGGGTTCGCTCAGCATAAAGGCGCCGATATACAATTCACTGTCTTTCTTGCCCTGCGCCAGCGGTATCAGATATTTTTCTTTTTGCTCTATGGAACCAAATTCATTCAATCCATAGCATACCAAACTATTGTTTACACTCATCACCACACTGGTGCTGGCATCCCATTTACTTATTTCTTCCATTGCCAAAACATAGCTGACCGTATCCATACCGGCACCACCATATTTCGGATCCACCATCATTCCTAAAAAACCCAATTCCGCCAGTTTCATTACTTGTTCTTTGGGAAATTTTTGCTGTTCGTCCCTTTCAATTACCCCGGGTTTGCATTCATTTTCTGCAAAATCCCTTGCAGCTTTTTGAATCATCAGTTGTTCTTCGCTCAGTTGAAATTGCATGGAGAAAAATTTTTCGCCGCAAAGATAAGGGATAAGCTTCTCTGCCTGAACAATCGTTAGCAGATAAAACAGTTTCAAATTCGTTGTAATTTCAAACTATTATTAAACCACAGATGATGACTCCACCCCTCTCCATTCTTGATGATCAATATTGGACCGGCAGGTACAAAGAGCAACAAACCGGCTGGGATATTGGCTATCCTTCCAC
>OEMC01000016.1_pt1 | contig 10916 bp, 12 predicted proteins | sample 1503201 | NCBI WGS metagenome assembly OEMC01 (sample SAMEA104379564, study PRJEB20068) | metagenome | isolation source: 1998 | reverse complement strand
TGCATTCTGGAAACGAAATGAGCAAAAATCTTCAGAAATGCTGGCGAAACTTAAAACAGTAGCCATTAATAATGGAAATTTATTTGAGGCCTTGATGGAAACAGTGAAGTGTTGTTCACTTGGGCAAATTACGAATGCACTGTATGAAGTAGGTGGACAGTACAGGAGAAATATGTAGGACACATGTAAAGTAATTCTCTTTTTTAAATCCGGCACGATTTTATCATGACTACCATAAATCAAAACAAATGAAAAAGATTTTATTAATTGTAACTGCTTTTGTCTTCAGTCTTGCAGTGCTTGCGCAAGGTAACAGTCAGGGAAAAGGGAAAGACAAACAAAAAGGAAAACCAGAACAAGTTGGAAGTAATAAAGAAAAAGAAGAAAAGGATCGGAAGGATAAAAGCGATCATGAAAAAAAAGTATGGGATGGCACGTATACTAAAGAGGGCGATGGCCCAAAACCTTCAAAGAACCAACCTGCAAAAGTGAGATCATCATTTCAACGGGATTATCCTAATGCAAGCGGGATAAGCTGGAGCAAGTATCGTGGTGACTGGACGGCAACTTTCAGAAACGGGGCCTGGATGTCAACAGCAGTGTATCATGCTAATGGTGAGCGAAGAGATACACGAACTTCTGTAACAAAAAATGAAATGCCAAGGATAGTCCTTGATTCTATTTTCAAAAAAAGACCAGATACCAGACTGGAAGATGTGATCAAGGTACAAGTTCCCAATGTTGTGAAAGATATTTTCAGGATCAAAGACATTATACAGGGCAAACCATCATATTTCTATTATAACAGCGACGGAGTGGCTGTGAAATATGATTATTGAGAAAATTTAAAATTCTTTCAGCCGCTCTTGTATTACAGGAGCGGCTTATGTTTTTTAAATGAGCTTTTATTTAACTTTCCAACCTAAATTGCTTTATGAGAAAATTTCCAGCGACGATACTTGTGACTTTTATTTTTTTGATTAGTTGTGTTCACAATAAATATGCTTCAACCAACAGATCGTATAAAAAACAGGTAAAGCAGTATGCGAAACTTTTGAAGGAGTATCCAATGGCGGATTCAGCAGGATTGGAATATGCAGATAAATGGGTGGGTACAACCAATATGTCAATGCGTCGTCCCAACTTTGTTATCATTCATCATACGGCACAAAATACCTGTGACCAAACCCTGAAAACGTTTACACTTCCAAGAACTGCTGTAAGTGCACATTATGTCATTTGCAGGGATGGAATTGTATTTCACATGTTGAATGATCTGCTAAGGGCACATCATGCCGGTTTGGGTAAATGGGGAAACATTTCTGATATGAACAGCAGCAGTATCGGAATTGAAGTTGATAATAATGGAAGCGAACCTTTTTCTGAACTACAAATGAATAGTTTACTCCAATTGCTTGACAGATTAAAACGAGCTTATAATATTCCGCAAGCAAATTTTATCGGGCATATGGATTGGGCACCGGGACGAAAAGTAGATCCAAGTCGTTACTTTTCATGGCAGTCATTGGCGGAAAAGGGATTCGGTTATTGGTATGATACAACTAATGTCGAAGTTCCCGCCGATTTTAATGCGCTGCAGGCATTACGTGTTGTCGGATATAATATCAACAAACCAGAAATTGCCATTCAATCCTACAAAATTCACTTTGTACCGCAGGATACAACCAAAGTGATTAATGATGCGGATAAAAAGATTTTGTTTGACCTGGCCAGAAAATACCAGTAAGTAATTTTATGGAATTTGGAAGAATACCGGAGAATGAATTGAATAGTATTGATTTCAGTTTACCTGCTGAACCGGTGGGCAATAAAAAAATATTGGGCGGAAAGAAAAAGAAAAATGCCAAAGTATATCTCGGCTGTGCCAAATGGGGAAGGGTAGAATGGGTGGGGAAAATTTATCCGCCAAAAACAAAAGAGAAAAATTTCCTTCAGCATTATGTCGAGCATTATAATAGCATAGAACTGAACGCTACCCATTATAAAGTATATGGTGAGAATGGTATTCGCAACTGGGCGGAGAAAGCAAAGGGAAAAGATTTTAAGTTTTGCCCCAAGATGTACCAGGGAGTTACACACCGGGGAAGTTTGAAGGGGAAAGATTTTATTACCAATGAATTCTTCAGAGGAATAGTTGCATTTGAAGAACATCTCGGCCCCATCTTCGTTCAGGTGAGTGATAGTTTTTCTCCTAATAGGAAAAATGAATTATTTGATTATCTCTCTTCGCTACCGAAAGATTTGCAATTCTTTTTGGAGGTTCGCCATCCAGCATGGTTTAGTAAGCCGGACATACAGAAAGAAATGTTTGATACATTATCTTCTCTCAACATGGGGGCAGTGATTACCGATACAGCAGGCAGAAGAGATTGTGCTCATATGCATCTCACTATTCCAAAAGCATTTATTCGCTATGTGGGCAACAGTTTGCACCCTTCTGACTATACACGTACAGATGTGTGGGTGGAAAGAATGAAATACTGGTTGGATTATGGTATGGAAGAATTATATTTCTTTATGCACATGCATGAAGAAGCTACATCGCCAGAGCTGACAGTTTACCTGGTTGATAAGATGAATAAAGAATGTGGATTGAACCTTATAAAGCCTAAGTTTATTGAAAATGGCGAAAATAATAAGAACCGCCAGAAAGGATTGTTTGATTAACTGACTTCGTACAGCTCATCCCATCTTGTTGTATATCTCGGGCTGCGTAATTCCTGCCGCATCTTCCAATCTCTTGTAGTACCCGATGCTGCAAACTTCAGTACATCATCCCGTTGGCTGAAATTGATATTATCCATCATTTCCATTAATCGTCGTTCACAGTTTTTTGTTTCCGGTAAAAAAAGGTTCCCCTGTATTGATTCATCTGGTACAATGCCACTGAGCATTACGCCTGCTTTTTTATATTCGGTTCCTCTTTTATACAATTTATCTACTAATAATAAAGCAGGTTTAATTAATTCCTGCGTGATGGAAGTAGGGGCCGGGAGAGTTGTATAAGTGCTGATGGTGCCGCCCTCCCTGAAATTCAGCATATGATCCTGCTCCTTTTTTACAACAAAAACACTGATCACTCCTGCAGCACTGAACTGCCGCCGCAATTTTTCTGCGGCCCTTGATGTATATGTGGCCACTGCTTCTTTGATATCCTGTATATCAGAAACAGGACTTCCAAACATTCTTGTTGTAGCGATCATTTTCTTTTCTATCAATTCTTCCTTCATGCCTATGGCTTGTTTACCATTCAACTCCTTATTTAATCGCATCCCCATCACACCGCCCATATTCCGGTAAGCCCAGTACTCGGGCATAGTGGCTAATTCCCATCCATTGGTGATTCCCATATTAAGGAGTTTATCAGCGTAGGCACCACCCACTCCCCAAAGATTGCCTACTCTTGTTTGTTGCAACGCTTCCCGCTGCTGTTCTCTTGTAACCAGTGCTGTTACACAACCCGATGCTGCTTTATTTTTTTTAGCAATATAATTAGCCAGTTTGGCCAGTGTTTTAGTAGGCGCTACTCCTATAGAGACAGAAATACCTGTCCATTTTTCAATCGTATCTTTTATCATTTTGGATGTTTCGTATAATTCTTCCACTGGGATAATACTCAGGTCAACAAAGGCCTCATCAACAGAATACACCTCTACATTATTTTTGCCTGCAATCATACGCAGTGTATCCATTACCCGCATACTTAAATCGCCGTACAGGTTATAATTAGAAGAAAATACGGCTACATCATTTTGCTCTATTAAATGCTTTGCTTCAAAATACGGACCAGCCATCTGCACACCCAACTTCTTCGCTTCATCGCTACGAGATACAATACATCCATCATTGTTACTTAACACAACGACAGGTTTATTCCAGAGAGCAGGCTCAAAAAGCCGCTCACAGGAACAATAAAAACTATTACAATCGACAATAGCTTTCACGTTTATTATTTTTTATCTCAGGCCTGAAGGCCTGAGCAAGTCATGAATTGCCCGGGGATTTTTGACCAATGGGAATCCATATCTCTCTATAAATTCATCATACTCCTGCTGAAACGTTTTTTTTACATGATGTTCTTCCTGATTCTTGATATATTCTCTCACTGTATTTATTCCTGATTCACTTACTGACACAGCGAAATAATCATCCTGCCATTCAAATTTCTGTTGTGTTAATTTGTTTTTATTGATCCAATATGAGCTTTCTCCTTTTATTAATTGGATTATATTAGCAATGGTCTGGTCAGCATTTAATGAAATGAGTATATGAACATGATCGACATACCCATTTATAAAATCAACATGAATATTTTTTGCAAGAGCATTTTCTCTTATGTGAGAAAAGATTTTTGTGCGGATGGATTTATCCATAACCAGCTCTCTTCTTTTAGTTGCCCAAACTAGGTGGACCCACATTTTTGTATACCCCATAAATAAAATTTTCAGATTTATGATTTGCTTCGATGACTTGCCCTGGGCTCTAGCCTAGGGAATGAATGGAATAAACCACTACACCCCACAAAGCAAAATCACTAAACTCTGCGAGGTTAATGGGTTTATACCGGTTGTTTTCCGGAACCAAAAATGCCGAAGAAAAATTTTTATGAAAACGCCGCACCAGCAATTCACCGTTCAATACTGCAACAATGATCTTTCCATTTGTGAGTTTTACTGATCGGTCCACTATCAGCACATCACCATCAAAAATGCCTGCCTCCTGCATGGCATCACCTTTCATGCGGAAGAAATAAGTGGCAGGTTTATTACGAACAAGTTGCTCATTCAGGTCAATACCCCTTTCGGCATAGTCATCTGCAGCAGCGCCAAAACCGGTAGCATTGGCTGTTTTTACTTGCTGTTGTGTGAATTGTTTTGTGCCTTTATAGGCAGCGCCAAAAAAATCCTCCCCATTCATAAAAATTATTTTTGTGAAGCTAAGTAATTTAGTAAATTTATGCTAAATAAACTGGTTTTATTTTTTTAACCAAAGGATGGGTTATGAAACTTACCGGAATTACAATGCCCGGCTATAGGGTATATGAATATCTGCTCGTCTTAAATCCGCATGAGGAGATGCGTAATAAGATCATGCAGGTGAAAAAAGAATTTTACGAAACATATAAAGCTTCGTCTGCTATTTGGGGTAAACCGCATGTGACGCTGGTTAACTTCCTGCAGTACGAAATGATGGAGGAAAGAATTGTCAATCGTTTTAAAACGATTGCAATGGGCTATCATCCCATCAAAGTAGAGTTGAAAGATTACGGCAGTTTTCCAAGCCATACCATATACATAAATATTATTAGCAAAACACCAGTACAAAACCTGGTGAAAGAGATTCGTCATGAAGCTCAAAGGCTATTGAAGCTAAACGATGACAATAAACCGCACTTCATTTTGGAGCCGCATCTGACGATTGCAAGAAAACTGCAGCCATGGCAATATGAAAAAAGCTGGCTGGAGTACAATCAAAAACATTTTACCGGACGCTTTATTGCCGATGGTATGTTATTATTAAAGCGACCTGTGGATGAAATGAAGTATCAGGTAGTAGAGTATTTTGAATTTCAGAATTTACCGGTAACAACAAAGCAAGGGGAATTGTTTGGGTAAAAGCTTATCCTGAAACAATAAATGTGAGATGGGCTATGTGAGAAGAAGGAGAATAAAGAGTAAGACAATGTGCAGCATGATTATGAAGAGATAACTCTTTGTTCTCCTTTTATTATTTAAAACGAAAACCAATTATATGTCAGAGAAATTACAGCAGGACCATTTTAAAGTGGCCGCAAAAGAAAAAGAAGAAAATCAACAATACTTAGCTGGCAGAGGAGCACAGTTCAATACAAAAAATCGGTTTCTGAAAAATGAGAAAACAAAAGAACATATCGAGGCCATTGATGATTGGGAAGAATCAAACGTACAAACACAATATCTCGAACAAGAAAGTAAAACAATTGTAAACAAAGTGGAGAGTCCTGATGTGGGGATGATGTACAGCATGAATCCTTATGCTGGTTGTGAACATGGCTGCATTTACTGTTATGCCCGCAATGTACATGAGTACTGGGGTTATAGTGCCGGACTTGATTTTGAAAGAAAAATCATCGTCAAGAAAAATGCACCTCAACTATTGAGAAAATTTCTGATGCACCCGAAATGGGATGCCACACCTATAATGCTAAGCGGCAATACAGATTGTTATCAACCGGCAGAACAGACTTACAGACTGACAAGAGGATTGTTAGAGGTCTGTAACGAATTCAACCAACCGGTGGGCATTCTTACTAAGAATTCATGGATTTTAAAAGACAAGGATGTACTGCAGGAAATGGGAAAAAAGAAAATTGTTTCAGCCATGGTTTCCATTACTTCTTTTAATGAAGATCTGCGAAGAGTAATGGAGCCAAGAACTACGACGGCTAAACAAAAACTTAAAGTGATTAATGAACTCAGCAGCGCCGGAGTTCGTATGGGTATTATGATGGGGCCGATGATACCGGGTCTGAATGAACACGAAATGCAACGCATCATGAAAGCGGCAAGAGATAATGGAGCAACATTTACTGCTTACACGTTTATCCGATTAAATGGAGCCATTAAATTTTTATTTCATGACTGGCTCTATAAAAACTTCCCTGACCGGGCTGATAGAGTATGGCATAATATTGAGCACAGCCATGATGGAAAAGTAAATGATACCCGCTGGGGTGTGCGGATGCGTGGCGAAGGACCAATAGCGCAACTGGTGGCTCAGCAATACAAAAAGTACGGGAAACTTTATGGGATGAATGCGGAAGAGTGGAGTTTGGATAGAACAATTTTCAGAAGGCCAGGCCAGCAGGGCAGGTTGTTTTAAGCACTAGAGAGTTTTATCTTAGCCTGACCAATAAATCTTATTATGGGGCGAAATTTATTTAGGAAACCATTTGATGATGGTACAATAGATAAACTTAAAATATTTGAGGATTATTTTAAAGAATGGCTTCCTGTTTTCATTGCAAAACCCGACTCTTTTTGGAAGGAGATTCAAATTTTTGATTTTTTTGCTGGACAGGGAAAAGATGCAAATGGTGTATTTGGGAGCCCGATGATTATTATATCAACTCTAAATAAAAATAAAGAACTCATTTTAAAAAGTGGAGTAAAAATTAAGGTTATATTAAATGAGGTTGAAGAGTACTTTGATCTTATGAAGAGCAGTGTTGATAATGTTATCGATAATAGTATTTATGAGGTACACTATTATAATGAAGATTTTAGTAATGTCTTCGCTAAATACTACGATTCTATGTCTCAAGCTGTTAATTTTTTGTTTTTAGATCAAAATGGAATAAAGCAAATAACCGATCAGGTTTTTAAACAGATAATTGAATTAAAGCGAACAGATTTTATTTTTTTTATATCTTCTTCTTATATAAATCGGTTTGGAGATTCAGAAAGTTTCCAGAAGTATTTAAAAATTACAAAACAAGACCTGCTTGGAAAAAGCTATTATCATGTTCACAGAATTGTGCTTGAGTATTATAGAAGTAGAATACCAGTTGATAAGGATTATTATTTAGCCCCTTTTTCCATAAAGAAACCATCCGGAGTTTATGGATTAATTTTTGGCACTAATCATGTTTATGGTCTTGAAAAATTCTTAAAAGTTTGTTGGAGGCACGATAAATTAACCGGAGAGGCAAATTTCGATATCGATAATGAGAAAATTGATCTCCAGAGACCATCCTTGTTTGAGCAGTATAATGTTCCTAAAAAGATTCAATTATTCGAACTTAACTTGAGAGTAGGTATAATACGAGGAGATCTATCTACAGATAGAGATGTTTATCTTTATACTCTTGAAGAAGGTTTTTTACCCAAACACGCAAATGAGGTTCTCAAATCAATGAAAACGGATGGGAGCATTAAGTTTGATTTTATATTAATTTCTGAAAAAATTCATAAACTTGTAATTCCCTCACCAATAAAGAAATAATAATGGCACAATCAAGTATCGAATGGACTGAAATGACTTGGAACCCAACCACCGGCTGCGATAAAGTTTCGGCAGGGTGCAAATACTGCTATGCCGAAGTAATGGCACATCGTTTACAGGCTATGGGAATTGAAAAATATAAAGATGGATTTGAGTTAAGAATTCATGAAGACTCATTGAATATTCCTTACACATGGAACAAGCCCAAAATTGTTTTTGTAAACTCAATGAGTGATTTGTTCCATAAAGATGTTCCTTTATCTTTCATACAACGTGTTTTTGAAGTAATGAATAATACCCAGCAACATACTTATCAAGTATTAACTAAGAGGGCTGAAAGATTATATGAACTTCATGACAAACTCAACTGGACAACCAATATCTGGATGGGGGTTTCAGTTGAAAATGAAAAAGTAAAAGATAGAATCGACTTTTTGAAAGAAACTAATGCTAAAGTAAAATTTCTTTCCTGCGAACCCTTGATTGGCCCACTTATGAATTTGAATCTTGACAGAATTCAATGGGCGATTGTCGGAGGAGAAAGCGGACGGAAGTCAAGGCCCATGAAAGAATGGTGGGTTTGGGATATTCGTCAGCAATGCGCAGAGCAAGGGGTTGCTTTCTTTTTTAAACAATGGGGTGGAACAAATAAAAAGAAGGCAGGTCGGCTTCTTAATGGCAGAACATATGATGAGATGCCCAATTACACCTTCACATAAATCTTCTTCTTATCCATCCACCAGCAGATAAACCACATAAATGTGATGACACAAAGAGCATAGAGCAGTGAACCATTCTCCGGTGCGCCGGGTGTATGAATCAATACTTTTTTATACAACCAATTCCATGGATTTACACCATTGCCGAGTTTTATCAAGGCAAGCCCTTTGGGTAAAAAAGCGCTTAATGCAAAAACAAACAAGGCATTTTTCCCGAATACATCAAAGAACTTACTTAGCCACCCCTTCGCATTTTTGAATTCTATCATATAAATCATGGTGGCAATAGTAATTGTAGCAAGGCCGGAAGTATATACAGTATACGAACTGGTCCATATTTTTTTATTGATGGGGAAAACCATATCCCAGCAGAAGCCTGTTATCAGCATTGCCACACCTGCAACAAACAAACCTGTTACCATCTCATAGTTCTTCCCTTTCTTCTGGATATAATCTCCCACCATGTATCCAAAAATCACCTGTACAATAGCAGACATAGTGCTCATCAACCCTTCAGGATCAAAAGGAATTCCTTCTCCTTTATACATGTGGGCCACACCAAGGATTTTTTTATCAATAGCAGTTCCAAACCAACCTTTCAAACTGTATGGATCAGCCGGATTGCCGATATAACAAAGCATCCAGTAAATAAGTAATAAGATCAAGCCGGCAAGAAATGCTTTTCGGGGTTTTAAGTAATAAATAATTACAGATCCCAAAAAGTAGCATAGAGCTATCCTCTGCAATACTCCAATTATTCTAACTCCACTTTCAGAATTATTCGGATCAACCCATTGACGAAAAATCAAAGAGCCTTCATTCCATTTTACAAAAGGCCACCAGTTTAAAAAGAGACCAATCAAAAAAATAAGAGCTGTTCGCTTTATTACTTTTTTCCAGAAAGCCGCATCGCCTCCGGCCTCAAGTTTTGGCATTACAAAGGAAAGAGCATTACCTACAGCAAAAAGAAAGAAAGGAAATACAAGATCAGTCGGCGTTAGTCCATGCCAGGGTGCATGTTCAAGTGGGGCATAGATATGACTCCATGTACCCGGATTATTTACCAAAATCATCAGGCAAACGGTAGCACCGCGAAAAACATCGAGAGAATAAAACCGTTGATTCAATTAAACTGAATTATTTAATGCAATATCGAGTAAAGGCACCAAGGCTAAAAGCTACAGATTACTTTCTTGACCCGAGTAAATTATTTATTAACCCGTGGGGATAATTCATTCAGAATCTGTGAATTTTACTATTCCCCCACTCACATTTCCTATTATATTTGCAAGTAAGCTGTCGTCTTAGCTCCGGTTTTAGGGGCATTCAATTCAATAATAACCGGTCATGTGAAAACTTTTTTATGTGACTGAGATGGCGAAGCCGTCAAAAAAAGTTCTGTGGGTATTCGTAAATGGCTGGCCGTATATACTCGGCCGAGATGGGAAAAGAAAGTGAATCAACTTCTGGCTGAAAAGGGGGTGGAGAGATATTGCCCTTTAAATAAAGTAAGAAGAAAATGGAGTGATAGGATGAAGGTAGTGGAAGAGCCATTGTTTAAATCCTATGTTTTTGTAAAAGTGAATGATGATGACAGAACACAGGTACGAATGACTCCCGGGGTAATCAATTTTGTTTATTGGCAGGGGAAACCGGCCGTGATAAAAGAAAAAGAAATAAATGCCATTCGGCGTTTTTTAGACGAGTATGAAAATGTGGAAGTAAGACCTATGGATGTAAAACCGCACCAAAGAGTTAAGATTACTTCAGGTCCGTTGATGGACCAGGAAGGTGAAGTATTGCAGGTGCAGCATAAAACAGCCAAAGTGGCTATTGATAGTCTCGGTTATGTTCTGATTGCATCAATTGAACGAACTAAATTAACTTCGGTAAAAGGAAAATAGAAACAAGCCTTATTTTTGCAAAACCCATTCTTTAAAACCAATAACCCCTTGATGAAACTCTTTCACCTGTTTTGTTTCCCTGTAATGGTAGTTGTATTGGTATCTTCCTGCAAAACTCAGCAAAGAGCACTTGGTTATTTAGAAAATTTAAATGACTCCGCACAGATAATTGGTGTACAATATCAGGAACCATTGATTCAAAAGAACGATCAACTTTCAATTATAATATATAGCGAAGCAGCAGATGAAGGCAAAACGGATGGCATGTATAATCTGGCAGGTGCAAGCA
>OEMC01000562.1_pt3 | contig 11026 bp, 5 predicted proteins | sample 1503201 | NCBI WGS metagenome assembly OEMC01 (sample SAMEA104379564, study PRJEB20068) | metagenome | isolation source: 1998 | reverse complement strand
CAAAGTGTTTTAACCGGCCTGGGTTTACAACCGGTTCAGGATTTTGAAAAAACATTTGCCCGTAAGCTGTTGCCTACCGATTATTATTTCAATCCCCAGGTAGGATTTATTTCACTCAATCAACAGTTGCAAACTGACGAAGTGTTAGGTATCGCTTTTCAATACACTTACAATGGGAAAGTATACCAGGTAGGAGAATTTTCAACTGATATTCCGCCGGATTCTACAGGAACTTCGCAACCGGTTATTTTTTTAAAACTGTTGAAAGCAACATCACAACGGACTAATCTTCCTATCTGGGACCTGATGATGAAAAACGTTTATTCCGTTGGTTTTGGTCAATTGGAAAGATCTGATTTCAAACTGGACGTTTTATACGAAGAGCCAAGCCTTGGAGAAAAAAGATATTTACCTCCAGTTGATGTATCCGATCCGTACAAAGGACAACCTTTGATTTCGTTGTTAAATTTGGATCGCTTAAATAATCAAAACGATCCCCAGCCTGATGGTGTATTTGACTTTGTGGAAGGCTTTACTGTTATTTCATCGCAAAGCCGCATCATCTTTCCGGTGCTTGAGCCTTTCGGAAAGGATCTTGAATTTGTTTATAAAGGACCTGACAGTTTAATACAAAGAGCAAAATATCTTTATTATCCTCTATACGACACCATCAAAGCCATAGCCCAAACCTATGCAAACCTGAATCGTTTTAAGTTCAGTGGAAAAAGTAAATCAGGCTTAGGTACTTCAGAATACCAACTTGGATTTAATATTCCCAAAGGGTCGGTAACCGTAACTGCAGGTGGACAGGTACTCCGGGAAAATATAGATTATGAGATCAACTATGACCTTGGTTCATTAAAAATAATTAACCAGGCTATTATCAATGCAGGCTTGCCGGTTAATGTGGGATATGAAAACAATGCAACTTTTGGTTTGCAAAGCAGAAATTATCTGGCCCTGCGTTTGGATTACCTGGCCAGTAAAAAACTTACGTTGGGTGGTACAATTGTTCGATTGAGCGAAAGACCCTTCTTTACCAAACAGAATTATGGCGATGATCCGATCCGCAATACAATGTATGGAGTTGATTTCGATTACCGCAATGAGATTCCCAGGCTTTCAAGATGGCTGGATAAACTTCCTTTTTATTCTACCAAATCACCTTCAAGCATTACAGCTTATGGCGAAGCGGCTATGTTGAAACCGGGTCATGCTCCACAGATCGGTAAAGGAGACGCAGGTGTGATGTATGTTGACGATTTTGAAGGAACAAGAAGCAGCATTGATCTTCGCTTTCCGCTTATAAGCTGGACACTGGCCTCTACTCCTCAAAAAGCTTTGGATAAAAACAATTCAATTCTTTTTCCCGAAGCTGAACTGCATAACAATCTTGAATATGGTTACAACAGGGCTAAACTAGCCTGGTATAACATAGAGCAGGTACTGCAGGAAACCAGGAATACAAATAATCCATTACGCGGAAATCTTGCAGAACTTTCAAGACCTGAAACTAGACAGGTTTACTATCGTGAAATTTTTCCAAACCGAACTCAGGATTTCGGTCAGGGTAATCTTACCACAATGGATATTGCTTATTATCCAAAGGAAAAAGGCCCTTATAATTTTGAATACAGAAACGGAAGAATAAATGCTGCAGGTAATTTGCTTAACCCCACTAAAGCATGGGGTGGTATCATGCGCAATATCGATCAAACAGATTTTGAAACCGGCAATATTGAGTTTATTGAATTTTGGATGCAGGACCCCTTTATCAGAAAACCGTTGAGCAAAGGAGGTGATCTTTATTTTAACCTCGGAAATATTTCTGAAGATGTTTTAAAAGATGGCAAGCGTTTATATGAAAATGGATTACCCACTATAAAAAATCCTTCTTTGCCTGTAGATAACAATACAGTTTGGGGAAGAGTCCCTTCTAATCCTATACAGGTGACCAATGCTTTCAGTAACGATCCCGATGATCGTCCTTTCCAGGATGTGGGATATGATGGATTACCCGATTCACTGGAAAGAACAAAGCAGTCAGCTTATTTAAACAGTCTTGCTACCAATTTCGGAGCCGGTTCTTCTGTTTATCAAAAAGCGAATACAGATCCTTCCGGTGATAATTTTAAAAATTACCGCGACCCATCCTATGACCAACCGCTTGCCGGTATATTGCAGCGTTATAAGGACGTAAACAATCCGAATGGCAATTCGCCTGTTTCAGATAATAATTCTCAATTCATCAATGCTAATACACTTTATCCTGATCAGGAAGAACTCAACCGGGATAATACCCTGAATGAAGTTGAAGAATATTTTCAGTACAGAGTAGAATTAAAACCAAACATGCAGGTAGGCTCAAACTTTATTACCGATAAACGTTTGGTGGATGTCAATCTTGCTGATGGTACCACCAGATCCGAAACATGGTATCTTTTCCGTATCCCGGTTACACAGTATCAGAATAAAGTGGGTAATATTCCTGATTTTAAATCTATCCGTTTTATACGCATGTTTCTTACCGGATTTGAAGATACCGTAGTATGCAGATTTGGTAAACTGGAATTGATCCGCAACCAATGGCGGCGCTTTGCTTATGAAATTGATACGAGCGGCATTTTTAAAACTTTACCTGCTAATAATCCGACAAAGGTGGATGTATTAGCAGTGAACGTAGAAGAAAACGATCAGCGGCAGCCGGTGAGGTATATACAACCGCCGGGTATAGAACGCCAGCAGCAATTGAGTAATAACAATGTGCCTTTACTGCTGAATGAACAGTCACTCAGTCTTAAGTTGAATAACTTATTGCAAAAAACTACCCGTGGTGTTTTCAAAACGATGAACCTGGATCTGCGCCAGTATGGCCGTCTTTCCATGTTCATTCATGCTGAGGAAACATTATTCCAGGGATTTATTCTCGATAAAGAGTTGAATGCAGTGATTCGGATCGGTAATGATTTTGTGAGCAACTATTACGAAGTAAGAGTGCCATTAAAAATAACAAAATGGGGTGCCACAGATTCATTAGCTATTTGGCCCGCTGAAAACAATCTTGATTTTGACATTCAGGAACTGGTCAGATTAAAAACCCGGAGAAATAAAAGCGGTGTTTCTCCTTCACAATATTTCAGTGAAGTAATTGATGGGAAAAAGTTTGCCATTATCGGTAATCCCAATCTGGGTGAAATAAGAGGGATGCTGATGGGAGTGGAGAATACAAAGATTGAACCTGTAACCGCAGAGGTTTGGTTTAATGAACTTCGTTTATCAAGCCTGGACGAAAAAGGTGGCTGGGCCGCTCTCGGACGGATTGATATTACAGGAGCAGATCTCTTTAATCTTAGTGTATCTGCCAATGCAAGAAGTTCAGGCTTTGGCACATTGGAACAAAGAGTAAATGAGCGCAGTCGGGAAGATTATTTCCAGTTTGATGTTTCTGCCAATATTGATGCAGGAAAACTATTGCCAAAGAAAGCTAACCTCCAGCTTCCGATATATGCCGGTATTAGCCGAACCAGCGCTTCACCAGAATACGATCCTTATGAACTGGATACGAGATTAAAGGATAAACTGAAAGAAAATCCCAAGGATAAACGTGATTCTATAAGAAGAGAAGCAGTAGATGTAACCACTATTAAAACCGTTAACCTGACCAACGCAAAAGTGAATAAGTCAGGGAACAAAAAATCTCAACCCTGGGATATCTCCAATCTTGATTTTAATTATTCATATACAAAAATTGAGAAACAGAATCCGCTGATTGATCATGACGAGATGGAAAGAACCCGAGGTGCCATAGCTTATAATTTTGCGCCACAACCAAAATATGTTGAGCCATTCAAAAGGATTTTGAAATCAAAATCAAGATGGCTTTCTTTTATTAAAGATTTCAATTTTAATTATAAACCATCGCAGGTTTCTGTTAAGGCTGATGTGTTCCGCCAATTCGGTGCTTTGCAACCCAAAAATGTGGGAGCTGGGCCTTACAAAATCCCTGAGAGTTACGATAAGTACTTTACATTCGACAGATACTATATCATCCGTTGGGATCTTACCCGTTCACTCAATCTTGATTTCAGCGCTACCAATAATTCACGAATTGATGAACCCTTTGGCCGTATAGATAGCAAATCCGAAAAAGATACCCTGCGAAAAAATTTCTTCAAAGGTGGAAGAAATACCCGTTATCACCAGGAAGCTACATTTACATACAATTTCCCTACTAATAAATTTCCTTTATTAGACTGGACAAGTGTGAGAGCAAGTTATAAAGCAGAGTATGACTGGATAGGCGCTTCTTTACTGGCAAGAAACCTTGGTAATGTATTGACGAATGGACAAACAAAGAGTGTGAATGGTGAACTCAATTTTGATCAGCTTTATAATAAATCGAAATTTTTGAGAGCAGTGTACAGCACGGCGCCGCCCATAAGAAATGCTGCAAACAATAATCAGAAAACGACCACACAGAAAAAAACTATTTCAGATTCACTATCTGCAAAGCAGGCCAGAAAACTGAGCAGGGCCGAAAAGAAATTATTAAAAAAACAACAAAGAGAGCAGCGACAAAACCAGGTACCCGAAGTGGGAGGCGCTGTAAAGGGGATAGCTAAATTAATCACCTCTGTAAAACGGGCGGGCATACAATACACAGAAACGGCGGGATCAAATCTGCCCGGTTATCTTGATAGCACAAGAATATTGGGGCAAAACTGGAGTAGCATGCAACCTGGGTTTGATTTTATCCTCGGTTATCAGCCAGATACAAACTGGATAAACCGCAAAGGAAGAAATGGCTTGCTTACACATGATCCTGTTTTCAATGCACTCATTCAACAGCGTTACGATCAACGGCTGAACCTGACCGCTCAGGTGAGTCCTATCAGAGATTTCAATCTTGATCTGAGTCTTGATAAAACATTTAATAAAAATTACAGCGAATTATTGAAGGATACAACTGGTTTACCGAATGGCGATTTAACCCGTCTTAATCCTTATGCAATGGGTAGCTTTAGTATAAGTTATATTTCTTATCAAACTCTGTTTACGAAGTTTGATCCGAATCTTCTTTCTGAAACATTCAAACAGTTTGAGACTAACAGAGTTTTCCTTTCACAGAAATTGGGAAAGCAAAATCCTTATAACGGTACTAATCCTACACCCGGTGCAGATGGTTTTTATCAGGGATACGGACGCTATGCGCAGGATGTTATCATCCCTTCTTTTCTTGGCGCCTATACTAAAAGAGATCCTTTGAGTGTGAGCCTGGTTAAAAATGCTAATCCGGGCTTGAGGTCCAATCCATTCAAGGGTTTAGTTCCAAAGCCAAACTGGAGTATTACATATAATGGACTGAGCAGGGTGAAAGGGCTTGAAAAATTATTTACTAATGTGGTGATCCGTCATGGTTACCGTAGCACACTAAGCATGAATAGTTTTAACTCAGCGCTTTTCTTTGAAGATCCGCTGCGTTATGGATTCCCCTCATTTATTGATACGCTTACTAAAAACTATATTCCTTATTTCCTGGTGCCAAATGTGACAATCAGCGAAGAATTCAGTCCATTATTCTCCATTGATGTTACATTTACTAACCAGCTAACTACAAGAGTAGAGTTCAGGAAAACAAGACAGCTTAGTTTAAGTTTGATTGATTATCAACTGGCAGAAAACCGATCAACTGAATTGTCAATTGGAGCAGACTGGAGGGTGAGGGGAATGCCTTTGATAAAGAAAATCGGCAAGATGAAACTGGACAATGACGTCACTTTCAAACTTGATTTCAGTATTCGTGACGATGCTACGGCAAACAGCAAGTTGGATCAAAACTCATCATTCGGTACAGCGGGACAAAAAGTGATCAGAATTAATCCAACTATCGACTACACAATCAACAGCCGTATAAGAGCAAAGCTATATTTTCAACAAGACCGCACAATACCTAAGATTGCAACTACAGCACCTATCACAAACACAAGGGCTGGGGTAGAGTTGAGGATTTCACTGGCACAGTAGAAACCACGATTTTCCTGATTAAAAGGATTTGGATGAAGCGTTAAAAGACCGGGGCAAAAGTTATTATCTTATACATGTTCAAACCTTTTGCTTAGTGTAAATGTCCTACACGAATAAAATTAACTTACTAATGAATAAAATTCAGGGAAGATTGTTTAGAACTTAATGAAAAGACCGGTTGTTGTTTTTTAATTTCCTTATTTCCTCATAATCTTTTCAATCAGGGAAATCCCGGTTCTGTCTACTTTACTTTCTTAAACATCATTACATACCCGCAAAGATTCTTTTTCTTTTGTTTGTTTACCTGTACGGGTTTCATCATATGAAATTCGGAGAATTGAGGCTGATAGGCGTAAGAAATAATGTTTCCATCAATTTCACCCCATTTATTTTGCTTAAATACAACCTGTTTTTCATTCCAGTCAAACATACGAACCTCGTATAGACGGCTGGTATAATCGCCGATAAAAATAAACTGGTAAAGACTGCCCTGGTTGAGAGGCACAATCACAGGCATTTCATATTCGCTTTCCATGGAAATAGAAGCTTCTTTCATGAGTACATATCCATCGGCAGAATAAAGGTTTTTAAGACTGTCAACCTGGTGTGAAATCAGTACATCTTCGCAGGATTTTACTTTTATCACATTGGATTGTGAAAAAGATGCGGTTGCGAACAGCATAAATACCAGGGATACCAGATTCGGTTTTTTCATAAGGACTCTCAATAGGTATGGATATAACGCTATAAAAATAAAACTATTATTGCGCCTTCTGAACTTTTGAAACAGGATTTATCAGGTACAGTATATATTCCTGGGAAAACTACGAAAGTCTGGTTCAGGCTTTAGATGTTTGCACTTAATTTTCTATGAAGAGCGAAGTAGTGAATATTGGTGTTTGCCGTTGCCTTATCATTTAGAGTTGGTTTATTTCCTGTTAAAATAAATCGCATCGGCCTGCTGTGTGCAGGTAATGACAAGATCATTAATGCAAACATGAGGAGGTAAAGTAGTACAATAATAAACTGTATCCACCACATCTTCTGCGGTTAAAGGAGTTAAACCATCATATATTTTTTTTGCTGTAGTTTCATCACCTTTAAAACGTACCACCGAAAATTCAGTTTCCGCAGCGCCGGGATGAATAGCGGTTACTTTAATATTATGTTTCAGCAAATCAACCCGCATCGAATGGGAAAGTGTATCTACTGCAGCCTTACTGGCACAATATGCATTCCCTTTTTCATACACTTCTTTGCCTGCCACTGATCCCATATTGATTATATGCGGTTGAGTGCTTTTCTTTAATAATGGGAGTACCGCTTTGGTCACATAAATAAGACCTTTCAGATTGGTATCAATCATCGTATCCCAATCATCAATATCTGCTTCATCAAAATAATCACGACCCAGCGCCAGACCTGCATTATTAAAGAGCACATCCACATGTTGCCAGTCTTCGGGAATATTTTTTATGGCTGAAAATACTTCAGTCCGGTTTCTTACATCAAAAACGGAAAGCAGGATAGCTGTGTTGAATCTTTTTTCAAGATCTTCTTTTATTTTTTCAAGACGATCTTCTCTACGTCCGTTAAGGATAAGATCATAACCATGTGCAGCAAATTTCTCAGCGCAGGCTTTTCCAAAACCTGAAGTAGCGCCGGTGATGAAGGCTATTTTTGACATTGTAAAAACGTTTCTGCAATATTATTGATTATTCATCTATGTTACCTGGGAACAATTTTTTTAGAGCAATAAAATAATGAACAATGAATAATTAATAATAAAAGAAAGCAAGAAAAAATACTTTAAATCTCATCGGACGAGTGTAGTAGTACCTTTTTGATAAACTTTTTTACCTGTGTAATCTACTCCTGCGACTAACCAGACGAAGGTGCCGGTAGATTGATTTTTCCCACCTATTTTTCCGTCCCATCCCTGTCCGTTTATCGTGGTGCTGAATACTAGTTGACCCCATCTGTTATACACCCTGAAATATTCAATACGATCAATACCTACGGCAATTGGCCTCAGCACATCATTCTTGCCATCTCCGTTCGGTGTAAAGCCGGTAGGTACAAAAATCTGCGGATTAGTTCTGAAAATTTTTACAAGTATAGAGGCCGAATCAAGACATCCTGCGGCATCAGTTACATATACTTTATAGCGAATACTGTCTTGTTCACCACCTAATTTAGCTACAGGGCCTGGTACATTCACATTGTTGAGTCCATAAGAAGGTGACCAAAGATAATTTTCACCACCCGATGCAATCAATTGCAAAGGTTGTCCTGCTACGATTGCTGTATCTCTCCCTGCAGATGCATTTACTTTCGGCAGTACAGTTACAATTACTGAATCATAAGAGGCTTTGGGGCAACCTAAAGTGTCAGTCGCCGTAAGAATATATTTTGTGGTTGTGGCAGGACTGGCGATGGGATTCAGATTTTTTGAATCAGTAAGTGAACCCTGGGGTCTCCAGAAGAAATCAGATGCAATAACACTACCATTCAATTGTATTGGAGTTTTATAACAGGTTGTCAAATCAGATCCGGCATCAACAAAAGGATAAGGCACCACAAAAACAATGACATTGTCTTTTATAGTACAACTTCCAATATTTGCGATCAATTGGTAAGTAGTTGTGGATGGCGGATTAGCCATTGGATTAATAATTGCCGGATCACTCAGATTTATATTAGGGGACCATAAAAATTGCAGTCCATCCGAAACTGCACCTAACTGTACACCATCGCCTTTACAAAAAGTCGTATCAGTTCGGGCAGTAAGTTTTACACTGCCCACAACTCTCACACGAACCGAATCCTTGTTCTGGCAGCCATTATCATCAAGGTCCACTTTGTACCATGTGGTTGTTTTTGGAAATACAAGTGGGGTAGAAGTATTGGCAAAAAGAATATTAGAAGCAGGTGTCCATGAAAATACTCCGGATCCGGTGGCGGGTATACTCAATGAGTCAATATCACAAATGACTGTATCCCGGAAAGGAAGTGTAATAGGAGGTTTATCAATTATAGTAAGGTCTTTACTGATTGTATCCACACAACCTTTGGAACTCCTCACAATAAGCTGGGTGTTTTTCAGACCTAAAGCCGGATAGGTGTATGAAGGATTTTGCAAACGGGAAGTATCATTGTTTGCAAGCCCTTCGCCAAAATCCCATCGCCATGCATTTACAGTTCCATATCTGGTAGTGGTTTGATCAGTAAATTGGGTAGGCTTATTCAGACAAATACCCGATGAAGTAAAATCCGGAAAAAATCCAGGATAAACACCGAGTTTCATAGTTGCCGAATCTGTACAGGGGTCTCCGGGATTGACAACAAGCTTTACGGTATAAACTCCGGTATCAGCATAAGTATAAGTAGGTGTTGCAAGAATGGATGTATCTGCTGATGTTCCAGCCACTCCAAAATTCCAGTTCCAGGCATATATAAGCGATGAAGGAGTTAAGTTTTCAAAACTGGTAACAAAATCGTCACAATAAGTAGCGGATAAAGGAAGCAATGCGGCAACAAAATCACAATCAGCAATTTTTAAAATAAAATCTTTTCGATGCATATTAATAGCACGGCCGTTTCTCCATTCAGTAACACATACAGCTATAACATAAGCACCGGCAGCAGGAGCAAGGCCTGAAATAATACCAGTTGTTTGATTAATAGCAACCCCCGCTCCCAAAGGAGTGGATGGGCTGTAACCACTGGCATATGGGACAATCTCATAGGGCGGTGGAGGTGGGTTAGCAACCCCGGGACTTTGTTCGCTACCTCCATGATAGGCTTCACAAAATTCATAAGTAAGCTGATCACCATCGGGGTCTATAGCGCCAAAGTCAAGTTTAAAGTTCCGATTTTGACAAACTAATGCAGTGTCTTTCAGATTAAACTCTGGACTCGAATTATGTCCGGTACCCACATCTCTTGTGCCGGCAATGCTACCAAGATAAGTGGCCCCTGTACCCACAGCCACGGAAAGATTGGTAATATTATCTATTCGGCAACAACGCTGATAAGATATCCAGTATCCCATTTGGTTGTCAGAAAGAGTAACTGTAAAAAAATAGAATCCTACCTGATAACAAACTATAGGAGCATTAATAATGCAGGGAATTGATCCTCCTTTTTGAATTGTTTCTATATGATCAAGAGCAATATTAAAGGGTGAACCTATAACCGGTGTAAGTCCAAGTTTATCATAAATGCTAATACTAGCTGTTTGGTCAAGTGCAGCGCCGGAAGAAAGACAGTCTCTAAATAACCTTAAAGTAATTTTATATTGGCTGGTTCCGGGAGTGGCGCCTGGTCCTAAATATTGATAAAAGATTTCTCCACCGGCAATATGCCTAGCAGAAGAGGTAAAACAACACCCACATAGGATAAGGAATATAAATATGTTTTTTTTCATGCGCAAGGCACCGGTAGTTTTATCATCATTCTTCACTTAAAATACCTCATCAAAAAAAGCCTGGGAAGGAGAGCCTGGTTTGAACTTTGTATTAAGTTGTCATCAGGTCGGATTCCGGATTTTAAAATTACTGCTTTTTACCGGATCAGAGGCCTTCGGCAGACTGATTCTGACAATAGACTTGTATAACAAAACGAATGCTGCTTTCATTAAGTTGTTCCTGAAATAAATAAAAGAGAGAGTAAAGATTAACTTTTCTTTTTACGGACTGATTTCAGTATCCCGTAAAAAACTTTCAAGTATCCGGCTAAGTTCTTCCGGTTCTTCAATCATACTCATGTGACCGGAATTTTTAAGAATATGAAAGTCGCATCTTTCAGGCAGATGACATTGCTTCAGACTATCCTCAAGTAGTATTGCAGAATCTTGCTCACCAGCAACAAAAAGAACAGGGTTGGTTGCATTTCTTAAAATGGTTGTCCTGTCGGGTCTTTGAATCATAGCTTCGTAATAAGCGATGAGAGTTTTTGATGTAAAATCCTGCTGATTATTTATGAAATCATTAATGGTATT
>OEMC01000362.1_pt2 | contig 11151 bp, 10 predicted proteins | sample 1503201 | NCBI WGS metagenome assembly OEMC01 (sample SAMEA104379564, study PRJEB20068) | metagenome | isolation source: 1998 | reverse complement strand
TTTTTCATTCGGCGCAAAATCAATGACGCCTCCACCGGGGTGTGTACCACCATTTACCCATGATTTAAATGTATTGACTCTTGAGAGTATGGCATCATAAAAAACAGTGTCAAAATGAGAGAACTGAACAGCTCTTGAACCGATACCGTTATTATGACAACCGCAGGCACCTCCGGTTATTATGGGTACAACTTCAGCCCGAAAGGATACTCGGGGTAGCGCAAGAATATCTTCTTTATTCTGATAACAGGATGACAACAGGTAAACAATCAGGGAAGTTGTCATTGCTGCTAATATTATTCTCTTTTTCATATTAAAGTAATTTTAGGTTTTTTAATGCGTTGACGACTTCTTTATTTCTTAATAATATTTCCGGTCTTTCTGTATTTAAATATTCCTGCATTGTTAACGCCATATTTCCATACGTCAGGAATATTAGGATCAGCAAAATACCATGCTTTGATAAGTGCGACTTCATGGGGTTTCAAACCACCATCGCCATAAGCCATATCACCTTGGTGAGATGTGGCATAAACACCTGTGGACGGATTAGCAAGCAATAGTGATGAATCTATCCTGGTAACTACAGAACTGGTTGCATTCAAATAATTACCTCTCACATAAAAACTATTGCCATTAGAAGTATATACAACGCTTGAATTACTCCTTATGCTTTTCGGGTAATTAATATCCAAAAGGATATCGTCATAAGTATTCAGCGGGCCACGGGTACTCAAAGCAGATACAGGTGTGCCAAAAATTTTATACGGTCTGAAGCTGGCGTATGTCAGAGTATCTGAATAAAATTTTCTTACACTGTCCTTATAGGCTGTCCACACCTGGTTACGTAAATTAACATTTGATAACTGGCAGTAAACTGTAACAGCTCCGGTTATTGGATTGACATATGTATATTGAGTCGTATCGGATGTTGTGAGGGGTCCCAATAATCCTTTTCTTGCCCAACCTCCAGTAGCCGTTGCCTGGTTATGACAATTAGCAGAACCGCAACCATCTCTGATTAATCTGATCGCCGCTGGTCTGAAATCAGTTAGCGTAGGTGTTTCTTTGGCGCCGTTTAATATCCAATTATAGATAATCCCTTTATCCCTTGTATTGAGTTCATGATTGGAGTTTACCGGTGGCATTGCTTTGTCAAAATCATTGGTAGTAATATATTCCCATAACTTACTTGCGGTTGGATTGCCAGCAACTATATATTTCATGATAGCTGTATAAGTATCAAATTTGGGACTAATCGGTCCACCGTGACAATTAGAAGTAGCACAATATTCATGAATAATAGTTTGAACACCTCTGTAATTTATTACATCGTTTACATCCGCTATTGCGTCGGAAGGGATGATCTTATTCTTTTCATAGAAAGCCGCATAAACAGTGGAATCGACGCTTCCTGTAAAGGACCGGTCAAGATTATTGATTATATCACCTGTCTTTTTACATTGGAAAAGAGATGACATAAGTAACAAGACTCCCATAAACAGGGTAACCGCTTTAATAATTGAAACTTTTTTCATAAAAAGCCAGTTTTACTTATTGAATAATTAAAAATTGTATTCCTAAAAGAGCTTTATTTTATTAACACTCAAAAATATCCATCACCTACTTGACAATTCCATGACAAGTAGCCGAAACATATATGATATTCCTCATCCGGGTGCCTTATCATACTCATTGTTATATTATCTGAGGTGATGGATAATAAATTAATTTACTAAAAATCAGCAGCCGAATGGGTTTCAATAATATTGGATACAAGTCTATAAACACAGAAAAAATAGTCCTATTAAAGACAGAATAATCGTTTTTGCTGCTACGTAAAATTTTCAGGACCCTGTATTTGAAATAAATCTTTTCCTGATACTTCTTAATCGCATTTATCACTTTTCCAAATTGTCAAACCGTATTTCGTCCCTTCTTAAGATTTTTTTGAATCTGTGTATAGCATTTAATCAATACACATTTGATTATTTCACCTTTCAGCCATCGGTTTTGATGAATATCATTCCATATGGTGATGAAAATCACATACTCCTTCTTGTTCTATCATTTATGTGCCCTCAGTCGGTGGCTATTTTAGCTTAGTTATTTCCCAGTTCTTTTATTACTAACACTAAATTTTGAAAAGCAAAATCATGGGTAACAAAAAACAAACTGAAAACAAGTCCCGCCGATGGTTCTTAACCGGAGGCTTAACAAGCCATACACCAAAGAAAGAAATGGTAAAAATGCTGACCGCGGAAGGAAAAGTGGTAGAAATAGAAAAGGCTTTATTAGATGAAGTGGCAAAAAAACAAAGAGCTACTAATAAAGAAATATTTGATTGGATGAAAAACCCAAGCAAAGAGAAAATTTGATTTTCTACCCTCCTACTTTAAACCAAGCAACAATGAAACAAGAAGAAATAAATGATAATAGCCGACGTGAATTCTTAAAAACAGCCGCCTTAGCAACAGTTGCGACAGCTGCCTGTGGCAGCTTAGCCTGTTCCTGCTCTTCTAAAAAAGCCGAAGTAAGTCAAAAAGTAAAGCTGCTTTCTCCGGATGGCGAGATTGTAGAAATTGATTCCGCTTATCTGAACTTCCAGGAACATATGTCAATTGTTTCCAAACTGGAAGCAAGACAAGGCATAGCCGGAAAGAAATTTGTAATGGTTGTTGATCTTTCCCGTTGTAAGAATGCACGTAAATGTGTTTCTGCCTGTCAGAAATGGCACTATCGCCCCGAAGAAACTGAATGGCTTACGGTGAAGCTAATGAAGGACAGTGATAAATCTGCTCCTTACTGGTTCCCCAAACAATGCTTCCATTGTGATAATCCACCTTGCGTAAAAGTTTGCCCGGTTAATGCCACATTTAAAAGAGATGACGGATTGGTGTTAATAGATAATGAAAGATGTATTGGATGTAAATTCTGTATGGCAGCATGTCCGTATTCTACCCGTGTATTCAATTGGGATGAACCTGAAATGCCGGTTGATATTAAGAATTTACAATACTCACCTGAAACAGGAATACCTGCCAGAGTCGGAACAGTAGAAAAATGTGATTTCTGCCCGGATAGATCAAGGGAAGGACTTCTGCCTCCATGTGTAGAAGCCTGTCCCAATGGGGTATTTTATTTTGGCGATGAAAATGAAGATACTGTTACTAATGGTGACGAAACTGTAAGCTTCAGTCAGTTGATAAAAGACAGAGCCGCCTATCGTTTTCAGGAAGAACTCGGAACCAAACCAAGAGTATATTATCTGCCACCAAAAGACAGGCAGTTCCCGGTTGAAAGAGGTTATGAAAATCTTCCTGATAAACTGAAAGCAAGATTTAAAGATGTGATGGAAAATAAAACAGAAGAAAAATAATGACTGCAGGTAATATTCATATCAACACAGAATTCTAACTATTATGCAACTAAATACATATCAACAGGAGATTTTTAATAAACAACGACCCGTTATTGAAACCTTTGGTGCCAAAACCTGGAGGTGGACTATATTTTTTCTTTTGTGGATCCTGTTGGGAGGCTATGCCCTTTATTTACAGATTGACAAAGGCCACACAGTAACAGGTATGAGAGATAATGTGGTTTGGGGACTTTATATAGCCAACTTTATTTTCTTTATCGGTATAAGTTATGCAGGCGCTGTTATTTCAGGCATTCTTCATATTCTGAAAGTGGAATGGCGTAAACCTATTATACGCATCGCTGAAATGATTACAGTAATTTCTACAATTATCGGCCCTGTTTTTATTTTGTTATGTGTTGGACGATTAGACAGGCTTCATCACCTTTTCATGTATCCCCGGTTGCAGTCGCCGATTACCTGGGATGTATTTGCAATCGGTACTTATTTTACAGGCAGTGTAATTTTTCTTTATCTCGCCTTAATAAAAGACTTTGCCATTTACCGGGATGCCAAACTGAATATTCCCAGGTGGAAACAAAAATTATATAAAATACTGGCGATTGGTTATCGCGGTACTCACAGTCAGAAAAGGCATATCAGAATTTCAACTAACCTTATGGCCGTTATGATCATTCCCCTTGCCATTATTGTACACTCAGTACTTTCCTGGATATTCGGAATGACACTTCGACCAGGCTGGCACAGTACCATCTTTGGTCCTTATTTCGTATTAGCCGCCATTTATTCAGGTACAGGTGTGTTAATTATGGCCATGTGGGTTTACCGTAAGATGTATAAGCTCGACAGTTACATTACCGACAAACATTTTGTTTATCTGGGCTATATAATGATGGTTCTTGGTGCCGGATATGGATATTTTACTTTTTCGGAATATCTCACTGACTGGTTTGCTTCGGAAAAATGGAATGCTGAGGTTATTGAGAAATTATTCAACCCGGCGAAATACGGTTGGTGGTTCCTCTTTGCCAACGTTGCGGGAATTATTTTACCCATATTCATCGTGGCATTTCCAAAAACAAGAACCCCGGGTTGGATAACAATCGCGTCATTTTTTATGGTCATTGCACTTTGGGTAAAACGATACCTGATCATTGTTCCTACACTTGAGTCTCCCCTACTTCCTATGCAGGACACAAGAATTGAGTATGTGAAATACAGTGCTACCTGGGTTGAATGGGCACTTACGTTTGCTGGTATCGCTACTTTCTTTTTATTCTATACCCTATTATCAAAGTTTGTAACGATTATTCCGATATCAGAGTTCGCCGGTAAAAAAGAAGAACATGCACCGGCAAAAGAAAAAAAATAGACCCTGTAAAAAATAGTTTATGAAACAAGTTTTAAAAGTAACAAAGAGTCAAAAAAACAGTCGGCTTCTGCTTGTGTCTGCTCCACTTTTTATAATATTATTGATACCGGGTTTGTTGTTTTCCCAAAGCGATACTACAAAAACTGAAGTCCAGGCTGCCAAGACTGAAGTTTCATTTTTATCTCCTTCAATCCAATTTATTACTGTTCAGAAAAATGATAACACGATTGATTTAAAGACAGCTCTCACTGCAAAATTTAAAGGTTCAACTACTAAACTGCCCTGGCTTAAAGTCACCTACTTTCTGGTAACCGATACACTGGAGAAAAAACTCGGTTTTGTAATTACTGACAAAGTTGGAAAAGCAGTGCTTACTGTTAAATCAGATTCACTGGCAACTGATAAAGAAGGGAAATTCTATTTCAAAGCAGTTTTTGCAGGCAATAAACAAATGGAAGCTTCAGTAGCAGAAGTAATCATAAAAAAAGCTCGTATTGAAATTACACCGGTAAAAGAAGATTCATTGCTGACAGTCAAAGTAAAATTAATTGATGTAGGAACCGAAACACCAATATCTGCAACAGCACTTGGGATATTTGTTCATCGCTTTTTTAATCCGTTAAAAGTCGGAGAAGGCACTACAGACGATAATGGCGAAGCAACTGTTGAAATTCCCAATAGTCTACCAGGTGATGCAAAAGGTGATATTACCCTTATGGCAAAACTGGACGAAAATGAAATTTATGGTAACCTCGAAGCTTCTGTAGTTCAAAATTGGGGAACTCCCGTCTCTGATAAATTGAATGAATTGCCAAGAGCCTTATGGAGCGAACATCCGCCACTTTGGATGTTGGTCACTTTTATTGTTCTGATGGTCACAGTCTGGGGGCATTACCTTGTTATTATTATTCAATTATTCCGGTTAAGAAAAGAAGAACCCGATCCAAACTCACCGACTATAGAAAAAATTATTTCCTGATCTAAACAATAAGATTATGGAAGAAGACTATAACAATCCGGGCAGCAAAACAAACCGTAAGGATTTCCTTAAAAAGAGTTTGTTAGCCGGAAGTGTTCTTGCAGCAGGCGCAGCTGGACTCAATAATCTTACTTCCTGCGAAAATAAATCAGGTAAAAAAGTAAAAGTGCTTACGGCAGATGGAAAGCTTGTGGAGGTGGATTCGAATGATATCGCGAAATCACAGTCCTGTTGTGCTGCTAGTACTACTGAATCAAGAATCGGAATCTCAGGCAAAAAGTATGTAATGGTGATTGACCTTTCCAGATGCAAGCATGCTCTCAAGTGTCAGGATGCCTGTCAACGGTATCATCACTTATCCGGCATGAACGTATGGTTGAAAGTTTTTAAAATGCATGATGCCGAAAACACTTCGCCCTATTGGATGCCAAAACCATGTATGCACTGCGATAAACCACCTTGTGTAAAAGTTTGCCCGGTAAATGCTACTTATAAAAGAGAAGATGGAATAGTGCTGGTGGATAATGAACGTTGTATCGGTTGCCGGTTCTGCATGGCAGCTTGTCCTTATTCCACACGATCATTTAACTGGGAAGAGCCGGAATTTCTTCATGAATCAAAAGGCTCAACTTACTCTCCTGAAACAGGGTTCCCGCAAAAAAAAGGAACAGTGGAAAAATGTGATTTCTGCCCTGATATGTTAAGACAGGGAAAACTGCCGCATTGTGTTACAGCTTGTCCCAACGGAGTTTTTTATATGGGCGATCTGAATGAAGATACCGTTTCAAACGGTGCAGAAACAGTTCGGTTCAGTCAATTAATGAAAGATAAAGGTGGTTACAGGCTTAATGAAATATTGGGCACTGAACCGAGTGTTTATTACCTGCCACCCGTTAATCGCTTATTCCCATTTAAGGATCCTGAAAAAGGTTCAGGGAAGATGGAGAAAGTAGAATAGTATCCCGGCTTATAAAATTTAATTGCATCGACATGCAAGAAAATAAAATAACTATACGAGAAGCAGATGCGATACAGATGCTGCATCAGTATAACGAAGATCTGTTGCCAAAAAAATTCGGAAGAATCGGAAAGGCATGGACGGCGCTATTGTGTGCAGTTCTTCTACTGGGAGTCTATTGTTATATTATTCAACTCAGAAAGGGATTAATCATAACAGGAATGAGAGACTTTGTTTTTTGGGGAATCTATATCTCCAATTTTGTCTTTTTTGTTGCCATCAGCCTTGTAGGTTCTTTAATTACTGCTGTCCTTTATTTGCTGAAAGTTTCCTGGAGGGCCCCGCTTACCAGGATTGCTGAAGTCATTGCTGTAGCAGCCATCATGTTTGCCGGGTTAATTATTATAGTTGATATGGGCCGACCAGACAGAATGATGAATATGATTCGTCACGGAAGAATTCAGTCGCCGATTATCTGGGATGTTATGGTGGTATCAACTTATATGACGATGAGTATTCTGTTACTGTATTTTCCTCTGCTTCCGGGTATTTCATTTTGCAGAGATCATCTGAAAGGAATCCCTAAATGGCAAACAAAGATGTATAAGTTCCTTTCTTTAGGATGGAGAAACACTCCTGAGCAATACAAAGTGGTAAAAAAAGCGATTACCATTTTATCAGTGATGATTATTCCTGTGGCTCTTTGTATACACACTGTTACCTCCTGGCTCTTTGCAAGCACATACAGGCCCGGATGGGACAGCACAAACTTTGGAGCCTATTTTGTATCAGGTGCATTTTTGGTGGGTTCAGGTGGAGTAGTTGTAGGAATGTATCTGCTTCGAAGATTTAACCCCTCTTACGACAAATATCTCACCGATATTCATTTTGACAGGATGGGGAAACTACTGGTTCTTCTTGCAATGATCTATGCCTATTTCTCCATCAACGAATATCTTATTCCGGCTTATAAAATGAAAGGTGAAGAAGCTCATCACCTTAATGAATTATTCACGGGTTATTATGCCCCCATGTTCTGGTCAGTACAATTTTTCGGAATGATTCTTCCCATTATAGTTTTGCTTTTTAAGAAAGGGAGAAGGCCGCAAATCATGTTTATTATGGCGGTTCTTGTTATTGTATGTGCCTGGTTTAAGCGTTACCTGATTGTTATTCCGACTATGTCTTTTCTGCCGGTACAGGAGATCCCCGAAGCATGGAAACATTATTCACCCACTTTACTGGAGTGGGCAATTACCGGCGGTTCGCTGGCAGGAGCTTTATTGGTCATCACATTTTTTGTCCGCTATTTTCCTATCATCTCGGTATGGGAAGTAGCTGAAGAAAAAGGAATTTCTCATGATATCATTTATAAACATATGCATGAAAGCAATGAAAAATGATCGCTTACATATTGTATTAAAATCATGGCGCCGTAGTACTGCTGTCATTTCACTGATTATAGGTGCATTAATTTTTTCTGGTACGCCGGCAATTTCTCAAGCGGTAAAAGATAGTGTCGCCAAACTTTCACTTACCATGAACCTGAGTTCCATTGTATCTAATGGCGTCAGGACTGTGAAAGTGCTGGTGAGCAGAAAAGAAAACAAAAAGACTATTGTTGTTGACGATCTGCGATCTTCTTTGAATCTATATCTGAACGAAGTAAAAGAGCATGATCCGCTTAATGAAAGCGGGTGGGTTAGCAAAACCTATCTCAATAATGAAGGGGAAGGAATATTTGTGTTTCCTGCTTCGTTCTACAGGATTACCGATAGTGTGCATGAATACACTTTCATTGTTAAACTGGATTCTGATCCAAAATATGCAGATACGGAAGATCAAATGATTGTTGCGGATGCCAAAATAAATCTTGAATATTCTGGTGAAGATTCTATCAAAACTGCATCCGCCTCAATTTCCGGATGGAAAGAACAGGCTTTTACGCCAATACCAAACGCAGAACTGAAATTATGTATTAAAAGAACTTTCAATTTCCTGCCTTTTGGAGAAGCTGGAGTTGCCTCCAATGAAAACGGAGAAATTTCAGGTGAGCTTCCTCTTGATTTACCCGGTAATGCTAACGGAACCATAACCATTGCTGCAAGATTAGAAGATGATGCAACTTATGGTACTGTAGAGGTAACAAAAGATGTTCCCTGGGTAGTCCTTCCAAGAGTAAATCCAGTAAGAGGAAGAACCTTATGGTCACCGGGTGACAATGCCCCCCTCCTACTGGTCATTTCATCCGTAACAATAATTGTTATCATTTGGGGCACTATATTTTACCTGATCTCCTTGTTATTTAAAATAAAAAGACTTGGAAAGGCTCCGTAAATAAAAAGCCTTATGTCTCTACCTTTAAACTTTTTTGCCAATGAAATAAAATAACATGCAACTAATTCTTAATTTCAAATCTCTATTAAAAAGGAAAAAATCAATTAAATATGAAAAAGAAAATTTCTATAGCAGTTACCAGTTTGTTAGCGTTTACTTTATTTGCGTTTGTACCAAAAACAACACAACCTAAACCCTGGGCGGTACCAGATGCGGCCAAAAACAAAGCCAATCCCTTAAAAGGAGATGCTGCATCAGTTACAAATGGTAAAGCCCTTTATAACCAACACTGCAAATCATGTCATGGAACAAAAGGGAAGGGTGATGGTCCAAAAGCTTCACAATTAGACACAGAGTGTGGCGATTTTACCACCGCAGACTTTCATAAACAAACCGATGGTGATTTGTTTTATAAAACTTCCGAAGGCCGTAAAGACATGCCTTCTTTCAAAAAGAAAATCCCTGATCAAAATGATATCTGGGCAGTAGTGAATTATATAAGGTCAATGAAATAAATACTTCATGAAAAAAATTAAAGCCGTCTTGCCTAAGGTGAGACGGCTTTTTGTTACCTTACTTTCACCAGGGGAATCCCCTCGGGCAATTTTTTAATTTTTAAATCTCTTTCATGTCTCATTTCATTCTTGCCCTTGACCAGGGCACTACCAGCAGCCGCAGCATTGTATTTGATCAGAAAGGAAATATTATAAGCGTGGCGCAAAAAGAATTCAAACAAATATTTCCGCAGCCCGGCTGGGTGGAGCATGATGCAGAAGAAATATGGAGTACACAGTTTGGCACCATGGCCGAAGCTGTAGCGAAAGCTAATATTACCATGAAACAAATTGCAGGTATTGGCATCACCAATCAACGGGAAACAACGGTGGTATGGGAACGCAACACTGGTAAACCCATTTATCATGCCATTGTATGGCAAGACAGAAGAACGGCTGCATATTGTGATGAATTGAAATCAGCTGGTCATGCAAATATGATCCAGCAAAAAACAGGATTGGTGATTGATGCCTATTTCTCTGCTACAAAACTGAAATGGATTTTAGACAATGTACCCGGCGCAAGAACAAAAGCAGAAAAAGGCGAGTTGGCATTTGGCACGATAGACTCCTGGTTAGTTTGGAAATTAAGCGGCGGTAATATTCATGTAACCGATGTATCCAATGCATCAAGAACTATGTTACTGAATATTCATACTTGTCAATGGGATGAAGAGTTGCTTCAGTTATTTGATATACCGAAATCAGTTTTGCCGGAGGTAAAACCAAGCAGTAAGATTTACGGCACTACAGGAACTATGCTTCCTGAAACTAAGCTTCCAATTGCAGGTATCGCTGGCGATCAGCAAGCTGCTTTGTTCGGACAAATGTGTACCCAACCCGGCATGGTGAAGAATACGTACGGCACCGGTTGCTTCATGCTCATGAATACCGGAACAAAAGCAATCTCCTCAAAAAATAATCTACTTACTACTATCGCCTGGCAGATTGATGGTAAAACTGAATATGCTTTGGAGGGAAGTGTATTTATCGCCGGTGCCGTGGTGCAGTGGCTGCGGGATGGTTTGAAGATTATACGTACTTCTTCTGAAGTAGAATCTTTATCAGCTAATGTAAAAGATTCCGAAGGCGTTTATATTGTTCCGGCATTTGCAGGATTAGGCACCCCACACTGGAACCAGCATGCCCGGGGAAGCATTTTTGGATTAACAAGAGGAAGTAGTAATGCACATGTTGCCAAAGCTGCCCTGGATAGTATCGCCTATCAGACCTATGATGTACTCAAAGCCATGGAAGCAGATGCAGGAATATCCATTGCTGAATTAAGAGTGGATGGTGGCGCTACAATCAATAATTCGCTGATGCAATTCCAAAGTGATATACTGAATACAAAAGTGATCCGGCCAAAAATAACAGAAACGACTGCGTTAGGTGCTGCTTATTTAGCAGGGCTTGCAGTTGGTTATTGGAAAAATGTTGAAGAGATTCAAAAACAATGGCAGGTGGATAAAGAATTTTCTCCATCAATGAAGGATGAAAAAAGAAATGAATTGGTGAACGGCTGGCAAAGAGCAGTGAAGGCGGCGATTGCATGGGCAGACAATTAGC
>OEMC01000176.1_pt1 | contig 11188 bp, 7 predicted proteins | sample 1503201 | NCBI WGS metagenome assembly OEMC01 (sample SAMEA104379564, study PRJEB20068) | metagenome | isolation source: 1998 | reverse complement strand
TCACATGACAATTTATTTTTTCCGGCAGCTATATAATCCAAAGCCAGGGTATGTGCATTGGCAATATCACAAACATGTACAAAATCGCGGATACAACTTCCATCCCGGGTTGGATAATCACTTCCGTAAACAATCATTTTGGGTAACTTGCCGATTGCTGTTTGCGTGATGGCAGGAAAAAGATTCTGGGGTTTGCCAACAGGCATTTCACCAATGATGGCGGAAGGATGTGCGCCGACGGGATTAAAATATCTGAGCAAAATGCATTTTGTTCCTGAACTTTTTGCAAATTCAATAACGATTTGCTCACCCATTTGCTTTGTATATCCATAAGGAGATTCGGCGGGCTTTGGGGGAGTAAGCTCTGTTACCGGGCTGCTGTCAGGACTGCCATATACGGTGCATGAAGAAGAAAAAACAAACCAGGGGATACTAAATTCCTGCACACATTTCAGCAAATTAATAAGAGAGTAGAGATTATTCTCAAAATACATCAGCGGGTTTTCCACTGATTCATTTACAGATTTATAAGCAGCAAAATGAACGATACCTTTGATGTCAGTATTTTCCTGAAAGATGGCAAAAGTGTCATCGAAATTACAGAGATCAACTTTATAGTTTTTGATTTTCTGGCCGGTTATTTTTTCTACTCTTTCTAAGATGATCGCATTGGATCGTGAATTATTATCTACGCAAATTACATCGTAACCGTTTTCTATAAGATCAACAAGGGTATGTGAGCCGATATAACCACAACCACCGGTAACAAGAATCTTTACCATGAATAAAAAATTAATTCAGGCAAAAATCGGGAAAAGAAAACAGATCAGATCAGAAAAAAAGTTTTACAACAGAATAAACACCAGCAGCAAGTAAACCACTGACAGGGATGGTTAATATCCATGCCCAAAGCAGGTTTACCGTTACACCCCAGCGTACAGCAGATAATCTTTTGGTAGCACCTACACCCATTATTGATCCTGTGATAGTATGAGTTGTACTTACAGGAATTTTTAATGCTTCAGTAACAAAAAGAGTAATGGCGCCAGCAGTTTCAGCAGCCACACCTTCAAATGGTGTGACCTTAGTGATTCTTGTTCCCATTGTCTTTACAATCTTCCATCCGCCACTCATAGTTCCCACAGCAATCGCAGAATAACAAGCCAGAGGAACCCAAACCGGCATATGAGAGAAATCAGGAATCAGCTTGCCGGCTATTAATGCAGCAGTAATAATACCCATTACCTTTTGTGCATCATTACCACCGTGGCCAATACTGAATGCTGCCGATGAAACCAACTGAAGTCTTCTGAACCACTGGTTCGATTTGTTGGCATTAAGCCCATTGAGGAAAAAAGTAAAACAGGCCATTATCGTAAGTATGAATGCCAATAATATCCATTTGAAATTCGGACCGTATAAAACTACTTGTAGAAATCTGGAGTCGTGAGAAGTTAAATAAGCAGATGTTTTTATTTCTTCTTTGCCTTTTCTGATTATGGAATAAGAAAAATCATCTCCAGGTTTGGTTTTTTTCCAAATGGCATTCAGGCTTTCAATGGATGATAATTTTTCTCCGTTTATTGATGTTAAAGTATCGGTTTTCTTAAATCCCATTTTTTGAGCCATGCTGTTGTTCGCAACATTTGTTATTGATACAATTTCTTTATCCTGCTTCATCGTCATACCGGATAAAACATCGGGTGCGGTTTTAATGCTAACGAAAAGAAACATCGCAATTGATGCTAATACAACAATGGAAATGATTTTTGGAACAGGTCCCTTTCGAAACGAATTCAGGAACCACAATGAAATGATCAGGGCCATTATCATACCGATCAGCGGTGCCAGAAATATAAAACTTGCCGTTTTCAAAACAATAGATGAATTAATCGTATCAAATCCGCCGTAAGCTATTGCTGCCCCGGCAAAACCACCAATCAATGTATGAGATGAAGAGGAGGGAATACCAAACCACCAGGTAAGCAGATTCCAGGTAATAGCTGCGATAAGTCCGGAAAAAATTACAACCATCATATCTGATGGCACAACCATTTTGTCATTCACGGTTTTTGCTACTGTATCTGCAACTCCATGATCTTTAAAAATGAAAAAGGCCACAAAATTGAAAAAAGCCGCCCAAACGACAGCCTGAAAAGGGGTAAGTACTTTGGTGGAAACTACTGTGGCAATTGAATTAGCCGCATCATGAAATCCATTGATAAAATCGAAGATGAGTGCCAGGATTATGATAACAATCAGGAAGGTGGTCATAAGGAGTTAATTTGCTGATTGGTCAATTTGTTTTATGCGTATTTAATTATGATTGACTCAATCACATTGGCAGCATCTTCACATTTATCGGTTGCAATTTCCATCACCGTATAAATTTCTCTTTTCTTGATCACTTCTTTCGCATCGGGCTCTGTTTCAAATAATCTTTCAATACTCATATCAAACACATCGTCGGCCTGGTTTTCCATACTATTTACTTTTACAAGCGCCTCTGTTATTAATCGTATGTTTTTCATATTGCGCAATTCTACCACAGCATTTTTCACCAGCTCGGCGCTCTGCTGAATAATCTCTGCCAGCTTTTGAATACCAATATCATTGGGATTTACCTTATAGAAATTTATTTTTTTTGCAGCAGCATAAATAGTATCTGCTATATCATCTAAAGTAGTTGCCAAATAGTGAATGTCTTCCCGGTCAAACGGGGTAATAAAGTTCCTTCCCAATTCTGTGAAAATGCTATGGGTTAATTCATCATTGGCGTGTTCCAGGTCTTCAATCTGACTAACTATGGCGGATCTTTTATCATAATCAGGCTCTGCTACTAATTCCCTGAGTTTATTACCCATAATTGCAGCGTTACCTGCAACATTTTCAAAGAGGTCATAAAAGACTTTGTTTTTAGGAACGAAGATTTTCATGATAGAGTTAAGTCCCATAGTAAGATATTTATTGGACACGAAGATACCGGCCCGGGCAAAAAATCAAAGTTAAGAGGGTAGAATTAATAATAACTTAATATAGAAGTAATGATTTCTTAAAGACCCGGTAATGCAGATTTATTATAGCTATAAATTAACTTGCGACAGTTTATTACCCCATTATTAAAAAATTATTATTCAATGATTAAGTTTAGGTTAACTGGCGTATTCCTACTTACAGGGGGCCTGTTGTTTCACTCCGGATTACAGGCACAGCGATTCCTTACTGATGTTGACTCTTCCTTTTTTATTAAAGATACTGTCCGGCCACTTGTTAAGCGATTTGAAAACATAATTATTTCCGGCTATATGCAGCCCCAGTTTCAGGTGGCTCAGGCAGATGGAGCCCCGTCATTTGCCGGTGGTAATTTTTCGCAGTATTCACAAAGCCGGTTTATGCTTAGAAGAGCAAGAGTGAAAATCGATTATCTGCTAAAAACAAAAAGAAATTTACCACAAGCTTTATTTACATTTCAAATTGATGCTACGGAAAGGGGGGTAATAGTGAGGGATATGTTTGTTAGGTTATTTGAAACAAAAGGGAATTTTATGTCGGTAGCTGCGGGTTTGTTTGCAAGGCCATTTGGTTTTGAAGTTAACCTGAGTTCCAATGCAAGAGAAACGCCTGAAAGAGGAAGAATGTCTCAAATTCTTATGCCGGGGGAAAGAGATTTAGGTGTGGTATTTACATTTGAGTCATTAACTAACAAACACAAACTGAAGAATTTTAAATTCGATGCCGGATTTTTTAATGGGCAGGGCGTTGTGGGCACTACTGATTTTGATGACCATAAGGATTTTATTTCACGGTTGATATTAAAACCGCAAAAAATTAATAAAACTGAAATAGGCGGCGGGCTTTCCTTTTTAAGAGGAGGATGGAAAAACGGTACAAAATATGTTTACGGAAGTGGCTCTGCTACCAATGGGGATAAAATTTTTGTTGTTGACTCATCGGTTTCTAATCTTGGAAAGTCATCACCACGACATTACTATGGCGCAGATGTTCAGGTAAAATTTCATCACGACTGGGGATTTACAGAGTTAAGAGCAGAGCATTGGTTTGGAACACAACCGGGAACCACTACCACTACTGCGAATCCGGGAACACTTCCTGTTAGTTCCAGCGGAGCTTTGCTTCCAACTTATGTACGTCATTTTAATGGTTCATTTCTTTATTTTCTTCAAAATATTGTAAACACCAAACATCAGCTATTAGTAAAATATGATTGGTATGATCCTAATATTAAAGTAAAGAAGGTTGAAATTGGGAAAACCGGCACTAACTTAACCGCAGCAGACATTAAATTTTCTACACTCGGAATTGGGTATGTCTATTATTTCAATTCACAAACCAAGCTGATCTTTTATTATGATTTTGTAAAAAATGAATCGACTCAGTTAACCGGATACACTTCTGATCTTAAGGATAATGTCTTTACCTGTCGTCTCCAGTTCCGGTTCTGATAACTGGTAACATTCCGGTAACATTCTTACTACAATTGCTTAATACGGTGATAACATGTCAGTAATCCTACAAGTACACCTTTGCAGGAAATAACTGATATGTATTTAAGGCTGAGATTTTTAATTGTATGGATTGGATTATCAAGTGTCGTTTTTACACAGGCACAAACATTGAAATTAAGCGGTAAGGTGGTGAATGATAAAAATGAAGGTTTAGCAGCAGTGTCTGTAAAGATCATAGGATCTTCTGCCGGAACTTCAACTGATATAGATGGCCGGTTTACTTTAAATCTTTCAGTCGGGAAAAAATATGAGCTGGAATTTTCTGCTGTAGGATATAGCAGCAAAATAATTGATGAAGTAGAAGTAATAAGCGGGAAAGCTAATGAACTGAATATTACACTGGAATTAAAAGCAACAACTGGACAAGCAGTTGTTGTTACCGGTAACCGATCTTCTGCCCGACGTGAATCAGTAGCTTCTTTGATTTCTTATCAAAAAAACACCAATACCGTCGCTTCTGTTATTTCTGCTGAAGCTATTCGTCGTTCACCTGATAAAAATACAGGTGATGTATTGAAACGGGTGCCGGGTACTTCGGTACAGGAGGGAAAATATCTTGTTGTCCGCGGTTTGAGCGACCGTTATAACCAGGCCATGCTGAATGGTATTTTATTAAGCAGTACGGAGCCTGACCGTAAAACGTTTTCCTTCGATTTATTTCCGGCAGCAATTATTGATAATATTATAATGAACAAGGCATTTGTGCCTGAACTGCCCGGTGAGTGGGCAGGTGGGTTGGTTCAGGTGCAAACAAAAGAGATACCCGCTAACGATTTTTTTAACGTGCTGGTTGGAACTGGTTTCAACAGCCAGACAATCGGCAAAGATTTTTACCAGGCAGAGGGTGGTAAACTTGACTGGCTTGGTATTGATGATGGCACAAGAAAATTACCTGACGGACTTCCCACCAAAAGCAAATTTGCTGAGTTCAGTTCACAGCAACTGAATGAATATGGCAAACAGTACCGCAATGTTTGGACATCAACTCCGGGTAGTGTTCCGCTGAATAGTTCTTTTCAGTTAAACGGAGGATTTGCCGGTAATCTTTTTAAAAAGAAGGTCGGAGGAACATTTGGTGTTGTTTACAACCAAAGCAACCGCCGTCTTCAGTTCGATAATGCCATTATTGCAAACAGCCAGGGAGATTATGAAATTCAATTTCACAATGAAAAATACTCAAGAGATGTTCTGGCGGGAGTGTTGGCCAATTTCAGTATTCAGTTAAATAATAACAACCGGATTTCTTTTAAAAATATTATTAATGTAAACACTTCTGATTTCGCCATCCGTCGTTTTGGAAAAGACTATATACTGGGTCCGGGTTTTGGTGATAATGTAAGAGCAGAAGAAACAGGCTTTCGTCAAAACACATTTTTTAATACCCAATTGATCGGGGAGCATAATATTTCCAAACTGGGAATACGGGTGAAATGGTATGGAGGTTTTAATATCCTTGATCAATATATTCCTGATCAAAGCCGCTTGTTTTATACTCAGGATGGATCTAATCTCAACGCTCCTTATTATGCTTTGCTTGCTGCAGGTGCCAGTCAGAAAAGCGGAAGTATATTTTATAGTTTTTTAAATGACTATATCTACAATGCCGGCGGAGACCTAAGTAAGTCATTTAAATGGCTTGGCCATAACCAAACTGTTAAGGGTGGGTATCTCTTCCAGGTGAAAGACCGTTTATTTGACAGCCGCCCCTTTTTCATAAATACACTTAGCAATAGCATTAAACAATTATCGCCGGATAAAATATTTGCATCGGAGAACTTCACAAATGTTTCTACCGGTCTTCAATTTGGAGAACTAAATGGGATTTCATTCCGCTACCTCGCTAATTCAATTTTGAATGCTGGTTATATCCAGTTCGATAACCAGTTTACCAAATCACTGCGTGTAATCTGGGGATTACGTGTTGAGGATTTTGATCAATTGGTGGGAAGTGTGAAAACTTCTGACCCCCGTCATGTGCATTCAAGAGTCACTGATTTTTTGCCCGGTGTTAATCTCACTTTCAAACCTAATGATAAAACCAATATCCGGTTGAGTGGCAGCCAGACTGTGGTAAGACCTGAGTTCCGCGAATTAAGCCCCTTTGCTTTTTATGATTTTGAATTAAACGCACAGGTAGTGGGAAATAATAAAGTGAGAAGAACAAAAATCACCAACGCTGATCTGCGTTATGAAGTATACCCCCGCAGCGGTGAATTAGTAACACTGGGTGTGTTTTTCAAACACTTTGATGATCCCATCGAGTATTATTTTAACCGCACCGGTCCCGCTACCAATACTTTTAACGTAGCCAATACAAATGTCGCCACTGCGTTGGGTGCAGAATTTGAGTTTCGCAAAAAGCTGGATTTTATAACAGATGCGTTTAAGAATTTTACACTTACCGGTAATTTAAGTTATATCTACAGCCGGGTAAAAGATACAGTAGATTTAAATCGTCCTCTCCAGGGACAAAGCCCTTACCTCGTAAATGCCGGCTTACAATATGATATCGAAAAAGCAGGTTTCAGCAGCACTGTTTTGTTCAACCAGATTGGCCGACGCATTTTATTCGTGGGAGATAAATCGGTTCCCGATATATGGGAAAGCCCCCGCCCATTGCTTGACCTGCAAATAGCGCAAAAGATCTTGAAGAAAAAAGGGGAAATAAAAATCAATATCAGCGATATTTTCAACCGGAGAGCTTACTTCTATCATGACCTTGATAATAATGATAAATACCTGAGAAGCTCTGTTGATGTGCTGGCCATCAGCAGAAATTACGGAACTAACTTTTCTATCTCATTTGCTTATACTATTAAATAGAAAATCTTAAAAAATAAACACATGAAACGTTTTGCATTTGGTGTATTGGTTGCTGCAACAATAATATCCGGTTGCCGCAAAATAGAAATTGATGGAAATGGAAACAATAACACAGGAGGAACTACCTCTGAAAATCTTATTCTTTCCGGTCGTATCAATACCGACAGGACATTAAAGACAGGTAATACTTACAAACTAAGAGGTATTGTATATGTGGTAGATGGCGCCAAGCTGACCATTGAACCCGGTGTAATTATTCAGGGAGAAAAATCATCAAGAGGAACATTGGTAATTACCAGGGGAACACAAATACTTGCAAGTGGTGCAGTGGATAAGCCAATTGTATTTAGCAGCGATGCAGCTTCTCCGGCAATGGGTGACTGGGGTGGTATTGTAATATTAGGCCGTGCAAAAACTAATTCAAGTTATAACGGAACTGCCGGCCTGGGAGAAATTGAAGGAGGCGTTAATAATTCAGAAGGACTTGGTTTGTATGGAGGAGCTGATGATAATGATAATAGCGGTATTCTGAAATATGTTCGTATTGAATATGCGGGATATGCTTACCTCCCCGATAAAGAATTGAACGGCTTAACCATGGGTGCAGTAGGAAAAGGAACCACTGTTGATTATGTGCAGGTAAGTTTTGCTGCCGATGATAGTTATGAGTGGTTTGGCGGATCCGTTGACTGCAAACATCTGATTGCTTATAAAGGATTAGATGACGACTGGGATATGGATAATGGTTTTAGTGGCCGTATTCAGTTTGGTATATCCATGAGAGATAGTATGGTTGCTGATATAAGTCAGAGCAATGGTTTCGAAATTGATAATGATGCCAGTGGCAGTAATTTATTGCCTCAGACCAGCGCTATTTTCAGTAACATGACGGTAATAGGACCAAGAGCTTCCTTGACAAATACAGGAAATTCTCTTTTCAGAAGAGCCATTCATACACGTCGTAATAGTGCGGTGAGTGTTTTTAATTCTATAATTATGGGATGGCCCACCGGCTGGAACCTGGATGGCGGTACAGGAACACCAACAGATTTGAATTATTCAGCAGCAACTCCTAAAGCGTTTTTCTCGAATACAATATTGGCAGGGAATAATACACAGTTTACTTATACTGCCAGTGCAGGTTCGCCTACAGGTTGGACGACTACAGATTTACTGAACTATTTTAATCGTGCTGGTGGTGGTAACAGTTTACTTACTAATACTACGGATGTGATGTTGACAGCTCCGTTTAAACAGGATGGAACCACAGATTGGAATCCAATGGCGGGTTCACCAGCGCTGTCTGGATCTGATTTCAGCAATGCCAGGATAAATAACAGTTTCTTTACTTCTACTTCTTACAGAGGAGCATGTGCTTCGGGTGATGGTTGGTGGAAAGGGTGGACAAGATTTCAATAGCAGATTCTCAGAATTAAGATACTTAGTCATTCCATTAAACTGGAATGGCTTTTTTGTTTTTGTATGAATTAATGTTTTGATAACGGGTTTGTAATACTGGTTTAATAATCCCAGCTCATCTTGCAGTCAGTTCTTCTCCTTCCGTTCATAAGCATTGTACCCGGATCGGTTCACCGGGTTAGTAAGCAGAATTCTTATGCAGCCGTCGTCCCGGAGTTTACCTCAGTTCCGGGGCGGCTTTTTATTTTCATTTAATAATTAATTAACCTGTTGGTAACACAGACTGATTACTTTGTATAAACTTGCTTATGGAAGGTTATAAATCTTTGCTGCTTATTGTTGTCGGCCTGATTTTATTTCTTTATGCGTTAAACAGATTATCGGATGCATTGAAAGAATTAACCGGCGACAGGATGAAAAGAGTTCTTGACCGGTTTACGAGTAATGTATTTACCGGAATCTTAACCGGTCTTATTGTCACCGTTCTTCTTGACTCCTCTTCAGCAGTCATTATCATGACCATTGCGCTGGTTAATGCAAGAGCGATGACCTTTCGCCAGGCAATGGGAATAGTAATGGGAGCTAATATTGGCACCACCATGTCCAGCCAGATCTTTGCATTGAATGTAAGCGAATATGCCGCATTGCCCATTGCTGCAGGCTTCCTGCTGATGATGATTCATAAGAGTAAAGTGTATAAAGAGATTGGTATCGTCTTATTCAGTTTCGGTCTTATTTTCTTCGGCTTGTTTACTATGGAAGAGGCTGTTGCTCCTTTGAGAAACAGTGACTACTTTATCAGCTGGATGCATTCCCTCGATACAACCTGGAAGGGTGTATCCACCGGGGCATTTGTAACCTTAGTTATCCAATCTTCATCTGCCACAGTAGGAATGGTAATAGGATTGGCCTCAAAGGGACTCATTTCATTAACAGGCGGTATTGCCGTTATGCTGGGAGCTGAGCTAGGAACTTGTTCTGATACTTTGCTGGCTACCATTGGCCGCAGCAGGCAAGCAATCAGAACCGGTTTTTTTCATTTATTATTTAACATTATTACAATCACACTGGGAGTCTTATTTCTGGGTTTATTTACCAAATTAGTTTTAACTGTTTCCGGAAATGCAGGCATTTCTCAGAAAATTGCCAATGCACATATGCTTTTCAATACTATGGGTGTAATTATATTGGCTCCTTTCACCGGGGTAATGGAACGAGTGATGAAAAAAATGGTTCCGGATAGATCTGCGGGGCAATTAGCATTTTAAAATCCTATGGAAACGAGAAATGATAGATATAAGTCTACCCCGAATTAAAGAGCATCTCATTTTTCATTAAATCAGGGATTTATCTCAAACCTGACTTTGGTAATATTAAGTTATTATTATTTTTTATAAAGAAGCATTTTTGAATTCTTATATTTTCTACATTCATCGTCCTCCAAAACACTGCATATGAATATTGTTTCTGTAAAGCACATTCCCGGGCAAGAAGATTTTCATTTGAAAGAAGATAATCTGACTGTTTTAAAACTGCGGTATAAACAGGATTTGCATACAGCAAGAATTGAAACTGAAAGTGCGAGAAGGGTTCTGATCATTGATAATGAAGGTTTGTTCAAAACGAAATTGATTTTAAAAAATGAATATGGTATCATGATAGGACAATTGACGTATGATAATTTTTCCGATAGTCATGGGTCTGTAGAAATTGAAGAGACCCGATTTCGTTTTTCTCTGCAGCGAACTCCTGCTACAGAATTATATATTTATAAAAATTCCAGGAAAAATCTTCTCTACAGTTGTCTTTTATCTTATGAAGAGAAAAACTATAATCCAACCAGCTCCGAAAGTGACTCCAGGGTTTTTAAAACCCAATCATCTTCTTTGATAATTGCAGTTTCCTGGTATTTGTTTCTGAAGAATTCTGGTAAGGAAAAAGCAATTTCAAATGAAGCAGTCATTTTATAACTGCGGGTTACAATCAAATTAATTGTTAGATGTCCTGCATAAAACGGGATGTTTTTATTGGTAACTTTAGATGATGAAATTTCATTTACTCTTTCCTTTTGCTGCAATTCTGTTTTTTAGTTGCGCTCCATCCGCTATCAAGCAAAGCTTTTCTTCCACCGATAGTCTTGTAATACATTTTAAAAGTGAGCAGGCAAGAGAGATTACAAAAACAGTACAGACAACAGAAGCAAAAGCCATCAGAAGAATGGTAGAATTTATAGATAGAGAAGAAACGGAACTATTTAAGTGCGGCTATGATGGCAAGATGTTTTTTTACAGTAAAGGTCAACGGTTACAGGAAGTTGATTTTAAGATGAAAGATGAGGCCTGCAATCATTTTGCTTTTTTGTTGAACGGTAAACTAATGAGTACAAAAATGAGTAATGAAGCGGTTGATTTTTTTGATGC
>OEMC01000040.1_pt1 | contig 11443 bp, 9 predicted proteins | sample 1503201 | NCBI WGS metagenome assembly OEMC01 (sample SAMEA104379564, study PRJEB20068) | metagenome | isolation source: 1998 | reverse complement strand
CCATTCACCATTCACCATTCACCCTCATGCATCTTGATGCCACCACATATAATGACATCTCGGTCTTTCACCAGGAAGAAGAGTTTTCTATTTTTCATAAACTGAATTTTACCCGGACGGTTTATGGTAAAGACTGGCTCAGGATATTTTTTTCAGAACCGCATCATGATCTGAAAAAAATTCTTGGCACACAAACCATTATCCGTACACTAAGCGAGCATCTTAATGACTGGCCCGCTGAGATATCAAACGGTACTTTACTGGTCATTGAAAAATATCTGGATTATAATCTTGATCCCATTCCTGATGAGCCCAACTCTTTTAATACCTGGTGGTATAAATCCCTGCATGTAGAAGATTACCGGATGGTAAAATATTCCGTTGGTCACATGGCTGATTTTTACCGGGGCATTAAAAAACTTGTTTCACTTTTCAGCCAGCGTGAGTTACCTGCCTATTTTAAACTTTATATGGAGAGAGCAGAACAATTATTGAAGGAAGTGCCCTTGGCAAAACTGTCTTTAGCCAGGGCCGGTGAAAAGTTTTCTGCTGTACAAAATCTTTATTTCGGTTATCACCTGCACAACAAGTACAAATCTGAAACGCTTGAATTGATTGATATCTTTGGCAGACTCGATGCATGGTATTCTATGGCTACTGCAATGAAAACTTACGATTTGAAGTTTCCTGAGTTTTTGGAGCAGCAGCTACCCCTGATTCAATCCAAAGGTCTTTACCATTTGCTTTTAAAAAAGCCCATTGCATATGACCTTGAGATGAATCCTGAACATAATTTCTTGTTTCTTACTGGAGCCAATATGGCTGGCAAAAGCACGTTGATAAAAGCTGTTGGATCAGCCGTGTTTTTGGCACATCTGGGTATGGGTGTGCCGGCTCAACAAATGAAACTGACTTTGTTTGACGGTCTGCTCACCAATATTAATGTAGTAGATAACATTGCCAAAGGTGAAAGTTATTTTTACAATGAAGTGCAGCGAGTAAAAAACACTGTACAAAAAATAAATGATGGTAAAAAATGGCTCGTATTAATTGATGAGCTTTTCAAAGGGACTAATGTACAGGATGCGATGAAATGTTCATTGACGGTTGTTAAAGGCTTAATCAGGATAAAAAACTCCTTATTCATCCTCTCCACACACCTCTATGAGATTGGTGAGGAACTGAAACAGTATTCCAATATAAGTTTCCGCTATTTTGAAACCAATGTAAAAGATGACCAGCTTGATTTCAGTTATCAGTTGAAAGAAGGCGTAAGTAATGACCGGCTGGGTTACCTTATTTTAAAAAGAGAGAAAGTAGTGGACATGCTGGAGAAACTGTAAATTCACTTTTCATTTTATTTTATGAAAAAATGGCTTTTGATTTTTAGCGTACTTGTTTTGTTTGTTGTAGAAATACTACGTGTATATTTCATCATGCCTTTTCCGGGTAGTCAGAGATCTGATACAATCAATATTGCTTATTTTTTGCATAAGAATATTTTGTACATCCGCATTGCTCTGTTATTAATCATTGCATTTACTATATTCAGGTCTTTTACTGGCTGGAAAAAATGGAAAAAGTTTGTATTTGTTTTCTTTATGCTACTCTATGCAGGTATTTTCTACCTGGTAAATTTTAAATTTCTCGCTGATAAAATGTTTTACCAGTCAAAGAATAAAAACATGATTGATTCCAACAGCAATAAAGTAAGCGGTGATAAACTTGTAGTAGGCGTAGTGATCAATGATGAAGCAAGAGCTTATCCAGTTGAAATCATAGGTTATCATCACCAGGTGCAGGATACTGTAGGTGGCGAACCTGTTATGGTTACTTATTGCACAGTGTGCCGCACAGGCAGGGTGTTTAGCCCGGTTGTGAATGGCAAAAAAGAAAATTTCAGGTTGGTTGGCATGGATCATTTCAATGCCATGTTTGAAGATAAGACTACGAAAAGTTGGTGGCGGCAGGTAAGCGGCGAAGCGATTACGGGTTCACTGAAGGGACAACAATTGAATGAAATTCCTTCTCAACAAATGACATTATCGGCGTGGTTAAGAGCCTATCCCTACTCCTTAATACTTCAACCAGATTCTTTGTTTAAAAAAAAATATGATCACCTTGCTGGTTTTGACAAAGGAACTATTGCTGGCAGTCTTGAAAAAAGAGACAGTGTTTCCTGGCAGTTCAAATCATGGATAGTGGGTGTGCAGGATAATGGCGTCTCAAAAGCCTATGACTGGAATGAACTCATTACTAATAAAATCATTCATGATTCATTGCCCGGTTTACCACTGGCTATTTTTGTAGAACCTGACAGCGCCTCTTTTCATGTCTGGAACCGGCAAGTAAACAACTCTGTTCTGCGGTTCGTTATTGACAGCAGTGGTTTGAAAGATACCAATACACAATCTTTCTGGAATTATGATGGCCTCTGTACAGAAGGACAACTGAAAGGAGCCAAACTCAAACCTGTACAGGCCTCACAGGAATTCTGGCATTCCTGGCAAACATTTCATCCTAACACAACTCTTTATAACAAAAACCAGAATTAATGAATCTGAAATTGCTCTCCGCTTTTTTATTTCTGCCTTTTATTCTTTCCGCCCAGCAAAATAATATTGACGTCCTTCATTACAAATTCCGCATCAACCTGAACGATGTAAACGATATCATTTACGGTATCGCAGAAATTAAGGTGAAATTTCTCCAAGCTTCAAACCCGGTAAGCGTTGATTTGGGACTACTTAATAATAAAGGCAAAGGCATGGTGGTTGATAAAACAGAGGGTGCTTCAGTGAGGGGGTTTTCTGCAAAGGAAGAAAAGATCAATATTTTTCTTAATAAAACATTTAATGCCGGCGATACAACAAGCTTTGTTATTTCGTACCACGGCATTCCTGCTGATGGGTTGGTCATTTCAAAGACTAAATATGGTCGCCGTGGTTTTTTCGCTGACAACTGGCCTGATCGTGGTCACTATTGGTTACCCTGTCATGAAGATCCTGCTGACAAAGCTACTGTTGAGTTCATTATTACAGCTCCTGAACATTACAAGGTGGTAGCAAACGGAATACAGATAGAAGAGTCATTAATTGGTAATGGAAATAAATTAACCCACTGGAAAGAAGAAACTCGAATTTCTACCAAGGTGATGGTGATTGGTGCGGCTGATTTTGCTGTGCAACTTGTCGGATTAGTGAATGACCGCATCCCTGTTTATAGTTGGGTATATCCTGAAAATAAAGAAAAAGGGTTTTATGATTATGCTTTGGCTAAAGAAATTCTCCCCTTTTATATCAACCATGTGGGGCCTTACGGATACAAAAAATTAGCCAACGTGCAATCCAGAACCCAGTTTGGCGGGTTGGAAAATGCCAATACTATTTTTTATTCGGAGAGTTCCGTTACCGGTACCCGGCGAAGTGAGGGAACGATTGCTCATGAAATAGCACACCAGTGGTTTGGTAATATGGCTACGGAAAAAAGTTTTGGTCATCTGTGGCTGAGCGAGGGATTCGCCACTTATTTCACTATTTTATATTTTGAAAATAAATATGGAAAAGACACTGTTCTTTCTATTTTGAAGAATGACCGAAAACAAGTCATTGCCTTTTCAAGAACTGATTATACAACCGTGGTGAATACAGAAGAAAAAGATTATATGAAATTGCTCAACAGAAACTCTTACCAAAAAGGCGGCTGGGTACTCCACATGCTGCGAAGAGAATTGGGTGATTCTGTTTTCTGGAAATCCATCCGAAAGTATTATGCCACCTATGCCGGTGGTATTGCCGACACAGAGGATCTGCAAAAAGTATTTGAAGAGGTTTCAGGCAAAAACCTAACCCGGTTTTTCAGGCAATGGCTTTATACATGGGGACAGCCGATGTTGAATTTAAGCTGGGAATACAATGAAAAAACAAACACATTGAACGGAACAGTAGAACAGCAGCAAAAAAACTTATTTGAATTTCCATTGGAGATAAAAATCGTTTATGGTAATGGCAAAGCTGTTTACAAACGATTAAATATGGCAAAGCAAAAAGAGTCATTTATCGTTTCTATGAAAGAAAAACCATCCGGGCTGATCCTCGATCCTGACGTCTCTTTATTATTTGAAGAAAGCAAAAAGAACTAAACCACGTTTTATTTATCATTATATTGCTGAAGATTTTTCATCAATAGAAATACATTATGAGTGGCGTACCATCCGGCGGCAATACCTGGAAAAACATAATAATCGGAGTTTTTACAACTGTAGCGGCTTACGCTATTATCAATTTTGCCGGAATTGGAAAAAAAGATAGCAGTAAAAAAATCCGGAAAGACGCTACGGAAAAAGCCTGGCAGTCTGTCAACGACTATATTAATTATGCTAATCAGAAGTTTAAAACCATTGCTTGCTTCAGTTGTGATGAACAGGAAATGAAAAATGAAATGCTGAGAGAATTGGAGAACTACAGCTCTAAATTGTCGAATATCAAAGAAGATAAAAACGTGGATGACAAAATGCTTTCACTTGTTGATATTATCAGGCAAAGGTTTATTGATTTTAAAAATCCCTATACCATTTTTTTTGACAGCATTACCCTTGTAAAAAAACTAAGCCAGGAAGAACAGACTCCTATCCTGATCAGATTGCAACAAACCCTGAGTGATAAGATTTCAAAAATCATCAACAAGGATTCTGCAGATTATAAGCATTTCATGAGTGATGTAAACCAAACGTTTAAAAGCCATCTTGAATACATCCCTGCTAAAGAAGAATTTGATACCACTGCCCTTGTAAGAAAATGGCGAGTTGAATGCGCCTGGGAAATAGACTTAAAAAAGGATGGCAAAGTGATATGGACAGAAAGTGGAACTGATTTTCCCGGTAGCTGGGAACTGAAAAAGAGAACACTGATCTTTCATCTTGACAATGGACAAGTCTTAAAATACCCCGTTTATTATCTCAGTTCAAAATTCATGATGATTTCAAATGAAATGGAAGATGGCAATACTTTCAATCTGGGTTGTTGCCCGATCTAATAAGCCCTGATTTTGCTGTATAGATACCACTAAGTGGTAGTACAGCTATTCTTCTAATTCTCTACCTTCAATCCGATAACAATCGGATCATGCTTGTAAAAACATTTGGCAGTGCTGTGTACGGAGTGGAGGCCATCACCATCACTATCGAAGTGAACTGGATGACTACGGGTCTGGGTACTTTAATCGTCGGGTTGCCGGACAATGCTGTAAAAGAAAGCCTGCAGCGGGTTGAAAGCACCATTAAAGCCAATGGTTTTGAAATGCCCCGTACAAAAGTGGTAGTGAATATGGCTCCGGCTGATATAAAAAAAAGCGGAACTCCTTTTGATTTGCCGATAGCAATCGGAATACTTGCGGCATCCAACCAGGTGCAGAACCATGAAGCCATTGAAAAATATGTGATCATGGGTGAACTGAGTCTGGATGGTGAGCTCCGGGCTATTAAAGGAGCATTGCCGATTGCTATCCAGGCAAGAAAAGAAGAATTCAAGGGCCTTATTTTACCAAAAGTAAATGCTAAGGAAGCAGGCATGGTAAATAACCTGAAAGTATATGGAGTAGAAACCATCAAAGAAGTGATTGATTTTTTTGAAAACGATGAAAAAGGTTTGGAGCCAACAGTCGTAAATACAAGAGATGAATTCTATCATTCACAGTACGATTATGAAATTGACTTTAGTGAAGTGAAAGGCCAGGAAAATATTAAAAGAGCTTTGGAAATTGCTGCTGCTGGCGGTCATAATGCTATTCTGATTGGTCCGCCGGGTGCTGGAAAAACCATGCTGGCAAAAAGATTGCCGACCATTCTTCCACCGCTTACTTTGCACGAAGCATTGGAAACAACAAAAATTCATTCCGTAGCTGGTAAGCTTCCTGAAAACTCTACTTTGGTTTCCAAACGCCCTTTCCGTTCGCCGCATCATACAATTTCTGATGTAGCATTGGTAGGTGGCGGCGGCAATCCTCAACCTGGTGAAATATCACTGGCACATAATGGCGTATTGTTTTTGGATGAATTGCCTGAATTTAAAAGAACTGTTCTGGAAGTTATGCGTCAGCCAATGGAGGAAAGAAAAGTGACTATATCCAGAGCCAAAATCGCTTTGGACTTTCCAGCCTCCTTCATGCTTATTGCCAGTATGAACCCCTGCCCTTGCGGTTTCTTTAATCATCCTGAAAAGGAATGCACCTGCCCGCCAGGCGCTGTGCAGAAATATCTGAATAAAATTTCCGGTCCGCTATTAGATCGCATTGACCTGCATGTGGAAGTAACACCGGTAGCATTTAGCGAACTTTCGGGTACCAAATCTTCTGAAAACTCATCGTTAATTCGTGAACGTGTAATTAAAGCAAGAGAAAAGCAGGCGGAACGATATAAAGATAATCCAGGTATTTATTGCAATGCTCAAATCAGCAGCAAGATGCTGAAAGAAATTTGTGTGATTGATACGGTAGGGCAAAATTTATTGAAAGCAGCCATGGAAAAACTTAATCTTTCAGCAAGAGCTTACGACCGGATTTTAAAAGTTTCCAGAACCATTGCTGATCTTGCCGCCAGCGAGAATATCAAACCAGAACATTTAGCTGAAGCCATTCAATACAGAAGTTTGGACAGAGAAGGTTGGGGTGGATAAAAAAACATTCTTACTCTTTATCAAAACAATACCCAATAACAGATTTGTTTCCCCCGTTTCATTCACAATGCATAAACCCACCTGATTCTTTATCTTTACTTTTATCTCCGCCTATGCAGGAATATTTTGAATATCTTAATAAATTTTATGATAAAATCTATGTGCTGTCTGTAGCATCTTTTGAGCACAGAAGGAAATTATTTGCTGAACGCTTTTCAGGACTTAACTACACTTTTTTTTTCGGGGCAGATAAAAATAAATTTTCTATAGAAGAACTTATTGAAAAAGGAATTTTCAGCGAAGAATTGACCAGGAAACATCACCGGTATGGTAAAACAATGAAACCCGGCGAAATCGCCTGTGCGTGGAGTCATAAAATGATTTATGAGGAAATGCTGGAGAAAGGCTTTCAGCAAATCCTGATTTTTGAAGACGATGCAATACCTGTTGCTGAAATGATGAACAAAATTCCGGAAACTCTTACCGAAGTTCCGGCTGATTGTGAACTATTGATGTGGGGCTGGGACAAAAATGGAGAATCAAATATTAAAGCCTTTATCAAACAGGCAGGTTATCATATTCTGTACCAAATCGGATTTCTGAACTGGAATCATACAATTATCAAAAATATTTCTGCTAAATCTTATTCACCGCAATTGAAGAAAGCCGGCTTCCATGATTACACTTATTCTTATGCCATTAATAAAAGCGGAGCCAAAAAATTACTTAACATGCAAACTCCTGTTCAGTATATCGCCGACAACCTGCTGGCACATGCATGCACTCAACAAATTGTAAATGGTTATATCGTTTACCCCGCAGCCTTTCTGCATGACAGCCACCCTGATGGGACTTCAAGAGATTCGTATATTCGTTGATTAATTTTTTGGCTATCTCATGAAAATACTACTTCATTACCTGAAACCCTATAAATGGCTGGTTGCTCTTGTACTGTCCCTTGCTGCCATTAATATTGGCTTTTCTCTGTTTGATCCGATCATCTTTGGTAAACTGATCCACTTGGCCACTTATCATGAAAAGGTAGCTGCCTTCAGTTGGAATGATTTTTTATTCGTAAAGAAAAACATCACTGATGTAAGCATTCAAACCGATCCAAACGGAGTAATCACAAAAGTGGAAAAACTGAAGCCGATCTACGGTATCGTCTGGCTATTATTGGCTTCTATTTCCGTAGCCATGATCAGCCGGATTGCAAAAGCTTTCCAGGATTATTTTTTAAATCTCATCACGCAAAAATTTGGCGCTACTGTATTTACCCAGGGATTACAACACGCCATGAAACTCCCCTACCAGGAATTTGAAGATGCCAGAAGCGGCGAAACACTGAGTGTGCTGCAAAAAGTGAGAATTGATACCGAGAAATTTGTTTCTGCTTTTATCAATATTCTTTTCCCTGTTGTGGTCGGAATCTTTTTTGTTGCCATATATGCCACCACCATTCATTGGAGTCTGCCGTTTATTTATTTTGGTGGTATTTTTTTGCTTACCATCATATCCAACCTGCTGAGCAAAAAAGTAAAAACCATCCAGAAAGTTATTGTGGGACAAACTACGGCCTTAGCCGGCGCCACTACTGAATCGCTGAGAAATATAGAATTGGTAAAAAGCCTGGGCCTCACACAACAGGAAGTTGGTCGCCTGAATAAAAACACATTTAAGATTCTTGGACTTGAATTAACTAAGGTAAAACGTATCCGCAGTATTAGTTTTGTGCAAGGTACTTTTGTGAACACGTTGCGCCAGGGAATTCTTTTTATGCTGATGTATCTTATTTTCAGAGGCAGAATGGATGCTGGTCAGCTAGTCACCATGCAGATTTTTTCTTTCTTTGTATTCGGACCGCTGCAGGAAATAGGAAATATTATCCTGTCTTATCGTGAAGCACAGGCTTCGCTGGAGAATTTCAATAATCTTATGAAAAAAGCTCCGGAACTGCAACCTGTTAATCCTTCGCATCTCGGCACTATTGAAGAACTGGAATTTGATCATGTAGGGTTTAAACATCATACCGCTTCACAACATGCGATCAATGATATCAGTTTTAAAGTTGAAACAGGAGAGACTGTTGCTTTTGTAGGACCTTCCGGTTCTGGGAAAACAACGTTGATGAAATTATTGGTTGGGCTTTACCGTCCTCAAAAAGGTAAAATCCTTTATAATGGTATTGATGAAACCAGTATCGATTTTGAAGATCTGCGGAACCAGATCGGGTTTGTTACACAGGATACTCAATTATTTTCGGGAACAATTAAAGAAAACCTGTTATTTGTAAACCCGGGGGCATCTGATGAGGAACTAAAGGATGTATTGAACAAAGCAGCTTGCCTGAATCTGTTAGATAGGGCAGAAAAAGGATTAGACACCATGATTGGTGAAGGAGGATTAAAACTTTCCGGAGGAGAGAAGCAAAGATTATCCATTGCAAGGGCCTTATTGCGTAAACCTAAACTGTTATTATTTGATGAAGCCACTTCTGCTTTGGATTCATTGACGGAGGAAGAAATATCAGATACTATTCGGGATATATCCAGACAAGGAAACCAGGTGACCATTCTTATAGCACACAGACTTTCCACCATCATGCATGCTGACCGTATCTATGTTTTAGAGAAAGGTGATGTAGTGGAAACCGGTAGTCATGAAAAATTGTTAGAGGAAAAAGGTTTGTATTATGCTATGTGGCGGCAGCAGATTGGCGAAAGAAAAAAATTATCCGCCGCTTAACCTCACCCTACCCTCTCCATAAATGGAGAGGGAAAAAAATAATTATGTTCAGTTTTTTATTTGGAAAAAACAATTTAAAAGAAGCCATCAGGAATGGCGCCATCATCATTGATGTAAGAACTCCCCATGAATTTGACCAGGGAAAGGTTCCCGGTTCAATCAATATCCCTGTGGATAGAATTCAAACCAGTATAGAAAGAATAAAAGCTATGAAAAAGCCCGTGGTGCTTTGTTGTGCTTCCGGAATGCGAAGCGGCTCAGCAAAAAAAATTCTTACCGCTTCAGGAATGAAAGAAGTATGTAATGGTGGCAGTTGGGAATCGGTATTAAAAATATATAACAAACTCTAAACTCAGGGATTCACTTTCACACTCAGTGTTTGCGTGGCTTTATTCAGGCCATGATCCTCAAATTCTACAGTAACAGTAAAATCAGTAGCCAGTGAAACGGTAGCTTTATAGGCAAGCCGGAGATCCATGACTTGCAAAAAATGAGTTTCATAGTATTGTTCGGCCACTACTGCCCCATTTATACTATTGGAGATAAAAATTTTCCCTTTATATAGTTTTTTATTATCTGTTACTTTTCCTTCTACAATAATTGAATCACCGCTTTTGTAAACCTGGTTGGCAACGGGTCTTACCAAGTTAATTACAGGCAATACATCATCGTTATTATCGATTGCATCCAGATCTTCTTCCACTGTTCCGCCGCCAACTTTTGAGCAGGATGACATGAGCAAAGATGACAAAACAAGAATGGCAATGAAATAAAAATTTCTCTTCACGTTTATTTGTTTTCCTCCTTTCCTTTCCATAGATCAGAAAAAAAGTTTGACTTTTCAAGTTCTTCCATATCACTTATCTCCAGTTCCAGTGCTTTTGTACTTTGAGTTATTTCCACCAATGAAATGATCAGTGATGCAAGTAAACTGATCAGACTTAAAGCAAAGACATATTTAACAGCCTGCAGCCATTGCATATATACTCCGTACATGGTTATCACGCAACATAGAAAACTAAGCACTCCCAATGCCTGCATCTGTCTTACCAGGTTGATTCTTACACGTAAAATCCTTATCTGTTTCAGCAACAAGTGGTTTTTTTCTCCCCGCATATACTCATCGTGAAGTTTTCGGATAAGGTTGGCTAATGCCAGGTAGCGATTGGTATAGGCCAGTAATAACAGGCTGATAGCCGGAAACAGTAATGCAGGGGTGTTGAAAGAAATTTCCATATCTAAAATTGAATAAAAAATATCAATGCTCAAAAACAGACTGCTGTTGAGTAGATATACTTTGAAACTGGAATGGTCAGCTTCTAAGTGGTCTTATTTTTTTGTAACCACTCCTTTGATAAGCTTAAATACTGAAGCAAGAATAAAAATACCGCCCAGAACAGCCACTATTGATGAGCCTGCAGGGAAGTCATAGTGAAAGGAAAAATTAAGTCCAAAAAAACTACCCAAAATGCTAATGACTATTGCAATGACAAAAACTGCCGTATTATTCTTTGTAAGCATAATCGCTGATACAGCCGGAATAATGAGAAAAGAAAAAACGGGTATTACTCCGTTGATTTTTACCGCAAAGACTATAGACAGACCAATGGAAATATAAAACAGGAAATTCCAGATATTAAATATGCCGATACTTTTATTGTCGCCATTTTCAAAAGACTTTGTAAGCGAAAAGAATTTTTTAAAAAATACAAGATGCATCAGAGCTATTGCTCCGAAAACAATTCCGATCAGGTTGATCTGCTCCCAACTTGTAGATAAAATATTTCCAAACAATACTTCCTGGATATCAGAATCTCCATGCGGTGTCTTTGAAATAAGTAAAACGGTCAGTGCTGATGCAAAAGCGTATAGAATTCCAATAATAGCTTCTTGCTTTAATCTTTTATCAGTAATGCTGATAAAAGACATTAACAGGGCGCCTACTAATGTAAAGATCAAAGGAATGGAAGTGAGTCCTGTGCCTATGAAAACCGCAAATGCGACTCCTAGAGATGAAATTTGTCCCA
>OEMC01000144.1_pt1 | contig 11635 bp, 13 predicted proteins | sample 1503201 | NCBI WGS metagenome assembly OEMC01 (sample SAMEA104379564, study PRJEB20068) | metagenome | isolation source: 1998 | reverse complement strand
AAGCTCAACAGCGGCCAGCCAATCAGTCTGTTTTCTTTCCAGTAAATCCAGTTTTCTGGCCACTCTTGCCACATGCACATCCAGCGGACAGATGAGTTTGGAAGGAGAAATGTTTTTCCAGATACCAAAATCAACCTCTTTTTTATCATTTCTTACCATCCAGCGTAAAAACATGTTTAGTCTTTTACAGGAAGACTTTTGCAAAGGCGAAGAAATATGTTTTTCAGTTCGTTTCAGGTGTTCAGATGAAAAAAAGTGTCGTTTGAAATAATTAAGACCCCTCTCCACATCGAAAGTTACTGTAGGAAAGAAAGCATTTTCCAAAGAATCATGTTTCATATAATGCTGGTGAAGAAATTCAATAAAATAAAACAAATCATCTGTATTGAACGTTCGGTGTTTGAATTCTTTTAATTTTTTTAAATCAGTCACTCTATGTTGAAGGATAAACTGGTAGGGAGCATTATCCAGCAAGCCGATTAATTCTTTGCTCTTGTTGATGATTGTGGTCCTGTTTCCCCAGGAAAAAACAGCTGAAAAGAGGCCTGCGATTTCAATATCCTGTTTTTTTGTAAACAAATGAGGGATAGATATAGGATCATCCTTAATAAAAGAAGGTTGATTATACTTATCAACCTTCTTGTTTAAAAATGATTTTAATTTTTTTATTTCTGTCATCCAATTGCCTGCTTTAAATCTTCAATCAAATCATCCGCATCTTCAATGCCTACACTTAAACGAATTAAGGAATCTGTCAGCCCGTTTTTTATTCTTTCTTCTCGCGGTATGGAGGCATGGGTCATAGTTGCCGGATGATTGATCAGACTTTCTACTCCGCCCAGACTTTCTGCCAGTGAAAATAAATGAGTGGAAGATAAAACTCTCTTCGCTTCTTCCACGCTGTCATTTTTCAGTTCAAAAGAAATCATACCACCAAAATCTTTCATTTGTTTTTTCGCCACAGCATAACCAGGATGATCTTCAAAGCCTGGCCAGTACACTTTCGACACTTTCGCATGAGCTTTTAACCAGTGAGCAATTTTAGCCCCATTCTCACAATGTGCTTTCATTCTTAGTCCCAATGTTTTTATTCCTCTTAACACCAGAAAACAATCCATGGGGCCGGGCACGGCACCGCAACTTTTTTGTATAAAATATAATTTGTCCCGCAGGTCTTTGTCATTCATCATCAGGGCGCCTTGTATTACATCACTATGTCCACTTAAATATTTGGTAGCGCTGTGCATGATGATGTCTGCACCAAGATCAAGCGGATTTTGTAAGGCCGGCGAAGCAAATGTGTTATCAACAGTAAGTAAAATATTTTTCGGTTTTGCAATAGAGGAAACAGCGGCAATGTCTGTAATGTTCATTAAGGGATTTGTTGGTGTTTCAATCCATATAAGTTTAGTATTACCTGTTACAGCATTTCTGATATTGTCAACATGCGTTGTATCAACATAAATAAATCTAATCCCAAACTTCTCAAATACTTTTGTAAAGAGTCTGTAAGTACCACCATACATATCATTAGCACAAATGACTTCATCACCCGGCGCTAATAATTTAATCACAGCATCAGTGGCGGCTACTCCGCTGCTGAATGCCAGCGCATATTTTCCATTTTCAATTATTGCATAAGCATCTTCCAAAGCTTTGCGTGTCGGATTCTGGCTTCTTGCATACTCATAGCCTTTATTTACAGCCGGCGCCTCCTGCACATAAGTACTGGTTTGGTAAATGGGAGTCATGATGGCGCCGGTAGAAGGGTCGGGAGTCATGCCGGCGTGGATGTATTTTGTTGCTGGTTTCATTATGTTTTTTTGTTGCGGCAAAGATGAGAAATAAAATACTAATGCAGGTTTATACCTGCTTCCAATATAAAAGAATTTACCATTTATCCGCTGGTTGTTTTCTTTAACAGTTACTTAACCCAGTTTTAGCAAATTCAGTTATTCATGCTTCAGGATACAGAAAATTTCACTTAAATCTTTTTTAGAGGGGTTCAGATGTAAAGACTTTTTTATGAATATACTTTTCAAAAAACACAGTTTACCAGTCATTGTTTTTTTGCTTGTAATAGGCTATTGCATATCCTAACTTGATTTGAAATTTTTTAATCACTTAAACTTTTAGCCATGAAAAAAATAATTATTTCAGCCCTGATACTGATGCAGGTTTCAGCAAGCTATGCAGGCACTCTTCCGGAAGTAACAGAAAAGATTCTCGAATCTTTCAAACAGACATTCAAAGAAGCAAAAGAAGCAGCATGGGCAGAAAATGTAGCCGGGTTTGATGTCAATTTTAAGTACGATGAAATTGATACAAGGATTTGGTATGATAATGATGGAAACATTCTCAGAACTCAACGATATTACGGTGAACAAAAACTTCCTCCTTTTCTTTTAGGCAAACTGAAAAAAAAATATTCAGATAAAAGCATTTTTGGAATCACAGAAGTTTCCGATAACGAAGGGGTTGTTTATTATATAAAAATGGAAGATGAAAAAAACTGGGTAACTATAAAGGCGAGTGCAGCAGGGTTTACGGAGGTGTATGAAAAATACAGGAAAGCTTGAAACCGGTTATAATAACATTGCCGAAACAAGATAACGCCAGTCATAATTTTCAGCCGCATATGCACCCTGCGGCTGAATTTTTTTATTCAGGACATCCGGCTTCAACATTTTTTCTGATACCAGTTTCTTTTTTGCTTCGTAAATCATGTGCTGCACTTGCTTGTGCTGCATCCATTGTTTTTGCGGCGGCTCAAAGCCGGTTTTATCCTTTCTCCATGTTATTTCATCGGGCAGGCCTTTCCCAATGGTATTTCGCAAAAGCCATTTGGTCCAGCCGTTTCTGATTTTAAACTTTGCAGGAAGCCGGAATAAAAACTCTATAAGATCATGGTTTAAAAACGGCAAACGAATTTCCCTTCCATGTGCCATTGCATTCCTATCCGAATACCGAAGCAATTCTTCGAGTCCATGTTGCATAGTGTTAAAATAAAGGACCCCGTTCAGATTAAAATTTTCCGGGGCAGCATAATAAGCCCCTTTGCTTTGCATATGTAAAAATTCAGGAGAAAGATCCTTATGCCTTAACGCGGTTAATAAATATTGTCTTTCTAAAAACACTGAGGCAAAATCAGGGAACAGAGCAGCTACAATATTCCTGACGCCAAAAGATTCGTCTATCCCGTTCTGCCTGGCAGCTTTCATTTCCCTACTGCGGATTAATTTTCTTTTCATAAATAATTCCTGCCAGTACCATTTGAAATATTTATGGTAGCCTGCCAACGTTTCATCTGCGCCCTGCCCATCTAATAAAACTTTTATTCCCCGCTGCTTTGCCAATTCATACACTTTGTATTGTGCCATCACACTGCTGCTGTTGAAGGGTTCTTCCTGGTGATAAAAAACCTTTTCAAAGTCTTGTATTAAATCAGTTTCCGTAACCGGGATTGTATGGTGCTTTAGATTAAATTTTTCAGCTATCAGACTTGCATAGACAGATTCATCTTTTTCAAATCCGGGAAAGCTGGCAGTAAAGGCCGTAAGTTCTGTGTCATGAGTCAGGCGCGAACGGATTATTGAAACTATTGATGAACTATCCAATCCTCCGCTCAGACTTGTCCCAACTTCCACATCACTTCTCAATCTTCTCTGGATGGATATTTGAAAAAGGTGAGTAAACGTTTGTTCTGCTTCTTCATCAGTTATTTTATTATCCTCATCAATTTGAATATCCCAGTATTTTCCGGAATCCATTTCATGCGTATCCGCGTAATATGTGAGAGAAGTAGCAGGAGGCAGTTTGTTTATATTTTCAAAAAAAGTTTCAACCGGATTCTGAGGATTATCAGTGTACCCGATTGTCATGTAATTGAATAACATTTTCATGTTGGGCTTGCGTTCAATGCCGGCGGCCCATAATGCTTTTATCTCGCTGGCAAAAACAAACTGAGTCATATCGAAATAATAATAAAATGGTTTTTCACCAAACCTGTCCCGGGCTGCAAAAAGTGTTTTTGTTTCTTTATCCCAAATGGCAAAAGAAAACATGCCATCGAAATGATCTACGCATTCTTCTTCCCAGCAATCATAAGAAGCGGCAATTACTTCAGTATCGGTCTGGGTGGTAAATGAATACCCTTTTTTCTGCAACTCTTCTTTCAGTTCAATATAATTATAGATTTCACCGTTGTGAATAATTGTATAACGGTTGAGATAATGCATAGGCTGCGCTCCGGCGTTACTTAAATCAATAATAGACAACCTGCGATGGCCTAGGGCAACATTGCTGGCATCATTGATCCACTGTCCTTCACCATCAGGTCCTCGATGGGCAAGGGTATCCGTCATTTTCTTAAGCCGTTCAGCTGTTACCAGTGTTATGTTAGGGGATATTATGCCTGCAATACCGCACATGGGTGTAAAGTAAGTAAATAAATTGCTGAATAATGAACATGGAGATAAACGGAGTCCTTCGCATCACTCTGGATAAACTTGCAAAAAATTTTCAACTCAAGGCACAAAGGCTGGTCGACAAAAAATAAAATATGGGTTTAAAATTTTATTGGAAGGGTTGCTTTGATATCATCCCATAAAATCAGGAGGTTGGCATTTTTCCCGGAGTTTTCAAATGCCATAGTGAAATATTCAATGGTAGTATTATTTTTTTCGATGGGGATCTCAAACTGCATAAGATCTTTTTGTCTGTTCTGTTCAAGTCCCCAACTATAAAGATTTGAATTCAGCACCAGTGTCCATTTTGTTTCCTGAGGAATGCAATATAAAACATAGCGGCCGGGTTTAATGATTTTGTTCTGAATAGTGGCTGTAGAAAAAAATTCTACTTCAGTGGCTTCATTTGCTCCCAGTCGCCAGGGCTGATTGTACTTAACGAGCTCACCAAATATTTTTCTTCCTTGCCTGTGTGGGCGGCTGTAAATAATTCTTGCCAGAGGAGGGGAAGAAATATCGCCGGACATTTTTTTTAACGGATAATCTGAGGGGTAATAAATCATATCCATGGGCGAGAGATCAGGAATCGTATAGTTTGAAGACGGACGTGAGGCCATGGTTGCTGAATCTATTTTTACCGGCAGTTTGGTATCAGCAGTTTTTTTCTTTTCCTGGTTGCAGCAGGTAAAAATCAAGGCAAGGCCTGTCAATAAAAGAAAATTCCTCATGTGATATGTTTTATTATAAACTGATGGGTAATGTTACTTTTACCTGTTCCCAGGCGATGACCAGATTAACAGCATTGGTTGATTTTTCAAAAACCATGGCCAACGCTTCAACTATCTCCTCTGTTTTTTCTACTGGCACGTCTATCCGGGCAACATCTTTTTTTGAATCATATTTAAAAGCTCCCCAAACGTCAGTGTCTCTATTTATGATAATGGTCCAACTGCCCTCGTTCACAATGGCATAAAGTGTATAACGACCCTTTGAAATCTTCTTGTCTTTTATTTTTACGTCTTTATAAAATTCTATTTCGGTGGCTTCATTAGCGCCAAGCCGCCACAGTTTGCCATATTCAACGAGTTCACCGAATATTTTTCTTCCTTGCTTCAGAGGACGACTGTAAACAACCCTCATTGCTGGCGGCTCCGTGATTTTATTCTGAATTTTTAAAATGGGATAGTTAGCCGGATAATAACTAATGTCCATCGGCGATTTGTCCACTTCGGGCAACTTGCTGTTTGTTTGACCCAAACAAGCAAAACTAAAAGCCAGCAAGCAAAAGAAAACAATAAGTTTATTCATATCAGAGAATTCAGGGTAACAAAAATAGTGGTTTCATCTTCCCATATATCATTAAACAACTAAAAGTTTAGGTCGTGTTTTTTTTGCAAAAAATCCAAAGCCAGATTTTTTACTTCGGGGAAAAATATACGATAACAACTTTCAAGCATTGAGAAATGCTCATTGAATACACGAAATGCGGTTTCGCTTTCTTCCATATATTTTGATCTGTGCACCACACCACCAAGACTTTTTTCGATGCCCCAACGAAATTGATAATTATACAGCCAGTTCTGGGTTTTCATAAAGGGGAACATCCTTTCAAATTTTTCAGGAAAAAAATCAGTGTACATGCTTAATGTTGAATATGTTTCTTTTACAAAAAAATCAAGTTGTCCTTCCTTAAATTCATTTTTGTCTGTTGCCAGAAAATGATCAAATACAACATCTACTAAAGCGGCACTATATAGGCGGTAGGCTGGTCTGAAAACTTCTTTTGCTTTTTTTACTTCCGGGTGATCATCGGTAAACCGGTCAATTTCCCGATGCAGCGTAATGCCCAACTGAATGACTGGAGGGTAATCGTATCTTTTTTTCCCTTTCACAAAATCACTGATCATATTGCCCACCAGTATTTCAGGTTGACGAAAAGAGAGCCAGGCATGAGCCAGATAATTCATAACCTAAAGATAACAGATGCTGTAAAGTAAAGCTGTTTGAGCTATTAAAACCTCCATCTTAATGAGTGCTTAACAATCGTTATAAAAACTTTCACATTTACAAAACGAAAAACAGCTCAGGATAAAAGGATGAATACTATGGCTGACGGTAGTTTATAGGGATATATGTTCACACAGGTTTAGTATTATTCACCTGCTTTAACATTGATATCCGGCAATCATAATTCACTTGCCTCCGGATGTAACCAAATATACCTTTGATCCGTCAAACTAATCAAACAAGACAATTAACCATTAAACCTTAAAACCAATAAAATTTTAATTATGAAAAAGATGATGTTAGCGCTGGGATTAATACTCACCTTGACAGTTACCAGTGCATTTGCCGGCGAAGTGAAAGTATCTTCACAAGTATTAGAATCCTTCAAAAAAGAATTCTCAACCGCTCAGGATGTAAGCTGGATAGCCGGTAGTAACTTTTACAGAGCAGCTTTTAAAATCAATGAGCAGAATATTTTTGCCTATTACACGCTGGAAGGTGAATTGATAAGCATGGCCAGGTATATGAGTTCTTTACAGTTGCCCATCAATCTTCTCACCGGTTTGAAAAAAGATTACAGTCAATACTGGATCAGTGACCTGTTTGAAGTAAATAACAGCGAAGGCACACGCTATTATATAACACTTGAAAATGCTGATGCTACTTTGATGATGGTTTCAAACAATGGTGGAGACTGGAAATCGTATAACAAAAAGAGAAAAATATAATAAGCGGGTTTTAGTAGTGTGTGGTAAATAAAAACCTCATGATTAAGTCATGGGGTTTCTTTTTTGCAGAAACTCCGTGTTGAAATACTTATATGATGTATAAAAGAAATCATCCGTTAAACCTTTTAACAACCCTGTCCACCAATCACAATTTGCTTGACTTCAGCCGTAACTAAATATACTTTTAATGACGTATTAGTTCTGTTGCGGTTTGTACAGTTATTGAAAAACAAAACCATTAAACCTTAGATTATGAAAATTTTTTTACTGGCATTGTCAATGGTATTGACAATTGGGTTGTCTGCAGCACTTGCCAATGAAGAGACAAAGGTCGACCCCAAAGTGTTATCCGCTTTTCAGAAAGAGTTTTCTTTTGCTAAAAATGTAACATGGGGATCAGCTAATGAATTGAGCCAGGTAAGATTCTCTTTGAACGATCAGGGATTTGTTGCCTGGTACAATGCCGATGCTGAACTAATCAGTGTTGCACGGAATATTCTTTATATGCAATTACCATTATCCGTGATCAAATCGCTGGAAGAAAAATACAGCAAGGCAGATCTGTCCGGCATAGTGGAAGTAACAAGAAACAATGAAACTACATATTATATAAATGCAGAGGAAAAAAGCAAAAAAGTATTATTAAAAGCAACTTCATCAGGCAGTATAACAATTGTGAAAAGGATAAAATAATAACTAAAAGCAGTTCTTTCATGAGCATGTGGTGTGACCCCGGCTGAAGTGTCGGGGTTTTTTCTTTTCATTCCATTCTATCATAAAAAATATATTTTTGCCTCTCTTTATCTACTTGTGCTGCCCAATTAAACTTTCGAGAAATTGAGGAGGAAGCTTAAGTGGATTAACCGCAATGTCTCACCTTATTGTGATATGAAGGCGGAAATAAAAAATCACGACATGAATAAGGGGCCTGTTTCACAGTTTATTCAACATCATTATCGCCATTTCAACGCAGCTGCTTTGATGGATGCAGCAAAGGGGTATGAACAACATTTGCTGGAAGGCGGCAAAATGATGATCACACTGGCCGGAGCTATGAGCACAGCTGAACTTGGAATTTCTTTGGCTGAAATAATCCGGCAGGGAAAAGTGGATATTATCAGTTGTACCGGTGCCAATCTGGAGGAAGATGTAATGAACCTTGTAGCGCATAATCATTATAAGCGGGTGCCCAACTACAGAGACCTTACTCCACAAGAGGAGTGGGACTTACTGGAAAATCATTTTAACCGGGTAACCGATACTTGCATTCCTGAGGAAGAAGCCTTCCGCCGATTACAGAAACATTTGGTAAGACAATGGAAAGAAGCGGAAGCAAAAGGCGAACGTTATTTTCCTCATGAATTTTTGTATAAAACAGTTTTAAGCGGGGATCTGAAACAGTATTATGAAATCGATCCTAAAGACAGCTGGATAATAGCAGCGGCTGAGAAAAACATACCGATTGTTGTTCCAGGTTGGGAAGACAGTACCACCGGAAATATTTTTGCCAGTTATGTGGTAAAGGGGGAGTTGAAAGCAAGTACCATAAAAAGCGGGATTGAGTACATGGTCTGGCTGACAGATTGGTATCGCAAGAATTCGTCAGGCAAAGGAGTTGGTTTTTTCCAGATCGGAGGAGGCATTGCCGGCGATTTTCCCATTTGTGTTGTGCCTATGATGTACCAGGATCTTGAATGGCACGATGTTCCTTTCTGGAGTTATTTCTGCCAGATCAGCGATTCCACTACTTCTTATGGTTCATACAGCGGCGCTGTTCCAAATGAAAAAATAACATGGGGTAAATTGGATGTCAAGACGCCGAAATATATTATAGAAAGTGATGCAACAATTGTAGCGCCGCTGATCTTTGCCTGGTTGCTCGGGTGGTAATAAAAAATAAACGGCTCAATCAAATCGAGCCGTTTTCTTTATTATGAGGAAAGGTAAGGATTAATGCCTGCGGTCCCAACGATCTTCTCTGCGATCTCTTTTGTCTTCACGCCTGTCACGGATGTCTTCTTTGCGGTCTCTCACATCTTCTCTTCTGTCGCGGATATCCTCTAATCTGTCTCTGCGTCCTCCATTATGCCTTGCATCCAGAATATCTTCCAACCTGTCAATTCTGTCTTCTCTGCGGTCACGGATGTCTTTCCGACGATCACGCACATCTTCCCGGCGATCAAACCTGTTTTCAATACGATCAAATTTTTTACGAATCTGTGCCGCCGCATCATTAAATACGGACAATACCAGACTAAAAACGGTGCCAAAAAGCACGGATTGAATAATTTGTTTTGTTTTCATGGGTCAATTTTCAGGGTTTGTGAATCAGTAACGAAAAAATAGACTGTGCGGTTGCCGTAAGGTTTAATGGAATAAAAAAGGTCCCGTCCCGCCTTAAGCGGGACGGGACCTTAAAACAAAAAATTATTTTTCAGGAGAAATGCAGCTCTTTCCTGATAAGCTCAGCTTCCTTGGATGCATGCAGGCTGGATACCAGTAAAGAAACAATAAATAGTTTCTGAATGGCACCTTCTATAAGCAGATCATCTGTTTTACTTAGTATTACCTCGACAGCCCAGAATGCAATACAGAGAACAAGTGCAGAAACCAAGGCCTTATAAGGTCTTTTGTTGCTAAGAATTCCCAAAACTATCAGCACAACTGACAGCAACAAATACAACAAAAATTTTTTCCAGGAAAATGAAGATTCTTTCATCATCCAAAAAACCAAGGCTCCACCTAAAACACCAATGGCTGAGGCAAAAAGTATATTCCTGGTTTTTCTCAATCTTTTATTCAGCTGTTTGATTTCCTGCGTACGGTATACTTCCGAGTAGTCAATATTGGACTCTTTCATTGCTTAAGTTTGGCAAGGGTGGGCAGAAGATCTTTTTCATTCTGCTTGCCTCTCTATTTAATAAAAGCGAAATAAATAAAAAAATGCCGTTTATTAAGCTTTTAATTTATTCTGCTTAAAAAGCACGTTGAGAATCAAGGGACATATCCCTTTTCAACATTTCTTCCCGGTTAGCCATTTCCAGCGCCGTATAGTAAATAAGCTTGGCCCTTTTTTCCATCAAGCCATAGTTGATTTTATCAGGAGTATCAGTAGGCCGATGGTAATCAGGATGCACTCCATTAAAGTAAAAAATGATTGGCACACCTTTTTCCGCAAAATTGTAATGATCACTTCTGTAATAAAACCTGTTTGGATCATTGGGATCATTGTATTTTCTGTCAAGCTTCAGTTTTGAATAGGCTCCGTTTACAGCATCAGTAATCGGTGTAAGATCTGAGCTGAGTTTATTGTCCCCGATTACATAAACATAATTGGCGGAATCTTTATCTTTCATATACTCGTTTCCAATGCGGCCCACCATATCAATATTCAGATTCACCGTTGTTTTGTTTAGCGGATATACCGGGTGGTTTGTATAATAAGCCGATCCCCACAACCCATGCTCCTCACCGCTTACTGTCATAAATAAAATACTCCGGCGTGGACCTTTACCTTCAGCTTTTGCTTTGGCAAATGCTTCTGCAAGTTCTAAAACACTTACAGTACCGCTGCCATCATCATCGGCGCCATAGTAAATAGTAGTGTCATTTCTTTTACCAACATGATCGTAGTGAGCTGTAATAACGACATATTCGTCTTTTTTATCAGTGCCTTCCAAAAAGCCCATTACATTGCTTGCCCTGGTGGTAATGGTAGTTTTCTGATAAGAAAGGTCAATATTAGCCTTATAAGACTTAGCAAATACTGCATTGTTCTTTGCTTTATCAAAAACTCCTTTTCCATCTTCACCCATTATAGATGCCGCTAAGGATTCAGAAATATAAAAAGTATGAGGATTAACACTGGCACGATAACCATTCAGATTCCATTGCGATTGAGCAGCATTGCTTCTGCGTGGAAAATTCTTTGATACTATTAACATGGCCGCCGCTCCTTTTTTTGAGGCAGCGGTGATTTTACCATTGTTACCAGATGGATTTTGAAATCCCTGTTGTGTCGGTTTATAATCTGCCGGCGCACCTTCAAGAATGATAACCGCTTTACCGCGAACATCCAGATCCTTATACGCATCATTTTTATCGTCAACAATTCCATATCCTGCAAATACAATTTCTGAAAAAGGAATTTCAGCAGAATAGTTATTACCCGGGAAAAAATCTTTAAGTATTTCAAAACCTACTCCGTTTACTTTAAAGGAACTACCAATAATAGAATCACGATAAAGAGGATAATACTGGCGATAGCTATCGCCGTTGCCGGGTTTTAATCCAAGTGATTTAAAATGTTCTTCAATATAGTTAGCGGCTTTATCCTGACCGGGCGAAGGAGTATCTCTTCCTTCCATTTCAGCGCCGGCGATAACATATAAATGTTTTTTCAGATCTGCGGCGGTAATTGAACTGCTGATTTTA
>OEMC01000398.1_pt1 | contig 11738 bp, 8 predicted proteins | sample 1503201 | NCBI WGS metagenome assembly OEMC01 (sample SAMEA104379564, study PRJEB20068) | metagenome | isolation source: 1998 | reverse complement strand
GAAATACCCTCATCCATTACTTCACTTATGAAACTTGAAAAGAAAAGTGTTAAGATGAAAGCCGGTTATATTTACTTGAAAGAATATTTGATGAGCTAATCTCACTATTCTGTAATTTTTTTTAACCTTTAACCTTCAACCTTCAACTATTCAAGGCTTATCTTTGCCGAGAAGCGTAACCTTATGCATGATATAGAACCCTTTTATAACTGGCGACACATTTATGTAAGCGAAGAAGATCAGCGGTCGCCATTTTACGGACAGACTTATTCAGAATTTGAATTTACTCAGACTGTTTACAACTATTATATTCATCCCCAATGGGATGAATTTGGCAGTCGTACTCTTTACCTCAAAGTTTTAATGGCTGATTATGAAGAGAAATATGCTGTGATTGAACTGATCGGCGAATGGAATGATGCAATTGAAAACGACATCATGACGCTGAAAAGGGATGTGATTGACGTTTTTGAATCCCAGGGCATTTCAAAATTCATTCTCATTGCAGAAAACGTGTTGAATTTTCATAGCGGGGATAGGGATTACTATGAAGAATGGTATGAAGAAAGTTGCGATGAAAATGGATGGGTTGTATGCATTAATATGCCAGGACAAAGTCAGTATGATTTTAAAAATGCCCACCTCAACCGGTATATTGAATTAATTGAGCTTGATAACTGGAGAACCTACAAGCCTTTTCACTTGTTTAAGAAGATCAATTCGGAATTATCTGCAAGACTGAAAGCCTGATACAGCGGTAGTTTTGGATAACCTTAAACTTTTCATTACTATTTGACGTTTCGATAGTATTTTTGCGGCCGGAAAACAGTTCCTTCCTAAACTCTCTGATATTATGAATTGGTCGCAGTTGTTCACTTCTTCGATAGGTAAAAAGATTGTGATGGGTGTTACGGGTTTGTTTCTTATTTCTTTCCTCGTGGTGCATATGGGTGTAAATGCGTGTATTTTTAAAGATTTTTTTGACAGCAGTGATAATGGTGATATGTTCAACCGTGCTGCCGATTTCATGGGCCGTACTGTTGTAATCCGTTTAATGGAAATAGTTTTATTTCTCGGATTTTTTGTTCATATCATCCAGGGGCTGGTCTTAGAATTTCAAAATCTTAATAAAAGAAAATTGGGATACCAGGTATCACTGGGAAACCGCGGCAGCAAATGGTATAGCCGATCTATGGGCTTACTAGGTACTATTCTCTTATTATTCCTGATTCTGCATTGGTGGCATTTCTGGATTCCGTCAAGGTTTACCCATGCCGGATTAGAAGCACCAGTATTATTAAGTAACGGAAGAGTATCTCATGATATGTTCCAATTAATGAAAGCAACTTTTAGTGAATGGTGGGTAGTTGCCGTATATGTTGTGGCATGTATTTCTTTAGCATGGCATCTTGTGCATGGATTTCAGAGTGCATTTCGCACTTTGGGTTTGCACAACAGCAGGTATTTAGGAATTATTGATGCATTTGGAAAAGGATTTTCAATTATAGTGCCCTTGATTTTTGCATTGATGCCATTGAGTTTTAAGATGGGATGGATAGGGTAGTGAATGGTGAGTGGTCAATGGTGAATAGAATTACATAATGATGAACGGAGCGTCGCAAGTGACTTTAAATAGTAGCACAAAAGCTGACAACAAAAAATAAAACAAAAATATTATCTGACTTATGTTGGATGTAAAAATACCTGCAGGGCCACTGGATCAGAAATGGACAAGCTACAAAGGAACCGTTAAGCTGGTTAACCCCGCCAATAAACGTAAGATAGAAGTGATTGTGATTGGAACCGGTCTTGCCGGTGCTTCAGCTGCTGCGTCGCTGGGTGAGTTGGGATATAAAGTAAAGGCATTCTGTTTTCAGGATTCCCCGCGCAGAGCACATTCTATTGCAGCGCAGGGTGGCATCAATGCAGCAAAGAATTATCAGAACGATGGCGATAGTGTTTATCGTTTGTTTTATGATACGATTAAAGGCGGTGACTATCGTGCAAGAGAAGCCAATGTACATCGTCTTGCTGAAGTGAGTTCCAATATCATTGATCAGTGTGTGGCGCAGGGCGTTCCTTTTGCAAGAGAATATGGCGGTTTATTAAGTAACCGTTCATTTGGAGGCACACAAGTGCAAAGAACTTTTTATGCGGCAGGGCAAACAGGCCAGCAATTATTAATCGGCGCTTACCAGGCTTTGGAGAGGCAGGTGGCATTGGGTAATGTAAAAATGTATAGCCGTCATGAAATGCTTGATGTGGTAATGATTGACGGAAAAGCTCGGGGAATTATCTGCCGTAATCTTATAAATGGTGAACTGGAAAGACATTTTGGTCACGCTGTTTTATTATGCACCGGCGGATATGGAAACGTATTTTATCTTTCTACCAATGCTATGGGTAGTAATGTAACGGCTGCATGGAAAGCCCATAAAAAAGGAGCCTGGTTTGGCAACCCCTGTTTTACACAAATTCATCCCACCTGCATTCCGGTAAGCGGTGATCATCAGAGCAAGCTGACATTGATGAGTGAATCATTGAGGAATGATGGACGTATATGGGTGCCTAAACAAAAAGGCGATAATCGTAAATCAATCGATATTCCGGAGGAAGAAAGAGATTATTACCTCGAAAGAAGATATCCTGCATTTGGAAACCTTGTTCCAAGAGATGTGGCTTCAAGAGCAGCAAAAGAAAGATGTGATGCCGGCTACGGAGTGGGTACCTCCAAACAAGCCGTGTATCTGGATTTTGCGGATGCGATAAAACGCTATGGAAAAATTGAAGCAGGAAAGCAGGGATTGGAAAATGCAGACGAAGCGACAATCATTAAACTGGGTAAAGCAGATGTAAAAGAAAAATATGGAAATCTTTTTGATATGTATGAAAAGATTACAGGCGAAAATCCATATGAAGTGCCAATGCGGATTTATCCGGCTGTTCATTATACGATGGGAGGTTTGTGGGTGGATTATGAACTAATGACAAACGTACATGGATTGTATTGTTTAGGAGAAGCAAATTTTTCGGATCATGGTGCTAATCGTTTAGGTGCCTCTGCTTTGATGCAGGGATTAGCCGATGGTTATTTTGTTATTCCATACACTATTGGAAGTTACCTCGCTGATGAAATAAGAACTATCGAAATTCCTACAGATCATCCGGCATTTGCTGAAACAGAGAAAGCAGTGGCAAACAGGATCAATCAACTGATGAGTATTAAAGGAAAACAAACTGTTGAAAGTTTTCACAAGCGTTTAGGAAAGATTATGTGGGATAAATGTGGTATGGCAAGAAATGCAGAAGGATTGAAACAGGCCATTACAGAAATTCAGCAACTGAAAAAGGAATTCTGGAGCGATGTAAGAATTCCCGGTGAAATCAATGAGATGAATCCGGAATTGGATAAAGCTGGCCGGGTGGCTGATTTTATTGAATTGGGAGAATTGATGTGTATTGATGCATTGAATCGGGAGGAAAGCTGTGGTGGTCATTTCCGTGAAGAAAGTCAGACTGAAGAAGGTGAAGCGCTGCGTCATGATGATAAATATATGTATGTAGCCAATTGGGAGTACAGGGGAGATCATCAATGGGAGTTACACAAAGAAGCATTGAATTATGAAGTGGTGAAACCAAGCCAGCGATCTTATAAATAATTTTTTGAGCAAAAAATATTTGCTTTTTATGGAGCATAGTAATATAGATTTAAAGCTGAAGGTCTGGAAACAAAAGAACAGTGGTTCTCAGGGAAGATTTGAAACCTATGAAGTAAAAGATGTTTCAACCGAAATGTCTTTTCTGGAAATGTTTGATGTGTTGAATGAAAGACTTATTCATGAGGGCAAAGAACCTATTGCTTTCGATCATGACTGCCGGGAAGGTATCTGCGGCATGTGCTCTATGTATATCAATGGCCGTCCGCATGGACCCTGGCATGCGACTACCACCTGCCAGCTTCATATGAGAGCATTCAAAGATGGTGATACTATCGTGGTAGAGCCCTGGAGAGCTAATGCATTTCCTGTGATTAAAGATTTAGTGGTGGACAGAACAGCTTTTGACCGGATCGTTCAGGCCGGCGGTTTTATTTCTGTCAATACAGGAAATGCCGTAGATGCAAATGCTATTGCAGTTGAAAAAGATAAAGCCGATGCATCATTTGCAGCCGCTGCTTGTATTGGTTGTGGTGCCTGTGTGGCGGCATGTAAGAATTCATCAGCCATGTTATTTGTTTCAGCAAAGGTTACTCATCTTGCCTTGTTGCCACAAGGTTCACCGGAAAGAAAATCAAGAGCTTTGAATATGGTTGCGCAGATGGATAAGGAAGGGTTTGGCAGTTGTACAAATACCGGCGCCTGTGAAGCAGTTTGCCCCAAAGAAATTTCCATAGAAAATATTTCCCGCCTGAACAAGGAGTACCTGATGGCAGGCTTACTCTCGGATAAATAAATCGCTTTCAGATAGGAGTCAGGCCCTTTATCAAAGGGCTTTTTTCGTTACGTCTGGGGTTCGTATATTCATGGATTATAAACTCGTTTATATGAAACTAAAAACTATTCTTCCTGCTGCATCATTCCTTATCTTGTCATGCAACAATTCAACTGAAGTGAAAAAAGAAACGTACAAATGGCCCGATGGTGTAGCGGCTCCTGTAGCCGAAAAGAAACCTTATAAAATGGTAGCTCATGATGATGAACGCATCGATAATTATTACTGGATGAACGACTTTTTTAAAAAAGGTCCTGACAGTACAAAAGTGGTCGATTATCTGAAAGCAGAGAATGCTTATGTGGATACAATGATGGCCGGGGCGAAACAATTCCGCGAAAATCTTTTTAAGGAATTAAAAGGAAGAATAAAGGAGCAGGATGAATCAGTGCCTTATAAAGACAATGGGTATTGGTACTATACCCGGTTTGAAGTGGGGAAAGATTATCCGATCTATTGCCGCAAAAAAGAAAAACTCGATGCAACTGAAGAAGTGATGCATGACGCTAACAAAGCGGCTGAGGGAAAAGGGTATTATAGCGCTGCCGGTCTTGAAGTAAGTGATAACAATGAAATAATGGCTATTGGTGAAGACGATGTAAGTCGCCGTTTGTACAAACTTCGGTTTAAGAATCTGAAAACAGGAGAGTATTCGCCAGAAACAATTCTAAATACAGAAGGCGGCTCTTATGCATGGGCCGCTGACAATAAAACTCTTTTCTACATCAAAAAAGATTTGACAACATTACTGGGCTTTCAGGTGTGGCGGCATGAATTGGGTGCTGACCCCGGTAATGATGTAAAAGTATATGAAGAGAAAGATAACCGTCATTATATTGGTGTGGGAAGAACAAAATCAAAAAAGTATATCGTCATTTATTCTGAGCTAAGCGAACAGCAAAGTGAACACAGGTTCCTTGATGCCTCTGATCCCAAAGCGGAGTTTAAAGTGTTTTATCCGCGTACTATGGGGCTGGTTTATGATATTGATCATTACAATGATAAGTTTTATGTCCGTACCAATTTGGAGGCTACTAATTTTCGTTTGATGGAATGCCCGCTCGATAAAACTTCAAAAGAAAACTGGAAAGAAGTGATTCCGAACCGATCCGACGTTTATTTCGCTGGTTTCACTGTTTTCAAAGATCACCTGGTTGTTTCGGAATTAAAGGAAGGACTGATGAATCTAAGAATCATGAATCAGACGGATAAATCCGAGCATTACCTGCAGTTTGATGAACCAGCTTATCTCTCTTCAGTTGGGGTGAATGTAGATTTTAATACAAACATTCTCCGGTTCAATTATCAATCCATGATTACACCCGGATCTGTGTATGATTATAACATGGATACTAAAACCAAAGAATTAAAAAAACAAAACGAAGTGGTGGGTGGTTATGAAAAAAATAATTATGTGACTGAAAGATCATTTGCAACAGCAAGAGATGGAAAGAGGGTGCCTGTGTCTATTGTTTACAAAAAAGGAGTAAAGAAAGATGGCAATAATCCTTTACTGCTTACAGGTTATGGTTCTTACGGTTCTTCTTCATTTGCTACTTTCAGCAGTAACCGGTTAAGTTTACTGAATCGTGGGTTTGTTGTGGCTATTGCACATATCCGTGGCGGACAGGAGATGGGCCGTGCATGGTATGATGATGGCAAGATGATGCACAAGAAAAATACATTTACTGATTTTATTGATTGTGGGGAATTTTTAATAAAAGAAAACTATACGTCCAAAGGCCATCTGTATGCCCAAGGCGGCAGCGCCGGTGGATTATTGATGGGCGCCATCACAAATATGCGTCCTGATTTATGGAATGGGATTGTGGCACAAGTGCCTTATGTTGATGTAATCACCACCATGAGTGATCCGTCAATTCCACTTACTACAGGTGAATATCTTGAATGGGGTAACCCTGCTATCAAGGAAGAATATTTTTATATGAAATCATATTCGCCCTATGATAATGTGGAAGCGAAAGATTATCCGAATATGTTAGTCACAACAGGACTTCATGATAGCCAGGTACAATATTTTGAGCCGTCAAAGTGGGTGGCCAAATTGCGTGAAATGAAAACTGATAAAAATATCATCCTCTTTAAAACAAATATGGAAGCAGGCCATGGCGGTGCATCGGGACGTTTCAGGGCTTTAGAAGATGTAGCATTGATTTATGCTTTCCTTTTTTCATTAGAGAGTATTTCTGAATAATTTTTAAAAACATTATTTCCAGGGAGGCAAAGCCTCCCTTTTTATTTTCGGGAGTAGGATAGCTGCGATAAAATGCTGAATTTTACGTTTAAATGAAAAACCGCTGCTTTTGACTCAAAGACGGCTGATAATAATTCTCGCTACCCTGATGTTTGCTATCTTGGAAAGCCATGCACAAATCCCTGTTCAGGATAATAAACCCTTTTCTAATCTCCGGGTTAAAAAACTGCCGGTAAACTCTGACACACTTCGCTTTGATTCACTCAGTATTATTCCAAAAACTTTTCTTATTGCTGATGTTAGTGATACGGTTTATTCCATCAACCTACTGGATGCTTATCTCGTTTGGAAAACACGACCTACTATGGACAGTGTTCTGGTTACCTACCGTGTGTTTCCTTACAAATTGAATGCAGTTACTCAACGAATGAATTTCGACAGTGTTAGTTATAAATTTTATGCAAAACCATTTAGGTTTGGAGAAAATGAAAATACTGTGGCCAAAGGTTTGTTTGACTTTGGCAATCTGCAGTATAACGGAAGCTTTGGCCGGGGTATTTCATTTGGTAATAGCCAGGATGCTGTTGTCAATTCCAATTTCAATCTTACTTTAAATGGCATATTGGGAGATAGTATTGAGATCAATGCTGCGATGACGGATAATAATCTTCCTATTCAGCCGGATGGCACCACCCAACAACTAAATGAGTTTGACCAGGTATTTCTCCAATTCAAAAAGAAAACCTGGCAACTGAATCTCGGGGATATTGATATCCGTCAAAAGCAAAGTTATTTTCTGAATTTTTATAAAAGATTACAGGGAGTTTCATTTGAAACGAAGAATCAGTTATCAAAAAATACTTCATCTACCACTTTGGTAAGTGGTTCCATTGCTAAAGGAAAATTTACCCGGAATATTTTCCAGGGCCTGGAAGGTAACCAGGGACCATATCGTTTAGCCGGAGCCAACAACGAATTCTTCTTTATTATACTTGCCGGAACAGAGAGAGTGTTTATTGACGGAGAACCGCTGCAGCGTGGCGAGGACCAGGATTATGTGATTAATTACAACACAGCAGAGATTACTTTCACCCCACGGAAAATGATTACAAAGGACAGCCGTATCCAGGTGGAGTTTGAATATGCCGACAGAAATTACCTGAATGCAAACCTTTACCTCTCACAGGAATTTGAAATGAATAAAAAACTGAAGATTTACCTCGGTGCATTTAATAATGGCGATGCCAAAAACTCCCAGATAAACCAGGTGCTTGACCAGAACCAGAAATTATTCCTGGGAAATCTTGGGGATAGTACTCAAAAAGCATTCTATCCTTCAGCGTTAGTAGATACAGCATTTGATGCTGGCAAAATTTTGTATGAAAAAATTTATTATAATCCCGGAGCAGGTATTGATTCATTTTACCAGTATTCAACAAACCCTTCAGTAGCAAAGTATAATCTTTCATTTGCAGATGTAGGACAAGGTAATGGCAACTATATTCCTGATTTTAATGGGGCCAATGGTAAAGTTTATAAATTTCTGATGCCCGTGGCCGGTGTTAAACAGGGCAGATACGAACCCGTCATTATTCTGGTAACTCCAAAAAAACAACAATTGGTTACGCTTGGGACAGAATATAAGATGAATGAGGGTACTACCATAAAAACTGAATTGGCTATGAGCAATTATGATGTCAATACTTTTTCCGGTAAAGACGATGGTGACGATATTGGCATAGCGGCAAAATTTCAGTTTGGAAACTCCACCTTAATCAAGTCATCGGGGTCAAAGAAGCTACAGCTGACAACGAATGTGGATTATGAATACGTTCAAAACAAATTTAAGCCGCTGGAAAGGTTGCGATATGTTGAATTTTCAAGAGACTGGGGTCTTGGTTTGCAAACACAATCGGCTACGGAAAACATCATAAAAGCTTCTGCAAAGTTGCAGAACGCTAAAAACAATTTTCTTAGTTACCAGTTGATGAATTATAACCGGAGCGATAATTACAATGGCTTTCAACAAACCCTGCAACATTTTTATAACTGGAAGGGTTGGCAATTGAATAATCAGTTTGCATTGACCAGTTTCAATGCCTTGTTTACAAAAGGAAGCTTTTTAAAACCCGTAATCGACATCAGCAAGGAACTTAAACGATTAAATAATTACCGGCTTGGGCTCCGTTATTCATCAGAGCAAAATTCTTCAAAGAATAAAACTACAGATACACTGACGCCGATAAGTTTTTCATTTGATACTTATTCCGCTTACCTTAAATCATCTGAAAAAAAGAAAAACAGGTATGGCCTTACTTTCTTTACAAGATCTGATAAATACCCCCTGGCAAAGAATTTCATTCGTGGAGACAGGAGCTTGAATGTAAACTTTCAAACCGAATTGTTGGCCAATCAGCGGCATCAGTTTTTGCTTAACGCTACTTTTCGTAAGCTGAAAGTATTGGATGTAATTTCAAAACAGAAAGCTGATGAAACTGTGTTGGGAAGAGCTGAGTATTTAATTAATGAATGGAGGGGCTTACTTAACGGAAATGTACTTTATGAGTTAGGAACAGGGCAGGAGCAGAAAAGAGATTTTGTATACCTGGAAGTGCCTGCCGGTACCGGTCAATATGCATGGATTGATTATAACAATGATGGTGTGCAACAACTGAATGAATTTGAAGAAGCACTGTTTCCTGATCAGGCGAAATTTATCCGCATATTTACTCCAACGAATGAGTTTATCAAAGCCAATTATACAACCTTCAATTATAGTCTACGGTTAAATCCAAGAGCCTTGCTGAGCAGGAGCGACCTGAAAGGAATGAAAAAAATCATTTCAAAAACAAGCTTTCATACTTCTTTACAGGTAAATAGAAAGTCTATTGCAAAAGGCAATACAGAATTTAGTCCTTTTAAATATGAACTTTCTGATACAGCATTAATCAACCTGAATACTGTTTTCTTAAACACATTTTCATTCAATCGTTTCAGCAGCAAATGGGGGTTTGATATTAATAATCTGCGAAGCAGCGGCAAAACGCTTCTGACTTATGGATATGAGAGTCGCAAATTGAATGACTGGATTGTAAAGCTCCGGTGGAATATCAGCCGGTCACTCACATTGGATTTGAACGGTAAAAAAGGGTTGAGTGGTTTGTATACTCCCAGTTTTGCTAACCGGAACTATGAACTCAATATTTATTCAATTGAACCCAAAGTAGTATTTATCCAGGGAACAAAATTCAGGATGAGCACGGGCTATAAATTTGATAATAAAAAGAACAAGCCTTTATATGGCGGGGAAGAATCAAGTTCTAACTCAATAAATGTTGAGACAAAATACAACGTACTTCAAAATAGTTCTGTGGCGGTCAGGTTTACCTTCAACAATATTGATTATAAGTTTCCGGCCAATACCACGGTCAGCTATATCATGCTGGATGGTTTATTGCCAGGCAGTAATTATTTGTGGAATATTGATCTGACCAAACGACTTTTTAATAACCTTGAATTGAATTTTCAGTATGAAGGCAGAAAGCCAGGCAGTGCAAGAACGGTGCATATCGGGAGAGCATCTGTGAGAGCACTTTTCTAGAACCAGGCCCCATCCCGACCTTCCCCGACGGGAAAAGCCACCCACTCACAGCCCTTACTTATTGAAAAATTACATTTTTTGAATAAATATATATTGGAAAGAATATTCGGCTATCGGTTTTGTGCGAATGCAATTCTCCCCCTTTGGGGGAGTTTAGAGTGGGCCGGTGGCTCTACACATTAAACCGGAAATGCATCACATCGCCATCTTTCACTACATATTCTTTTCCTTCAATCCTTAATTTACCCACTTCACGGCAGGCAGCCTCAGAACCATATTGAATATAATCGTCATAGCCGATCACTTCTGCTTTGATGAATCCTTTTTCAAAATCAGTATGGATTACACCGGCTGCCTGAGGCGCTTTCCATCCTTCATGAATTGTCCATGCCCTCACCTCCTGCACTCCAGCAGTAAAGTATGTATAAAGGTTTAAAAGTTTATAGGCAGAATGAATTAACCTGTCCAATGCTGGCTCTTTCATTTTATATTCTTCCATGAACAATTGCCGGTCTTCCGGATTCTCCATTTCCTGTATCTGCGCCTCAATGGAATTGTTCATGATAATGACTTCAGCTTTCTCATTTTTCACGGCTTCTTTCAGAGCGTCAGAAAATTTATTACCGGTATGCATTGATGGCTCGTCCACATTGGCAACATATAAAACAGGTTTATCTGTCAGAAGAAATAAATCTGCAATGGCCACTTTTTCTTCTTTGCTCAAATCAAGTTCACGGATACTTTTCCCTTTTTCCAAATGTTCTTTACAACGAATCAGTACTTCCAGTTCTACTTTAAGTTTGGGGTCAATGCGGGCCTGTTTTTCTGTTTTTTGAATTTTTCTTTCAACACTATCCAGGTCCTTCAACTGTAATTCAGCATCTATGATTTCTTTATCACTTACCGGATTGATAGCTCCTTCATCACGCAATACATTTTCGTCTTCAAAACAGCGGATCACATGAATAATAGCATCCACTTCACGGATATTACCGAGGAATTTATTCCCCAATCCTTCGCCTTTGCTGGCTCCTTTTACCAGGCCGGCAATATCCACTATCTCAATTTGGGTGGGAACAATGCGATTGGGTTTTACCAGTTCAGCCAGCTTGTGAATGCGTGGGTCTGGAACATCCACCAGTCCTACGTTTGGCTCAATGGTGCAAAAACGGTAATTACTGGCCTGAGCCTTGGCGCTGTTGCTCACTGCATTAAATAAAGTTGATTTTCCTACGTTAGGTAGCCCTACAATTCCTGCTTGAAGTCCCATTATTTTATTTTTCGAGGCGCAAAGATAATGGGAATCAAGTTGCCGGAAAGACTAAAATAATTTACAGATTATCTGCGGGCACATTCTCTACCCATTTTTCAAGCTGGGCTTTACCTTTTATGTTGGCGGCCCTCCAGCGAAGATTCCATAACCCACCCATC
>OEMC01000278.1_pt1 | contig 11739 bp, 12 predicted proteins | sample 1503201 | NCBI WGS metagenome assembly OEMC01 (sample SAMEA104379564, study PRJEB20068) | metagenome | isolation source: 1998 | reverse complement strand
CAATGAATCAGAAACGTTTGGTTTATTAAGAACAGCCCTTCGGCTATAATCACTGTACTGAAATTTATTTTTTCCCAGGTCAATCAGCGATACCCCAATTTTTAAATCATAATCGGTTCCATCTTCATTCGGCCCGGGGATAATATATTCGACCCCTGCACTTATTCCCAGGGTGGGGTTTGTTTTTTTAAAAAAACTTTTCCACCCGCTGCTGAATGTGGACACAGTATCAAGCCCGTCAAGGTTAGCAGAATAACCGTAATCAAGATTGCCATTGGTTAAATAATAACCAGGCAGATTATTAACAGTTCCCGGCATTGTCTCAAAATCAAAAGCGTTTACATAACCTCCGGCTAACCCTCTGTTCAGTTTAAATGTAAGGCCTGCATTAAGAATTGCATTATTGAATAATTTGATAGTGCGGGCATAAGTGCCATAATATTCCATCCATGCATTGGCTCTTGCCTTGCCCGACATGGGCATGTTGTTTTGATTTATTCCGATAAACTCCCGCAGAGTCCCCAAACTATCCTGCCCGTTAATATCTGATGTCTTTGCCGAAATATACATTCGTCCGGAAATGCCAAAAGCAATCGCAGAATTATCAGTAATCTTGATTCTCGCATTCAGCAATCTCAGATCCATATTAGTGACTGCGTAACGTTCAAAAGTGCCATTATTTAAATTAATATTGACGTCTGCTTTTCTCCACTTGGTCAGATAAGATGCCCTGTTAACTGTAATTGCATTGGTGGCATATTTTACCTGCATGGCTATAGGTGTGATATCCCAGGCAAAAGGAAGGTATACAATTGATGCAGGATTATGAGTTACAGCGAGGTTACCCGCATAGGGAGAACCATTAATTGCCCTGTACTCCTGAGCCGGCAGGCTATGCATGGTAAAAAGAAGAATGACTTGTAAAAAAATCCTGGTCAGCATGCTTTTGTTTTTCAAAGATACCAGATCGTTTTTTGTGACCTCATAACGTAAAAATTGTTTATTTGCTTACACTGAAAAGACAAAATATTTTTTACAAGAAGTTGTTTTCACGGACTCTTTCGAAGAAGATTTCCGTAGGTGTATTTTGACACCTGACTGGTTTTGAATTTCACTTTCTTTACATTTACACTTCATTTACTTAAAACAAGAAAGATGCACGCAAAACAATTCATCGCTTTAACTACTATTCTGTTTTCAGTTTATACACCCGGATGCGCTAATGATAATACCGGAATGACTGGTAATAATGTCACAGATACCAGCAAATTGCCTCCGGTGGAAACAAAAAATGCGAATAGTAATTATAAATCCGCTTTCAAAGGGCAAACAAGAATTGGTGGGGTAAAAACGGTAACACCCTACAAAGCCGAAAAAATTGCTGAAAAATTAGGAAGACCCTGGGCTGTTATTCCTATGCCCGACGGCAGGTTACTCATTACAGATAAAACAGGGCACATGCAGATACTTGATGTCAATGGCACACTGGTAAAAAAGATTACCGGTTTCCCAAAAGTGGATGACGGAGGACAGGGTGGGATGCTGGATGTGGCGCTGGACCCTGCATTTGCAAAAAACAAAACTATCTACTGGTCTTTCTCAGAAAAAAATGGAAACGGAAACCTGATGGCAGTGGCCAAAGGACAGTTGAATGAAGCTGCTTCAAAGATTGATAATCCCGTTGTCATCTTTCGGGCCACCCCTGCATTAAACAGTTCGCTGCATTTTGGTTCCCGATTGATTTTTGATAAAGACGGAAATCTCTTTGTAAGTACCGGAGAAAGATCAATATTGGAAGGCAGGGCACAGGCACAATTGCTTCAATCAGGATTGGGGAAAATTTTTAAAATAACAAAAGATGGGAAACCGGCGCCCGGCAATCCCTTCATCAATCAGAAAGATGCCATGCCGGAAATATATGCCTACGGAATACGCAATGCGCAAAGCCTCGATATCCATCCGGCCACAGGTGAATTATGGGAAGCTGAATTTGGGCCACGGGGTGGTGATGAAGTGAATATAATAAAGAGTGGAAAAAATTATGGATGGCCCGTTATTACTTATGGTATTGAATACGCAGGACCGGCCGTCGGTGATGCCATACAACAGAAATCCGGTATGGAACAACCAGTTTATTACTGGGATCCGACCCTATCACCAAGCGGCATGGCTTTTTATGCAGGCAATGCAATAGCAGAATGGAAAAATAACCTGTTTATCGGCGGACTTAGTGGCGCTCATATTTGCAGGCTGGTGATTGTAAACAATAAGGTGGTGGGAGAAGAAAGATTGCTGGAAGACAAAAAAGAAAGATTCCGTGATGTGGCTTATCATAATGGAATGCTTTACACAGTAACAGATGGCGGAAACCTTTACAGGATTAGTAAGAAATAAATTAAGGCGCTTTTTATTTTTTTACTACATATACTGATGAGAAGATGAATGGCCGATACATTTTGACAGATATTCAGTACATTTTTACAAACAAGTTAAATCCTTGTGGCCGTAATCAATGGCTCAGGTTCATGTACACTTAATGAAACAGCTTTATCATTAATAATTTTAAAAATTATTTTGACAGAAGCTGCCCCTGCCGGTGAAAAAGTGTTATCATCCACTTTACTCAACTTCCGTCCAGCTGATCCTTTGCGAGCCACCTGCAAGAAACCGAGTCGATGCTGATCTACAACAAAGATTTCGCCTTCGCCATCTCCGAAGCGATATTCACCCAGGTATTTTTTCTTTTCCTCTTCGCTCATCTCAAGGCTCTTTGGCTTTGCATCAGCATTACCCAAACCTTCCAGGTAACTGATAACTTTATTTACATTGGCTTTATCTGTTTCAGAAATAGTTTTATCCTCAAGCCTGTTCTTTCCATGTTGCAGCAAAGTGATACCATGCGGACCTGTATGACTTTGAATACCCGGCACTGTTTCTATAATTTCCTGTACACTTTTAAGCATGCCCATCATGGTATAAGTAAATATATCCGGTCTTGCCCCATTGCTAATTAAGAATTCAGCAATATCACGACGTCCCACATGTGAAGCTGCACCAAGAGCCGTTTCCCAATCACCAAAACCCCAATCCCATGAAGCGCCGGCCAGTTCGGGACGTTTCTTTACCAGCTCTTTTACCCGGTCAAAGTTTCCATGCGAAGCGCCGACAATCCCACTAACCATACTATCATCCATACTTGGATACCTGTAGAAAAGCGAATCCTTTCCTCCAGCGTTGATCACATTATTAATAGAATTCTGGGCAGAAGAATACCCAAACGTAGTAATGCCGATCAAGCCAAAAGCAGAGCTTTTAATAAACCGGCGGCGTTCAAATGGTATCTTATTCATATCTGGTGATTTAAAAATTTATGTTCTATTAAATTACGTAATCCATAATTCATACTTGGCAAATTCCCGACGATTGGTATTATTAAATTATTGAAGGCAAAAAAAGAGATTATTGGGGGGACCTCTGAATAGCCAGATTTACCAACAGGCAGTTACCAACCAAGACAGAACAGAAACTATAGGTATCCATATCAAACACCGTAAGACCCAGTGCAGGGCCGGCAATACTTGTACGTTGCAAAGTAGTAAGCCTTGGAACGAGTAATCCTTTTGAACTTGATTTTATATCAAGAATAGCGCTGTTATCAGGCTGTGAACCGTCAGAATTAACAGCTACGCTTTGGGCAGATACACTCATTGCTGAAATGATAAGAATGAGTAAGGCGATAATTGATTTCATGGTTTTAAAATTTAATAACCGAAAATAGTCCGGACTAAATCTGAAACTATCATTTGATTTAGTCTCCGGTAAAGTCGATTGATTTTAAGGTTTGTTATCTACCAATGGGCTTCCTTAAAGCTGATGATATGGAAGAAAATTATTTTATTGCCTGCATTTTAATTACCTTGATTATCTAAACTTCAGTTTATGAAAAAAATAGTATTTCCAGCAATGTTTTCTTTCCTGTTCTTCGCTTTTGTTTTGTCATTTACGGCTAGTGCCCAGGGATTAAGCTCAGCGGATATCAAAGCGCAAATGATAAAGGATTGGGAACGTGGAAAAGCCTATACGATTGACTATTTAAACACGATGCCGGCTGACAAATACTCGTTCAAAGCAGTTGACAGTTTGCGAAGCTTTGCACAACAAATGCTGCACCTGGCATCAGGCAATGTTTTTTTAATGATGAATGCAACCGGCCAACCACCTCTTTCCTGGTTGCCATCCGGTATTGAGCAAAGGGAATCTGCTCAGAAAAAAGATTCAGTGATGTATTACGTTACTGCCAGCTATGACTATTGTCTTAATCAGGTTAAAAACTTCGACTGGAATAAATGGAATGAAAAAGTAAAAATGTTCAACACCTACGAGGAGACTCGGTTTGCCATGTTGAACAAGACATTTGAACACCAGGGGCATCACCGCGGGCAGACTACAATTTATATCCGCCTGAACGGAATAAAACCTCCGCAGGAAAGGTTATTTTAATAGTTTAAAAGAATTTATTACGGGTTAGTAAAGAAACCTTCTTTAATTAATTATTGTACATCACACGAGGTCTGCTTACGCAAACCTCGTTGTATTTTAACCCCTTTTTTTTATTTTTACTACTGGCGTAAATCAGGCCCAGTACCCGACTAATTTTTTCAAATCATATTAAACGGCTTTTTATGAATAAAAAAAAGGCTGATTTTGTAAACAATTATTTCGGTTCTATTTATTTAACCATTATTGCTTTGCTCCAGGGAGTAGCAATTTTTGAACTGGTGCCACACCTCATCAGCTATTTTACCTCATCAAAAATACACTTTGCAAATATTTATACGGTTCATCTTTTTCTTACCCTGCTTATCATTTTTACAGTATGGCACCATTATGTAAATGGTATTCTTTTTTTACGCTGGTTTCCCAATATCATTGATGCCCTGATACCGTTCGCCGTAAGCATATCAGAATTTTTCCTGATTTCGTTTTTAAAATATGAGGGGCAGCCCGAAACTATGAATACACAGGCATGGGCACAGTCATTTATCCTGTTCTTATTCATGGGCTCTATCGCTTATTTTGCTGCAGCTATCCGGCATAATCCGGAACTTTTTATAAACTTCATGAGCAGAGAAACTTCAATCATTCATGGAAAACTCGTCCGCCGGTTTTATACTATGGGGGGTGTCTCTATGTTCCTGCAGGGCCTGTTTGCAATATTCATCATTATTATTCACAGCTACTGGCTCCTATGGTTCTCTTTATTGTTTTTTGTGCTGCATATTGTATTGGCAGAATATTATCATATCAAGAAGCTCCTGCCGGCATTTACAAAAGGTCTTGATGAGTCCTCAAATTGAAGACTTTTATAACTTATTCCTCAATGCCACTCTTACTTTCGGTGCAATCTTAGTTCCGAAAATCTCAATTGATTTCATCATCAACTTGTGCGAAGGTCCGCCCACATCCATATGTGCAGAAAAACGGGTAAGACCAAAGAGTTCATGCATGTGTAAAATTTTATCAATGGCTTCATTGGCATCACCAATAATTAAATGCCCGTTGCCGCTTCTGCCGGCAACATATTGCTGTGGTTGATATGGAGGCCAGCCGCGGGAACGACCTATCCTGTCCATTTGTGTTGAGTAGATGGGATAGTATTCGTCAGCAATTTGCTTACTCTCCTCTCCAAAAAATGAATGCATGTGCACCCCCACCTGGAATTTGTTCATATCATGACCAAAATGATTGTACACATTCTTGTAATATTCAAATAATGGTTTGAACTGTGCCGGGTTACCGCCAATGATAGCGAATATCACCGGTAGTCCATGCCTGCCTGCCCGCAATACACTCTCTGGTGTACCACCCACTGCGATCCATATATTGAGATGATTGTTGATTGCCCGGGGCAATACTTGCTGCTTATCTAATGCCGGTCTGAATTTGCCCTTCCATGTGATTGGGTTTTCCTTATTTATTTTCACAAGCAGGCCCAGCTTTTCTTCAAACAGTTCATCATAATCTTCCAGGTTGTAACCAAATAAAGGAAAGGATTCAATAAAACTGCCACGGCCCGCCATGAGTTCTGCTCTACCGTTAGAGATGAGGTCAATTGTAGCAAAACTTTGATACAACCTTACAGGGTCGGATGAACTTAATACGTTCACGGCGCTGCCGAGTTTGATATTCTTTGTAACCGTGGCTGCGGCCGCTAAAATTATTTCAGGTGTGGATACGGCATAGTCGGGACGGTGATGCTCACCAATGCCATAAAAATCGAGGCCAACTTCATCCATCAGTTTTATTTCTTCAATCAGTTCCGGTAGCCGCTGCTCTGCCGGTTCTATCTCACCCTTTTTATTGATGTGCAGATCGCCAAACATGCCTACGCCTAATTCCATACTATATAATTTGGCAACGAAGTTACGACGGATCAAGGTCTTTATGATTCGTGGAATACAAACCGATGCGAAGGAAAACAGCAGCCAGTGAATGAAAAGATTTATATTTATTACAAGATTATATAACACTTCATGAAAGCGATCTATTTATTCTTATTACATTTTGTTGCCATGAACACATTTGCACAATTAAAGCCCATTACTTCCGGAGTTTATCATTGGAACGAATTACCGGTGAAAAAAGATAGTCAACGGGAAGGCCGCAAGATCGCTGAAGGAACAACGGCTGAGTTCTCTTATTTCGAGATCCATGCTACCACCCAGCAAAAAGGAGCCACTCCCCGCCCATTCCATGCACAGGATAGTATTGAGGAAGTGATGATCATTAAAGAAGGAAAACTAAAATCTACGATTGGAAATAAAACAGTTGAACTGGGCGCCGGTAGTGTATTGCTGATACCGCCACATGAAATGCAGATATTTGAAAACACAGGTGATGGTCCTGTTACTTATTATGTGTTCATGTTTCGTTCCCGTAAATCAATGGATATAAACAGAAGTCAGAAAGCTGGTGGCACATTACTTATAAATGCAGATACCATTGCTTACACAGAAAAAGACGGCAAGGGCACCAACAAATATTTTGACCGGCCCACGGCCATGTGTGAAAATTATGAGATGCACATTACTACGCTGACAAAAAAAGGGCCCAGCCACGCACCCCATCAACATGTGGATATAGAAATAATATTGGTGATCGATGGTCATGTAGAAATGACCATTGACGGGCAGGAATACAAAGGAAGCGCCGGCGATCTCTTTATTGCCGAAAGCGACAAACTGCATGGCGTTCGTAATGGCTCCGATAAAACTTGTAAGTATTTTGCATTCAAGTGGAGATAACAGACGAAGAAATGCTGGCTTAAAATTATTTATTTTAAAAAACTATTTATGAAATCCTTTCATCTGTTGATTGCTGGCTTGTGTTTTTACATCCCTTCCATGTCTCAGTCTGCACCGCCGGATGATAATGAGACGCTGGTACAAAAAATCTTTGAAACCAAGAATGATGAAGATTTCAAATTCTACATGGGTGGTGGCCGTTACAGCTCCTTTAAATACTATCTCCGCAACGACAGCCTTTGGTTTGCGGAAGCAAGTCCTTATACCGCGGTAATTCCTTTGAGCAATATTGACTTTGAAAGAAAATCATATTTTCTTGAAAGCAGTTTATGGAAAACCGAAACCGGGGACAAATGCATCGAAGTTCCTTTATATGCCATCAAGGGCAAGAAATTCGGAAAAGAATTTGAGATCGAGGCCTTTAAACTATTGGACGATGAAGAAATTGATTTTGCAAATCTCATCCTGCCCAATAAGGCATTTGCTGAAGTGTTGATAAAATATCTGAAGGTACACAGACCTTGATTTTTTTCAGAAGCGAACATTACAGATGGAAAGCAGCACAGTTCATTTTAGTAGAAAAAATAACATCGTGGCCTGGCAGCAAAGACGCCGGACGGACGGAACCTAATTAGTCAACCAATGAAACTGGCGTTTGGACAGTTTAAAGTAGCGTTTACTTTTTTTGAGTTGTACAAAAACAGAGTCTTTCCTGATCATGCCTCTCAAATGTATAGTATTGCTGTCTGGTAATTCATACTTCAACCGGAAGATCAAAATCCGCTGGCCATCGTCATTTGTTTTTTTAAATTCAACTTCCTGTTTTATTGTATCTGCAGTATAACGAAAGTAGCCTCTGTGATTTGATTGCATGAAAATTGTATCCGTTGTTTTTATACTCCCTCTTCCATATTCAAAGACCAAATCCTGCCAGCGTAGCGTATCAGTAATAAGCGGTGGAATGGTGTCTTTATTCAAAACAAAGACGCTTACATCATAAAGTCCCGAACGGATGGGTTTTATTTCTTTTGGGTTACTCTCAAGTTTATAATAACCATAGTAACTTTTAAAAGGCTTGATAAAAAATATAACAACAAAAAGGCATTTCAATATTACCCGGGTAATGCGCATCCATTTTTCGGGGAACCATACGCTATAAAGATTAGCTGCAGTAGTTGGCTGGTTGAATAAAAAACCGAGAATACGTTTATACTCAAAAGCCAGTAAAAACAGGCACATAACGAAAAGATGTATGGAGAATAATTTCACTGCAATATCATACCCAAGGTTCATCATCATCACATTTCCAAATACGGCGGCTCCAAGCAAAGCACCAAAACCGGAAGTTCTCCTGAACAATAATAAACTCCCCGCCAGCACTTCCATAGCCCCAGAAAAAAATTGATACGTACCTGAATAACCCATGTACGCCCATGTTAAGCCGCCAGGTGAAAAATCGCCTAATGGCGTTAAAAGCTGGTTCATACGGGGAAAATGCATTTGCAGCAAAAACAATTTTTGCAGCCCATAATCAAAACTGTTTATGATGAGGAAGTAGCGTACAAAAATGCGTAACCAGTATCCGAGCCGGTTGTATTGGCTACGTGTCCGGTCAAGAAATGACCAGATAATACAGCCAACGAAAGATAAGAGTAAGCAAAGCCAGAGCTGTGTCCAGTTGTATGAAGTATCACCGCTGCCATTTGGGCTTACAAGGGTCTTATAGTTATGAAATAAATATTTATCGGAAGCATGCACGGCCCAATCAACAAATTGGTAATGATATTTTACGATGGAGTCAACATAAGGGATGTATTCAATCCATGTCCATGGCGCAATGAATAAGCCGAAGTAAAGAAATATAAAGCGAAAAATTATCTTTTGCGTTAAAGACCAATTGTTGCTGCCCGGCCATAGAATATTGGTCATGTTCAGAGTTTTAACATTGTAAGGTATCCTTTATTTGATGGAATGACTGGAATAAACTATTAGCAAGGGCCAGCCCTGCACACTTAAGCCAGGCCATACTTCCCTTCGCGGATATTTCCTTTTAACCGTTGGTCTTCAATGCACGGGTGGTGAAGACGACTGGTATTGAAGATTATTTATAAGACCCCGGTGGAACTGAACTATATTTAGATATGAATAAAGACTCTCTCACAAGAACAAATATTCTGAAATGAGGTTTGCTTACACAAAAGTGTTATTGGCAGCCTGCCTGTTTTTTCTTTTTGCAGTAAATATTTATTCACAGACACATCTGAAACTAATCCTGAAAACAAGCCTGCCAATTGACAGTGCAATGATCGTTCATTTTACAAATATGGAAAGTTCAAGGCTGGCTTTTAAAGATACGCTTGACCTGGATTTCAAAACCCGGAAAACAGATTTTTATCATATCAATTACGTGCAAAAAGAAAAAATCTTTAATGAAAAGATTTATTTAGATAGTGGCAACATTACAATCTCAATGAGAATTGAAAACGATAAGCTATTAATTGACAAGGTTGTTGGTTCTCCAATATTTGACAAAGTTCAAAACTGGAAAAAACAATATGCCGTTGTAGCCCTGACAAAAGATTCAGCTGCATTGGATTCTTTTCTTCTAAAAACATATGAAGAGCAAATTGACAATATGTTTTCATTTAACATCGGCAGCAGGTACCTCAGTATTCATCAAAACAACAAGTTAAAACTTTACGCTTTATTACCGCTGATAGCCAAACAGGATGATGAGTTGAAAAAGCAATTTGGTTTTACGTTTTTGAATGACCGGCTGCAGGGAATTATCAGGAACAATATTATTACACTACCAGGATTTGAGTTAATTGATTCCGGCAACAAACCGGTGTACGCAGCTGCAACCAATGCTGATTTTGTGATACTTGATTTTTGGTTTGTGGGCTGCCTGCCTTGTATAGAAGATCATAAAAAGATTAAGGAACTTCTTCCCTACTTAAAACAGAAAAATGCGGAATTGATAAGTATTTCCAACGATGATTCCTATCAAACATGGAAGGACTATTTGGAAAAACATAATTATTCATGGCCTCAATACAAAAAACCAGCCACAGCAGAAAATATCATCACCCAATTAGGAATCAGCACCTATCCCACTTATATTCTTCTGGACAAGAAAGGAAAAATCGTATTCAGCACTTATTCCCTGGATGAGTTACTAAAACAGTTGGGTTAAAGTAACTCTTTATATCCCCGACAAACACAGCAACCAGGAAAGGATTCTATCTACTGCTGCAGCTTCTTATCATATTGTTTTTGCAAATCGCTTAGTGAAGCATTATAGCCTGCCTGGTCAATAAAAGCAGCAGGGTTATAAGCATCGCCGGGTTTATGTTTATTATGCATTTTAAATTGGCTGGCATGCGAAGCAAGCCAGATATCAAATGAAATATTTTTCATGGCCTTGAATGTATAGGCATAATCATTTCCTATTTCCGGGTAAGAGCTTATATCCTTAAATGATTTGTCTGTAACAATGGTAGGCATGTTAGCAATAAGCACTTTCCATGATCGCTGATCATCTTTTACAGTAAACAAATAACTGCAGGAACCTTTTGTGTGACCTGGATGATGGAGCATGACCAGTTGCATATCACCTAACTTAATTGTATCGTTATCGTGCAATAAACGATCGGGTTTTACAGGTTTGAATGAAGTTCCATAGATTCCCAATTCATAATCTGAGCTGCCGCCGGTTGCCAGTACATCAGCATCTTTTTCATCAACCATTAGTTTGGCGCCTGTGCTCTTTTTAATCTCAGCCATCGCACCCATATGATCATAATGTGCCTGAGTGGTTAAGAGTATTTTGATATCGCTGAATTTAAAGCCCAGTGTTTCAATATTACTTTTTATTTGTGCTGCAGAAGCTCCAAGCCCCGTATTGATCAATATGTTTCCTTTTGAAGTTGTAATAAGGTAACAGCACAGGTCGTAAGTGCCCACATAATACAGGTTGCCTGCAATGCGAAAAGGTTGATACGCTGCTGTCCATTCGGTTGTGGTTCTGGGTTCTTTTACTTCTTGTGCAGAAGCAAACGATGCAGTTAATGATAAAGCGGCAGCTAACACAATATTTTGTAATGAATATCTGAACATATATCAATAATTGAATGTTCAAATGTATCAGCTTTTTTGATACTGTGATCTGTGTCTACGTAAAAGTGTTGTTTATTTTTCTGTCAACGGGTGCTGAGAAATAAAAAAAATCTGCGGGATGAGTATCCCGCAGATCAGTTAATCAAAAGATATAGCTTAATATTATTGTCTTACCATCTTTTGTTATCAGTACGGGCTGATTTCTCTTTTGCCACCGAAACTGATAATGCTCTTCCTTCAATTTCTTTATTGTTCAGCCCCTTCATCGCTGCCTGTCCTTCTGCTACAACATCCATTTCAACAAAACCAAAACCAC
>OEMC01000303.1_pt1 | contig 12083 bp, 13 predicted proteins | sample 1503201 | NCBI WGS metagenome assembly OEMC01 (sample SAMEA104379564, study PRJEB20068) | metagenome | isolation source: 1998 | reverse complement strand
TTCTATCGCAGTGAAACTGGATCAATTTGTAAAAAAATTTCCTGCATCCTATGTCACTCCCTTTATGCTCTTTGCTACAGCCCAATATTTTGACGATCCTGTTGCTCTTGAAAATAGGTTTCTGCGGATTGATTCTTCCATAAGGGTATCACAAATCGGCACCAGCCTGGCAGCATACATAGCTTATAATAAAGTAGGCGCCATTGGAACAGCAGCTCTCGATTTCATACAACCTGATACCACCGGAAAACCTGTTACCTTATCTTCTTTCAAGGGAAAATATGTGTTAGTAGATTTCTGGGCAAGCTGGTGTGGTCCTTGCCGAATGGAGAACCCCAATGTAGTTGCCAGCTATCAAAAATTCAGGGAAAAGAATTTTACTGTCTTTGGCGTTTCACTTGACAGACCTGGACAAAAAGAAAAATGGCTCGATGCTATCAAACAGGATAAACTTACCTGGACACATGCCAGCGATCTTCAGTTCTGGAATAATGCAGCCGCCCAGTTATACCATATCAGCGGCATTCCATTTAATATTCTTGTTGACCCGCAGGGAAAAATAATCGGCCGCAATCTCCGTGGCATGGATCTCGATAATAAACTCTGCGAAGTGTTGGGATGTGATTAAAATCGTAAAGCGGAAGTCGAAAGCGAAAAATCATCAGGCATAGTTTTTATTTTCTATTTTCCATTTTCGGACTTTCAATTTGTTAATTCACATCTTTTCCTGCTTTCAGTTTATCAATCATAGTCGATACGTTGTTTTTATTGTTAGTATCCGGAGCCATTGGTAATGCCTGTTCTGCATATTTCAAAGCATTTTTATAATCTGCGTTTGCCGAATAACCTCTGACAAGCCCCATGAGGGTAGTATAGACGTTGGGATATTTTGAGAAATTTGTTTTAAAAACTTCCAAAGCTTCTTTTGCTTTCTTTTGATTCAGCAATTGCCTTCCGTATTGATGCACTTCATTCATCGTAGCATTGGGCATTGCTTTTTTCATTACTTCCGAGGCTTCATTTCCTCTGCCCAATTTTTCAAGTATCTGTGCTTTGGTGCTTGCTGCACGGAAAGATTTATCACCTTCAAACCCTGCGCTGGTAGCTGAATCGGCCCATAGCAATGCTTCTTCAAGATTTACATTGCGCTGCAGACACCAGTTGGCCGCCTGCTCCCAGCCTTGCCAGATAAATCCTTTGTCCGTTCTCAGCTCATTACGGAATGATTCAAGCTGTGCTATTACATAATCAACTTCCGCCTTAAACCCAATCTGTAGTTTTTCCCATGAAAGAGCAATGGTGGCGCTGTTTTCTGTTTCATTCAAGAACTCATACTTCAACCATTCAACTGATTTATCCAATGCAACAGGTTTTACTTTTACCCGGAGCGCATCTTCTTTCTCGTTATAATAATAACTTCCCCAGCTGGTAGAGTTTTTTGAAAAGATCACGGTGCATTCATTGGGATCGTAGGCAATAAAAAAACCGTACCTGCCTGCCGGTAAATTTTTTCCTTCAATTTTTACATCCGTTGAAAACTCCATCGTTGTATTCTCATTAGAACCTGCACGCCATGGTGCAGCTTTTGTATTACCAAAGCCCTGGTCTATATAGCCGACATGAATCAACTGTCCCCAGACCTTCCCTTCGCGACCTTTTACACCGGGTCGATCATAATGTATAGCCACTTTAGTAAGCCCGATTTGCTCACCTACAAAGGCTTTTTTATTACCGCCACTGGGTAATACAGTCAGGGGTATTTGAGAAAATGATTCACTACAAACAAAAAACAGTAAGCATATAGATATAAATTGTTTTTTCATAATAAAAATTTATGGTATTCATTTCAAATCTAATTACTTCATTGAAGGCTGGCTCTTCTTTTATTTCGTTCGGAATATAAAACTGATGAAAGGAATTTTAGCGGTTTAACAGCGACGATAGAACACTGATCTCTTATAATATTTCTTTTGGGAATCAGCAACTTAAACCTTTTGTGAAAATTTTTCTGCATTTTTTTTCCTGTTGTGGCACTGACTTTGAAAGGAAAGGGTGTAACAAAAACAATCACTATGAAAAAGATTTTTTTAATTCTGGCATTGATTTCAGGTGTCTTTGTTTACAAGCCGGCAGAAGCGCAGGTTAGTATTAATATCAATATTGGTTCGCAGCCTGTATGGGGTCCTGTTGGATATGATTATGTGGATTATTATTATCTGCCTGATATTGAAGTATACTATTATGTGCCCAGACATCAATTTATATATCTCAGTAATGGCAGATGGATATTTGCCACATCACTGCCTTACCAGTATAGAACCTATAACCTGTATACAGGGTATAAGGTAGTAATCAACGAGCCAAGGCCATACCTGGAATTCCAATCACACAGGGTTATCTATGCAAAATATAAGGGTAATTCAGAAAGGCAAGTGATTATAAGAAACAGCAGCGATCCTAAATATTATGTAGTGAAAGGGCATCCTAAATTCAAAGGACAGCCTAACAAAACAAATGTGGGTGGCGGTGGCAAAGGGAATGGAAAAGGGAAAGGTAATGGCAAGGGTAAGCATTAACTTTTTTCATGGCAGTTTTTATTTCTTAAGAAAAAGACCCTGGTGATTTCGCCGGAGTCTTTCTTTTCTTCTTGAATATTTTTTTGAAGATATTCAAGCTTAAATCAATTGTCTTTTATATAGCTGCACTGCATTTTCAAATCCCAGATACAGCGCATCGCAGATCAGCGCATGTCCGATGCTAACTTCATCCAGCCAGGGAATATTTTGTTTCAGAAATTTCAGATTATGCAGATCAAGGTCATGGCCGGCATTTATACCAAGTCCAAGTTCTCTTGCTTTTTTTGCGACAGCAACATAAGGCTGTACTCCTGATTCCTTATTCCCAATTCCAAATTCCTTTGCATAGGATTCAGTATAAAGCTCAATTCTATCCGTACCGGTAGCTGCTGCACCTTCCACCATTTTCATATCCGGATCGACAAAGATTGAAACACGTATTCCCGCTTTTTTAAAAACAGAAATAATGTTCCGTAAATAATCTTTGTTTTTTATTGTGTCCCAGCCATGGTCACTGGTTAATTGTCCTAAACCATCAGGCACCAGGGTTACCTGGTCGGGTTTTGTTTCCAGTACAAGGTCAACGAATTTTTGTTCCGTACAATTGCCTTCAATATTAAACTCAGTGGTGATTATTTTTTTTATTTCTCTTACATCGTTATAACGGATATGGCGTTCATCGGGGCGGGGGTGAACGGTAATCCCATCAGCACCGAATCGTTGCGCATCTATGGCAGCTTTTACTACATCAGGATTGTTTCCACCTCTTGAATTGCGCAAGGTGGCAAATTTGTTGATGTTGACAGAGAGTTTCGTCATACAGCAAAACTACTGATTCAAATTTTCAGCTTGAAAAGATTTTAACTTGAGTTTTATTCTTTATAAACTAATTTGGCTTATGACAAAAAAGAATTCCCTGACCCTGTTTTTCCTTCTCTGTGCTTTTTCTTTCAGCTATGGTCAAATACCACCGCCTTCTGCCGATGATATTATGAAAGAAGCTTATGCTACTGCCTCAAAAGAAAATAAGAAAGTATTGATCATGTTTCATGCTTCCTGGTGTGGATGGTGTCATAAAATGGATTCGTCGTTGAACGACAAGTCCTGCAAAAAATTCTTTGATGATAATTTTGTTATCCGCCACATGGTTGTATTTGAATCGAAAGGAAAAGAGAATCTTGAAAACCCCGGGGCACTGGATATGCTGACTAAATACAAAGGAAAAGACGAGGGAATTCCTTATTGGCTGATATTTGACAAGAGTGAAAGTTTTTTATTCGATTCAAGAATGCCTCCTGCCGCATCTACCCCTGATGCGAAACCTAAGAATACCGGCTGCCCGGCCAGTAAAGAAGAAGTGGATTATTTTATTGATGTGCTGAAGAAAACGACTTCATTAAAGGGTGATCAATTGGAAATTATCCGGAAGCGATTCAGAAAGAATGATATCAACGGGTAATTTTCAAAAATCTTTCCTGCTGTTCCTGAGCATTTCCGGATAACCCCACTTTTTTGAAAGAGCATTTACTGCCAGGGCAATTCTTTTTGTTTTGGTGGGTTCTGTCTTAGCCGAGTCTATCCATTTACTGAAATACTCCTGGTGTGATTTGGGAAGTGAGCTAAAGAACTTTTTAGCTGGTGGATCATCATTAAGACAAGCCATAAAATCCTTATTGAACTGAAAGGCAGATTCATCTACCTGCAATTGCACTTTTAGCATGGCTCCTTTCTTTTTACCGATACCTTTTCGCATGGTGATATTAAGCGGCATGATAAAACTGCCGCCACCCATAGGCATCAAAGCGATTCTTTTTATTGGGTAATTGTCCAGTTTCCCTTTCACTCGAAAGGCTCTCTTGTTTCCGGGTATCAATTCGTCGGCGATATCAGCGGGAATTTCAATATAGGTCCAGCCGGTTTTTTCACCTTGCTGACCAAATTGTTTTATGGCAGTTGTAAATACAATCATTCTGTTGCAAGATAATATTTACTGCAAAAATAAAAACCCGCTTTAGAAAAGCGGGTCTATATAATGGCGAAAAACTTGTCCTTATTTAATATCTGTAATGATCGGTCTTGAAAGGGCCGCTCTTGGGTATACCAAGATAGTCGGCCTGTTCATTTGTTAACTCATCCAGCTCGACGCCGATTTTTGCCAAATGCAGTCTTGCCACTTTTTCATCAAGATGCTTTGGCAATACATACACTTTGTGCTCATAGTTCTTGTGATTAGTCCACAATTCTATTTGAGCCAGGGTCTGGTTAGTGAAAGAATTACTCATGACAAATGAAGGATGGCCAGTGGCACAACCAAGGTTTACCAGACGTCCTTCAGCCAGTAGGAGGATGTCTTTGCCATCAATATTGTAAAGATCAACCTGTGGTTTGATAGTGTCTTTGGTCTTTCCATAATTATTATTCAACCAAGCTACATCTATTTCTATATCAAAGTGACCAATATTACAGACAATAGCTTTATCCTTCATACTGCGGAAATGTCTTTCAGTGATCAGGTCGCGGCAACCGGAGGCGGTAACGACAATATCGGCTTCTTTTACTGCATCAATCATTTTCTTTACTTCAAAGCCATCCATGGCTGCCTGTAGTGCACAGATCGGATCGATTTCAGTTACAATTACACGGCAACCTGCACCTTTCAACGAAGCAGCTGAACCTTTACCTACATCACCATAACCACCCACAACAGCCACTTTACCTGCCATCATTATGTCGGTAGCCCGACGTATAGCATCGACTAAACTTTCTTTGCAGCCATATTTGTTATCAAACTTTGATTTGGTAACAGAGTCGTTCACGTTAATAGCAGGAACAGGCAATGTGCCTTTCTCGACTCTTTCATATAAACGATGTACACCAGTAGTTGTTTCTTCAGAAATTCCCTTCAGATGCTGGATCAGTTCAGGATATTTATCCAGAACCATATTGGTTAAATCGCCACCATCATCCAGTATCATATTCAAAGAACGATCAGCACCACCAAAAAATAATGTTTGTTCAATACACCAGTCAGCTTCTTCAATGCTTTGTCCTTTCCATGCAAATACACCGATGCCAGCAGCAGCTACAGCAGCAGCGGCATGATCTTGTGTAGAAAAAATATTGCAGGAGCTCCATTTTACTTCTGCTCCAAGTTCTACCAATGTTTCAATTAAAACAGCGGTTTGAATGGTCATATGAAGACAGCCGGCAATCCGGGCGTCTTTCAATGGTTTTTTTGCGCCAAATTCCTTGCGGAGGGACATAAGGCCCGGCATTTCAGCTTCGGCCAGTCTAATTTCTTTACGGCCCCAGTCAGCAAGACTAAGGTCTTTTACTTTGTATTTCAGATCAAAATCGATCTTGGATGAATTCATAACAGGCATTTTCTAAAAAGGTTTTTTTGTGCCGCAAAAGTACAATTATCCCCTATAAATCTGTAATTTGTTTCGCTCTTATTACGGTTAAATTGCAGATTGTTAAACAGGTGGGCAACGGATTATGTAGGAAAGCCGTCCTTAAACAGTTTAAACCCTTAATCATGAAATACAAGCAAATTTTTTTATTGATAGCTGGCTTGTTTGTAAGCGGCATAATTCTTTTTGCTCAAAAGGATAAGGCAAAAGCAAAAAAGGATGAAAAATTTGATCAGAAATTGATGTGCCCCTTTGAACATGGTATGGGCCGTGAGCCTAAGGAAGCATTTACATGGGACCCACCGGATCAAAAAGTAATTATGATGAGCAATACAGATACAGCTATCCGCAGTTGTATAGATGCAAGGGTGCTCAGCATTAATCCTACAGAAGATGGCCGCTTCGAAATAGTGGTATATTATAAGGAATATTATTTCTGGTATTACGGAATAAAAAAAGCACTGGTCAACATTAACCAGTACATTAAGGCAGGCCAGGTGATAGGTACTTATACATTTGGAAAGGAAATGGAATTCCGTATGTTTAAAGATGAAGAACCAATGGATCCAAGAAGTTTCCTGGAATGTAAACCTCAGGAAGAACCAGTCAAACAGTGAAAACAATTGTTCAACAAACTGATGTATTCATATGAAACGATAACCGACGCAGTTAGCGATCTCAAAGTAAGAGGGTACCGAGTTGATTTCAGTTTAACCGAAAATTGTATTATCTGTAATGAAGAAAAATTCCGGCCTGAGGATTTTGAGATCGTTGAAACCTATAGATTTGAAGGCGAAAGCGATCCGGCAGATGAAGCGGTGATCTATGCGATAGAATCAAAAACGGGGTTGAAAGGGATACTGGTAAACGGATTTGGAATTTATGCTGACACAATGAATGCAGATATGGCAAAAAAATTATCTTTCCACAAAAATTAATGATTATCAAAATGGTATTGAAAAAGCCCCTTCTTCTTTTCTTATCTGTGCTTTCAGTTTATTTTGTACAGGCACAGCTGGACAGTATGAAACTGGAATGCCCGCTTGCAAACGGCACCCCAAGAATTATAAGAGCAAGCGATAAAGACTACCAGAGTTCTTCAGAATACGGAGTCATGTTTACCAGCAAAGTGGATACAGTGGTAAGAGCAGTACATGATGCGCAGGTAGTGCTGGTGGCCCGTACAGAAGACACAAAATATGATATGGTGCTGCAGTACAAAACTTATTATTTCTGGTATGCAGGAATTCTTAATCCGAAAGTTAAAAATGGTACCAGGGTTAAGCCAGGTGATGCAATCGGTGTTTATAAACCGGGAGATATGGTGGAGTTACTGATGTATCTGCAGGAAGAGCCTGTTAATCCGAGAAAATATCTGAAATGTAAATAGCTTCCTAGTTGAAGGTTGAATGTTATCTTCGTGAAATATGGTTTTTCTTAACCTTCAATTTTCAATTTTTTTCTCCATCACATAATCATTCATAAAATATCCGTTGCCGATATAGAAGTCGGCAATTTTAATTACACTGAATCCAAGTTTTTCGTAAAAGTCTTTGGCTTTGTTGTAGCGGTTCACCTGTAGTTGCAGCACTTTAGCTCCTTGCGCTTTAATGGTATTGATAATATAATCAAGAGTAAAGCGACCCGTGCCTTTGCCCTGCTGGTTAGGTAGTATATATATCTTATGTAGCTTCCATATTCCCGTTTCTGTTTCACTAAAGGAAGCAAACCCAACCGGGTTCCCGTTTTCATAAACGATGATAAAGTTACAGGCTTCCTCAGTCATTTGCCGGGTTAGCGAAGCTTCACTGTACATTAAATCCAGCATATAATTAATCTGCTCCTGTGACAATATGGCTGCATAGGTTTGCGGCCATATCCGGAAATTGAGTTCGCGGATCAGGGGTATATCATCAGGGGTAGCTTTTCTTATTTCAAACACTGGTTTCTTTTTTAAACATCTCTTTTGATAATTGCTGATGCAGGCGGATATGTTTCCTGCTCAACCTTATAGCAACGATATAAGAAATAACAGCGCCGGTAAATAATAAGGTATCCGATACATAAGGTTTTACGTCCGGACTTTTTTGAAGGAATAAGAAGAAATCAAATGTGCCATGGAAAAATACTGCCCAGAACAATCCGGTTAACATATAACGAAAACTATTGGCGCTGTCAAACTTTGCCTTACCTACAAAATAACCCATTACTACAGCAAAGGTGGCATGAGCAGGAACACTTAAAAACATCCGGACAAAAGCGGTGTCATAAGTTCCAAACAGAAAAATATAGTTGACGTTTTCAATAGTTGCAAAACCCATGCTTACTATTACACTGTAAATAATGCCATCAAGCGGCTCATCAAATTTTTTTCTTGTATAACAGTAGTAGCGAAGTACAAAGTATTTACTCAGCTCTTCACTTATAGCTACTACAACAAAAGCGAATATACCTGTATGTAAAAAACCATTGTTAAAGTAGGGCTGTAAACCTGTCTCAATAAAAAAGGGTGGAATGATACTGAGTATGCCCAAAAAGAAACTGGCCAGTAATAACCGCTTGGGTTCTTTGTTATAAATGTCTTTCAGAAAAATGTATAAGCAGATAGCGATACCGGGGGCGATAGCAAGTGCCAGCAGGGTCATGGTTATTTTTTAGGGAAAGATAAGAAAACAAGATATTCGGGTAAAAGGAAGCAGGTCAACCCTTCTTTTTGTCTTTCTTCCCAAATATCTTCTGTAAAAAAGTTTTCTTCTTTTGTGTTGGTTGTGGATCGCCAATTTTTGAAACTTCCTTATTGGATGTGTCTTTTTTAGGTTTTGAATCCTTTCCTTCTTCTGTTACCGGTTTGCTTTCCGGTCCGATATATTCTTTATTCTTGATTATTTCAAAATCTGACTCTTTACCCACACCCTGATCTTCGCCTTCAGCACCGGGAGGTGGCAGTGCATCAATCAAATCCATTGGGTCAGCGCTGTTGAATTCTAAATCTAAATCTGCCGGTTTGGAGAACCGGGCATCTTTTTCTATTCCTAATTTTTTATCCGCATACACTTTACGGTAAAATGATTCCCATATAGGTCTGGCTGCAGCACCGCCATATCCGCGTCCATCATTTTTATTTAACCTGACAAATCTATCGTCACAGCCCACCCATACACCTGCGAGCAATTGCGGTGTATAGCCCATAAACCATGCGTCGCTGTTATCATTGGTGGTTCCGGTCTTACCGCCCATTTCTGCTGCGCCAAGCCTGCCACGCAAACCGGCAGCTGTACCTACATCCACCGTGCCCTGCATCATGCGTACCATTGTATAAGCGGTCACTTCATTAATCGCTTCTTTACGGTTTACGCTATAATCAAATCTTTTTATCACGTTTCCATTGCGGTCTTCTATACGGCTGATATACCAGGGTCGGGTAGAAAAACCGCGGCCTGCAAAAACAGTATAGCCCCAAAGCATTTCATACAAGGAAAGATCACAGGCGCCCAATGCATTGGATGGATGTGGGCCTATATCTGTTGGGATGCCGATACGGTTGACAAATTCCTCAAATGCTTCCGGGCCTACCTGCTTCATGATATATGCGCTGGCGCAGTTCTTTGACCAGGCAAGGGCCGTGGCCATTGTCATAGCCTTACCAGTACAGGTTTTATCTGTCGCCGGCACGAACCGGCCCCCACCAAAGTCTTGTTGCTCGTCAAATACCTCAGTGGCGGGTGAAAAACCACGTTCTTCAATGGCCTGCGAATAAAGAAAAGGTTTGATGGATGAGCCTACCTGTCTTTTGGTTTTAATATTTACATGATCGTATTTAAAAGTTTTAAAGCTAACACCGCCCACCCATGCTTTCACTTCACCTGTTACAGGATCCATGGCCATAAAAGAAGCCTGCATCACCTGCTTGTGATATTTGATGGAATCCATTGGCGTCATCACGGTATCTTTTTCTCTCTTTGCATTCCATGCAAAAATTTTCATCGGCACTTTTTGTTTGAAAGAACGAATTATTTCTTCGTCGGTATAACCATCTTCCTTCATATTCGCCCAACGATCACTCTGCTTCATGGCTGTTTCAAGAACACTTGCAAAATCTTTCCATACTGTCCCTTTCTTGATATAGCCTGTCTGGTTCAAAATTGATTGCATAGTAGGCATCCATTCTGCAATGGCCTCTTCCGCATATTCCTGCATCCGTGGATTAATGGTGGTATAAATTTTCAATCCATCATCATACAGATCATAGCTGTCGCCATTTGATTTTTTTACATCTTTTAAAATAGTTTTCAATTCTTCACGTAGAATTTCGCGGAAGTATGGAGAATAGCCTGTGTTTTCATCCAGTTTCCTGTAATTAAGTTTTATAGGTTCCGCTTTCAGTTTGGTCGCTTCAATTTCACCCAGTTTGTTATTTTTTACCATCTGGTTGAGCACAACATTTCTCCGGTCAAGTGATGCTTTTGGATTACGAATAGGATTGTAGAGGCTGTTTCCTTTTAACATACCCACCAGCATGGCGGCTTCTTCCACTTTCAGCCGGTCAGGTTCTTTTTGGAAAAAAGTGAGACTGGCATTACGGATACCATAAATATTGTTACCAAAAGGAACAGCATTCAGGTAAAGGGCAATGATCTCTTCTTTGGTAAAATTTCTTTCCAGCTTTACGGCAATGATCCACTCCTTTAATTTTTGAATCACCCTGATGGCTTTGCTTTTATTATTTTCATGATCAAGCAGGGCCTTTGCTAACTGCTGTGTGATGGTGCTGCCCCCACCTTCACGACCCAACAACATTACTGCCCTTAGAGTGGATTTAAAGTCGATGCCTGAATGCTGAAAAAAACGTTCATCTTCCGTTGCGACTAAGGCATCTATCACATATCTTGAAATGTCTTTGTACTGTACATTACTTCTGTTTCCTCTTTCCAGGTAATATTTCCCCATGAGTGTGCCTTCGTCGGCATATACTTCCGTCGCCTGCAGAATGCTGGGGTTTTCAAGTTTTTTGAGGGAAGGCATGGGACCAAAGACTCCATAACTGGCACAAAGTACCAGCAGTACAAATGCAATAAATCCTGCAAGAAATAAACGCCAGAAAATTTTAACAGGGCGCCTTGTGATAATTGGTGTTTGACGTTGCATAGTGAATGTTAACCGAAATTATAAAAAGGAATATGCAGAATGAGGATTTTGACCATTAATTTTTTCCCAAAACCACTTATGACAGGGCTAATAGCTTTAAAATTTACCTGGCAGATTTTTTTCCATAAACATCCGGTAGCCGGTAATATCTTTTATTGATTTGAGAGTTTCAAGATTGCCGTCGGAGATAATCGTAAAGCTATATTTGTCGCTATTCAGCCAGGGTACGATTTGCGAAGCGCTGACAGATTTTGCCGCCTGCACATAGTCCAACGCCGATTGGGCATCATCAAAGGTCCCGATTAACAAGGCCCGGTATTCGCTGGTAATTTCTGTAACACTCAGGGTAAACTGTTTGTTATAATACTTGCCGCGATTATACATATTAAATGCATTCCTTGATTCGTTGGCCCATACCATATCTACTTTATTCAGCAAGACCATTACTGAATATTTATCATTGGGATTAAAAACAAAAGGTGCAATAGCCGGTTTGCTTAAAATACTGTCTTTCTTCATCACTACCTGGTTATTTGTGACAGGTTGCACCACTTGTGTCTCCGGTTTTTTAAGGAGGGAGTCAATCTTTGGTGCTGTATAGGCAACTACAGTATCAGGTTTTTTTGCAACTTCCTCTTTCGGTCTTTGCACATTCAGGTTGCGCAATTCATTTTCTATTTGCTGTCTGCGGCCTAATACATCAATCAGGGTAGCTGCTTTTTCTGCCATGGGAGTGCCGGGAAAAGCCTGAATAATTTTTCCAAGGGATTCCTTTGCCTTTTCATCGTGTTTTTCTTTGATGTAATACACCGATTCAATGTACAGCAGTTGGGGAGTCCAATAGTGAGAACCATATTTTGCATCCGCCTGTGTTTTTTCCGCCAGGGCCTGTGAAAAATTTCCTTCAATAAACAGATCATAGACCTGTTCGTATGCTTTTGTAGCTTCT
>OEMC01000533.1_pt1 | contig 12140 bp, 9 predicted proteins | sample 1503201 | NCBI WGS metagenome assembly OEMC01 (sample SAMEA104379564, study PRJEB20068) | metagenome | isolation source: 1998 | reverse complement strand
GCATAATCAATACAGCAGTGGGGGCATCAATTTTTTTTATTTCATTTTTTTTAATTCCATCTTCAATGATGGCGGCAAACCGTTTTCTGTATGTGCGTCGTTGATTATGGAAATTAGAAAGATAAGGTTCGTTCAGGTGTTTCCATTCCCTGTCACATACTACTACTTCTTCAAAGTGATCAATCATTTGCCGGATATGAAACCGAAGCAGCGTTTCTATTTTAGTAATAACTTTTTGATTATCGGTTTCCAATTCGTCCATATGGGTGTTGAAACGATTGGCTACGTCAAAAGTTATGGCTTCCAGCATTTCATTTTTGGAGCGGATGTGGTTGTATAGACTGGCAGCTTCTATCCCAACTGTTTCTGCCAGGTCACGCATGGATGTGGCAGCAAACCCTTTTTCCCGGAACATGTGAGCCGCTTTCTTTAAAATAAATTCTTTTTTTGAAGCTTTTCTTCTGGTAAGCTTAGTCATATTCCAAAGATAAGCCAGTGAAAGGTAATTAGGAATTTGTAATTAGGAATGGGTAGTCGGAGGCCTTCTGTTGCTTATTTTTAAATCTTCAATTTTGCAGCAACCGAGCCGGATTTCTGGTTTGCCTTAATTCCAGTAATATTGCCAGTCTTAACTTTATTGCTAATTCTTAATTCCCAATTCCATGTCTCTTATCGTAGTCGGTTCCATGGCCTTTGATGCAATTGAAACTCCCTTTGGCAAAAGCGATAAAATTGTGGGGGGTGCAGCTACCTATATTGCCTGGAGTGCATCCAATTTTACCAGACCCGTGAAGCAATTATCAGTTGTGGGTGGTGATTTTCCAAAGGAAGAATTAAAAATGCTGGAAGCAAGGGGTGTATCCATGGAAGGCGTGCAGATAAAAGAAAATGAAAAATCTTTTTTCTGGAGTGGCCGCTATCACCTGGATATGAATACCCGTGATACATTGGAAACTCAATTAAATGTATTGGGAAACTTCAGACCGGTAGTTCCTGAAAGCTACCAGGATTGTGAATACCTGATGCTGGGTAATCTGGCGCCATCCGTGCAGCTCTCTGTAATCAGTCAGTTGAAAAATAAGCCGAAGCTGATAGTTATGGACACGATGAATTTCTGGATGGAAACTGCCATGGCCGACCTGGAAAAAGTGCTGGGAAAAATTGATGTGCTATTGGTAAATGACAGCGAAGCAAGACAACTCAGTGGGCAATACTCATTGGTAAGCGCTGCCAAATCAATTATGGACATGGGTCCAAAATACCTGATCATCAAAAAAGGTGAGCATGGCGCTTTACTGTTTTATGAGGATAAAGTTTTCTTCGCTCCTGCGCTGCCGCTTGAAGTGGTGTTTGATCCTACCGGGGCCGGCGACACATTTGCCGGAGGCTTTATTGGTCATCTGGCAAGGAAAAATGATATAAGTTTTGAAAGCATGAAAGCAGCAATCATTATCGGTAGTGCTATGGCCAGTTTTTGTGTAGAAAAATTCGGCACCAAAAGACTAAGAGAACTTAAAAGTGGAGATATTGAAAACCGCATTCAGTTATTTAGGGATCTGACAAAGTTTGATATTGAGATTGAGTAAGAGTAACCGTGATCCTGCTTTATTGCAGACTCCTTGCCAGCACAACCACATTCTTAAATGTTTCCTTCTTTCCATTCAGGTTAAAAATTTCTGTGAACAGAATATAGGTACCTACTGGTAATTTTATTTTTTTATCATCTAACCCATCCCATATCCAATATCCTTCCAAACCAAGTGTGCCGTTTCTTACTAAATTCCTGACAGGCCTTCCGTTGGCATCATAAATAGTAATGTTGGCCACATAACCCGGTGTCGTTGTTTTGTATTGGATAGTCGCAATATCATCCCGGCCATCATTGTCAGGTGAAAAAACTTTAGGAGATACCTCAATTTTCGCATTGATGCTTTGCAATAATTTATACTGCGAGTTTTTATAAGTAGGAGTTCCATAACCCGCAGTAGAGGCTGCCGAATGCCAGTTGCTTGCATCCTGGGATATTCCATTGGGATCAATCCTTTCCAGCGATACACCCTCAGCATTATCAATTAAAGCAAAATGCCAATCGTCTTTATACTTTACTTCGTCTACTACCGCTCCCTGGAAATTGAGTACGACAACATCACCTTCATCATCCGGGAAAGATGGGAGAGAAGAATTTACCAACACAGCATCAGGGTTTTTAACCAGGTAATTTAAAGCAATATTTGCCGCATCTTCCGTTAAAACAACGTAATCTCCGGGGAAGATATAAAAAGGAGAGGAGCTGAAAAGTTTTGGCGAACTGATAGCGCCACTGCTATTTCGATTGGCTATATACAATCTGCCTGCATCAAAAATTTTATTGCTTCGGTTATAAAATTCTACGTAATCACTTCCCCCGCTTTCGGGATTAAATAAAATCTCATTGATCACAATTTCATTAGCGGCAGCGTCTATGGCCAACCCGATCTTGGTTTTATTTCTGAGGCCGATTGAATTATTCTTACAGTCGGTTATATTGTTAGCAGTAATGTTGTAAACAACAGTTACCTGCATGGGATTCACTAACCGCAATTGCACTTTATCAAATGAAGGAGAAAGAACTGTAGCAGATTGAACAGATAGCCCACCATCGATAGAGTAATTAGATAATGTAGCTCCTTTCAGACTATCCAGCGGTTCATTAAAAACTAAAACGATATTGAGATTGTCAATGGCATAAGCGTTTTGCAGTACCGGTCCCGTTTGGTCATTATTGACTGCATCAACAGAGTTTTTTATTCCCGGACTTCCTCCACGGACATCCACAGCAGCTTTCCAGTTACTCATTCCTGAACAGGGATTTTTGGTATCTATCATTTCCAGGGTCCAGCCACCATCACTCTTTACAGCATTCTGGTACCAGGATGATGAGTAGCTGACTGTATGAATCGTTAGCCCGGAGCTGTTTTTTAATGACAACTGATCGCCATCGTTATCCAGCGAAGGAAAGCTTGTTACAGAAATAACTCTTCCATAAACCTGCATAGCAGTTACAGCGCTGCCGGTGCATACAATAACAAAACTATCGGGCTGCAAAATAAAACTCGGCATGGGGCCACTTTGCCCGCTGGCATCTCCTATTCTCCAATTTTGCAAATTGATTGGGGTAGCAGAAACGTTTTTCAATTCTATCCACTCGTTCGATGGCAAATTTATCTGAGGAGATGGATCGACCATAATTTCATCAATCACTACATCATAGCGATTTTGTGCCAAGGCATAAAGAGGAAGCAGAAAAAGGATAAGGAAGGAGTTTCTCAAAAGCATTTTTCAAATTAATGAAACCCTTTCAAATTAACGTTAGTCCCGATAAATTAATTCGTGTATTTTTTGGGTAAAAGCTCACCCACTATTATCTTTGCCACTCGTTATGATAACAATGAAACATACAAAACGTACAAAAAAACATTCCTGACGGAAGGTTTGCAGCGTTATGTATGTATTTATATAAAAGCTTAACAGGCCTTCCAAAAACGGGAGGCCTTTTTATTTAACCTAAAATTGAAAACATAAAATGAAAGTAGCAGTAGTAGGCGCCACCGGTCTTGTCGGTACCAAAATGTTGCAGGTGCTGGCAGAAAGGAATTTTCCGGTTACGGAATTAATACCGGTTGCATCAGAAAGATCGGTTGGTAAAGAAGTGGAATTCAAAGGGAGAAAATATAAAGTTGTAAGCATGACCGATGCTATTGCTGCCAAACCAGCCGTAGCAATTTTTTCAGCAGGAGGTGGTACATCTTTAGAATGGGCGCCCAAATTTGCTGAAGCGGGTATTACTGTCATTGATAATTCTTCTGCGTGGCGGATGGATCCTTCAAAACCATTGGTGGTTCCGGAAATTAATGCAGATATTCTGACAAAGAATGATAAAATCATTGCGAACCCAAACTGCTCTACTATTCAAATGGTGGTGGCCCTGAACCCACTACATAAAAAATATAATGCAAAAAGAATTGTAGTAAGCACTTACCAGAGTGTAACGGGAACCGGTGTAAAAGCCGTTACACAATTAATGAATGAAAGAAAAGGAGTGGAGGGTGAAAGAGCTTATAAATATCCAATTGACCTGAATGTAATTCCACAGATTGATGTATTTCTTGACAACGGCTATACCAAAGAAGAAATGAAGATGGTAAACGAAACAAGAAAGATCATGCGTGACGATTCTATTCGTGTTACATCCACAACGGTACGCATACCTGTTATGGGTGGGCATAGCGAAGCGGTGAACATTGAATTCGAAAATGAGTTTGAGTTGAGTGAAATAAAATCTTTATTACAATCAGCTCCGGGAGTAGTGGTAGTGGATGACCCTGCTACACAACAATATCCAATGCCAATGGATGCGTATGAAAAAGATGATGTGTTTGTAGGTCGCTTGCGTCGTGATGAAACACAACCAAAAACCTTAAACATGTGGGTGGTTTCAGATAACCTTAGAAAAGGAGCGGCTACCAATGCAGTACAGATAGCAGAGTATTTACTTGCAAATGGATTGTTAAGCTAAAGCCTGGTTGATAAAATCAACAAAAGGTTGCAATGCTTCGAAAGCTGTTACTGTTTTTTTGACCAGGTCTTTTGATGTAAGATCTGCATCCTTTAAAGATGCCAGAGAAACAAAGCTTTTCATTTTCAGATACTCTGCTGCAGGATTGGTGGGTTCATAACCTTTGGGTACACGGGTAAGAACATATTCTGCGTCGCGGGAAAGATCTTTATAAACAGCATTGAATTTTTTAGAACTAATGATTTTTTTAAAGGCTTCAAAATTATAATCGATCTCCTGTCTTACTTTATTTAATTCAGGAGGCATCGGCATCCATAATCCTCCGCCAACAAAACATTGACCGGGTTCGCAATGAAAATAATATCCGCCAAACAAGGATTTTTTTCCTCCGCGGTTGATATAGGCGCCCATATTTGTTTTATAAGGCGATTTATCTTTTGAAAATCGGATGTCGCGGTTGATGCGGAACATACAATCTTTCGCTGCAATAGATTTTATAGTAGGATCACCTTTACCATGTTTGTCAATGACGGTTTGGATAAAGCCGGCAAAATCTTTCTTTGCTGCTTCATATTCTTTTCTATGTGCATCAAACCAGGGTTTGTTGTTATTCTTTTTTAGGTCTTTCAGAAATTTCAGAGTCGACGATTGGAGCATAAATTTTTATTTAAGAGAATGAAAAGAAAGCCTTTTGTAAATTTATTTCTCTTACTTTTTCTTTTTAATGTCATACTTTTTCTTCAGCTTCACTTGCGGCTATTTTCTGTAATTCATTATTTGCCCATACATTCAGCGCATTGTCTTCACAGGTTGCGATTTCCTTCAACCCCTCACTGCTTTTAACATGATACAAGGCGTCTTTTGCAGCAAACTGTACATCTTTTGACCGATGATCGTTGAGTATCTGAATTACACGACGGATAACGCCAAGATCAGCATGGGGACCATAAACCATATGATTAAGACCTTCAATCAAGACCGCATCGTTATCGCTATTTAAAACCTGAATATAAAGCGATGGTGAAATTTTCTGCAAACATTCTCTGTGATCATGATCAGAAGTAAGAAAGGTATATTGATCTTTTTTTACCTGGTTATAGCGCAGGCGGCTTAATAATAGCAGATAATTATAAAAGGAGTCTATGTGATTGAACCTGCGAAGTGCTATCCCTACCGGAACATCATAGTGAGTATTACGCTGCAATAGAAAAAGCAAGTGCCTTATGGCTTTGCTATTACCAATGATAGAAAGACTTTTGATTGCAGTATTGCTTGTCCCATAAGTCAGGTGATTAAGGGATTGAATCAACGCATCCACAACTCGTTCAGAGGGAAAGTTTTTTAAGATCTCCGCAGCCTGTTCCCGAACATATTCTGACGAATCCTGTAACGCCTCAATAAGCGCTTCGGTGGCTGAAGCATCAGGATTTTTATCCAATATTGGTACTAATGCCCGGATTGCATCTTCGCGAACCGTTACATCTGATTTATACCGCAAAGCTTTCAATAGTCCCGGTACATTTTTTTGACTTTCAGATTTTCTTACATCGGGTTTAAATAAATCTAAAATACCCATAAATTGTTCTTGGTTGATGTGATCAAGTTTTTACCAGCAGGATTTCGTTTCAAAACCTACGTTCTAATCAAGGCTTCCAAAATCAGCGTTTGATTTTTGCTGAGTCTTCGTTGTTAGTAATTCAAAATGACTCCTGGCCTAAGGTAAAAAAGTTTTTTAAACACTCACTGGTTATTTTTTACCGATTAATTTTAAAAATTCTTCTTCGGAAATAATCTTTACCGTATTTAATTTTTTCGCTTTGTCAAGTTTACTTCCCGCATCTTCACCTACTACCAGGTAATTGAGCTTACTGCTGACGCCGCCGAGTATCTGCCCCCCATTCTTTTCTACCATTTCTTCTGCATCGCTGCGCTTGAGTGTTGGCAGGGTCCCGGTAAATAAAAATGTTTGTCCTGAAAGATTTCCTGCTTTCACCAGATCCTTTTTTTCGTTTTTCAGTTTCAATCCAAGTTTTTCCAGGTGATAAATCATTTTGATATTATCCTTATTCCTGAAAAACTGATATATACTGCCACCGACTTTTGGGCCAACATCTTCAAGGTTTTGCAAATTTTCTAACGAATAATCCTGAAAGTTGAGCAAATGGTTTACAGAATTTGCCAGGGTTTTAGCTGTGGTTTCACCTACAAAACGAATTCCCAGAGCATAAATCAAACGATGCAATGGTTGATTCTTTGAATTACTTATTGCCGATTCCAAATTGTTGATTGATTTTTCACCAAAACCCTCCAGTTCAGAAATTTTTTTGAAATCAAGTTCATAAATACCGGGAATGTCTTTCAATAAATCCAGTTCATAAAATTTTCTCACATTGGCTTCGCCAAAGCCCCGTATATCCATAGCATCCTTACTGGTGAAATGAATGATGCGTTCTACCACCTGTGCCGGACATTCAATATTGACACATCGCCAAACGGCCTCTTCTTCTTCTTTAAATAATTTACTCCTGCAAATCGGGCAGTGATCGGGGAAATGAATCCTTTTTTCTTTTCCTGTTCTTAACTCAGGATGTGACTTGACAATCTGCGGAATCACATCGCCGGCTCTTTCAATTAAAACCGTATCACCGATACGCAAATCTTTTTCCCTGATGTATTCTTCATTATGAATAGAAATACTGCTGACGGTAACTCCACCAACGGCAACAGGCTCGAGTTTGGCCACCGGGGTAACAGCGCCGGTTCTACCCACCTGAAATTCTACATTCAGCAATTTACTTGTGGCTTGTCTTGCTTTGAATTTATATGCAATGGCCCAACGAGGATGATGTGAAGTCATTCCCAACTTATCCTGCAAGGCGAGATCATTTACCTTGATCACCATGCCGTCAATTTCATAAGGAAGATCATCACGCAATGTTTCAAATTCGTTACAATATTTGATTACCTGCTCAATCCCTTTAAAAACTTTCTTTTCCTTATCAGGACTGCGGAATCCAAGTTCCCAGAGTAGTTCAAGGGAGGAAGAATGATGATGAAGCTCTTCTGTAGTTTTTTTGCCTCGTACTGTTGTATAATAACTGATGTGGTAAACAAATGCTTCAAGATTTCTTTTACCAACTTCAGAAGAATCTTTTATCCGCAATGTACCTGCTGAAGCGTTGCGTGGATTTGCCAGTGGCGACAGGCCCTGCTCCATCAATTGTTCATTATACTTTTTAAAATTGTTTTTATTGATCAGCACTTCCCCTCTTATTTCTACCTGTTGTAAACCATACTTAGAAAATTTTGCTGAAAGCGGGATGCTCTTTATTTGCCTGATATTAGTGGTTATTTCATCGCCTTCAACACCATTACCACGAGTGGCGCCGCGGGCAAGCAAATCATTTTCATAAATAAGCGAAATGCTGGCACCGTCAAATTTGGGTTCTACACAGTATTCGATTTTATTTTCACCTGATAATTCCTTTGCTTTCCTGTCAAAATCAACAAGATCTTCGCTGTTGTAAGAGTTGTCCAGTGAGAGCATAGGAACGAGATGCTGTACAGTTGGGAAATCTTTTGTAAGCCCTTTTGCTACACGCTGTGTTGGCGAATCCTTAGTAACCAATTTTGGGTTTTCTACTTCAATTTTTTCTAAAGCCTTATAAAGGTGATCATATTCAAAGTCCGAAATCAGGGGGTCATTTAATATATAATAACGGTATTCATGAAAACGAAGAGCATCCCGTAAAACATCGATTTCTTTTATCTCAGTTTCTTTTTTTTTAAGGAGACGGGTAGTTTCTGTCTGCCACTTTTTTGTCGCCTCTTTGTTATACATTTTTGAAAATTAAGGTTGTAAAATTAAGATTCTGCAATCTTAGTATGATTTTGGAAAAATGAGCCACAAACAACGTGTAATTTGTACACAACCGCCTATCTTTATTGCCCAAAACTGGTGGAATGAAAAGACTGTTTGTGTTGTTTTTGTTAGTTGGCATAACTAAAATTTCCCAGTCTCAACTATTGACATGGACACCAGATTTTCCCAAAGACAATGATAATATTACTATCACGGTAGATGCAACCAAAGGCAATCAGGGGCTGCTCGGATTTTCCGGTAATGTATATGTACATATAGGAGTTATTACAAACTTAAGCACTAGTCCAACTAACTGGCGATATTCAAAATTTACCTGGGGATCTACAGAAGCAGCTGCCCAGGCAACATCCCTTGGTTCCAATAAATGGTCTTTCACTATAAATAATATCCGTAGTTTTTTTAATGTGCCCGGTGCTGAAACTATTCAAAAGATTGCTATTCTTTTTCGCTCGGGCGGATGCAGCAGTGATTGCCTGGCACAAAGAAATGCCGACGGTAGTGATATGTATGTGCCGGTGTATGACAACAATCTTGCTGTTCGTTTCACTGCGCCATTAATGCAACCACTTTCTACTCCTGCGCCTGAACTACTTAATAAAGTGGTTGGAGATAACATTAATGTGACGGCTATTGCCAATGCAAGCTCTAATATGAGATTATTATTAAATGGTACAGTTGTTCAGACAGCAAGTAATGTAACCACAATCAGCGCTAACCCGACTTTAACGACATCAGGAAATCAAACCCTTGTTGCGGAAGCAACCATCGGAGCAATTACAAAAACAGAAACAATCAATTTTTTTATAACACCGGCATCAACCATTGCTGCATTACCTGCTGGCGTAAGAGATGGAATTAATTATGAAGCGGGCAACACATCCATTGTACTGGTACTGAATGCGCCGGGCAAAAATCGTGTTTCGGTTATTGGTTCATTTCCCGGCAGTAATTGGACCGAGCAGATTGCATATCAGATGAACAAAACACCAGATAGTAAATATTGGTGGATTCGGATCACCGGGCTAACACCCGGAACTGAATATGCATATCAATACCTGGTTGAAGGGCAATTGAAAATTGCAGACCCTTATGCAGAAAAAATTCTGGATCCATGGAATGATGGGTCTATACCCGCTTCAACTTATCCGGGACTGATGCCTTATCCAACACAAACTACGGGTATCGTAAGTGTCTTGCAAACTGCGGCGCCTGCATATAACTGGCAGGTCACAAATTTTTTGAGACCAGATAAAGCTGGATTGATTATTTATGAGCTTTTACTCAGAGATTTTCTTGCAGCCCACGACTGGAAAACTCTCCGGGATACTTTGAATTATTTAAAGAACATGGGAATAAATGCCATTGAGCTGCTTCCTTTCAATGAGTTTGAAGGCAATAACAGCTGGGGCTATAATCCGGATTTTTATTTTGCACCAGATAAATATTATGGTACAAAAAATACTTTGAAAGAATTTATTGATACCTGTCATAAAAAAGGAATGGCAGTAATTATGGATATTGCCCTGAATCATTCCTTTGGTCTGTCGCCCTATGTTCAGTTGTACTGGGATGCTGCCAATAACAGACCGGCGGCCAATAATCCCTGGTTTAACCCAGTAGCAACACATCCGTTCAATGTGGGTTATGATATGAATCATGAAAGCCTTGCCACACGGTATTATTTCATGAGAGTTGTTGAGCACTGGTTAGGTGAATATAAACTGGATGGGTTCCGTTTCGACCTTTCAAAAGGATTTACGCAAGTAAATTCCGGAACCAATGTTGGTCTTTGGGGTCAATATGATGCCAGCCGTGTTGCCATCTGGAAAAGATATTATGATACATTACAACTGAAGTCACCTGGAAGTTATGTGATATTGGAGCATTTTGCTGACAACCCTGAAGAAATTGAATTATCCAATTATGGAATGATGCTCTGGGGTAATAGTAATTATAATTTCAACGAAGCAGCCATGGGGTGGGTGCCTACTTCCAATTTTGAATATGGAATTTTTAAAGTGAGAAACTGGACAAAGCCGCATTTGATTACTTATATGGAGAGTCATGACGAAGAAAGGATGATGTATAAGAATTTGAATTTTGGAAATGTATCAGGAGCGTATTCAACAAAGGATATGAATACCGCTTTAAAAAGAATGGAAATGTGTGCCACCTATTTTACCATGATTCCCGGACCTAAAATGATCTGGCAGTTTGGTGAATTAGGGTATGACTACAATATTAATTATTGCACGGATGGAACGACAAACAATAACTGCCGATTAGATCCCAAGCCAATCAAATGGGATTATCTTCAAAACACAAATCGGAAGAAACTTTACGATACATACAGTGCTTTGCTGAAACTGCGTGCACACCCTGCTTATAAAAACGGGTTTTTGACGGATCGTGTTACACACAATCTTTCATCTGCTTTTAAGTGGTTGCAGGTTACAACGGATACTTCCAACCTATGTCTTATTGGAAATTTTGATGTGACACAGATTACTGGTCAGGTAATTTTTCAGAGTGCAGGCACCTGGTATGATTATCTGAACGGAACTACTATCACTTCGACAGGTGCTGCACAAAATATTACACTGCAGCCAGGAGAGTTTCATCTTTATCTTAACAGGAATGTAAATAATGTTGTAGCTACTCCGGTTAGTAATATTAACAACCCGGCTAATACATTCAGAGTTTCGGTTTACCCCAACCCAGTTACAACAGACGGTGTTATTGAAATTGAAAATAAAGAAACCGGCTTAGCCAATCTTCAATTGTATAATCAAACAGGACAGAAAATAAAAGATCAGTCATTAGGCACTCTTATCAAAGGCATTCATAAAATAATTCTATCTGCAAGCGAAAGGAAAAAAGTTGCACCGGGAGTTTATTGGTTAAGAGTGCAAATAAAAAATCAGGTGCAAACGCAAAAAATTATTTTATTTTGAAACTTATTAAATAAAACCATCCATGACCGCAGAGGCGCTAAAACGAATGAAAACAGCGGAAGCTGAAAAAATCACCCACCTTGATTATTTCAATATTGGCATATCGGTAGACTGTGTCATTTTTGGTTTTGAGAAAAAGGAATTGAAAGTATTATTAATTAAATCAGACCTGGAAGAGTTTGCAGATAAATGGTCGTTACTTGGCGATCTGATAGATCCGTATGAAGATCTTGACAGTGCACCTTATAGGGTATTAAAACAGCGTACCGGACTGGATGATGTGTTTCTTCAGCAGGTCGGAAGTTTTGGAGATTTGAACCGGCACCCTTCGGGCAGAGTTATCACTACCGCTTATTATTCATTGATCAATATCAGAAATCACCAGTTAAAAATTACAGATAATGAAGTGCATTGGCATGCATTAGCTGATGTAAAGGAGTTGGCATTTGATCATAAAAGAATAATGGACGTCTGCCTTAAAAGACTGCAAACTCAGATCATGGATGAGCCGGTCGTGTTTAATTTATTGCCGGAAAAATTTTCTCTGCGGGAACTGCAGGACTTATATCAATCTATTCTTGGTATTAAACTGGACAGAAGAAATTTCAGAAAAAAGATTTCTTTAAAAAGCTGGCTGCATGATGTGGGTGAAATGGAAAACGATGTGCCACATCGTCCTGGTAAATTATATAAGTTAAGATCAGAGTTTAAAAAATAGGATTACCACTTTTTTAAGCAAAGCATTTTT
>OEMC01000249.1_pt1 | contig 12213 bp, 12 predicted proteins | sample 1503201 | NCBI WGS metagenome assembly OEMC01 (sample SAMEA104379564, study PRJEB20068) | metagenome | isolation source: 1998 | reverse complement strand
GATAACAACCATATCATTCTTCTCCGCAATTATAGCCTTCTCTTTGCTTCCCCAGTTTAATGCGGGAGGTAGCCCGGTTACATGTTATTCTTTTGATACCCCAAAAATAGAGACCTCCGTAAATAAGAGAATTGCAGACCCTGAGATTGAAATCATTTACGATAGTCTGAAACTTGAAGATCTGGGTTTAAAAAAAGAAGCTTTTTCTTATGCATATACAGGTTATAAAAATTTATTGAAAGAAGGAGTTCTGAAAAAGGAAGGCATCATTACAATTTGCGATTTCAGCCAATCTTCCAAAAAGAAAAGACTTTATTTGATTGATTTGAACGAATACAAGCTCTTATTAAATACTTACGTAGCTCACGGCCGGAATTCAGGCGGAGAGTTCGCAAAAAAGTTTTCTAATACCCCGTCGTCATTGCAAAGCAGCCTTGGTTTTTATAAAACCAGGAACACTTATTATGGAGGTCATGGCCTGGCATTAACATTGTCAGGATTAGAAAAAGGAATTAATGACAAAGCAGAACGAAGAAAAATTGTTGTTCATGGTTCTGACTATATTGGTGATAATTATCTCCGCTTTAGCCGTTATATGGGACGCAGTTTCGGTTGTCCGGCTATTCCCAAACGCTATGCTGAAGAATTAATCAACACTATTAAAAACGGAAGTTGTTTATTCATATATCATCCAAACAAAAACTATCTGACTGGTTCAAAAATATTAAACGGCTAATTGGACGTATAACAAGGATGGATGTAACAAAAAGCTCAATCTGTACCCTATGATTGGGCTTTTTTGCTTTTATAAACTTTATCCGCCCGTAAAATAATGAGCTGCTAATTGGGAGATAATACCCAAAATAAGCCCCATGTAAACTTCTTTAGTGCTATGATCTGACACGATTAATCGTGAAGTGCAAACAAGGCCTGTTATTAAAAAGGATATAGATAGATATAAAATCAGATTAATATTGTCTGTAAACGCCAGTAACACCATAAATGCACACATCACCCCCATCGCAATGGCATGCATACTTATTTTTAAAGAAATATTTGCCAGAAACCCGAATATAGAAGCAATAAATACAGCCATGCTCAGGCTTATCATTTCTTTTACCCCATGATTATTTTTAAAAGCATACCAGTTCCAGAAATAAAAGATCATGCAGATCATATATGGAATGATACGATCTTTTTGTGTTTTCAGATGAACAGAGTTAATAAATTTCAATCCTCTTAAAAGTAAGACACTCGCCAGCGGCAGAAAAGTACAGTTGACAAATACCTGAAGCAGGTTGCCGAGTTTGCCCCAGTCATCAAAGCCGGCAAATACATAAGGATGCACCCTCAAAAGAAACAGGGTTACATATACCGGAATGAATAAGGGATGAAAGACATAAGAAAAAATATGTGCACAAAGTTTTACGAATGCCGGCTGCGATGGCAAATCGGGAACACTGATTTCCTTTAGCTGGTTTTGGTCATTAACGGTAAGGCGGTCAGGCATGACTTATAACTCTTTTCTCAATCGTGCCACAGGTATATTCAGTTGTTCCCTGTATTTAGCAACGGTTCGTCGTGCAATATTATATCCTTTTTGCTGAAGCAGGTCAGTTAAATGTTCATCGCTGAGAGGTTTGTGTTTATTTTCAGATTCTATCAGATCACTCAGTATTTTTTTTACTTCTCTTGTAGAAACTTCTTCGCCGCTATCGGTACTTAGTGATTCGCTGAAGAAAAATTTTAAGCGATACGTTCCGAATTCGGTTTGTACAAACTTGCTGTTGGCCACCCGGCTTACCGTAGAAATATCCTGCCCGGTCTTTTCCGCAATATCTTTCAGAATCATTGGTCTTAGTGATGTTTCATCGCCGGTAAAAAAAAATTCCCTTTGATGATTCATAATGGCCGTCATGGTGCCGTAGAGAGTTTGCTGTCTTTGTTTAATGGCATCAATGAACCATTTGGCCGCATCGATTTTTTGTTTGATAAACAGAACGGCTTCTTTCTGTCGCTTATCTTTTTTGGCGCCCCGGTCATATTCTTTCAACATATCTCTATATCCTTCGCTGATGCGTAGTTCAGGTGCGTTTCTTGAATTCAGCGTAAGCTCCAGCTTACCGCCATTGTTGTAAATAAAAAAATCAGGAACGACGTAGTTCTCTGCTTTGCTTGTTTCGCTTACCAATCCTCCGGGTTTGGGATTCAGACGAATAATCTGTTGCATCACTTCTTTCAATTCATTGTCTGTAAGATCAAGTCCCCGTTGAATTTTTTCATAATGCTTTTTGGTAAACTCATCGAAGTACTTTGTAATTGCCTTGATAGCCGTGTATACATTCTTTCCCTCATCCTGCAAACGATATAGTTGAAGCAGCAAACATTCCTGCAGGTTTCTTGCCGCCACACCCGGGGGCTCAAATAACTGGATTCTTTTTATCAATGCTTCTACTTCTTCTTCAGTGGTAGTAATGTTTTGCCTGAAGGCAAGATCATCAACAATGGCTGTAGTCTCCCTGCGCAGGTAGCCATCCTCATCAATACTCCCTACGATTTGTTCGGCAATCTTTTGTTCTTTTTCATCCAGCTTTAATAACCCAAGCTGATCAAGCAATAATTCATAAAAACTGGTTTCGGTTTTATGTGGGGTGACTTTTTTATCTTCGTCTTCACTATAATTCTCATCCCGCATTTTATATTCCGCTATATCATCATCTCCCTCCTGCACATATTCACTGATATCAACATTATCATATTCATCCTCGCCGCCATCTGGATCTTCATATTCTTCCTCCCCGTTTTCAGAAAACTCATCTTTTATATCCTCCTGTTCATCATGTTTATCTTCATCGAGTTCCAGTGCCGGGTTTTCTTCCATTTCTTCTTTGATTCGCTCTTCCAGGTTGGCAGTAGGTACCTGCAGCAGTTTCATCAATTGAATCTGCTGGGGTGATAATTTTTGTAAAAGCTTTTGTTGTAATCCTTGACTCAGTGCCATAACTTCAATATCAATCTATCGTTAAAAAATCCCCTATTTTAAAAAATTGGGGGCTAACATCAAAAATCAGGCCGTAAATTTACAAACAAAAGAAACAAAGGTGAGGCAACGAATAAGTAACCTTCTTGTTGTATTCCTGTTAATGTTCTCAGGAAAAAGTTTTGCGCAACAAAAACCAGATAGTGTTTTGCGAAACAAGGCCTTTGCATATAAACGCAATGAGATAAAAATTTCTTCAATAACACCGGATTTTTATAGTAAAAACCTGGGTATTGCTTGTAAACAAGAGTTGATCCTTCAGAAAAAAACAAGTATTCCTTTCCGTTTCCGGTTAGGATCGCTGGAGTATGTAAGCAGAATGGAAGTGAAGAAACAATAACTATTTTCTTTTCGGCAGCCACTCCATCACCGGAATTTTTGCCGGCAATTTGTAATAATTATTCCGCAGGCTATCATTCCATCCGTTTGGATTAGTATTAAATGTTTTGCTACTGAAATAAATACTGCCCTGTACGTTGGGATACTGACGCAAAAGTTTTATCTGGTTAGGAAGTTCGTCGGGTTTGCGCCACGCTGCATTGGTTGATGAATTACCAATGGCCCTGTAAACACCATGGCCAATATATAAATGACGGCCATAAGAATTTTTGCTCCACCAATCCAGTAATTTGCTATAGTCAATTTTATCATGCCCGATTTCCAGGTATAATTGTGGCGCTATATAATCAATCCATTTTTCTTTCAGCCATAAAATAATGTCAGCAAAGAGATCGTCGTAATTGGTTTGACCTGCCTGACTATCGCTGCCCAATGGGTCTTTATCTTTATTTCTCCATACACTGAAGGGTGAAATACCAAACTGTACCCAAGGTTTTCCTTTTTTTATGGTAATCGCAAGCATTTTAATAATTGAATCGACATTGCTTCTTCGCCAGTCATCTTTACTGAGTTTACTACCGGATTTTTTATATGCAAGTTCGTCGGGAAACTCCTGTCCTGCTATGCGGTAAGGATAAAAATAATCATCCATATGTATAGCGTCGACATCATAATGCTCAACAATATCTGCAATCACTTTCACAACAAACTTCTGTGCCTCTTTATTAGAAGGATCAAAATATTTTTTATCGCCATAAGTAAGAAACCATTCAGGGTGAGTTTTTGTTGGATGGTTTGGGGCTATGGATGAAAGACCAATCTTAAAGTCTGCCCTGTAAGGATTGCACCAGGCATGAAACTCCATACCTCGTTTATGCGCTTCTTTTATCATAAACTCAAGCGGATCGTAATAAGGAGAAGGAGGTTTACCTTGCGTACCGGTAAGCCATTGGCTCCATGGTTCATAAGGAGATGGATAAAATGCATCAGCTGCTGGTCTAACCTGCACAATGACCGCATTCATGCCATTACGCTTATGCATATCCAGTTGGCGGATAAATTCCATCCGCTGACTGTCCGGATTTACCATCCCTTTAGGCGGCCAGTCAATATTATCTACTGATGCGATCCATACACCTCGAAATTCCTGAGTGGGCTGAGCAATTAAAAAATGAGAAATAAAAATAAAGGAACAAAAAAGTAGGCGGCCCTGATTAACAATATCCATTCTCGTAGTTTAAATTTTTAAACCACAAAATTACGTTATTGATGATTCCGGAGTTTATCTAATAAACAACTAAGGTTTTCTGCTTCATCTTCTGTCAGATTTTGAAGAATATTATCCAATTCATTATTCCGGGTATCCAATTTATCCAGCACCTCCTGCCCCTGGTTGGTAATGGTTACATCCACCAATCTTTTATCTTTTTCTGAAACTGATTTTTGTACAAGACCCTTTGCCACTAATCTTTCAACCATACGACTGGTGTCACTCATTTTGTCCAGCATTTTTTCTCTTATTTGTAAAGTAGAAAGCGGTTGACCGGCACCACGCAGAATGCGGAGTATGTTATATTGCTGGGGAGTAAGGTCGGCGGTTTTTACAAACCTCTTTATTCTTTCCATCATCCAGTTATTGGTAAACAGAATGTTCACCATTGCTTTACTGTAGCCATTCCTGAACGTTACCTGTCGGATATCTTTATCAATTTCCATTGATTTAGTGCTGTTTTCCGTATACAGGCAAAAGTTATACCACTAATTAACAACCGTGGATAAAATACCACGTTTGTGGTAGCGAAAGAATTATAAAAAAGAGTTGATTTGTAATAGCTTTATCCTTCTAAACCTTAATTAACCACCATGAAAATAGTAACTGATACCCTCCGTAATTTTTTTGAAGGTTTTGTTTCGTTTTATACCTCTATTTATAAAGAATTGAAAAGTTGGTAATCTAACTACGTTAAAACTTCGGTGAGTTAACTCTCCCACACTTTTGTTCCTTCTGAACAATTTGAACAGATATCTATATTTTTTCTTCCTTTTAAAATAGCAGCGCGGAATTTTTTATACTCCCCGTTTTTCCAGATTTCTTTAAACGGTTTATGTTTTAAATCACCAAGTTGGTGTTGAGCATCTTTATCAAAACAACAGGGCGCCACGAGGCCATCCCAGGTAATAACGGGATCATGCCATAGTCTCCAGCAATGATTGGCTAATTTTCCTTTGAAGGAATACCCATTATCTGTTTTGCTGTAGCGACTATATTTATCAATAGTGGGAATAAGATGGTTCGGGTCGTTTTCAAAATCGTATACCTGTGCCGTTTTAAACCATACATCATCCACCCCTGTTTCTTTGGCGAGTTTTTTTACATCTTCAATCTGGTGCTCATTGGGTTTCACCACCAGAAACTGAAAAATAATAAACGGAGTTTTACTGTTTAATTCCTTTTTCCATTTTACTATGTTATTTGTTCCTTCCAGTACTTTGTTCAGGTTTCCGCCAACACGATATTGTTCATAGACTTCCTGTGTAGTGCCATCAATGGAAATAATGAGACGATCAAGGCCGCTTTCAATTGTTCGTTTTGCATTTTCATCATTTAAATAATGAGCGTTAGTTGAAGTCGCCGTATAAATTTTCTTTGAAGACGCATAGTTGACCATGTCCAGAAAATCCGGGTTAAGATAAGGCTCGCCTTGAAAATAAAACACTAAGTAGAGTAGCTCTTTGTATAGTTGATCAATTGTTTCGCTGAAAAAATCTTTCTTCAACATGCCTGTGGGTCTTGTAAAAGCTCTTAACCCGCTGGGGCATTCTGGACACCGCAAATTGCAGGAAGTAGTGGGTTCAAAAGATATTGAAATGGGATAGCCCCACTGTACTGGTTTTTTAAACCATTTACTGATATAATAACTGCTGAGCACTTTTACTCCGTTCCAGGTTCGCCGGGGAGTGAGTTTTGAAAATAAGTTAACGCTATCGTTCCAGTTGAATCGGGACATACTGTGTAAAGGTAAAAGTGAATAAGCTAAGGGCAATAGGCAATAATTATCTAATTTGATAACCAATCTTCATGACCAATCTACCTGATTATAAAATTTTCCCTTTAGGCGATTCCGCCCTTACCATTGATTTTGGAAACATTATCAGCGACCCTGTTAACGATACCGTCATTTCGCTTTTCAAAAAACTGCATCAGAATCCTCCTGAAGGTATGGTAGAAGCTCTCCCGGCATATAGTTCTTTGACGATCTATTATGACCTGCTTTCCCTACGTAAAAAAGTGCCGGAGGAGGAAGCTGTTTTCGGGTGGATGAAAAACGAAATGCTACAGTTGTTACAACAGAAAAATGAAATTGATCAAACAGCAGAAAAACTGGTTTCTATTCCGGTTTGTTATGAAAAAGAATTTGCACCAGACATACAATGGGCGTCTGTACAATTAAAAATTTCTGTTGAAGAAATTATCCGGATACACACCTCAAAAACTTACCGTGTTTATATGCTTGGATTTTTACCCGGTTTTGCCTACATGGGTGAAGTAGATGATGCCATTGCATTGCCAAGAAAATCTCAACCAATACAAGTTGAAGCCGGTAGTGTAGGAATTGCCGGAAAACAAACCGGAGTATATCCGTTTAAATCGCCTGGCGGCTGGCAGATTATCGGGAGAACCCCGATAAACATGTTTAATAAAGACGAAAAAGAGCTTACTGCTCTAAAAGCAAGTGATCATGTAAAATTTTATTCAATCAGCAAGGATGAGTTTGAAAATATTAAAAGCAGGAATTCTTGATACCATCCAGGATATTGGACGGTTCGGTTACCAGCACCTTGGAATAAATCCCAGCGGTGTCATGGATAAATATGCCGTCCGCATAGCCAATATGCTGGTGGGGAACCCGTCTGAAGAAGCGGTAATCGAAATGCATTTCCCTGCCCCGGTCTTTTTATTTGATCAACCGGCCATCATCGCACTGGCAGGCGCTGATTTCAATGCTTCAATTAACGGAGAACCGGTTCCGGTAAACCAACCATTGATCATTAACAAAAGTTCTGTTCTGCAATTTCATTCCATGAAAAACAAAGCAAGGTGTTATCTGGCTGTAAAAAGTGGTTTCAAAATAAAAAAATGGCTGAATAGTTACAGCACTAATCTGAAAGCTGAAGCGGGCGGAATGGATGGAACTAAACTTAATAAAGACGATTCCATTCAACTGAATGATTCATCTGATTACTCAAAAATTCTCAGTGCTGATGATTTTAAGATTTTGCCCTGGAAGGCAAATGAAATATGGGACGCCACTGAAACAAAAGAAATTTTTGTATTGCCCGGTCAAGAATGGGGCTGGTTGAATGAGGAATCTCAGAAAAACTTTCTTTCAAAAATATATTCCATTACAAATAAATCAGATCGCATGGGGTATCAGTTGAATGGAGAAGCCCTGCAAACTATGGATAAAAAAGAATTGGTTTCATCTTGTGTATGTTTTGGAACTATTCAATTGTTACCCGATGGGCAAATGATCATCCTGATGGCTGATCATCAAACAACGGGTGGCTATCCAAGACCCGGCTATATTATTTCAGCACATTTATCGCGACTGGCGCAAATGAAAGCTGGCGACAAAATTCAATTTGTTTTCACCACACAAAAAAAAGCAGAAGATCTGCTGATAAATCAACAACAGCATTTGCTCCAACTGCAAAATGCATGTAATTTCAGGCTCGAAAATTATATCCATGAAAACAATTGACATTAACTGTGATCTGGGAGAGGGTATGGGTAATGATGCCTTGATCATGCCCTTTATTTCTTCGGCTAATATTGCCTGTGGTTACCATGCAGGAGACGAAAACACCATGAAACAAACTGCTGAATTATGCAAAAAACATCATGTGGCTATGGGGGTACATCCTTCTTATCCGGATCGTGAAAATTTCGGCAGAACTGATGTGAGGCTGCCGCCGGAAGAAGTATATGAACTCGTCATAAAACAAATCAAGCTGTTGGAAGAAATTGCAAAATCAACCGGATCAGAATTGAAGCATGTAAAGCCACATGGCGCCTTATACAATATGGCCGCAAGGGGTATGCAGATAGCAGCAATTGTGTCGCTGGCAGTAAAAGACGTAAATAAGAAATTAGTATTGTACGGGTTGAGCGGAAGTCATCTTATTAAAGAAGGAAAAAATATTGGATTGAAAACTGCCAGCGAAGTATTTGCTGACCGAACTTACCAGGATGATGGAAGTTTGACTCCTCGCCATAAACCCGAAGCTTTAATTGAGGATGTGAATAACGCGGTTGCCCAGGTATTACAAATGGTAAATGAGGGAACGGTAACAACAATATCTGGTAAAAAAATTCCCATTATAGCTGAAACGGTTTGCATACATGGCGACGGCCCCCATGCAGTAGAATTTGCAAAAGCGATTTATGAGGCTTTAAAAGGAAATAATATTGCAATCAAAGCCAAATCATAACAACCTATCAGGGGTTGTGGGCTCCAACTCAGCTGTATTAGGCGCTGCCTTTTTAATGGCCACTTCAGCAATTGGTCCTGGTTTTCTTACTCAAACATCTTTGTTTACCGAACAATTACTTACCAGTTTCGGATTTGTAATTCTCATTTCTATTTTATTGGATGTTGGTACGCAGGTAAATGTCTGGAGGATTATTGCCGTAAGCAAAATGCCCGCACAGGATCTTGCCAATAAAGTTTTCCCGGGGCTTGGTTTTCTTCTTGCTGCATTAATAGTCTTTGGCGGATTGGTTTTTAATATTGGAAATATTGCTGGTTGTGGTTTAGGAGTCAATGTTCTTTTTGGTATCAAGACGGAATACGGTGCTATTATTAGTTGTATAATTGCCCTGGGGATTTTTTGGTATAAAGAAGCCGGGAAATTAATTGATGGATTTGCAAAATGGCTTGGTATAATTATGATCCTGCTCACTGTTTATATTGCCATTTCCTCTCACCCACCCTTAGGACAAGCATTGTACAGAACTGTCTGGCCGGAAAAAATTGATGTGATGAAAATTGTTACTCTTGTTGGTGGTACGGTTGGTGGTTATATTTCTTTTGCCGGTGCTCACCGGTTATTGCAAGCTGGTGTAAGTGGGAAAGATGCATTACCACAAGTAACCAGGAGTGCCATAAGCGGAATATTGATTACCGCAGTCATGCGTTTTGTCTTGTTTCTCGCTGCGCTTGGTATAGTATGGGGTGGAGTAAAATTATTTGCTGGCAATCCTGCATCTACTGTTTTTCAATCTGCCGCGGGGGAGTTGGGGTATAAATTTTTTGGCATTGTTATCTGGTGTGCTGCTATAACTTCTGTTGTCGGAGCTTCTTATACATCGGTATCGTTCTGGAAAACTCTTAATCCGGTAATTGCAAAAAATGAAAAAATTGTGATCAGTTTGTTTATTATTTTATCAACGTTGATTTTCGTCGACATTGGTAATCCTGTAAAACTATTAATACTTGCAGGGGCTATAAACGGAATCATTTTACCCGTTGCTTTGGCAGTAATACTTATTGCTGCTACCAAAACATCCATCATGAATCAATACAAACATCCTGTCTGGATGCGGGCTGTGGGTTGGGCGGTAGTAGCTACGATGACATGGATGAGTGTGGTCACTATTCAGCAAACCATTCAAAAGTTTTAAAATAAAAAACCTCCTGTGCTTACAGGAGGCTTTAGAAAAAATTCAGGATTATTTATTCAACCACTTTCACGCCTTTCACATTGATCAGCACTTCCTTTTTGGGTTCTTTTATTTTCGCTATCTCTTCCTTGCTCTTGCCTGCATCTTCAGCATAATGCTTTAGCATACTGACTGAGGTTTCTTTTATTTCAGCTACTCCTTCTGCTACCACAGTTTTTCCTACTATATCAAGTGGCATGGCAAATTCATGATCTTTTACTTTAATCATTACGGTGCTTCCATCGGCTCTTTCCAATTTTGCCCAGCAGCCCATTGCTTTGCATACTTCTACCACCTTGCCCTTTACCTGTCCTTCATATTTGGCATCGCCTATTTTTTTCTCCAGGTCATTTACACTTACCGGGGTCATGCCCTTATCAGAAAAACTACCATAAACTACTCCCGGCTTAGCTGATTCAGCGTCCTGAGCCAATACAGACGATCCCAGTAATAAGACCCCGATTAAAAATAAAATCTGTTTCATAGTTTAAAAGTTTTTAGGACCGTAAATATCGGGATTTATTTGTTAAAGAAGGTGATTTTCATCAGGCGATGCTTGGGGCAAAGACCTGCTTTGCAATACCCGGAAAGTAGAATTTTTAAAAAATAAACCCAAAATAGTTAGCTCCTATTTACTAAAATGCTTAGTTTCGTGGTGAAACAAATTTTTAAAGGCCGGCACACGAAAACTTAACTTTGAATTATGGCAAAATCAGAAAAAACTACCGATATGTCAACCAACAACAACAGCGAAAAGCTTAAAGCGCTGAAGCTGACTATTGACAAAATTGAAAAAGATTATGGCAAAGGCAGCGTCATGATGATGAATGAAAAAGGTATTCATGAAATGGAAGTGGTTTCCACCGGCTCCATCGGGCTGGATGTAGCCCTTGGTATTGGCGGATTGCCAAGAGGAAGGGTTGTGGAAATATATGGTCCTGAATCTTCTGGTAAAACAACCATTGCTACCCATGTAATTGCTGAGGCGCAAAAGAAAGGAGGTATGTGTGCTATTATTGATGCGGAACACGCATTTGACAGCGCTTATGCTCAAAAATTAGGTGTTGATGTAGATAATCTATTAATCTCTCAACCAGATTATGGTGAGCAAGCTCTTGAAATTGCCGACCGCCTTATTCTTTCTGGTGCATTGGATGTCGTGGTCATTGATTCAGTAGCTGCTTTGGTTCCCAAAAGTGAGCTGGAGGGTGAAATGGGTGACAGCAAAATGGGCTTACATGCAAGATTGATGAGCCAAGCCTTGAGAAAACTCACGGCAACCATTTCCAAAACAAATACTATTTGCATTTTCATCAATCAGTTAAGGGAAAAAATTGGTGTTATGTTCGGTAACCCCGAAGTTACAACTGGTGGAAATGCTTTGAAATTTTATGCCTCAGTCCGTTTAGATATCCGTCGTTTAGCCCAGATAAAAGATGGCGAAGAGGCGGTCGGCAATCGTGTAAAAGTAAAAGTGGTTAAGAACAAAGTGGCACCTCCATTCCGTGCCGCAGAATTTGATATCATTTTTGGAGAGGGCATTTCCAAATCTGGCGAGATTATTGATATGGGAGTAGAGTTGGGTATCGTTCAAAAAAATGGAAGTTGGTTCAGCTATAACAATGATAAACTTGGACAGGGTCGTGATTCAGTAAAGCAATTGATGATTGATAATCCGGAATTAGCCCGGGAGGTTGAAGGAAAAATCCGCGAAAAGATAAAAGAGATGCAGACGACATAATATATTCAGGCAAATTCAAGTATGGGTTAGTATATAAACCCGCCCCCGATCGGGCGGGTTTTGTTTTTAACAGTTTTGATAAGTCTATTTCCCGGAATAACAAATTATTGAAAGTGCCGGGCTATATTTTTGCCTCTTTGCAAAGGTTTTTTGTCCAAAACCCGTCATATAACTTTCTGAAAATGTTAAAGAAGCCGGCGAATAAAAAATTTCTGCGATGGTCCCTCATAACCGGGGTTATTCTTTTGTTAGGTGGGGCCGGCCTTTATTTTTATTACGCTACCCTGAGGTATGAAGATACTACCAATGTGAAACCGGATTTTAATGTTGAAGCATTACCTTTTATTAAATCATTTATAGAAAATAACA